>JAEEGL012085825.1_pt1 | contig 15647 bp, 12 predicted proteins | sample 9134231 | NCBI WGS metagenome assembly JAEEGL01 (sample SAMN16246548, study PRJNA631951) | gut metagenome | biome: gut microbiome; feature: rumen; material: fiber-attached | host: Bos | place: Iran: Karaj | collected 2018-10
ACGCCATTACCGCTGCTCGACCGCGAGCCGAGCCAAGGCACGGTAAAGGAGCAGCCTATCCCGGCAGGCTCCGGAGCCGCGACGTACAGTCCCATGAGGAACATTTACGCTATCAGCCAGGGCGGGTCGTCGCTGCATTTCCTGAACGCGGACTTCACACTCATCAGTTCGCACACGAGAAAGTCGGCATCGGGCTATACCGCCCAGGGGATGGGCTCCGACGAGAACTATATCTACTTCCCGATGAGCGGTTCGTCCGACAACATACTCGAGGTCTACGACTGGAATGCCGAATACGTCGGCAGGATCGTGCTGCCTACCGGACATGAGTCGGAATCGATGTGCTGGTATGACGGCGTCTATTATGTGAATTTCTACACCTCGAACGGCGCCGAGCTCTACCGGCTGGAGTTCGTGAGAAAGTGACGCGTAATTCCGGAGGATACCATGTTCGGTTATGTCAGACCCGCGACTTCTGAACTGAAGGTCAGGGAATACGATTTTTACCGGTCTGTCTACTGCGGGCTCTGCAGGCGCATGGGAAAGGTCTGCGGGGCGACGTCGAGGCTCTGTCTGTCATACGACCTCACCTTCCTCGCGATGCTGCTCATAAAGCTGCGCGGCGAAGAGATAAAGACCGGCAGGCGGACCTGCGCGGTGAACTGCGCGAAGCCGGTCCGGGCGGTGGAGGATTCCGAATCGCTCGATTACGCCGCCGCCGTGTGCGGAGTGCTCTCGGATTTCGGCTTTGCCGACGACGCCGCCGACGAAAAGGGCGGAAGGAGATTCTCGGCGAAGTGTGCGAGAGTCGTATCGTCCGGCTGGTCAAAGAAGGCCGGGCGGAGGTACCCCAGGCTCGTCGCGGGGACGGCGGAGAGGCTGAAGGCGCTCTCGGAGGCGGAGTCGTCGCTCGCGGCCGGGGACCCCGACGCCTCGGTCGATTCGGCCGCCAGCGCGTTCGGCGAGGTGCTCTCGTTCATATTCGCCTATCCGTTCGGCGGAGAGGACGGAGACGAGCGCGGGAAGAGGGCCGTCGCGGCCGCGGTCGGGCAGAGGACCGGGAGATGGATATATCTCGTCGATGCCGTGGACGACCTCGCGGAGGACGGGAAAAAAGGAAGATTCAATCCGTTTGCCGCGTCGTACGGGAAATACGAACTGGACGGCGACGAAAAGATCACCGTAAGATGTCTGCTGGCGGCCGAAGCGGGCGCCGCGGCAGATGCTCTGATGCTGGCCGACGACCCCGGAGAGACGCATCCCGAACCGGCGGCGGTGCTGAACAACATACTGTCCGACGGGATGAGGCAGGTCGCCCAGAGGGTGCTCGACGGAAACTACCGGAAGCCCGGGCGGGACAGGATCTGAGCCGGAACGCGCCCCGTCTGCCGGACCCCGTGCCCGGAGCACGGCTGCCCGGACAGAACTTATATACAGATCACAGCATAACAGATCGGAACACGACAGGACATACAGATGGAAAAAGATCCGTACCGCATCCTCGAAGTCGACAGGAACGCGACAGACGAGGAGATCAAAAAGGCCTACCTTGACAAGGTGAGGAAATACCATCCCGACAGGTACCGCGACAGCGAACTTGCCGAGGTCGCCAACAAGAAGATGGCGGAGATCAACGCGGCCTACGACGAGATACAGAAGATGCGCGAGTCGGGCGGCGGATATTCGTCATCGGGCGGCCAGAGCTACGGAGGCTACTCCGACGGCTACGGCGGCGGCTACACCGGAGGCGGAAGCTACGGCGATACCGGCAGCGGATATTCGGGCGGCACCGACGGCGAACGTGCCGAGCGCGACGAGATATACGCAAGGGTCCGCGCGTTCCTCACGAGCAACCGGCTGTATGAGGCGAGAGCCCTGCTGCTGTCGATATCCGAGAGCGGGAGGCGCGACGCCGAATGGTTCTTCCTTTACGGCTGCGTCCAGGTCCGATTCGGCAACTACGTCGACGCAGGAAGGTGCTTCGACGCCGCCTGCCGCATGGACCCCTACAACAGCGAGTATTCAACTGCCCGGGACGAGCTCCGGAACAGGGGCGCGCCGGCCGGCAGGCAGGAGGATGACACCTGCAATTCCGGGATGGGCGGCGACTGCTTCTCGGGCTGCATGAGACTGTGCTGCTTCCTTTCGTGGTGCAACCCCTGCGGCTGCTGTGTCTGCTGAGCGCGACGCGTCATGTCACTATAACGGTGTTTTATACCTCAATATAAAGATTTCAGAAAAAGAGGCAACAGAAATTGGAAAACAGACCTAACGGCAGAAAGACCAATGTGACCGGGACCGGCAGCGGTCTCGGCAGAAAAGGAAGCGTCGGCGGAGGACCCGCCGGCAGACCCGGCGGCTATTCCGGCCGCACCGGCGGCGGTCAGGGCGGAAGCGGAGCAGGCGGGGGCGTGACCCGCGCCGGCGGAATCTTCAAATCCCCGATCCTTATCATCATTATCGCCGCCGTCGTCCTTCTGGGCGGCGGAGGAGGACTGCTCGGAGGTCTGCTCGGCGGAGATTCGTCGTCGTCGGGCGGGCTTTCGAACATCGGAAATCTCATACAGACCGTCGTGCCGTCGCTCTCGAGCCTCGGCAACGGCGTATTCACCGGCGGCAGCAGCGTGTCGACCGGCTGGGACAAGGATTCGGACAACGGCGAGCTCGACACGTCAGTCGCTTCGGGCAGCAGAGCCAAGCGCACAGTCATCAAGGGCGGAGGAGCCGATACCGTGACCATAATGGTCTATATGTGCGGGACCGACCTCGAATCGAAGCACGGCATGGCGTCGGCCGACATGGAGGAGATGCGCCGCGCAACGATCTCGTCGAAGATCAACCTGATCATATACACCGGCGGCTGCACGAAGTGGAACAACGGCGTCAGCAGCGATTACAACCAGATTTATAAGGTGGCCGACGGCAAGATCACCGCTCTGGTCGCGAAGGACGGCAAGGCGGCGATGACCACGCCTTCGACTCTCACGAAGTTCATAAAGTACTGCGCCGACAATTTCCCGGCGGACCGCAACGAACTCATCATGTGGGACCACGGCGGCGGCTCGCTCTCGGGCTTCGGATACGACGAGAAGAACAAAAACGCCGGATCGATGAGCCTCTCGGGCATTAACAAGGCGCTCTCCGATTCCGGAGTGAAATTCGATTTCATCGGATTCGACGCCTGCCTCATGGCGACGCTGGAGAACGCGCTGATGCTCAGCCAGTACGCCGACTACCTCATCGGCTCGGAAGAGACCGAGCCCGGCATCGGATGGTACTACACCGGCTGGCTCACCAAACTCTCGGGCAACACGTCGATGCCCACGACCGAGATCGGCAAGAACATCGTCGACGATTTCGTGTCGGTTTGCGGACAGAAGTACCCGACGGCCAAGGCGACCCTCTCCGTCGTCGATCTCGCCGAACTCGAGACCGCCGTTCCCGACAGGCTGAAGGAATTCGCGAAGTCGACATCCGAGCTGATCTCGGGCAGTGAGTTCAAGAAAGTCTCGGACGCGAGGGCCTCGACTAGGGAATTCTCGAAGAATATCGACCAGGTCGATCTCGTCGATCTGGCCGGCAAGATAGGCTCCTCGGAGGGCTCGGCGCTGTCCGACGCCCTGCTTGGAGCGATCAAATACAACCGCACGTCGTCATCGGTGACGAACGCTTACGGACTCTCGATCTACTTCCCGTACCAGAAGACGGGCAAGGTCTCGCAGGCCGTCGCCGCATATGAGGCGATCGGTATGGACAGCGAATACGCCCGCTGCATCCAGAGCTTTGCCAGCATGGAGACGGGCGGACAGGCGGCCGGCGGATCCGCGTCCGGCATCGGAAGCCTGCTCGGGAGCCTTGCGTCGTCGTCTCAGACCACGTCGGCCGACGGGCTGTCGAGCCTCTTCGGGAGCCTGCTCTCGGGGAGCGCGTCGTCGGCTCTGGGCGGACTGTTCGGCAAGACGATCGACATGGAGGCCCAGGCGGAATACATCTCACAGAACATGATCGACGCGAAGAACCTCGTCTGGACCGGCTCTGGCAGCGACAGGAGGATGCACCTGACAGAGGAGGAATGGAGCCTCGTGCACGATCTGCTGCTCAACGTCTTCTATGACGACGGCGAGGGCTATCTCGACCTCGGCCTCGACAACGTGTTCAGCTTCACACCCGACGGCGACCTGAAGGGCGTCTACGACGGCACCTGGGTGGCTGTGGACGGCCATGTGGTCGCCTACTACTATGAGGAGAGCCTCTACAACGCAGACGGCAGCTATATCGTGAAGGGCCGCATCCCCGCGCTCGTCAACGGCGAGAGGGTGGAGCTCATCGCGGTATTCGACAGTTCGAACGACTACGGATACATTGCCGGCGCGTATACCGATTATTCCGACGGCCAGACCGAGACCGCCGCAAAGGCCAATTACGAGCTGCAGTCCGGCGACGTCATCTCCTTCATAGTCGACGCGTACGACTACAAAGGCAACTACTCCGACACCATCGAACTCGAAGGGACCGTCACATTCAACGGAAGCAACAAGGTCAGCAACGTCTATCTTCCCGACAAGTCGGCCGCTTCTGCGATGTACGTATTCACGGATATATACAATCAGGAATACTGGACTCCCGAGATCGGAAACTGACCGCGGAGTGAGATCCTGCAGAACGAAACACCCGCGCGGGCCGAAGCCCGCGCGGGTGTTTCGTTATGTGAAGTTATGCCTTACGGTCAGTCAGTCCTTCGCCAGCTTCATCCTCGCGGCGTGGCTGGTCCACCAGTAGCCGTTCGTGAAGCTGTCGTAGCTGCTCTGCGTGTGCAGGTATACGGTGAGAGAGGCGGGAGCGCCGGCGAATACGTTCGGTGAGACTTCGAGCGAGTCGGGTGTCTCGCTTAAGATGTGCACCGAGTAGAGAAGAGAGCAGCCGTTGAAAGCCCCGTCTTCTATCAGCGTCAGGTTGTCGCGGACCGTCAGCGACGACAGTCTCAGGCAGCCCTTCAGCGCGTTCTCGCCGAGGATGATGACTTTTCTGCCCTGTGCCGTCACCGGGATCTCGAGCGACTCGAGCGACGACGCCTCGGGCAGTGTTCCGGTGATCCTCATGCCGTCGCCGAAAGGCTCGTAGGTGAAGTACTTCTCGAACGGATCCTCGGTGTATTCGCCGCCCGGGGCAAGTGTCTCCGCCGGCTTTTTTCCGGGGGGATCGGGCCTGTCGAGCACGAGGACGTCGGTTCGTCCGGTCTCGCGAAGGATGCCGTTAACGAGGTTCATGGTGTGGAGCCTGACTCCGGCGTCGTTGAGGTGGTAGTTGGTGTCGTAGAAGTACCCCTTGTCGTAAACGGAGTCGGCAGGGCTGCCGAGGACGGTGCAGTCGATATTCTCGCATACGAAGCGGTAGAAGGCCTCTATCGAAGCGTCAGACGTACCCTCGGCGAGGGCTGCCCGGTTCATCGGGCAGAAGGCGAAAAAGACCGTGGCGCCCCTGTGCTTTATCCTGTCGATATAATCGTTGAGGTAGTCGAGGAATTCTCCGTCGAAGATCGAGGGCTCGAGCCGGATAGGCTGCGAGCGGTCGTATTCGAGCGTCATGACGTTGTATTCGCGGGGATATGATATGTCGCCGTACGCGTTGAACGAGTCGCGGCGGTATATCCCGTTCGGCGAGATGATCTCACCCTTCAGAGCGTAGCTGTAGCGTTTGCCGAGGTAGTCGAAGAGCCCACCGGCGAGGTCGCCCGCATTGTCTCTCCCGACGTGGAAGAGCATCGACAGGTCGCCTTCGATCGCCTGCCACGCCGATTCGGCGTTGAAGTAAAGCGAGAGTGTCTGTTCGTCGAGCTCCGGAGCGATGACTACGATGTCGCCGCTGTTCACGCCGCTCTCGGAGAGGTCGAGCATGATCTTGGTGCCGAGCGTCGCGTAGAGCCCGAAGTTGACCGCCCTGTAGCCTGTTGCCTTCTCGATCTCGGCGGAGTCGAGCCCGAAGGCCACCGACGAGCCGCCGATCACCGTGATCTTCTTTTCTTCGGTCCGTGTCTGCAGCCTGTATTTCTCAGCCATCTCGCCGAGGAAAGTCTCGGAATAGACCTTGGGCAGGAAGATCAGCGAGCCGGCGACGAAGAGCACTGGGACGAGCACCGCCGCCAGCAGGACCAGCGCCGTGACAAGCGGGCGGACGTTTTTCTTCTTTCCGGCTGACGCGGTTTCTTTTTTCATTTTTACTGTGTTTTTCACTTTATCTGTCACTGTCACGCCTCCGCCGTCAGAACTGGAAGTAGATGAATGAGCTGGCGCCGTCGCCGACGAGCAGCAGCATCCAGGCAAGGGCAATGACCCAGACGATGTAGACATACCTTGATTTCGACATCACGAGGCCGTCCGGCGAGTCGGTGCCGAGCTTGGTTATGTCGAGCCGTCTCATTACGAGGAGCGAGAGCACCGCCGTCACGGCGGCCGTGAGAGTGAGCCCCATGTGCTCGAAGGTGCCGGTGAGATAGTCCGCGGTGAAGCTCCAGTCGGTGAAGAGCTTCGGCAGCATGATGCTGAGCGCCTTGAAGCTGCTCATTCCCGAGACGCTTCCGGCTCTGAAGAACACCCAGCCGAAGCATACCAGCACGAAGGTGTTGAACCGCCGCAGATATCTTACGAATGCAGAGTCCGCGCCGATCTTCAGGGCGTTCCACATCTTGTCCCTCGGCTTCTGAGTGAAGTAGCCGATCACCTGATAGAGACCGTGCATCAGGCCCCAGATCACGAAAGCCCAGTCAGCTCCGTGCCACAGTCCGGATACCAGGAAGACAATCACGATGTTGAGCATGTGGCGCCATCTGGCGCAGCGGCTGCCGCCAAGAGGAAAGTAGATGTAGTCGCGGAACCAGGAGGACAGCGAGATATGCCATCTGCGCCAGAACTCCTTGATCGAGCCCGAAATGTACGGCCGGTCGAAGTTCTGCATAAGACGTATGCCCATGACCCTCGCGCAGCCTATCGCTATGTCGGTGTATCCGGCGAAGTCGCAGTAGATCTGGAAGGCGAACATGACGGTCGCGATGACTATACCGAGCCCGTTGGCGTTCTCGGGGTCGTTGTAGACCGAGTTGACGTAGGGGGCGAGCAGGTCGGCGACGGCAATCTTCTTGAAGAAACCGATGAGCATCATCCGCAGTCCGGCCGTCGTGTCGCTCCACTGCGGCCTGTAATCTGCGTGGAGCTGCGGCAGCAGGTTTTCGGGACGCTCGATCGGGCCGGCGACGAGCTGCGGGAAGAAGGATACGTAAAGTGCGTAATAGCCGAAATGCTTCTCGGCCGCGATGTTCCCGCGGTAGACGTCGATGACGTATGACAGCGTCTGGAAGGTGTAGAACGAGATGCCGACGGGCAGGATCAGATCGAGGATCAGCGGGTCGGACGGGGCCTTCCGGAAGATGTTGACGATGCCGGTCACCGAGCTCGACAGGAAGTTGAAGTACTTGAAGAAGAAGAGCACGCCGAGCGACGCCGCGAGCGTCAGCACGAGGAGCCATTTCTCCCTGCTTCCGTTGACGGTCTTTCCGTCGCCGGTACTGTGCTTCTCATGCTCCTTCTCGATGAGTATCGAGCTGAAATACGATACCGCGGTGGTGAATAGGATGAGGAAAACGAGTCTGGGATTCCACGATATGTAGAAATAGTAGCTCGCTATCAGCAGCGAGATCCACCTGTACCTGTGAGGCAGCAGGAAATGTATCAGCAGCACTGCCGGATAGAAGATCAGAAATTCGAACGAGTTGAATACCATGCGTCTCTCTCTCCCTCCCCTCAGATCAGCGCCGCGAGCAGCACCAGCATGAAGACCTGCAGCATTGCCTCGGTCCCCGCGCCGATGACGATCAGGTAGATGAAGAGAGCCGCGCCCGAGGCGGCGGCAAGTGCCGCCGCCGCGTATCTGTACGCCGGGCGAAGATCCTTCTTCCGTTTTAACACCGCCTCGGCCGCAAGGAAGAGCAGTGTGACTCCGAGCAGCACAGCGACGGGAATGATGTGGCTTAGGATTGTTTCCATAAAGAGGTCCTTTTCGGCTTCGTCCGGACTCAGCCGCCCTTCTTTAACTGAGCTATGATGTCTCTGCAGAGGTTCTGTGTCCTGATCGTCTGCCCGGCGGTGTTGATGTGCCAGTTCGAGTTGTAGGAGTACTCTCGGGCGAACTGGTAGTCGGCGGGCTTCGATATGATTGTGACGTGCAGATACTGCTTAACGGCATCGATGTAGGTCTGCTGGTCGGATCCGCCGTCGACCTGGGCCGCCTTGGTCAGGCAGGTCTTGACGACCGCGGGGAAGGTGAAGTATACCTTGGCTCCGGCAGCTTTGCACATGTCGTAGACGCGGTTGATCTCCTTGTTGTATGTGGAGTTCTTTATGTGCGCCGCGCCGGCGGAGTAGGTCTGCGAGCTGTATCCGCCTTTGTCGTCATAGCCCTGGAGAGTGGTGTTCCAGGACGACGTGGCACCGACCTTGCCAAGCGCGTAGTCGCCCCACGCGTTGACGGTGTCGGTGGTGAAAGTCTCGTAGGGGCGTCTCTTGGCGTTTGCCTGCGACGAGTTGAACGAAGCGAAGGTCGAGAACAGATCGGGATAGTGTCTCGTGTCTATGTAGCTGATGTATTCGTAGGCTCCCTCGACCATCGACCACTGGGTGTTTCCGTACCATCCGCTGTAGCCGAACTGGTTCTTGTATATCTCGGGGGCGACGACCAGAATGTCGCCGGGGTTGCAGAAGTGCGAGATGACCTCTATGAAGAACATCTGGCAGTTGTTGGCGTTCTGGCCGAAGTTGATGACTCTGTATTCGTAGCCGTTTTCCGCCATCAGCTGCTCCATCATCGGGGAGTTGAGGCCGTAAGCGACGTTCGAGCCGGCCACGACCATGATCTTCTTGCCTTTGGCGAGCTGCAGGTATTCCATCTTGACGCAGTATGTGCCGTTCCTTCCGGTGAGCGTCGTGGGGAAGTGAGCCGCCATGATCCGGAGCTCCGAGAATTCGGGGCAGTTCGTCACCCAGGTGTCGGGCATCGAAGTCACGGTGTCGTGGAGATAGAGCCGCTTGAACGACGGGCAGCCCAGCACCGCGGACGCAGAGACTTTCTTTACCGTCTTGGGTATGACAAGAGTCTCGATATCGCGCGAGGCGATGCAAGCGCCGGAAATGGCTGTGACGGGATATCCGTCGATATTTTCCGGGATCACGACAGTTTTGTCGTTGCCCTTGTAGGAGAGAACGGTTATCTGGTTGGAAGACCTGCTGTACGAGAAGTCGGACGCCGGGGTCTCGGGCACCCATACGCAGTAGAGAGATACGGCTCCAGACTCAGGCATTATGATGTTCCATCCGGGGGCGTAGTATTTGCCGCTGCCGTCGGACGCGGTGTTGTATCCGAGCAGCTGATAGCCCTCTCTCGTAAAGTTGTTCTCGTCGGGAAGGGCGTTCGGGCAGCGGTACGGGATCTCGGTCTTGGGGGGCGCGGCCGAGTAGTTGACGGTGTGCGTCACGCGCTCGGTGCGCATAGCGCCGCTGTGCGTCGAGGCGTTCACTCCGCCGTTCGGATGGTAGTAGATGATCCACTGGCTGCTCGGAACCGTCACCGTCTCGGCCGGGTCGATGAAATTCGCGTATACGGTCATCGAAGAGGAGGCTGAGAACGAGTATACGGGGGAGGTCGATACGATCCTGCCGCCCGACGAATAGGGCTTGCCGACCGACCAGCCTCTGAAGCTGCTGTTGTTGGTGACGGCAGAGGCGCTGACGTTCGAGCCGGGAATATAGAATCCGCTTCCGCCCATGACGTAGCCGAGAGCGCTCTCGGACGAGAGAAATTCGATCTTTATCGCTGCCTTCTTATGGGCCTCGAATTCGATCTCGGTGTCCTCGAAGACCTCTCCCAGCCTGACGATGCCGTCCGTGTAGGTCGCGCCTCCGGTGACGTAGCCGAATTCATAACCGTTTTCCACGGTCACGGGGAATTCGGCGGACTCGCCCGATATGACGGTCACCGTCGTCTCGCCCGAAGCGAGCGACGCACCGTCCGAGAGCTTCAGCGTGACGGTGTATTTCCGCTGAGTGAAGTTCGCGAAGATCCGGGTGTCGCTGTCGAGAGTGAACATGTACTCCGGGTTCGACGTCAGCAGCTTGCCGCCGGCGGAGAGAGGATAGGTGACGGAGTATCCGTCGAAGGTGTAGCCCTTGTTGGTCTCCGCCTTCAGCATGACTTCGGTGCCTTCCCAGCCGCTGCTCTGAGCGGGGGATCTCTCGACCGTTCCGGCGTTCTTATCGGTCAGCGTGACGTCGAGCGAGTATTTTGCGAGCATCCTCGTGCCGATCTCGAGCACGGTGGGGCCGGTGACTCCGGTGACCGTGAGGAGGCCTCTGTCGAGCGTCGTGTTGTCGGGTATCGACGTGATCTCGAAGCCCTCTTTCTCCTCTATCACGAAGAAACCGCTCTTGCCGAGCGGCAGATCGATGACGGAGACCGACTTGTTGAGGATGCCGTCGTTCGGGAGCAGCGTCACCGGCGCCGAAGTGCGCAGGAAATTGGCATATACGGTGACGCTGTCGTTCGGCCTGTAGTTGAATATCTTCGATTTCGAGATGACCTCGCCGCCTTCTGAGGCCGGCTTGTCCGCCGTGTAGCTCACGAAGGAGAAATACTTCGCGGGCTCGGCGATAAGCACCGCCTCCTCGCCTTCGGTCATGACGGTCGGGGTGCAGACGACGGTTCCCGCGGCGTCTCCGGTGCCGTCGCCGTAGTCGGATACCGCCGTCTTTATCTTGCAGGTGCGGAGCGGCCGGCTCTCTATGATTACGGTCGAAGGGTAGCGGACGTCGGTAAGCTTTATCTTTCCGTCGGATATCTCGGCGCCTTCGGGCGCTATGATGCCGTCGAAGGTGTATCCTTCCTTAAGCGTGTACTCGAAGGTGACGTCGCTTCCGCCCGGAACGTATACGGGATTCTCGGAATCGACGGTTATACCGTCGGTCTCGGCAAGCAGGATCTTGATCATGTCCGGGTCGCTGCCGGTGTGCCGCCGCTCGATTCCGACTGCGTTCGATACCCTCTGAATGAGAGGGTACGCTCCGCATCCGGCGATCACGGCGGCGCAGACGGCGAGCAGGACGGCAAACAGAACGGCTGTCGCGATCCGGCCTGTCTTTTCCGTTTTGAATTTCATTTCCTGGTTGTTTATCGGGTGTATTGCCGTTCAGGTCTGATCTGAATGATATCTGAGAGGGTTATGCACGGGAAAATCCGATCAGGCGAGCTTGTCCATCTCTTCTCTGAAGGACTTGAGTTTGGAATCCCAGACCTTGGAGGAAGCTTTGAACTTGATGCTGGTCTCGCCCATGTTGGTGACGATGTCGCGGCAGGTCGAAAGGATCGACACGCCGTAGTTGCCGAGCATGAAGCCCATGTCGCAGTAGTAGGAGCCGCGGATGATGCCCAGCGTGGTGAGCGATTCGACGTCGCGGACGACCTGGCCCTGAATGAGGACTTCCATATAGTTCGGCATTACGCTCAGATACGACTCGTATGCGATGTCCTCGATGATCGCGCTGACATCGGCGGTGTTCTGGACCGACGCGGGTACCGCCATCGTGGCTCCTATGTTGGCCTGCATGTGCACGGCGTAGTTTTCCTGCTCCTCACTGGCCTTCGGGATCGGAAGGATGCCGAAGTCGGTCTCCTTGGAGCGCAGCCTTTCGGCGCACTTGAGGTTGCCGATCCAGAAGAGGGCGCGGTCGGAGGTGATGGCCTGTTCGGTCCAGTACTCTCTGGCCTCGGTCGCGGTGCTGGTGCGGTCTACGAGGAACATTCCGTTCTCAACGGAGCAGAGGTCCTTGACGCCGTCGACGATGTCGTAGAACTGTTCGTCGACTACTCTGAGCTCGGGGTAGCCCTCTTCGTTGGCGGATACCATCTGGAAGCCGCTGCCGCTGATGAAGCAGTCGACGCAGAAGTTGTTGGCGATCATGCCGAGCCTGTCGTCCTTGGTTATCTTCTGGTCGCCGTCGAGGTCGCCGGTGATGCCCTTGACGATGTCGCTCATGTATTTATAGGTCCACTTGCCGTCCTCCACGACCTTGTAGAGGTTGTCGACGTTGAAGTCTTTCGCGACCTTCTTGTTGAAGATGGCGCAGGGGGTCGCGCCGAACGCGTGGACGTTGGCGTCGGAATACGCGAAGTAGTTCTTGTCCTTGAGGATGCTGCCGGAGAGGAGTCCGGAGTACCAGTAGGGCTTCTCGAGGTCTATTTTCGGAAGGTTGTCAAAGCTCTGGAGCATGCCGGTGACCGCCATGGTCATCGAATAGGTCTGATTGGCCTCGACAAGGTGATAGGACTCCTCGCCGCTCTTGTAGGACTTTTCGACCGTGTCCTTGATGGCGGAGTCGTAGTTGTAGTCGGCCTTGATTATGAGTTTGTGCTTTTCCTGGATCTTGACGTTGCGGTTGTAAACGGCGTCGTTGAGCGTGCTGCCGTTGAGGGCCTCGGCCTTGAAGTCGAGGTTGGGCTCAAGCTCGTTGCCGTTGTAGAGGACGAGGAATTCGGCGTCGTTCCAGTTGAGCGGGGAAATACCGGGATCATAGGAGACTTCGGTTGACTCCTCGGGAGCGGCGGTATCGGCTCCGGAAGCCGCTGTCGACGTGGAGTCGGGCGTGCCGGTGCCGGGATTGCTGCAGGAGACAAGGAGCTCCGCGCCCAGCGCGAGGAGCAGCATCAGTGCGGTGACGAGTACGGCTTTGCCGCCGCGGTTTGTTCTTCTGGTTTTCATGTGTTTCGATTTCCTTTCCGAAAAACATTGATTTTTCAAATCGTGGGGTACGGCTCCCCCGCGCGCGATGCGCGGGAAACATTTAGCGATATATAAGATATTATACTATAAATCCAACCGAATTGCAATAAATAAGAGATGTAAAAAAACAATATCCGCGCCGGGGAGTAAAAAAAGGGCGCCCGGGGAACTGTACCGCGGGGCGGAAAAGGGGCGCCCGGGGCGGGGAGGGGGCAGCCGGCGTTCGCGTCTGACGCTCTGCCGCACGCTGCCCGGGTGCCGGCCGTATCCGGCGGACTGATATCCTCTTTCAGGGGAAAAGAATCGGAGACAGGGGTTTGGCAGGATGAGCAGAAGAAAGGAGAAGGGAAAGGAAGTTCGGAACGGAATGCAGGGGAGCGGAAAAGATATTTCCCCCGCACCTGACGAAAACAGTTGAAAAAAGTAGCGTTTTGTGATATATTATAAACACAGGACCGCGGGCAGCCGCGGGATACGGGAGGCTGACAGAACAACATCATGATAATCAGATTTCTGGGTACAAGTCACGGATTCTGCGAAAAGGGCAGATTCTGTTCTTCGGCGGCGATCACATCCGTAGACAGGAGCTATATCATTGACGCCGGAGCTCCGATCGCGTGCCTGCTCAAGACATACGGCATCGAATACACCTCGATCGGCGGGATCTTCATCACGCATTCCCACAGCGACCACTACATGGGGCTCGTCGAGTATATAAACCAGCTCGAGGGCTTCAGGGAGTACAAAGGTTTCCACAACGACATCTACGTGCCCGAGGGCTTCCCGAAGGCCAGGATAAACCAGTTCCTCTTCGGCGACCCCGAAGGGAAGAAGCGGACGATACCCGGAGGCGACAGCCGTCAGGGGGCCGATCCCGAGCCCGACCGCGTGACTTTCATCACCTATCATGACGGCTCAGTCTTCGACGACGGCCGGGTATCGATCGAAGCGATCCCGGTACAGCACATGGATAACGCCCACTCATTCCTCGTACGGGAGGGGGATAAAAAGGTGCTCTTCTCCGGCGACCTCGCGAGGAACTTCCCCGACTACCCGGCCGTTCTGACCGACGAACAGGGTGGCGGGGTCGATCTGCTGATCATCGAGGGGGCGCACACGAGGCTGAACAAACCTGAGATCATAGACCTGTTCTCGCGCACGAAGACAAAAAAACTTATCATAACTCACTGCAACTACGCCGTCAACACCCGCGAGATCATATCGGAGGTGAGGACGAAGCTGTCGGGGCTCTTCCCGGTCGAAGAGGCCTTCGACGGACTTCAGATCAAGCTCTGAGCCGGCGGGAAACGTCCGGAATTCACAGGAAAGGGATCAGAAATGAGCAGAGCAGACGACATATACAGAGAGACGTGCCTCGACATCCTTGAGAACGGCTGGAGCGACGAGGGGCTCGAGGTAAGACCCAGGTGGGAGGACGGAACTCCCGCACACACGATCAAGAAATTCTGCGTGGTGAACAGGTACGACCTGAGGAAGGAATTCCCCCTCATGACGCTGCGCAAGACCGGCGTCCGCAACTGCATCGACGAGATCCTGTGGATCTGGCAGAAGAAATCGAACCGCATAGCTGACCTTCATTCGCATATCTGGGACGCCTGGGCCGGCCCCGACGGAACGATAGGCAAGGCATACGGATACCAGCTGGGCGTCAAACACAAATACGCCGAGGGCGAATTCGACCAGGTCGACAGGGTGCTGTACGACCTGAAGCACAACCGCGCTTCGAGGCGCATCATGACGAATATTTACAACCACGCCGACCTCCACGAGATGAACCTCTATCCGTGTGCCTATTCGATGACTTTCAACGTCACCGGAAACTATCTCAACGGCATTCTCAACCAGCGCTCGCAGGACATGCTCACCGCCAACAACTGGAACGTCGTCCAGTATTCGGTGCTCCTGTGCATGTTCGCGCAGGTCTCAGGGCTGCTCCCAGGCGAATTCGTGCACGTCATAGCCGACTGCCACATCTACGACCGCCACATCCCGCTGGTTCGCGAGATGCTCGACCGCCCGCAGTACCCGGCGCCCGAGCTGAAGCTCAACCCCGATATCAAAAACTTTTATGATTTCACCGTCGACGACGTCGTGTTTGACAACTACGTCGCGAATCCCACCGGATTCAAGATCCCGGTGGCCGTTTAAGGGGGCGTTCTCAGTGGATCTTATCGTTGCCGCAGACCGGGGACTGGCGATCGGGAAAAAAGGAAGCCTGATCTACAGTCTCCCCGAGGATATGAAATACTTCAGAAAAATGACGGCGGGGAAGACCGTCGTAATGGGACAGAACACCTTTCTGTCTCTGCCGGGCCCCCGGCCGCTAAAGGGAAGGACGAACATCGTGCTCTCGGCGGACAGGTCGTTCTGCGCAGAAGGCTGTGTCAACGTGCACAGCATCGACGAACTCTTCGACGAGGTCGCGAAGTACCCGCCAGACAGCGTGATGCTCATCGGCGGCGCCAGTTTATATAATCTGCTTTACAACAGATGCCGCCGCGCATACATCACCTGGATCGATGCGAAGGACCCCGAAGCCGACACCTTCATACCCGACTTTCACCGCCTCGACGGCTGGATCCTCGAGAGCGAGCAGGCGGCGGTCGAGACCGGCGGATACACCGTTCATTTTGCAGTATACAAAAATACGGGAGCGGCTCTCTGAGCCGCCCCGTTTGGTTTGAGAGCCAACTATCATTAAGTCAAGAGGAAAATGAAAAAAAGTCGAGATTTTCCTTGGCTTTTGTTCGGGCGGCTGGAAGGTATAACAATAAAGCCATCAAAAGGTGGCTGAAAAAACAATGTCGGG
>JAEEGL012992860.1_pt1 | contig 15647 bp, 11 predicted proteins | sample 9134231 | NCBI WGS metagenome assembly JAEEGL01 (sample SAMN16246548, study PRJNA631951) | gut metagenome | biome: gut microbiome; feature: rumen; material: fiber-attached | host: Bos | place: Iran: Karaj | collected 2018-10
AGCTGTAAAGCGTGCATTTGGATGTGCAAACTCTTCGCCCTTAGGTGACTCGTCTTTTGGAAGTGCCTCACGCGTCTGTCCTTCCCAGTCCACAAGCTTGCCCTTTGCAGGATAACCAATGCCTTCCCACCAGACGTCGCCATCTTCGGTAAGAGCACAGTTTGTATAAATAGTATTCTTTTCTGCTGAAACAAGAGCATTCTTGTTTGATTCTGCAGATGTTCCTGGTGCAACACCAAAGAAACCTGCTTCTGGGTTGATAGCATACAAGCGGCCATCTTCACCAAACTTCATCCAAGCGATATCATCACCGATTGTTTCAACCTTCCATCCTGGGATAGTAGGAATCAACATTGCGAGGTTTGTCTTACCACAAGCTGATGGGAATGCACCAGTAACGTATTTAACTTCGCCTTTAGGGTTTGTAAGTTTGAGGATGAGCATGTGCTCAGCAAGCCAGCCTTCCTGACGAGCAAGAACAGTAGCGATGCGGAGAGCGAAACATTTCTTTCCGAGCAAAGCGTTTCCGCCGTATCCAGAACCGTAAGACCAGATGAGGTGCTCTTCTGGGAACTGAGAGATGTATTTGTGCTCAACGTCTGCACATGGCCATACGCCATTGTCTTTTTCTCCGTTGTTGAGTGGTTTACCAACTGAGTGGAGACAAGGAATGAAGTTGTCATCGAGATACGGCCATACTTTTTCGCCGGCACGTGTCATGATGTCCATGTTGAGAACAACATATTCTGAGTCTGTAAGCTCGATACCATATTTAGCGATTGGTGAGCCGAGAGGTCCCATGCAGAATGGAATAACATACATTGTTCTTCCGTGCATACAACCTTTGTAAAGGCCTTTCATTGTAGCCTTGAGTTCTACAGGATCGATCCAGTGGTTTGTTGGACCTGCATCTTCTTCTTTTACAGATGAAATGAATGTTCTTGATTCTACTCGTGCAACATCTGAAGGAAGTGAGCGGAACAGGAAGCTGTTTGGTTTTTTGGCCAATGGAGTAGCGAGACCTGCATCTACGCATTTCTTCATCAAGCGGTCATACTCTTCGTTTGAACCATCACATACAACAACGTTGTCTGGTTCACACATTTTTACGCATTCTTCAACCCATGCCTTGATTTTAGCATTGGCGATTTCAGCAACTGTCTTAATAGCCATTAATGTGCTCCTTAAAAATGATTTTGTTGGAATTATATTGTTTTTTTTGGGTGTATTCAATTATCTTTCAAAGCCTTTGCGCAAAAAAACATTTCACTCTTTTTCATTCAAACCATATACACGTTTTATTCGCCCGTGTAAAATTACATGAAAGTGGCACTCTTCAACGCTTACGTGACTTTTTCAGCTCAAGTGCCGTCAAACTCAAAAGCGAGGTTTTTTATGTTCAAGCTTTTACCGATTGTCCTGGCCTTTATGATGGCTTCCTGCGCAACTCAAAATTCATCTTGCAAAAGCGTACGCAAGGATCCTTTAGTCAAGACAAACTATGGAATTTTATCCGGCTCATACAGCGATGACGGAAATGTTGAGCGATTTGCAGGAATTCCTTACGCAAAGCCACCTGTAGGAGAACTCAGATGGAAGGAACCTCAGAAACTTGAAGCATGGAACGGAGTTCGAAAGGCAAAGGACTTTGCGCCGATTGCGTATCAAAAGCGGTACAACAAGTTTTTAGTCAGAATCTACAGCAAACTGTTTTTTCATGACGCTTATGGCTTTAGGGAATACAACGCAGACATGAGCGAAGACTGCCTCTACTTAAACGTATGGAGGCCGGCTGGAGTCAGCGAGTCAGAAAATCTTCCGGTTTTCGTATACATTCACGGAGGCTCGCTTGTTTCAGGAAGCAGCATCGGTGACAATTACGATGGAGAAACATTCGCTAAAAACGGCATCATAATGGTAACGGTTGCCTATCGCCTCGGAGTTTTAGGATATCTTGCCCTCGATGAATTGGCAGAAGAAAGTCCGAACCACACAACTGGAAACTACGGACTTTTAGATCAGGTTGAAGCCCTCAAGTGGGTTCACGAAAACATCAAATTCTTTGGAGGAAATCCTGAGAACATCACGATCGGAGGAGAGTCTGCCGGCTCAACAAGCGTAAACGCACTTTGCTCAACTCCGCTTGCAAAAGGCTTGTTCCAGAAGGCTGTCGGCGAAAGCTCAGGAATCGTTTCTCCTAAACCGCCTCACACATTCCGCACCTTAAAACTCGCAAAAGAAATCGGCGAGAACATCAAAAAAGAATTCAAGGCGTCTTCCGTGTCAGATTTAAGGAAGATTCCTGCAAAAAAACTCGTATCGACATCTTTCAGGAACGACGGAGTTACAATCGACGGATACGCACTCACTGAATATCCTAACGAAACATACAAAAAAGGAAACAACAACGAAAAAGCTCTTCTGAACGGATTTAATTTTGATGACGGAGCATTCGTTACGATGATTGGCTACAAGGTCAACGCCTCAAACTACGAAAAATTCGTAAGTCGATTCTTCGGAAAATACACGCAGGACGTATTGAATGCCCTTCCTGCAAAAAATGATGCGGAGGCAAGCGAAAACTGGAAGACAATCGCAACCGTATATCTTTTTGCGAACAGCCACCACGACTGGAGCCGTCTCGTTTCTTCACAGGGAAAAGATGTCTATCTCTACAGGTTCTCAAAATCTAACGGAGGAATAGGCTCAAATCACACCGGGGAAATCATGTATGCCTACGGAAATGTTCCAGAGTCAAAATTTTACGACAAGGCAGACAAAGACCTCGAAAAAACAATGGTTTCTTATTGGACGAATTTTGCAAAGACTGGAAATCCAAACGGAGAAGGCCTTGCAGAATGGAAAAAATTCAATGATGCGGATGATGAATTCATGAATCTGGATGTTATACAGTCAATGCAAAAAGATCCGAACGCGCCTCTTTACGACATTCTTTCGCGGATGATGGCTGACGATGATTTTACGCCGCCTGTTCTTCCATAAAAAACACTTTTACCTGGAGCTTCCTCTGATCATGAAAAAACGGCATTTTCTGTTAATTTTGCTTGTATTTATTCTTCCATTTATTTCTCATGCGGCGAACGTTTTTTATTCAGAGCTTGAGCCTGAAAAACGGGAGATGGTCGTTTATGTCGGAGCATACGACTGGGGAGGAGCAGTTGAAAAAATCGTCGTAAACTGCGGATTTACGGTTTCGCCTCGTGCAGTCAAAAAAGATGATTTTGAGGTAAGCAGAATAATATACCCGGTTGGAGTCAGGGCTGGAATCTCAAGGGGAGAACTCAAGATAAAAGATGCCTATCTCTCAGACTCAAAAGGAAGCAGAATCGAAAAGCCAAGCGAATACATAACGGTCACGTTTGACATTCACCCGGAAGCAGAAAATCTCTCTCCCTTTTTTGGATTCAACCCCGGAGGCCACATTCAGGAATTTTTCGGTTACGAAGTTGAAAACGATGAGATTGACATCGAAATCCGAAAAGTAAAGGGATATGTAAACAAAACGGCTTCTCTTTTTAAGAGGGATGAATCATCTTACACGTTTAAAGAAGGCGAGCTTCCACCTGAAAAAGACGGAACTCCCTCAAAAGAAAAGAAAATCACGACGGAATACTGCTTTTTTATGCCGCAAGGCTCATCTGAATCAGAAAAGGTTCCCCTGATAATCTGGTTCCACGGAATCGGAGAAACCGGTAAAAGTCCTTATCTTGCCCTTTTTGGAACGAAAACCACGGCTCTCGCACAGGAAAAAATCCAACGTTATTTTGGAAAAGGCGCTGCCGTTTTAGTTCCGCAAAGCCCGCTTGCATGGATGGAAACGATTGACAAAAGCAAGTATGGAGCGCGTTTCTGGTCTCCTGTTGACAAGAACATCGTAAACGATACGCTTGGAGAAAAAATCTTTGATGCCGGAGAAAAAGTCGCCTCAAGTTTTTCAAGAATTTTCTATAAGGCGACAGGAACAAAGACAGACATAAAAATCAACCGGAGAACTCCAAACGAAAACATCTCCAAAGACAACGAAGCCTTTGCAGCCGTATCGTTTTACACGAAACCCGTAAAAAAACTGATTGATGATTTTCTTTCTTCTCATCCGGAAATCGACAGGTCAAGGATTTATATAGGCGGATGCTCAGCCGGCGGATACATGACGATGAACATGATGATTCAGTATCCTCAACTTTTTGCGGCTGGCTTTCCAATCTGCGAATACTATCTGGACAGCAAGATTACTGATGAGCAGATAAGAAACATTTCCCAAAAGCCGATGTGGTTTACATACGCAAAAACTGATAGAACTGTAAATCCTTCAAAGAACACCCTCGCAACACTAAGGCGATTGATTGAAAACGGTGCAAAAAATGTCGAGCTGTCAGAATTCGACTCAGTAACCGACACTTCGGGAAATTATTTTAAGAGTCCCGATGACGACGACGATGATGATGATGAAGAAGACGAAGATGAGGGTGAAGAGGAAAATGACGATGATGAGGAAGAAGAAGATGATGATGACGACGACGATGAAAAAGACTCATCTGAAAATCCATCACACCTCCGCACTGATAAAGGGCAACTGAGTCAAACAAAAGAACTTCTTCCATATGAATATAACGGACACTCAAGCTGGATATACGTTTTTAATGATGAGTGTGTGCGTAAATCCGACGGGAAAAAGCTCTTTGAGTGGCTTTCAGAACAAAAACTAAGATAGAGTGTTTTTCATCAAGGCAGATTAAAATCAGGTTCAGGAAATCATCTTGCGCCAAAAAAAAGTTTTTAGTGCCTTAAAGAGATATTCCAGGTCTTTTTTTCCTGCACTCTCAACTGGCGAATGCATCGCCCACTGCGCAAGTCCTATGTCCACGCACGGAATGGAAACATGATTCTGGCTTATGTTTCCGAGAGTTGAGCCGCCGGCAATATTGGAATTGTTCGTATAGATTTGGAAAGGCACGCCGCTTCTGGCACACAAATCTTTAAATACGGCCGCGGAATAAGCGTCTGTCGTGTATTTTTGAGATGCATTAAACTTTATGACGACACCGCCGTTAATTTTCGGACGGTTTACAATATCCGCAGTCTCACAGAAGTTTGGATGAAGCGCATGGGCATTATCAGCGCTTATCATGAAACTTCTAGCAAGGATTGTGTAAAAGTCTTCTTCTGAAAGGCAAAGCGAAAGCGTAATTCTTTTTAAGACATCGCTCAAAAAAGTTGAGGCTGCTCCCTGCATGGTGGAGCTTCCGACTTCCTCGTTGTCAAAAACGCAGTTCACAAAGGCAAAATCATCACCTGAACCTGATTTTTCGTTTTGAGAGTCAGCGAGTGCAAGCGCAAGTGAAGAGGCAAAAGCACACTCAAGGTCATCCAGTCTTGGAGAAGATATGAATTCGCCGGATTTTCCCCATGTTTTAGGCTCATCGCGGCAGTAAAGGAACAAATCAGAAGACAAAATTTCCTTTTCGTCGATTCCACAATATTCAGCGACAGTTTCAGCAAGGCGCGCGCTTTCATTTCCTGAAAAAACCGGTGAAATTTCTTTCTGGACATTGATTTTGTGTCCGTCATTTGCCTCGCGGTTCATGTGGATTGCAAGGTTTGGAATCATCAAAAGGTCAGAATCTATGTTCACGAACCTCTGCTCAAAAGAATCGCCTTTCTTGCAGTAAATTCTTCCGGCTACAGAAAGAGGCCTGTCAAACCACGGAGACAAAAGCATTCCTCCATATTTTTCAACGTTTAAAGTCACGTATGAATTCGATTTTATCTCAGGATTTTCCTTTATCTTAAAGGACGGAGAATCAGAATGGCTTGCGCAGATTTTAAAACCTGTGAGTTTCTTTTTAGGAAGGGAAAAAGCAATCACGGATGATGAATTTCTAGTTACGAAATATTTTTTTCCTTCCTCAAGGTGCCATTTTTCTTTTTCATCAAGCCGTAAAAATTCTTTTTTTAAAAGCAATTCTGAAATGTTCTCAACGACATGAAAAGGGCTTGGACTTTTCCTTACAAAATCAAAAAAATTTCCGATTAAAGTATCTGTTTCTGTCTTATTAAAAATTGTCTCACTCATATCGTAAAAGTTTAATTTTTTATTGCAATGTTGTAAATCCGATGTCTTTTTACTAAAATTGTGCCCTATGGAAAAAGTTGAGGAAATCAAGAAACTTGAGCGGGAATCTAATTTTGAGCTTTTGCGCCTGATTGCAATTTTATTTATTATTCTGTTTCATTTTGCAGGGGAAGTATATTTTAGCGATGAGTTTCCAGGTTTTTCAGTGAACTATGCATTTTTGCGTGCGGTAAGATTTACAGGCTGGTTCGGGAATTATATGTTCATGATGATTTCCTCATGGTTTTTAATGGAAGCAACTTTTTCGTTCAAAAGATTTTTCAGAATCTGGCTTGAAGTTCTTTTTTACGCGCTTTTAATAACAAGTCTCTTCTATATATTTAAGTTTCCGCTGTACAAGGCAGTTCCCCTTCCGCATGGAGCTGATGCTTCATCACTTCCTGGAATTACGCTTGGAGAAGGCGTAAACACGCTCAAACTGCTTCCAATATCAATGAAAAAATCAGAAGTCTTCAAATCATTTCTTCCGATTTTCTTTTACAGGGCATGGTATCCTGTCATCTACATGATTTTCCTTTTTTTCGTGCCGTTTCTTTCAATCCTGATTAAAAACATGACTGAAAGACAGCACAGAATTCTTGCAATAATATTGACGGCATTTCCTTTTGTAGTGCTTTCGCTTCCAAAGTGCCAGCTTCCCGACGTATCGCATTTGTACAGATTCATCACGATTCACTTTATTGCAACATATATCAGAAAATACAATCCGAAGATTTTTCAGGACAGAAAAAGGAATTCAATAATTGGATTTTCACTTTTGGCCTCATTTTTTATTTGGAATGCCGGACTTGCATTTTTGGCTGATAAAATTTCTTTTGTCCAGAAACACTTGAGCCAGCTTTCTGATGTCTGGACTGGAAAAAATCACCTTCCGATTCTTGCCGGCGTAATTTTTGTGTTCTGTGCCTTCCGGGACTTTAATATTCCGACAAATAAATTCATAAACAAGTGCGCTTCATGCACTTTGAGCGCATTTTTGCTTCCAAGTCATCCGGCTGTCGGCTCAAGCATTCTTCTTCTGATTTTGCCGCTCTGGTTTTCTTCTGCGTATATGATTCCGCTTCTTTTGGCCGCCACACTTCTCGCCTACGCACTTTGCGTCATTGTTGACTCAATAAGGAAACAGTTTTTTGAGAAGCCTGTGCTTTCGGCGATAGAAGCAATTTATAGAAAAATTTCTCACAAAGTTTTATCGTAATTCGATTACAAATATGGTAGGATTAGGACTATGAACATTTTAGCTTTATTTGGCGCTATGGAAGGCGCTGTCTCACAAGGCGTTCTCTGGGGGATAATGACCTTGGGAGTTTACTTAACATTCCGCATCCTGAACATTGCGGATATGACTTGTGACGGTTCTTTTGCACTTGGCGGAGCTGTCTGTGCAACCCTTATCACAAAAGGAATGAATCCTGTGCTTGCGGTTTTTGCAGCCTCTTTTGCTGGAGTCTTAGCAGGCCTTGTAACAGGAATTCTTCACACAAAATTAAAAATTCACGAGATTCTTGCCGGAATCCTCACGATGATTGCCCTTTACTCAATAAACATCAGAATCATGGGGCGCTCGAACATTCCGCTTCTCGGCGTTGATACAATGATGACAAAAGTACAGGCTTTCTTCGGTTTTTCGCCAAACCTGACATCACTCTTAATCGGAATTGTCTTCTGCGTGCTTCTCGTAGCCGTCCTTTACTGGTACTGTGGAACTGAAATCGGATCTTGTCTTCGTGCGACTGGAAACAATCCTCACATGGTGCGCGCAATGGGCGTAAGCACCAACAAAATGAAAGTCATCGGACTTCAGATTTCAAACGCTCTGATTGCAATGTCTGGTGCGCTTGTTGCTCAGAGTCAGGGTTACGGTGACGTCGGAATGGGAACCGGTACAATCGTAGTCGGACTTGCCTCAATAATTCTTGGTGAGTGCATTTTCAGCGCATTTATAAAAAAACTTCCGTTCTGGTTTTTGCTTTCATCTGTAATTTTCGGCTCAATCGTTTACAGAATCATAATCGCAGTTGTCCTCCAGCTCGGATTGAAATCTTCAGATTTAAAACTGCTGACGGCAGTAATCGTTGTAATTGCGCTTTCAATTCCTGTCATAAAGACAAAGATTCCTCAAAAAAGGCAGTCATAACAAAAGGAAAATAAAATGCTGGAAATAAAACACGTATCAAAAACATTTAATCCCGGACAAATCACTGAGAAAAAAGCACTTCTCGACATAAACCTGAAACTTGAGGATGGAGATTTCGTAACAGTAATCGGCGGAAACGGTGCCGGAAAATCAACTCTCCTCAATTTAATTGCCGGCGTACATTCCTGCGACACAGGCTCAATCATTCTTGACGGCAAAGACGTGACCAACATGAAGGAATACAAGCGGGCTAAATTCCTCGGCAGGGTTTTTCAGGATCCGATGATGGGAACCGCCGCAAACATGGAAATCGAAGAAAATCTGGCCATGGCATTGAGAAGGGGAAACCGCAGGACTTTGGCATGGGGAATCAAAAAAGAAGAGCGCGAAATCTATCGAAAAAAGCTCGCGCTTCTTGACCTCGGACTTGATACCCGCATGAACGCAAAGGTTGGTCTTCTTTCTGGCGGGCAGAGACAGGCTCTCACCCTCCTCATGGCAACGCTTAAAAAACCGGACCTTCTGCTTTTGGATGAGCACACAGCTGCCCTTGATCCAAAGACAGCCGCAAAAGTTCTTGAGCTTACAGAAAAATTCATCGCTCAGGACAACTTGTCAGCATTCATGGTAACTCACAATATGAGGGATGCCATCCGTTACGGAAACAGGCTCATCATGATGATGAAAGGCAAAATCATTTACGATGTCCGTGGTGAAGAAAAAAAGAATCTCAAAGTTGAGGATCTGCTTGCAAAATTCGCAGCCCAGGGAGATTTGAACGACCGCGTAATGCTCAGCCAGTAATAAAAAAAACACTCAGAACAAAGCAGCCCTGTTGAGAAAAGATTTTTCTCAATAGGGCTTTTTTTAGGATTATGACGATTTATTAAAGAGCTATTTTCTTACTTCAAGGCCTTCCAAAACTCCGGCAAAGTCAGTTCCCTTTAATTTGAAGATGAGATTCTCATCCTCGTCTTTGCTGATTTCAAAACCTGTCTCAACCCATTCATCATTAACCTTTACTTCAAAAACATCACCGAATTCAATCGGAACTATCGGATCTCCCATTTCATCTTTAGCGATTGCGAAACGTCCGAAATTAGGATCAAAAACAAGCACGCCTTCAAATTTTTCCATAGCATGAACCTCCTCAAAGTGTCCGTTAAATTATAATAAAAACCGTGCGGATTGAATACACTCACTCTTTTCATTAAAATGTAGTTTCAGTTTTTTATTTTTTCGAGGAATAGAAATGGAAAATATCAAAGAAGTACGCGTCCGATATGCACCTTCTCCAACAGGCATGCAGCATATTGGTGGCGTCAGGACAGCTCTTTTCAACTATCTTTATGCACGTTCAATGGGCGGAAAATTCATCCTCCGTCTCGAAGACACAGACCGCACACGCTACGATGAAAAATACGTTCAGAACTTGTACGATACAATGGCCTGGCTCGGAATCCAATGGGATGAGGGCGGCGAAAAAGGCGGAGAATACGGCCCGTATGTTCAGAGCGAGCGTTTTGAGCTTTACAAGCAATACGCAAACAAACTTATCGAAAACGGCGAGGCTTATTACTGTTTCTGTGATGCAGAGCGTCTTGAACGAATCCGAAAGATTCAGACAGAAAATAAAATGGCTCCGGGTTACGACAGAAACTGCCGCCACCTTACTCCAGAAGAAGTAAAGGCAAATCTTGATGCAGGTAAGCCTTATGTAATCCGACTCAAGGTTCCTCTCGAGGGCGAGACAAAATTCCACGACCACATCTTGGGTGATATCGTTTGGAAGAATGCAGACATTTCTCCAGACCCTGTCTTGCTCAAAAGCGATGGGTTCCCGACTTACCACCTTGCAAACATCGTTGACGACCACCTCATGAAGATCAGCCACGTAATGCGTGCTCAGGAATGGATTCCTTCTACTCCTCTCCACGTTCAGATGTACAAGTCTTTCGGATGGGAGCATCCTGAATTCTGCCACCTTCCAATGGTAAACGGTTCGGACGGAAAGAAACTCTCAAAACGCCACGGATCAACATCACTTAACGAATTCCGTGCTCGCGGCTACCTCCCGCAGGCAATCGTAAACTATGTCGCAATGCTCGGATGCAGCTACGAAGAAGGAAAAGAATTCTACAATCTTGAGGAACTTGCAAAATCATTCAAGCTTGAGCACCTCAATAAAGCGCCGGCAGTATTCGACTACAAAAAGCTCGAATATTACAACGCAAACTATATCCGACAGCTTTCAACAGAAGAACTTTACAAGTGGACTTTGCCGTTCATTACTGGAACAGGGGATGCAACTCTCGAAATCAACCCTGAAAATCCTCAGCCAAAACCAAATGTAGGGCCACAATTCTCAGGCGTAGCACTTGGCGAAGATGGCGAGCCATATTGCGTTGACAAGTCAATGAACATGTCATCTCAAGACGTTAAAAAGACACTTCTGGGACTCATGCCTCTCATTCAGGAACGACTCAAATTCCTTACGGAAGCAGCAGAAATGGTTCACTTTATGTTTACTGAGCCGGCCGTTCCACCTGCAGAGCAGATCATCCCGAAAAAGCTTGATCAAGCAAAAACAAAGGAAGTCCTGGAAAACGCAAAAGAGTTTGTTGCAAAAGTCTTTGAGACAGACCATGAGGGAGCAGAGAACTTCGCAAAGGCAAAGGCTGAGGAACTTGGAATCAAGCTCGGCGACTTTATGATGCCGATCCGCATGGCAGTAACTGGAAGCCGCGTTTCACCACCTCTAATTGGTTCAATCGCAGTTTTGGGCAAGGAAAAATCACTTGCACGAATCGAGCGAACAATCAAAACTCTGTAGAAGAATCAGTTCTGAGTAAAAAACTGCCCTCATCATGTTTGAGGGCAGTTTTTTTATGATTTTTCCTTACGATACTAAAAAACTGGAAGAGATTTTGGAGAAAAAAAATTATTTTTTGAAATTTTTATGAAAAATCAGTTTTTTTTCTTGCTTTTATATTGATTTTGAAATCTTATTTCGCAGATAATACCAGCATCATCCGTTTTTTAACAGATGAAAGATTCAAAAAAAGGAAAAGTAAAAATGAAAAAACTTTCTACAGCAATTTTCTGTGCAGCAGCAGTTATAGCTGCCTCTCTTCTTACGTCATGTGCTTCAACTCCAAAAGAGCCTCGCTCAATCAAAACATCGTCTCAGCAACTCTCAAGCATAAAAAAAGCAGCTCAGGTTGCTGAAAACTATGAGCTTAAGCTTCTTGGCGACAGTCGCGCAGAAGGATCTCAGCACATAACAATGGGACCATATGTTTCAAACGCAGTTTACATTGCCGCAAACGAGGACAAATCTGAGGCAGTTGTTTACATGAGATTCGCACGCTCAAATTCAGACCAGATTGAGTTTGTCTACGTATCACTCAATGGCGAAAAGACTTCAACATTGCGCGAATATATGGAAGCCGGATCATTAATCCTCAACAACAAGGACAAACTTTGCGAGCTTGATTCTGGAAACTTCTATCTTCTGAGCACTGCTTACGAGCCATACACAAAAGACATGGCAAACATCAGAAAAAACATAAAAAAATATATTTCAAAAACTTTCGGAATAACATGTAACGAGGAAATCAATCCTGAGCAGAAACAGATTACAGGTTTTGATGACTAAAATCTTATGATATGAAGGTTCAAGGAGACACGCCTTGAACCTTTTTTTCCATTTTCAAACACTTCAAAAACATATATACTTTTGGAATGAATGAAGCGGAAGTAAAAGCAATCAAGGAAGGAGCGGACGCGCTCCTTGAAATTTTTAACAGGAATGAACCGATTAAATCTGACGGAAGTTTTTCTCCTGAATTAGTAAAAATCACCATAAACGAAATGATTTCCCATGAATTCTCAGAAAGTGAAGCACAGTCGTTAAGAGACTGGATGGATAAAAATGAATTCTGGACAAGCCCTGCAAGCGCACGCTATCACGGAAACAAAAAAGGCGGACTTGCAGCTCACTCACTCTTAGTCGCACGACAGGCATTAACCTATTCAATGGTAATGGCTGAGAATTTCTTAACTTCAAAAATCGCAGACAAGTTCACATTCACGGCCAAGGACATTTTGATTTCTGCAATCGCCCACGATTTTTGCAAGGCAGGAAGCTATCAGACTGACACAAAACGCGTAAAGGACTTTAACGGAAACTGGACTTACGAGACTTTCTACAAAGTAAAGGGTGAGCAAAGAAATCTCGGACACGGAAATGAAAGCGTACTCATCCTTTTGGAAATTCTTCCTGAATATATAAGGAACAGAACCGTAATAGAAGCTGTCAGCCGTCACATGGGATTTTCTGACTTAAGTCCGATGGAATCGTACAATTACTCAAATTTCCTTCAGAATCCACTGGTTGTCCTTCTTCAGCTTGCGGATGAAAGCGGCGCCCAGTGGTGGAATATCTGACACAAAAAGAGCATTTTTTTTTCATCACCTTATATCGGATTTATACAATATTGACATAAAATTGAAATAATCCTAATTTCTTTTTGACAACTCAAAAATCCAGATTTACAATGTACTCGAAATCAATTAAGCCGCTTGAGAAATAATTTAAAAATTTTTTCCCATCCAGACTTCAGGGGGTACTATGGTAACATTTTTTGTTGCTCTGGCCATCCTTATAGGTGGCTATTTTGTTTATGGTTCTCTCGTCGAGAGAATATTCAAGCCTACGGATAATCCTACTCCGGCAATTGCAAATCCTGACGGTGTAGATTACGTACCGATTCCGGCAGCAAAAGCATTCCTTATCCAGCTTTTGAACATTGCAGGTCTTGGACCGATTTTTGGTGCGATTTCCGGAGCAATGTGGGGACCAAGCGTTTATATTTGGATTGTAGCAGGTACCCTTCTTGCAGGAGCCGTTCACGATTTTACAGCCGGCATGCTTTCTGAACGAAATGACGGAGCTTCAATTTCCGAAGTAACTGGAAAATATCTTGGCCCTGTAATGCACAACGTAATGCGTGTATTCTCGGTCATCCTTCTTGTTCTGGTTGGTGTTGTATTCATGGTAGGTCCTGCAGGACTTCTCGCCCGCCTCACACCAGAATGGCTCAACATAAAAGTCTGGACAATCATCATTCTCTGTTACTACTTCCTTGCAACACTCCTTCCAATCGATAAAATCATCGGAAAAGTATATCCTCTCTTTGGTATCCTCCTTATCTTGATGGCATTTGGAATCATCATCGGAACAATGGTTCACTCTGGAGAACGCCCGATGATGGAATTCACTTTCAAGAACCTCTATCCTGGAAATGTTGACGGAACTGGCGTAAAACCAATCTGGCCTCTCATGTTCATCACGGTAGCCTGCGGTGCAATCTCAGGATTCCATGCTACACAGTCACCAATCGTCTCACGCTGTATCAAGAGCGAAAAAGAAGGACGAAAAATCTTCTACGGTGCAATGGTTGCAGAAGGAATCATCGCATTGATTTGGGCAAGTGCGGCAGTAGCATTCTTCTGGAATAAAGACGGTTCTGGAACTGGACTTGCAGCCCTCAAGGCAATCGGCGGAGGAAACTCAAACTCTGTATACGATATGTGTGTAGCCCTTCTTGGAAAAATCGGTGGTCCTATTGCCCTTCTCGGCGTAATCGTCTGCCCTATCACTTCCGGTGATACTGCATTCCGAAGCGCACGAATGACAATTTTTGACTGGTTCAAACTCGACGAAAAAAACGTAAAAGTACGATTGACCGCTGCAGTTCCGCTTCTCCTTATCGGCTACGGCATTTCGTTCATCAACTACAACGTAGTATGGCGATACTTCTCTTGGTCTAACCAGACTCTGGCAATGATTGTACTTTGGGCTGGTGCAGTTTACCTTGCTACAAACTACGAGAACAAAAACCGCGCATGGATTGCTGCAATTCCTGCTACATTCATGTCAGCCGTATCAATCACATATCTGATGTATGCTCCTGAGTGTTTCAATCTCGGTGCAAAAGGAAGCACAGGCCTCACGATTTCTTACAGCGTGGGTGTTATTGCTGCTGTTGTTTTCCTGGCAATCTTCTTGTTCACGGCTTACAGAAATCCGTCAGCAAGCCTTGCCCGACAGAAAGAAACTGTAATTGGACGAAAGTAAGTTCATCCTAGCATAAAAAAAAGCGTTCCATTTTTGGAACGCTTTTTTTATTACAAAGCAATTGGGCCATACGTCGCTATGCTCCGTTTGGCTAATTGGAAATTATAAAAATAAAGCCTATTCTGCAATGCAGAATAGGCTTTGGGCCATCTTGGATTTGGCTTTCAGTCGCAAACATCGTGTTTGCTCCTTGCAGCCCGCCTCCGTTCGCTGACGTGGCCATCCCTGGCCACTTTTCCTCCCCTTGGTCGGCGCTTACTACGGTTCAAATCCAAGATTGTAGGGAAGAGTGCTAAGATTAGATTAAAAAAAAAGAAGTTGTCGGGCCTAGCAACAACTTCTTACTGGGTTGGGCCATCTTGGATTTGAACCAAGGACCAAAGGATTATGAGTCCTCTGCTCTAACCGCTGAGCTAATGGCCCGAATTTGATGAAATTAATATTATCATAAAAACTTGCTCTCAGTCAAGATACCGTAGCGGGTGTATAGGTAATTTTTTCAATATCTTGGCATTGAGATCTTCTTCAGCTTCAATATTTTACACAAACTTTACATTCCATTTATTGAATTTTTACATTTTTATTCTATAACATAAATTATGATTTTTATTCTCGAAGATGATGATAACATTCGTAAACTGATATGTTATTCCCTAACCAGCCAGAACTTTGAAATAAAAGATTTTGCGGTTCCTTCTGATTTTTGGATAGCATTGGAAAATAATAAGCCCGATTTACTTTTGCTGGACATCATGCTTCCACAGGAAGACGGAATTTCTATTCTTAAAAAGCTTCGCTCAAGTCCAAAGACTTCAGGTATTCCCGTGATTATGCTTACGGCAAAGGATTCAGAATACGATGTAGTTACAGGCCTTGATGCCGGTGCTGACGATTATGTTACAAAACCTTTTGGAATGATGCCACTTGTTTCTCGAATCAAAGCTGTCCTTCGACGTTACGAAAAAACAGACAGTCACAAGGAATTGATTCAAGCCGGTGACCTTAAAATTGATGAAAATCAACACACAGTTTTTATAAATAACCGGCAGCTTTTTCTTACGGTCAAGGAGTTCGATCTCCTGGTTCTACTTATAAAAAATCGTGGCAATGTTCTCACTCGTGAGATGCTTCTGGAACACATCTGGGATATTTCAGCTGATGTTGAAAGTCGTACTGTTGATGTTCATATTCGTACCCTTCGCCAGAAACTTGGG
>JAEEGL013776494.1_pt1 | contig 15647 bp, 7 predicted proteins | sample 9134231 | NCBI WGS metagenome assembly JAEEGL01 (sample SAMN16246548, study PRJNA631951) | gut metagenome | biome: gut microbiome; feature: rumen; material: fiber-attached | host: Bos | place: Iran: Karaj | collected 2018-10
GACGGAGAGACATGGGAGACTGCCGCAACGGTGACCGGACACAGCTACAATCCGGACGGAACGGTGGCAAACCAGATCTGGTTCGAGGAGACGGAAGCGCGGTATGTGCGGCTGAACGTGACGGCCGTGGGCGATCCGTGCGACGTAGGCCAGTATGTTTGCTTGCGTGAGATCAAGGTATACGGCAAGAAGGCAGGCGGGGAAGAGCCTCCTGTGGATCCGCCTGTGGATCCACCTGTCGATCCAACAATCACTTACACGGAAATTGAAGTGGATGCAGACTGGGTAACCTCCAATCACTCTCTGGAGGCTTGGGATTTCAGCAAATCATATCTGGTCGATGAAGCGACTGATTGGCAACATACATATCTGGGTTGTACGCTTGATGAAATCAATGGAGGAATCACAGACGTCTATCCGGTTTGGATTGCCTTTGATCTTCAGAAGAAATACAAATTAGGAAAACTGACCCTTCATGCCTGGGCTACTAATGATGGCGGCGGGCTTCCGAAAGACTTTACAATTGAGGTATCGGACGACGGGAAGACTTGGAAGGTCGTGAAGACTGTCACGGACTATAAGAACGCTCCAGGAACGGTAAATGAGTTTACATTTGATCCGGTGGAAGCACAGCATATACGTATCAATGTGACTTCTATTATTGGTCCGCGGAGTGACGGTGTGAACTATCTCTGTCTAACAGAGATGGAAGTGTTTACTACAGAAAATGAGACACCTGATGATCCGGGTGATCCTCAGGACCCTGAAGATCCAGTTGAGTATGATGAAATTGATCTCTCTGAAGCGATTATAACATCAAATCACTCGTTGGAAATGTGGGGTAATTTCCTGACCAATCTGATTGATGGAAGTCTGGATTCCACATCGCGTTATATCGGAGCGACGGAAGCAGAGCTCAGTTCCGGACCGACTTATCCGGTTTGGGTAAAACTGGATCTCGGAGAGCCTTATAAGATTAATCGGTATGCATTCTACGCTTGGGCAAAGGACTCGGACGGCGGTCTTCCGAAGGTCTTTACGATCGAGGTGTCCACTGATGGGAAGGCTTGGACAGTTGTACGTTCCATTAAGAACTACACGCATGCTCCGGGACAGGAGAACTCGTTCGTGTTTGATGAGGTAGAAGCCCGGTATATACGGCTGGTTGTCAATAGTATAGTCGAACCGACGAATGACGGAATCAATGCACTCAATCTGGTTGAGATAAAAGTATATGGCAAACGTGTTAATGAGAACCCCGACGAACCGGGATCCGTTACAATGCCGGAGAATGAGATCCCGCTCGGTAACGTGAATAAAACAGTTACCAGCGAACTGGAAGCGGGGTCCCTAAAAAACCTCTTCGACAACAATACTGCGACTGGATTCATCGCAAAGAAGAACGATGGAAAGCCTGCTGCCGGTATGGTTCCGGTATGGGTAAAGCTGGATCTTCAGAGTACAAGAACCTTTAATGCAATTGGACTAGGCTCTTTCATGACTGGTTCGCTTGCAGGTTTCCCGACAGATTTCGATATCCAGATATCCACTGACAACTCAAAATGGAGTACCGTTAAGACAGTTACTTCCGTAGAAGCCGTCCTCAACAAAAACCTTTATCAGTTCACATTCGGCTCCGTTACTGCCCGGTATGTCAGAATCTATGTCAGAAATGTTGGAGGGCCTGGTGATCCGAACATTGGCTATACTGTAACGTTGAGAGAATTTGAAGTCTATAACAGCGGATCGAAGATTGACCTTTCAGGATATGTAAAGAACATTGCAACATGGAAGGCCGGAGAGGGCATCAACTATATTTGGGCAACAGATTATCCCCAGTCAGTTGCAAGCGCATCCGTCTCTTATGAATTGTGGGGATGGGGAGCTGCAAGTCTGATTGATGGTTCTCTGGACACGAAGAGTACCTTTGCTACTGCAGACAAGAATATTACGGGTCCGGTTTCACGACTGAACGAGACGTTAAGATTCAATTTCAGCACGGCATATAATATCTCAGCAATTGCGTTCGCATCTCTTTACGAAAAGAGTATGAAGGGCGTTCCAACTGAATTTGAAATCCGAGGATCGTTAGATGGAACAGAATGGTTCTCCATTCTGAAGCGCGATACGCTGAAACAGTCTCAAATGAGAGGTGGCCGTTGGTTTATCTTTGACGCTGCTTATCAGGGACCTGTCCGCTATGTCGAGTTCATCATTCGAGGCGTAAATGAGGCAATCGATGATAAGCTTGGCCTTTGCGCAGCGCTCTCGGAGTTTAAACTCTTTGGAATCCAGAATAGCGGTGCCATTGATCAGTTATATGGAGAAAAGATTGATCTTACAAAGGCGATTGTCAGAGCCTCGAATTCCTATAACCTTTGGGGACATGGTACAGGAAACCTGTATGACAATGAACAATCGACAGCTCTGTTCATTGCCACTTCCGAAGAAGATGCGGAATACTATGCGAAGTTTAAGGACTCAAAAACTTTCGCAAATGCCACAGATGAGTATGTGCTGATTCGACTGAACGGGGTCTACAAAGTCGGCAGAATGCGGTTTAAAGCGTGGTGGGCCGGAGCACCGCATGGTGTACCTGCACACTTTACGATCGAAGGCTCGATGGATGGCGAAAACTGGCAGACACTTTACACGAATCAACATACATCCATCACTCAGAGCGGATGGTACAATTTCCGCTTTGGAACAAAGGAATGCAGGTATCTGAAGGTGCATTTCTACTCTGTCGAAGGACCTTGTGATCTCGGATATGTCGCGGCGCTCAGAGAACTGGAATTCTATGGCTATGTCGTCTCTTTGGATCAGAATGAAGAAGACCTCCAGGTTGAGTTGCCCGCTCCTCCGTCGGAAGATGAGTTCCTGAATATCTACGATTGGTATGCGAACAAAGGAAAAGATCCTTCTGGAGAAGAACCGACCGAACCGACAAAAGATCCTTCTGAGAGCGGAGCTTCTTCTGAAACAGATGTAGCACCGACATCCGATTCGGAACAGGGGACTGATTCGGAGAACGATCCTAACCAGCCCTCCAGAGAGGGGGTTGGAGCCTGGCCGTTCGTTATTGGCGGGGTAATTCTGGCTGCCGCACTGGTACTCATTTTGATACTGGTGATTGGGAAACGGAGGAAAGAAAAATGAGATCGCTCACACGCACATTACTGACTTTATTGACCGTTTTCGTCCTCGTTTTGACTGGTTGTACGAACGCACAGGGAACGACCCCGGTGAAAGAGACAACTGAGTCGGCCAATCCGAAGACAGACGATGCAACGACTGCTGAACCGACTAGTCCTCCGACCGATGCGACGACCACAACGGCTCAGCCAGAAGAAACGACCACGGCAGAAGAGGCCGGTTCCGAATACCGTAATCTCTGCGCAACCTTCCTGGATGACACGGGGGTTACCGAACGCAACAAGTGGACCATGTATGACTGGGATAAGGAAGGCCAGTATATGACCGCCTCCCATTCTTTAGAAGTGGCATGGGCAAATGGCTACGGAAAAGCCTGGCTGTTTGATGGAGTCAAATCTTCTGATGAAACAATGTTTGACGTTGGCGCATATTTGTCATGCACGATTAATCCGGGTTGGGGCGAGTTCTCCGGTTCAATCGATGAATCCACTGTAACCTGGAAGAAGAAAGATCTGAATGAGTGGATCGAAATCAATCTTCAGGGCATATTCACGATAGACAAAGTCAACTTCAGCACTCTGTATACTTTAGGTGAGCATGGAATGCCTTCAGACTTTACGATTGCAGTTTCGGCTGACCATGAACATTTCACGACTGTAGTGGATGAAGTCGGGTATCATCAGGATATCACAAGTAAAGATCAGTCGTTTTCATTTGAGCCAATCGAAGCCCAGTATGTATACTTTCATTTTACGAAGGGAACGAAATCGATCGACAATAATCTGGCCTACTGCGTCGGATTATCTGAGATTGAGGTCTGGGGGAAATAAGAGGGAGAGTGCGTTATGAGAAGGAAATATGTTTTCTTGATCGCCATATTATTCGCGCTGATTGCCCTTCTCTCGTCTTGCGGCAGCTCGGATGTCCAGCCGGATAATGTAGACAAGACCATTACGGACCAACATCTGGATTATTCGTTATATGCACACGGACTTGGCGTCTATGATGATCAGAACGACATCGTTCAGAAATGGGAGAAAGCATTTAATTGTACTTTCCATTTTGAGGGTGCAGCGATCGACTGGATGGAGACGATGTGTCTTCGGGCGAATTCCGACGACATGCCGGATCTGTTCTTCTTCGTGCCGAATGACACAAATTACATGGAGGCCTATACTAACATGATCTCAAAGGGCATGATTACGCCGGTTTCTGATTATGTGACGAAGGAAGAGACCCCGAACCTTTACGCGCTTCTCAACGTAAAGAACTTTGAGAACCTTAAGGTTAACGAAAAGATGTATTTTGTGCCAAGTCCGAACACGAGCTTCAATAATTCCCTCTACATCCGGAAGGACTGGTTGGATAAGCTGGGCCTTAAGGAGCCGGAGACCATCGAAGAGTTTCAGGAAGTGCTGCGTGCCTTTACCGAGGATGATCCCGATGGAAACGGGAAGAACGATACCTATGGTCTGGCCGCCTCCAAAGTCTTTGACTGGATGTCCTATTTCAAGATTGGATTCGGATGTGAGCCTGGTTGGTCCAAAAATAGCGACGGAAACTATGAACTGGATGCTTTTACTCCGGAGTACCGTGAATACCTCCAATGGATGAGCAGTCTTTATGAAAAAGGCTATCTGAAGAATGAGTTTTTCCTGTATGAAGATACGGATGCAATGAACGATTTCTTCAACGGAAAATGCGGAATGATCCTTTACAATGGAGGAAAAACTACGGGCGGGGTTACTTTTACGATCGGCAAACTGGATAAAAACGCTGTGATCGATGTGATTCCGATGCCGAGCGGAAAGGCAGAAGGAGGCTTCTTTACAAGCGGAGACTGGTGGGGTGGCTGGAGCATTGCCTACAGCGCCAAAGAACCAATGCGGCTCGTGAAGTTTTTGGAGTATCTCTACAGTCCGGAAGGGATGGAAGAGCGTCTTTATGGCTTGAAGGATGTCCATTACCGCAAGGAAGCAGACGGCTCGATTCAACCTATTTTTGAGAATCGAATTGCTACCGGACTGTTTGGAATCTCTGAAGACGGACAACCCAGGGATCTTTTCCAAATCGGCGCGTATTTCGGTTCTGCTTATACGATTGAGAATAATGAACTGGTTGACCATACTTCTGAAAGTATTTACCGGGAACCGGAACTGTCTCTCAAAAGTATTGAGTATGCACAGAAGAACCTGAAAAGGAACTTCCCTTTGGACACCATGCATCTTGGCAGTGAGTATGCATCCCTCTATGCACGGGTCTTTGACCGAATCGTGACCTATTCCGTCAGAATCATTTCCGGATCGATTGGGTTGGATGAAGGAATCAGCAAAATGAGATCTCTTTCCGAAGCAGATGGCTATACGAAGTTACAAGAGATCATTCGGGATCATTATCAGTAAAAGGACATTGAGATGGACGGGAAGAATTCTCCTAAGCCGTGTTTCAACGGTATGTGTTTCGTGTACTACTACACACGCGATGTACTGGATTCACATATAGTTGCGGTTGAAATGGAAAAACTGAATATCGAAAGTGTACGGATCTGGTCGCATTTTTGCTGGATTTTGAACCCTGACTTAACTGTAAAGCAGAAGGTCGCAGACGGATATCATACACTTTATCGTGAACTGAAAGCACACGGAGTTCGTGAAATCGTCGCAATGAGCCATTATTGGTTTTTACCTGAAGAGCGGTTTGGGACGAAGGATTGTGCGCTTTGCTACAACAGGGATCTGACGCCCGGCTCTAGATATCTCCGTTTTCTGGATCTTTTTGAAGAAAGCTGGTTCCGGCTTGTAACAGAGTTCCCGGAAGTTTCAGCGTGGGAGATCGGCAATGAATTGAACCACAAAGCGTTTATCAAGAAGGTTGACGGAACGGATTTCAGCTGGGAAGAACGGATTGATATTGCGACTGATATGATGTTTCGTGGGACTAGAGCGGTCAGAAGAGCAAATCCCTCGGCAAAGGTTATTATGCCAGGTCTCGCTCCAGTGAATCGTAATTCGGAAGGCGTCATCATGGAGTGCATTGCAGCCGAATATGACGGAATCATCGACTCGGTTAGAGAGACCTATTCCAATATTCGAAGCGGAAGATTTGGTTCGAAAAACCCTCGGGACTTCTTCGATGCATTGGCCTGGCATCCCTATTTTGCAAAGCAAGATGCAAAAGGGGAATGGTATTTCTGCGAACCTGACGAGGAATGGACGAACTTGAACCGCTGTATCTATCAGGTCGCAGTAGAGGCCGGTGACGAAGGGGTCGAGTGTTATCTGACAGAATATGGTCAGAACGACTGGGGAAATGCTGAAGAGGACAAAAAACTCATCAGTTACGTGAAGAAGGGATACTCTTTGATACATGAAGAGCTTCCTTTTGTGACCGCCGTACATGCGTATCGATTCTGTGATAGTATGGGTTATGTAGGAGACTATTTAGATAATTACGCTTTTTATCACCTGGAGAACGGACATCTGTCCGCAAAGCAACGCACATATGAATTGCAGCGTCAGTATGGCGGCACAGGAAAACTGTCGGTATGAGGAGGATCAGAATGAAGAAGAAAATGATGAAATGGCTGGCGCTCAGCCTGATCATGGTTCTGACAGTAATGGCGGTGGGATGTGCAAAAACGGACAAGCCTACCGAACCGAATGCGACCGAAGATCATGGAAGCGACCAAAGTGCTTCACAAGAAACGAAGACTCCGACGTCTGACATTCCGACAACAGAATCTTCGGACGAAACACCTGCTACGGACCATCCCGGCGAAGTGGACCCTTCAGAATCAGAGGCACCTACAGGACCAGAAGAAAATCCTTATGAGGCTATGGATCTTCCGGAAGAGATGCTCCCTGGCGGTATCGTTTATGATGTAGACCATCAATATCTGTATGGGGTTGGATATGTAGATGATCAGATGAATAACCGTGTTACTGTGGATCAGGCGGTCTATCTCATCAAATCGCTCGGGTCTCGTAGTGTGCGAGTGTGGTCGAACTGCGTTGAAAACAGTCATAAACTCAAAGACTGGTATGTCCCCCGCTTACATGAATTGGCTAAAAAGCTAAAGGACGCAGGGATTCAGGTGATTTTTACCTTTTATCAGTGGGAGAGCCCGGAAGGAACCTGGACTTACATTCCTCGCCGTAACCTTACTGAAGGTTCAAATTATATGATTGCGCTCAAGAATTGGGAAGATATGATCTCAATGGTCGTAAAAGAGTTTCCCGAGATTGACTACTGGGAACTTGGGAACGAATGGAACCATACGGGCGCCATTAATCCGACAGACTATAAGGCAGATGGATCCGGAGGCCCCGCCTTCACGTATGAAGAGAAAGCGGATATCACAACAGATCTGATCCTACGGACGATGCGTGCCGCACGCAAAGCAGGAAGCAATGCAACCATGCTTCTTCCGGCAATGGCGCCTTCTGATGGCATGGACGGCATTGCGATGACCTCCTATCTGGACCGCATTTATAAGAACATTGAAAGTGGTGATTGGGGCACCACAAATCCACGTGATTTCTTTGATGCTCTCGCCTGGCATCCGTATCTGCAGTCTATGCCTGACGTGGAATGGGTTTCAAATAACAACCGGGTTTATCAAGTGGCTATTGAGCATGGCGATGCCGGAATACCCGTTTATCTGACTGAACTTGGCTTTCCGGATGGCGGCAACCCGAAAGCGGATGCGGAGCAGGCCAACTATCTGGTTGCCGCGTATGATTTGATCCAAAAGTATATGCCCTATGTGGAGTCGCTGCATTATTACCGTATGTTTACAGATTCTTCTCGGGGATCCGATACATATGGCCTGATTAATCAGCCGGAAGATGGCTTTGGCCCCAAGGCCAAAGGTTTGGCTTATCAGAATATGACTGGAGGTAAGGGAGATCTTTATAAGTTCTATTTACCTCTGGATGAAGATTGAGGCCGTATATGAAGAAAAAACTGTTCGGCAGATGCTTTTCGTTCTTGTTGGCAATATCACTTCTTGTATCATCGGGATGCGAGGGAGCGAAAACATCCGAGACTACTCCGATAGCGTCTGATACTGAGACAACTGCATCTCCTTCCGACACCGAACGCACCGAAAGGTATTTGTTTGGCATAAACTATGTGGAAATGCAGATGAGCGATCGTCTGAAGACCGCAGAAGTCGCTTATCTATCTCAAGCTCTAGGCGCAGAGAGTGTCCGAATCAGTGCATTTTGCATGGAAACCGGTACAACCTTTAATGAGCAAGGGTTGGGCAGGCTGCATACGCTCTTACAATCTCTTAAGTTTTCCGGTATTGATCAAGTGATTTTGTGCCAAGGAACGTATCCCCTCGAAGGAGTACTAGGGAATTATGCACCATATCCGGATCTAGAAGATGAGGAGTACCTTTCTTTCCTTGAAGAGACCGAGACCATGTCGGCCATTCTCGGCAAAGAGTTTAAGGAAGCAGAGTACTTTCAGATCGGACATCGCCTGAATGATGACCGTTATCTTCATCCGGTTGGCTGGAAAGAGGAAAATTCTCCAGTAAGTCCATTTACGACAGAAGAAAAAGCGGAAATAACGGTAGATCTGTGCTATAGAATCACAAAAGGTCTTCGCTCGGCCGGATCCGGAGCGCTTGTTTTGATGCCTGCTTTCACGGATTACGATACAGAAGAAACCAGAACTTACCTGAAAACGATCTATCAGCTGATTGCTTCTGGAGAACATGGCTCAAATCATGTGGAGGACTTTTTTGGGGCGGTTTCCTGTGTGGCAACATTCAATGAAGAACCGGGTCAGCATTTCACCGATAGTATGGAATCACTCCATAAAATTACAGAAGAGGCAGAAGACGGCAAGCGTCATATTTTCGTCAGTGAGATTGGCTTTGATGAAAAAACAGTTGGAGATACTGAGAAAATCACCCGATGGATGGAAGACCTCTATTTACGAGCTAAAGAATTAACATACATCGAGAGCGTGCAGTATTACAGGTTGTTTACAGATCATGAGGAAGAGTATGGCTTGATCCGTGAACCGAGGGCCGGCTTCAGTCCGACAGCTGCAGGAAATGCATTTTACAAGCTTACCGGCTCAAAGGGTGACCTCGAAAAATATGTCATCAAAGAAGATCAGTATATGTCCGGTGATAATGTTGCATTGAATGTACCAACATCGTGTTCAAGTTCCTGTGAGCATCCCGGCTGGGGCTGGAGCCTGGCTGGTATAAATAACGGAACGACAGAATACGGTGGATGGAGTAACTACTATGAGTTGGGACATGCTGACTGGGTAACAGATCCGAATGGCGAAGGAGCCCCCAGTGCAGATTATCCAGAATGGGTTTCCTTCGAGTTACCGTATGTTTGGGAAGTCGATACGGTCCTCCTGTATCCCCGAAATGAGATTGACGATGTTTTCCATCAGATTATGGGGCTTCCGGAAGAGATTCGAGTTGAGATTTCAGAAGACGGAGAGACTTGGGTGGAAGTTGCTTCTGAAGCGCTTGACCCCAAAGTGTTTCCTAACGATGTGACTACGCTTACACGAGAGGAGAATCCCCCGATTCAGATTTCGTTCGAGCCAGTTAAAACAAAACATGTCAGGGTGTTTTTCACCAAACTTCGTTCTGTCTGGCAACACAAAGAAGATCGCTTTTTCGTTCAGATTGAAGAGATTGAGATCCTGATGCATTAATAACTTCGTAGAGGTTATCGTATGGACAGATTGTCCGAAGCAAAACAGAAACAAGATATGTATCGTCCACGGCCATTCTGGTCGTGGAACGATCATTTAGAAGAGCATCGCCTGAAAGAGCAGGTCCGCGCTATGAAGCGGGCTGGACTTGGTGGCTTCTTCATGCATGCAAGGGTGGGTTTACGAACACCCTATTTTAGTGAAGAATGGTTTAATGCAATTCGGACGTGTATCGATGAGGCAGTTCAATTGGGCCTTGAACCTTGGGGGTATGATGAAAATGGTTACCCATCTGGTATAGCGGACGGAATCGTAGTTCGGGAGAATGAAAACTGGCGTTCAACATGGATCGAATGGATCCCGAGAGAGGATCTTTCTAAACACAAAGATAAGAAAATCCTTGCATACTACCTGAAGAAAAAAGGTGGCTATCTTCGCGTTACAAGTGACCAGAAAGCAGACTACTTATTGATTCAAAAGAATGAGATGCGTGCGGCGGATCCATTAAACCAGACCGCCGTAGAACGGTTTATCCAGCTTACGCATGAACGTTACGCGAAGGAACTTGGAAACCGCTTTGGCAAGGGCGGCATGCCAGGCTTCTTCACTGATGAGCCACAACTTAAGCAATACCAGCTGCCGTGGAGTGAACATTTTCAGGAAGAATTCCAAAAGCAGTACAACTATGACATTTTGGACAGAGTCTATTGTTTGAAAGAAGAGCTTGAACCGGGGTATGAAGCTGTTCGTCATGATTACTGGATGCTGGTTCATCAGATGTACACAGAACACTATGCCAAGACCATCTTTGATTGGTGCCATTCCCATGGTTCCCAATTCACTGGCCACGTCATGGGAGAGGATACGATTCTTGAACAGATGGGTTCAACTGGTGGGGTCATGCCGTTTTACGAGTTCATGGACATTCCTGGAATGGATTGGCTCGGACGTAGAATCGGTTCTCCCCTTGCTCCTAAGCAGGTCTCTTCTGTTGCGGCACAACTAGGCAAGGAACAAGTTATCTCTGAAACTTTCGCACTATCCGGCTGGGATGTTTCTCTAGAAGATCTGAAATGGATGGCTGAGTGGCAGTATGCGAACGGTGTAAACCTCCTTTGCCCACATCTTGAAAGTTATTCCATACGCGGAATCCGAAAGCGTGATTATCCGGCTTCCCTATTTATTCAGGAACCTTGGTGGGAAACGTATCACCTCTTCACTGATTATATTTCAGCATTAGGGGCAGTATTTTCAACATATAAGGAGCAGGTCTCTTTACTGGTTCTTCATCCTCTTCACAGCGCCCATGTTTTATACAATGGTTGTTCTGATTCAGCAAAGGTCAAGTCTTTGGATGAGTCTTTCTTGGGATTGCTGAAACTGCTTGAAAAGGCTAAGATACCATATCATCTTGGCGATGAGGTAATCCTGTCCCGCCATGGTCATGTTGAAGAAGATGGAACGCTTACTGTTGGCAAAGCCAGGTATCAGGCCGTACTTCTACCGGAGCTTTATAATGTACTCGATTCGACAGTAACCTTGTTGGAGGCTTTTGTTCACTCAGGTGGGCGAGTGTTTTCGACAGGTGCTCTTCCTTCGCTCATTAATGGCAGACCGAATTACAGAATGAGAGATCTTACAACAACGCCCTTGGGTAAAGAAGAAGTTGAGACTAAACTTCAGTATCTCAGAATGGCGATTATTCAGGAGGATCCAAGTAACTCGGGGGATATTCTTTACTCGGAAAGAGCGGCAGGGCAGGAACGTTTGTTATATTTGTTTAATTCTTCGAGGGAAAAGTCACATAAACTCTCAATAAGTCTTCCTAAGGCAAAGATGTTATCTAAACTTTGCCTCCCTTCATATGTGAAGCGGAGAATAGCGTATCAAAAGACTGCTGAAGGTATCACACTGAATTGTGTTTTAAAACCTGCTGAATCGATTCTGCTAATTGAGTCTCCGCATACCGAGAGTATACCTGACGGTGAGACGGAGCTGGTTTCATTGCCCGAATCGCTCACAATTCATTCAGCTGACAGTAATTCGATTACGCTCGACGCCTGTCGCTACTCGATCAATCATGGCCCGATTGAAGCAGAGACACCGGTTATTTTGCTGCAAAAAGAACTGTTAGACAAAAAAATGGATTCCTCTCTGGATCTATTCTTTTCTTTCCGTACAGATTTTTCAGAACCACATCCCATATATCTTGTATCAGAAAATCTCCCGGAGTTTTCTTTATCTGTAAATGGGCATAAAGTTCCGATCGCGAAAGGATATAGTTTTCTTGATCCGGATTTTACAAAAGTTGAGATTACCGAGTATGTTCAGAATGGTTACAATGAAATCAAACTTAGCGGCCGTTTCTGGCAGCGGAAAGAATTGTATGACTATCTGTATCGTCCGAAGGACTTGTCCAGCAATTTCTACAATGTGGATTTTGAATTTGAATCTGTGACATATGATACAGAACTAGAGAGTCTTTATCTTCTTGGTGATTTCTCAGTCGAATCCGAAGCGCCTTTCTCATACGGGGACCGAAATGCAGTTATTACAAAGGGAAATTTCCTTCTGAAAGATCCGATAATCCAAGTTCAGACTGGAGACCTTACGACTCAAGGACTCCCCTTTTTCGCCGGCAAGATAGAACTGGAATGGGAAAGCCTAATCCACCTAGATTTGACAAAACGATATGCTTTGCGGATGGGGAAACCATTTGCCCCCGCAGCTATTCTGTCGGTTAATGGCTCTGACGGCATTCCGTTCGTTTTCGGTTGTGAAATGCCGGATATTACTCCTTTCCTAAAGGATGGGAAGAATGCATTTCGCTTGACATTGTATTCGGGCCTTAGAAACTTACTTGGACCACACCACTTTAAGTTTGGGGAAAGCTATTATGTTGGAACGACCACGTTCGGAAAGATTCCTGGCTGGTGTGAAGACGTGATGGGTATTCGTGAACCTATCTGGGCTGACCAGTGGTGTTTTGTGCGCTTTGGACCAAATGTTGTGTTAAGGAGACAGCAATGAACCATGAACCCATCCACTTAAAGAGATACTTCTCACAATTGGACCCCGAAACGGATCCGACATTAACATTCTATGCGGATGACGGTATATTGGCTGAAACGCGACCGGTGATTTTGATTTTGCCGGGTGGGGGCTATTCAATGATCAGCGGGAGGGAAGGAGCTCCAATTGCAAAGAGGTTTGCTCGCGCGGGGTTTATAACAACTGTGCTTTCGTACAGTGTTGCACCAAAACGTTTTCCGGTACAAATGAGTGAAGTGGCCGCCGCATTGGAGTTTATACATCTGAAAGCGGAAGAGTGGAAGCTCGATTTTAATCGCATCGCCATCCTTGGGTTTTCTGCCGGAGGGCATTTGGCAGCGCATTATACCAATGCCTATGATAGCGAAAAGGTTCGAAGCATTTTTCCTGACAGCAAACCTGTTCATGCAACAATTCTTTGTTATCCTGTTATCACCGCAATTCCGCCTTATGCAGATCAGCATACCTTTGAGGAACTCTTGGGAAAGAATCTGACTGATGAGGAACGAAGAGCTTTTTCCTGCGAGAAAATGGTCAGTCCAAAAACTCCCGCTACATTTATATGGCATACGGCTCAGGACAAAGTGGTCCCAGTGGAAAATAGCATATTATATGCAAGTGCCTGTTCGAAAAACAGAGTTCCTTTTGAATTGCATATTTACCCATATGGTCCGCATGGATTAGCTACAGTGGACCGTGAAACAAATGAGAACTTGAGCAAGAAGGAAGAACTTGCTGCTGATTGGATACCAGCATGTGTTTCGTGGTTAGGAAATTGTTGGTCAGACTAATTATACTATCAGTATGGCATACACGGCCATTCTGAAAAAGAGGTGAAGTGTTTAAACAAATGCGGCAAGCAGGGCATGGAGGTACTCAAACCTCCATGCTTCTTGTTGGGCTATGCCCAAACCCCTCCCGCAACTTCGCCTTCGGCGAAATCTACACATTCACTTCATGAACACTGAATGAAAGGACTCGAGTTTTCTACGGTTCAGTTTCTGAGAGAGTCCGCTTCCATCAGTGTTTTCTGTTGGCCTCGCCATCGACGAAGGCGATGTTTGGTTTCGCGCCTGGGCGGAGCCCAACAAGCTGCGTGCGGAGTGTAATGACACACGCCCTGCTTGCGCGAAACGCCATGACAGTTTATCAACATAGTTGTGAGGCCTCCGGCCTGGAAGGAGATTCCATATTGATATGGATCCATCCAGCCGGAGGTTTTTCTTTTTGTTTACGAATCAGGAACATAGCGTCAAAGACCTGACATGTATTCTGCTTCCTGATCCTGCATTCGCAGAAAACTCTGAAAGTAGGCCCATGAGGACTTCAAAGTAGGCCTGCCAAGCCTACGACAGGCCCAAAATGTATCGATAGAATAAACATAAAGCATTACCGAAAGTTTAACCGAGAGGCTAACTTTTGCAGCCAAAGTTAGCCTACAAGGCAATAAACTCCGTGCCCGGATCCCAGTACAATTATTTTTGTAACAACGATCTCAGAGATTAGCTCGCAAGTCCAAAACGCAAAGTCATTTTTCGAAAATGAAACCGAGCCATAGCATGATCCGTCTCGTTTGTCAAGGGCCTAAGAAGGCACCTTTTCGTGTAAAACAGGTCCTCTTAGTCACTCGTAACAAACGGGAGTTTCCATTATTGTAAAGAGGGCTGCAGTTATATAATCTGCCGTTTCGGGTTTGGCGGGCAGAACGTTGGAAGGGGCATATCGCCCCACGGGACAACGCACGAAAAGAGTTGAAAACAACAACATTTCAGAAAGGAGGTGAGCCACCGAGATGAGAAAGCAAAAACAAAAACGAAGAAAGGAGGAACACGCTCATGGAACCACTCGAACTGATCACAGCGGATGATCTCTATCACAAGCCGCTCACGCATCCGGAGATGCTGATCGACGGAATCCTCTCGACAGGCCTCGCGATTCTGTCTGGAGACTCCAAGATCGGGAAGAGCTGGCTGGTACTGTGGCTCTGCTTAAAGATCGCGAAAGGCGAACCGGTCTGGTGGATCCCGACCCGGAAGAAAGACGTTGTCTATCTTGCCCTGGAAGACCGGGACTGGCGGATCCAGGACAGGATGCATCAGATCACGGAAGACCCTCCGTCCAATCTGTTCATCGGATTCTCCTGCGGAGTGATCGGCGAGGAACTGGAGATGCAGATCGAAGAGACTCTGAGAGAAAAGCCTGACGTCGGGATCATCTTCATCGACACGTTTCAGATGGTCCGGGAGAACGTTTCCGCGAAACTCAATCTCTACGCGAAGGACTATCAGGACCTGACCTCGCTGAAGAGGATCGCCGATGAACACGGTATCTGTATCTTCCTGGTCCACCACACGAGGAAGGAACGTGACGAAGCCAACGTCTTCCAAAATATCACCGGGTCCACAGGGATCGCGGGAGTAGCAGATACGCTCATGGTCCTACAGAAAGAGAACCACTACGACAATGAAGCGATCCTTTCCATTACCGGCCGTGACATCGAAGAACGTGTGCTTCACCTAAAGATGGTCAGTGCGGTTTGGGAGGTCGTCGGGGAACTGAACCCTGCGCTTCTGAAGAAGCGGGAAGTACCGCCGTTCATCCTGCGTGTCGCGGAGTACTTTCTTACCCACGACAGATTCTATGGAACGATGACTGAGCTTCTGAAGGAACTGGAAGAACCGAAACTGAAACCGAACGTGGCGAGCAGATATCTGGCGAAACACTACAGTTCGGTACTGGAACCC
>JAEEGL011748943.1_pt1 | contig 15646 bp, 14 predicted proteins | sample 9134231 | NCBI WGS metagenome assembly JAEEGL01 (sample SAMN16246548, study PRJNA631951) | gut metagenome | biome: gut microbiome; feature: rumen; material: fiber-attached | host: Bos | place: Iran: Karaj | collected 2018-10
CGAGGAGGGTGAGGAGGGCGGGGAAGGGGTAGTGGAGGCGGGCGAGGGAGAGGTCGAGCGCGAGGGGATGGAGGGCGAGGAGGAGGGCGGCGGAGGGGGCGAGGAAGGGGCGGCGGAAGAGCTTCCAGAGGCTCCAGGCGAGGGCCAGGGCGAGAGCGAGGTGGTGGAGGAGCGTGACGGTGGGGGGGAGCGGGGGGAGGATGGGGGCGGCGGCGGTCAGCGCGGCGTAGGGCGCGGGGAGGCGGAGGAGGGTTCCGACGCGGAGCAGGGGCAGGGGCAGCAGGAGGGCGAGGAGGAAGGCGGAGGGGAAATGCTGAATGCTGAATGCTGAATGCTGAATGGGGGAGGAGGGGGGGGGCGGAGCGGGGAAACTGTTTTCCATTGTATGGAAACGTGTTTTGCGGGGTCAGGGGACCGACCAGGAGGAGGGGAAGAGGGCGATGCCGTCGAATTCGCGGAGGCGTTCGAGGAAGATGAGGAAGGCGTGGTCGATGCGGTGGTAGTTGGTTTTGTGGTCGGCGGAGTGGAGGGAGAAGGAAAGGATGTAGTTGGCGCCGCCTTGGAGGGTGGAGAGGTCGAGGTGGAGGAGGAGGGAGCCTTTGCCGGAGATGGAGGGGATGGAGAAGCCGGCGAGTTGGGTGTTGGAGCCGCAGACGACGCTGCCGTTGGCGTCTTCGACGGCGAAACCGAAGACGGGGTCTTCGATCTTGTGCTTGGCTTCGTAGTCGATGCGGACGAGGAGGTGGGGGGCGCAGGGATTGGTGGGGGCGGGCGAGCCGTCGGGGCCGACGAGGGTGACGGCGGTGATGAGGGCCTCGCCGTTTCCCCAGTCGCGGCGCTGGGTCCGGCTGCCGAGGATGGCGCCCTTGTACTGCTCGGTGATGACGTCGGGCCGCCCGAGGCCGGAGACGTGGCCGTGGGAGAGGAAGAGGATGCGGTCGGAGACGGACTTGATGACGCCGAGGTCGTGGGAGATGATGAGCATCGACTTGCCGAGGCGGCGGAATTCGGCCATCTTGTCGAGGCATTTCTTCTGGAAGTCGGCGTCGCCGACGGCGAGGACCTCGTCGATGAGCAGGATGTCGGGATCGACCTGGACGGCGACGGCGAACCCGAGGCGGACGTACATGCCGGAGGAGTAGAAGCGTACGGGCTGGTCGATGAAGTCGTGGAGGCCGGAGAAGTCGACGATGGCGTCGAAGCGCTTTTTCATGGTTTCGTGGGGGATGCCCATGATCGCGCCGTAGAGGAAGACGTTTTCGCGTCCGGTGAGGTCGGGGTGGAAGCCGGCGCCGAGTTCTAGGAGGGAGGAGACGATGCCGTGCGTGGCGACGGTGCCGGAGGTGGGGGCCATCGTGCCGGCGATGATGGAGAGGAGGGTGGACTTGCCGGCGCCGTTGGCGCCGATGAGGCCGAGGGTTTCGCCGGGGGCGACGGAGAAGGAGATGTCGGAGAGTGCGGTGAAGAGCTGGCGGGGGCGGCGGCGGATGCGGTCGATGATGGCCGTCTTGAGAGAGAAGGCGTTGGCGGAGAGGTCGAACTGCTTGGTGATGTGCGAGACCTGGATGGCGGGGGCGGGGGAGGTCATGTCAGAGGACGTCTCCGAAATGTCGGTTGCCGAGGTGTAGGGCGCGGAGGCCGATGGCGAGCAGGAGCAGCGCGCTGAGCGGGGAGAGGAGGAGCCAGCAGGGGGAGAGGGCGGTCGCAGGGTCGGTGCCGGGGATGGCCGGGGCGAGGGCCATGCCGAGGAGGGCGCGGCGGTAGAGGGCGAGGAGGCCGGTCATGGGATTGAGGAAGATGAGGCCGAGAAGGGAGGCGGGCATGCGGGGGGCGGCGGCGGTGAGCTGGAGGCTGGTCTCGTACATGATGGGGGAGAGGAAGAACCAGGCGAGGACGAGGAGCCCGACGATGTGCTCGGTGTCGCGGAAGAAGACGTTGAGGGTCGAGACGATGAGGGCGATGCCGAGGCAGAGCAGGAGGTGCAGGGCGAAGGCCGGGATGAGCCAGAGGGTCGCGGGGCCGATGCGGAGGGAGCCGGTGAGGGCGAGGTAGAGCAGGAGGATGAGGAAGGTGAGGAGGAAGTTGACGGTGTTGGCCGCGACGGTGGAGGCCGGCAGGATGATGCGGGGGAAGTAGACCTTCTTGACGAGGTTGGCGTTGCCGACGATGGCGTTGAGCGAGTCGGTGAGCGAGCCGACGGTGAACTGCCAGACGACGATGCCGGTGACGAGGAAGGGGAGGTAGTCGAAGGTGGCGCCGTCGAGGCCGAGGAGGGCGCGGCGGAGGCCGAGGAGACCGGCAAAGAGGGCGTAGATGACGATCATCGCGAGCGGGGTGAGCAGGGACCAGAAGAAGCCGAGGGCGGAGCCTTTGTAGCGGATCTTGAGGTTGCGCGCGGCGAGCATCCAGAGCAGCTCGCGGAGGCCGCGGAAGTGACCGTGGGCGGGCGCGGAAGGAACCGGCGGGGCGTCGGATGCCGCAGGCGCGGGGCCGGGATTGGAAGGCATGTCGGTCATTGCGGGAGCCCTTATAACATAAGGAAGGGGGCGAGGAAAGGCGGAAAAGGTGATGAGAGGCGGAGAGGGGCGGGGGAAGGGAGGGAAGGGGGGGATGGAAGGGAGAAAAGCGAAATTTGAGTGGAATCTACCGTAAAATCACGGCAGTTGGGGGCGGGAAGCGGGGGGCGCGGGGGCGAAAAACGAGAAAAAATGCGGGTTGGGGCGGATTGGGCTTGACTGGGGGAGGGAGAAGGAGTATAGAACGCGCCACTTCACCGATGCACCCGTGGTGAAATTGGCAGACACGTAAGATTCAGGTTCTTATGCTCTCAAAGGCGTGGAGGTTCGAGTCCTCTCGGGTGCATGTCCCTTTGGCCCTCGGATGATTCCGAGGGCTTTTTCGTGGGGCAGGGGGGAGGAGATGGCTAGCAGGCCTAGAAAAGTTGGATTTTGGGAGGGGTGAAAAGTGTGCGGGCGTTCATTTTTCGTTCGTGCGGATTTTCAGTTGACAAGGGGGGGGCAAGAGGGGACAATCGGCTCGTACTTTTGGAGGAAACAATGGCAAAACTACTGAAGCCCCTCGTCGTATTGGTTTTGTTGGTCGCGATTGCGGCTGCTTGCATCCAGTTTTTCGTGCTTTTCCCGCAGCGTGAGCTGATCAAGGAACGCACGAACCGCCTGCAGGACGGGATCGAGAAGGTGTCGAACACGCTGAAGAACGCTCCGCTGCTGGCCGAAGATGTCCGCAACGGGATGAACTTCTCGAAGAAGAGCCTGCTGGTGGATGACATCGCGAACATTGGCGCCGTCGATACGCAGTGCAAGCGCGTGGATTCGGCCGCGCAGTGGGTCATCGATGGCTGGCAGCAGACCAAGGATGAGCTGGACCAGACCTTGCAGGACCTGGCCAACACGCGGGCCGAGCTGGCGGTGACGAAGCAGAATCTGGAAGATGCGCGCGCGGAAATCGTGCAGCTGAACCAGACAATCGCCGAGAAGCAGCGCGAGATCGGCGAGCTCAACGGCCAGATCGACATGCTGAACGAAGAGAAGGCCGGGCTTGAGTCGCAGCTGGCGGACAAGGATGACGAGATCGCCAAGCTGGAAGGCGAGAAGGCTTCGCTGGAGGATGACAAGGCGATGCTGGAGGCCCAGCTGGAGAAGTGCTCGCAGTCGCTGGACACCTCCCGTGCGCTGCCGCCTGGCACGCAGGGCCAGATTATCAGCCTGAACAAGGACTGGCAGTTCGGCATCATCGACCTGGGGTCGAACCAGGCGGCGGTGATGGGCGCCGAGCTGATGGTGCACCGCGGCGATCAGTTCCTGGGCAAGGTCCGCATCGCGGCGGTCCGGGATGATGTCTCGATCGTCGAGTTCCTGCCCGGGACGGACTTCGACAGCATCAAGGAGGGCGACGATGTTCTCTTCTAAGGTCGCATCGGTCCTGTCGATCCTTTCGCTGCTGCTGTTCGTGGCGGTGATCGTGGCCCAGTTCATGGAGAAGGGCTTCTACGCGGCGCCGACGTCGCTGTGGCCGTAGGACCATGAAGGGTCGTCTGGCGAACCGGAAGGCGGGGCTGGCGCGCGTCATCGCGGCGTTGCTGCTGGCCCTTGCGCTGGGAGCCCTGGTGGGCGGCTGCGTGAACGCCAATCAGGATTCCGACCTGCCTTGGAATGCCGCCCAGCCGTGGGAGACCGCGCCGGCGGGATTCTCGAATCTGGGGAGCCGGTTGTAGGCGAGAACAGAAAGCGGCAGCTGGAAGGCTGCTGGCGCGAAAGGCGAGTCCTGAAAAAGGGCTCGCCTTTTTGCGTGTGGGGAGGGATTGGCCGGCCGACGACCGGCCATCAGGAGGGCGACAGATGGCGACAGGGGGACAGGCCCTTTTGTTGTTGACAAAGAGGAGGGGATGGCCGGTTGACAACCGGCCATCAGGGAGGGGGGAGAGGGAGGGGGGGCGAGGAGCGGCTAGGCGTCGTCTTCGTCGGGGAGGGAGGACTCGTAGGCGTCGAAGTCGAGGAGGTTGGAGAGGTCGGCGGGGTCGTCGGGGCGCATGCGGAAGAGCCAACCGCGGCCGAAGGGGTCCTGGTTGACGAGTTCGGGTTCCTCGGAGAGGGCGTCGTTGACGGAGGTGACGGTTCCGGAGACGGGGGCGTAGACGTCGTTGGCGGCCTTGACGGACTCGACGACGGCGATTTCGTCGCCGGCGGAGACAGTTTCGCCGACATCGGGGAGCTCGACGAAGGTGAGTTCGGTCATCTGCTCCTGGGCGAAATCTGTGATGCCGACGACGATGTCGCCGTCGGATTCCTCACGGACCCAGCAATGAGTTTTCGTGTACAGCAAGTCTTCTGCGGACATGGTAATGAGTTCCTCCTCAAAATGAGCTGCGCCATATCTAGCCAAGGAAGGGCATGGGGTCAAGCCTACAGTTGGGAAAAATGTTATTTTTTCTGTTCGAGGGCGCGGATGGCGTCGAGGAGGGCGGCGGCGGCGGCGATTTCGGCGCCTTGCTTGGAGGGGGCGGAGGCGCGGGCTTCGAGGACGGAGGGGGCGTCCGGGGGGGTGGCGGGGAGGACGAGGCGTGCGAGGACGCCGAAGGTGCGGGCGTGGGAGGGGCCGTCGCAGCTGACGAGCTCGTAGGTGGGGGAGATGTTCCAGAGCTGGCGGGCGAGCTCCTGGACGGCGCCTTTGGGGTTGACGTCGGTGCCTGCGCGGAGGGCGGCTTCGCGTTCGTGGACGAAGAGGAAATCGAAGGCGTGGGCGACGGCGGGCCATGCGCCGTCGAGCCAGATGGCGCCGAAGACGGCTTCGAGGGTGTCGGCGAGGAGGGCGGGGCGGCGGCGACCGCCGGAGGCGTCTTCGCCCTTGCCGAGGATGACGGCGTGGTCGAGACCGGCGCGGCGGGCGACGTCGGCGAAGGCGTCGGTGTTGGTGAGGCGGCTGCGGATCTTGGTCATGGCGCCTTCGCGGGTGTGGCGTGGGGCGTGGGCCATGAGCCAGTCGGCGGAAAGGAGTCCGAGGACGGCGTCGCCGAGGAATTCGAGGCGCTGGGCTTCGGCCCAGTCGGGGGCGCCGGCCTCGGCGGCGGCGCTGCGGTGGAGGAGTGCGGCGGCAAGGAGGTGGCGGTCGGCGAAGTGGTGGCCGATGGCGGCTTCGACGGTGTCGAGGAGGGGGGCGGAGGGCCAGATCTTGGAGAGGGCTTGGGGAGGGGGCGGGGGGGAGTGCATGGTGGAATGCTGAATGCTGAATGCTGAATGACGAATGACAAATGAAGGAAGACGGGAGAAAAAAGCTGAATGGGAATGACGGATGACGGATGAAGAATGTGGGATGATCGCTACTGAATTATTGGCGGGGTTAGGCGCGGGGGTGGAAGCGGTGGTGGATATCCTGGAGGCGTCGGCGGTCGACGTGGGTGTAGATCTGGGTGGTGGAGATGTCGGCGTGGCCGAGCATTTCCTGGATGGCGCGGAGGTCGGCGCCGTTTTCGAGGAGGTGGGAGGCGAAGGAGTGGCGGAGGAGGTGGGGGTAGATGCGCTTGACGAGGCCGGAGCGGCGTGCGAGGCGTGTGACGACGCGCCAGATGGTGGTGCGGTCCATGGGGCGGCCGAGGCGGGAGAGGAAGACGACGCCGGGGTCGGGGTCGCCGCGGCGGGTGGCGGCGTCGAGGTAGACGGGGCGTCCGGTTTCGAGCCAGGCGGTGAGGGCGTGGGCGGCGCGCGCGGCGATGGGGACGACGCGCTCCTTGTCGCCCTTGCCGACGAGGCGGATGAAGCCTTCGGGGAGGTGGAGGCCGCCGATGCGGAGGTGGGCGAGCTCGCTTTCGCGGAGGCCGCAGGCGTAGAAGACTTCGAGGATGGCCTTGTCGCGGAGGCCTTCGGTGGTGCGGGTGTCTGGGGCGGCGAGGAGCTGTGTGACCTCGGCGAGGGAGAGCATGCCGGGGAGGGTGCGCCAGATCTTGGGGGAGTCGAGGGCTTCGGCGATGTTATCGGTGGTGATGCCTTCCTCCTGGAGGAAGCGTGCGAAGATGCGGATGGCGACGAGGCGGCGGGCGAGGGTGGCGGGGGCGAAGCCGTGGCGTTCCTTGCCGTCGAGGAGGTAGTCGGCGATGTCGTCGCGGGCGATGCCGTCGACATCGGGGATGCCACGGGCGAGCTCGAAGGAGAGGAACTCGCCGACGTCGCGCTGGTAGGCGATGCGGGTGTTTTCGCTGAGGCCGCGCTCGAGGGTGAGGTAGTCGGTGAAGGGGGCGAGCCAGGAGCGCATGTCAGAAGTGGGCGGCACGGGGACCGCCCGGCAAGACGGGGACGGGGAGGGAACGGGCGGCACGGCGGCCGCCCTGCCAGACGGGGACAAGGGGGGAGGGGGGCAAGGCTAGGCCCAGGTTTCGGCGAGGCGGCAGAGGATGCGTGCGGCGGAGAGGGTGGCGCCGGGGGCGCTGAAGGGGCGTTCCTTCTCCCACCAGGCGGTGCCGGCGATGTCGATGTGGGCCCAGGCCTGTCCCTTGGGGACGAAGCGGCGGAGGAAGGCGCCGGCCTGGATGGTTCCGGCGGTGCGGTCGCCCATGTTCTGGCAGTCGGCGAAGGCGGACTTGAAGGGCTCGCCGTATTCGTCCCAGAGGGGGAGCTCCCAGAGGCGTTCGCCGACGACGGCGCCGGCGTCGAAGAGGTCCTCGACGAGGTCTTCGTCGTTGCCCATGACGGCGGCGGCTTCGTGGCCGAGGGCGATGACGACGGCGCCGGTGAGGGTGGCGACGTCGACGATGGCCTCGGGCTCCTCGCGGGCGGCCATGGCGATGGCGTCGGCTAGGAGCATGCGGCCTTCGGCGTCGGTGTTGACGATCTGGACGGTCTGGCCGTCGGCCATCTTGACGATGTCGCCGGGGCGTATGGCGGCGCCGGAAGGCATGTTGTCGGCGGCGGGGATCCATGCGACGACGGGCTGTTCGACGCCTAGGACGGAGCAGAGGGCGACGGCGCAGAGGACGGCGGCGGCCCCGGACATGTCGTACTGCATCCATTCCATGCCCTTGGCGGGCTTGATGCAGATGCCGCCGGAATCGAACATGACGCCCTTGCCGACGAGGGCGATGGGCTTGCGGTGGCGGCCTTCGCCCTTGCCGGGCCAGGCGACGCGGATGAGGCGGGGGGGGCGGATGCTGCCCTGGCCGACGGCGAGGATGCCGCCGCAGCCGGCCTCTTCGAGGTCGGGTCCGGTCCAGACGCGGCATTCGAGGCCTTCGCGGTCGGCGAGGTCCTGTGCGAATTGGGCGAGTTCGACGGGGCCGAGGTCCTGGGCGGGGATGTTGGCGAGGTCGCGGAAGGCGCACTGGGTGATGCCTTCGGCGTTGCCGCGCTGGAGGGCTTCGCGGACGGCCGTGGATTGTGCGCCCTTGCCGGACCAGAGGATGGCGGGGCCGGACGATTCCTTGGCGGGCTTGGACTTGCCGCCATTCCAGCGGTAGGCGCCGAAGAGGACGCCGGCCGCGGCGACGCGTGCGAGGGCGGCGGCTTCGTCGTCGCCTTCGGGCCAGAGGTCGGCGGGAAGGAGGATGGCCGCCTTCTTGACGCCTTTGGCGGAGGCGATGGCCTTGCCGACGGCGGCCCAGCCGCGGAACCAGGTCTGGGCGTCGCTTTCGCCGGGGGCGCCGATGTTCAGGACGAGGACGGCGGTGGAGAGGCCGCCGCAGGTGGCCCAGGCGGCATGGCCGGGCTTTTCGGGGTCCTGGGCCTTCCACCAGGTGGCGAGGGTCTTCTGCTCCTTGGGGGGGAAGGTGGTGCCGTCGAACGCGAGCTCGGGGCCGCGGGCGAGGACGACGAGGAGGTCGGGCTTGTCGGAGGGTTTTGCGAAGTTGAGGTCGATCATGGAGGGGTCCTTTCGAAAAAAATATGGTGAAAAATCAGGGGTTTTCGGGTGTCTGAGGAGTGTCGGCGGCGGGGACGGCGGTTCCTTTCGTGGTCGAGGTCCACCAGGATGTCCGTGTCTGAGGGGTGTCGGCGGCGGGGACGGCGGTGCCGCGCATGGAGGCGGGTAGGCGGGAGCGGACGGTTTCGTCGGCGGGGAGGTCGTCGACGGCGAAACCGACGTGGCGGACGGCGACCTGGAGGTTGCGGAGCTTGAGTTCGGCGTTGTTGTAGCGGACGCGGACGACGTGGTTGGTCCAGTCGGCCTCGACGGCGGTGATGTTGTCGCCGGTGACGGAGCGGCCGATCTGCCAGAGGGCGTCGGAGACGATCTTGGCGGCCTCTGGGGAGTTCATGGCGGGGACCTGGAGCTCGGCCTCGGAGATCATCTCGCGGAAGCAGGCGGAGAATAGCGCCAGGGAAACGGCTGAGAGGAGGATGAACGTGAGTTTTTTCATGGCGGGGGACATCCTACGCTGAAGAGGGGCGAGTGACAAGAGACGAGTGACAAGTGACAAGTGACAAGAGGGCAGGGGGCGAAGGGGGCGCACGGCGGCGGCCCGGCAAGACAGCGAGAGGGGGAACTGAAATGGCAAAAAACTTTGGAAACAACCGTAAAATCACGGCGATTGGGGGGCAAAATGGGGGGCGACAGAGACGACGGAAACGACAGAGGCGACGGAAGGGGCTGGGACGGCTGGGACGAGGGGGGGGGCTATTTGAGGCGGAGGCGGAAGAAGCCGGAGGAGGAGGAGGAGGAGGAGGGGGAGGGGGCGGGGGCGGAGAGGGTGCCGTGGCGGGCGGCGGGGAGGGTGGAGGAGTCGGTCCAGGGGCCGTCGAGGGAGGTGGCGCGCTGGAGGAGGTAGGTGCCGGGTTCGTGCCAGTAGCCGAGGGTCCAGGAGGAGGCGGAGCGGGAGAAGGAGAAGGAGTCGATGAGGGGGAGGAGGCCGTCGGTCATGGCGCGGTATTGCTCGACGAAGGCCTGGGCGATGGCGGCGTCGGGGAGGAACTGGACGTTTTCGTCGTTGGAGGAGGTGAGGACGAGGGCGGATGCGGTCCAGTTGGCGGAGCCCTGGATGACGAGGGGGGCGTCGCCCCAGGGGTCGATGACCATGTATTTGGTGTGGACGAGGTCGGCCTGGGCGCCGTCGGGGGCGGATTTTTCGGGGGTGGTGTAGGCGTGGTGGAGGTGGACGTGGTTGGCGGTGGCGTAGGAGGCGGGGTCGAGGAGCTTCTGGACGCATGGCCAGCTGTCCTTGGAGGGGACGGACCAGTCGCAGAGGGGGATGGTGCCGTGGACGACGACCCCGCGGTCGCAGGCGGCGACGAGGGCGTTGACGACGTCTTCGCGGGTGAGCTTGTTGAGGGCGAAGAAGATTTCCTGGCGGGCGGCGGCGATGGCGTTGGTGATGTCGGTGAGGGCGTTGTTGCCGCCGTAGCGGCCGTCGGGGTAGGGGGCGAACCGGATCCAGCCGTCGCGGGTCCAGCCGGGGAGGCGGAACCGGGTGTTGTCCCAGGCGTGGGACTTGTCGGCGGAGGTGTGGAAGTGGCCGGCGAGGAGCTGGGAGAGCTCGTTGGAGCAGGCGTTGGCGAGGGCGGCGTTCTGGAGCTCCACGAGGACGTTCCATTGCTGGGAGGAGGCGCCGCCGGTGAAGTTCCAGGAGCCGGAGAGGACCCACGGGGTCTGCTTGGCGTAGGCGAAGACGCCCATCTTGTTGTGCATGATGCCGGTCTTGGGGGCCTGGGCGAGACGGAGGGGGTTGGTCTTGCGCGCGGACAGGGACTTGAGGGAGACGCCGGGCCAGAAGTTGCTGGAGACGGCGACGCCGTTGCCGACGACCCAGCCGACCTTCGCGCCGCGGGTGAGGGCGTTGCTGACGGCGGCGAGCATGGGGCCGGCGGCGCCGGCGACGGCGGAGGGGCCGGACATGGTGTAGGTGGAAAGGACGGCCCAGTCGCCTTTTTTGAGGGCGTTGATGCGGTCGAGCCAGGCGTCGCGGAGGATGAATTCGTCGGGGGAGGCGTTGGCGGCGGCGGTTTTCTGGTCGGGGAGGTTGAAGTGGACGCGCCAGTTCTGTCCGGTGTGGGTGACGGCGAGGGCGGGATGGCAGGCTGGTCCGGCCCCCGTCGCCAGCGCGGCCATGACCCCGGCCGCCATCCAGTTCAAGAATGCGGTGCGCATCGGCGGGGAGCATAGCGCATGCGGGGGAAAGGGGGAAAGAGAAAAGAGCGGGCGGAATTGGCCGGCCGACGACCGGCCATCAGGAGGGCGGGGGGGACGGAGGGGCGGCCGGCGGAGCGGCCGCACGCAGAACCAATATGGCGAACGACGGGGGCAGGGCCCCCGAATCCCGACGGCGCGGTTGGAACGCCGCACCCCGCGGAGGCGCGGAGGGCGGAGGGGCTAGAGGAGGTGGAAGAGGAGGTGGCGGAGGGCGGAGGGGGCGTAGGGGCGGAGGAGGAAGTCGGCGCGGGGGAGGGCGGGGAGGGAGGGGGGGAGGGGGTGGGGCTGGGGGGCGTCGAGGAGGGCGTACTGGCGGCAGTGGCGGGTGAGGAGGAGGATGGGCTCGCCGGTGGCGGAGCGCAGGGTGGCGCCGGAGGGGGGGACGGGGCAGGCGGAGGGGCCGGGGCAGGCGTGGAGGGCGGCGGCGTAGGGGCAGTTCTCGGAGATGAAGAGGGGTGGATCGCGGTGGATGGGCCAGACGAAGCGGTAGGGGAAGCGGGCGGCGAGGGCTCGGATGTTGTCGAGGGTGTCTTCGGGGGAGAAGGTGAGGCGGGTGAGGGTGAGGTCTTCGAGGAGGGCGAGCGCGGCGGAGGGGTTGAGGGCGTAGAGGGGGTAGTCGGCGGTGAGGGAGAGGGGGGTGCCGGACGGAGTGGCGCGGGGGAGGAGGGCGAGGGCGTAGAGGTTGGAGAGCTCCCAGAGGGCGCGGTCGCGGTCGAGGTGGTGGCGGATGGCGGCGAGGAGGGGGGGGCGGTCCCAGGCGCGCATGATAGGGGGGAGGGCGATGCGGACGGGGATGGAGGGGGGGAGGAAGGCGAGGAGGGGCTCGGCGGCGTCGGGGGGGAGCGCGGGGTCGAGCTGGAGGATGACTTCGGCGATTCGGGAGAGGTCGATGCCGGGGGCGGATAGGGCGGCAAGAAGGGCGTCGGGCTGGTCGGTCTTGAGGAGGAGGCCGGCGGGGGGGGGAGGGGGGAGGGCGACGGGGGCGGATTCTTGTGAGATTACGGCCAGAATGGAGGAAATTTTGTCGTTTTGGGCCTTTTCGAGGGCGGCGGAGAGGGTGTCGGCGAGGGTGCGGCGGACCTGGTTGAGGACGGAGATGGGGAGGAAGGGGAGGGCGTCGGGGGGGGGGAGGCGGAGGTCGCGGAGGGCGAAGGGGGTGTCGCCTAGGCGGGAGAGGGCCTCAGTGGCATGGGCGTGGTTGGCGGCGGGGTCGCGGGGGGGGGCGGAAGGGGGGATGTCGGCGGTGGCGGGGGGGATGTCGGGGCGGTCGGGGAGGGTGGCGGTGGCGCGGAAGGAGGAATCGTGGGCGTCGGAGGCGGGTGCGAGGACGATGTCGACGGGGAGGCGGGCGCGGAGGTGTGCGGGGTTGGGGCGGGGGAAGCGGTAGCGGCGCTTGACGGCCTGGGAGGATGCGAGGTGGAGGAGGGTGCCTTCGGGGATGGGGGGGGCGCCGGGGGGAAGGGGGACCTGGATGAGGGCGTTGGCGGGGGCGGAGACGGCGGTATGGCCGTCGGGGAAGGTGATGGAGTCGACGGGGAAGCCGTAGGGGCGGTGGTCGGAGGGGAGCTCGACCTGGAGGCCGTCGTGGATTTCGATGGGGAGGGAGGGGCGGAACTGGAGGAAGCGGCGGGAGGAGCGTAGGACGGGGGCGAGGGGGACGCCGCGGTGGCCGGTGGCGGCGGTGTCGATGCAGGCGGGGTTGCGGCGGGCGCGGAGGTGGAGGTCGGTCCAGGGACGGGAGAAGATGATGCGGAGGTCGCGTTCGGCGGCGGCGCGGGCGGCCGGGGTGAAGGTGCCGTCGAGGAGGTGGCGGTAGTAGCTGACGGCGGCGGCGACGTAGAGGGGGGATTTCTTGCGGCCTTCGATCTTGAGGGAGGCGAGGGGGGCGGAGAGGAGGTCGGGGAGGGAACGGGAGAGGGCGAGGTCCTTCATGGAGAAGAGGAGGCCGGAGAGGGCGGGGGGGGCGGAGGCGGGGGCGGAGGGGTCGTCGTGGTGGTCGTGGTCGGCGGCGGGGCAGGGGGCGAAGCAGTCGCGGCAGGGGTAGGCGCAGGCGCCGCGGTTTCCGGAGCGGGTGCGGAGGAGGGCGGAGTAGAGGCAGAGGCCGGAGTAGGCGTAGCAGAGGGCGCCGTGGAGGAAGGCCTCGGTCTCGGCGGGGAGCTCGGCGGCGATGGCGCGGAGCTCGTCGAGGGTGAGCTCGCGGGCGAGGGTGACGCGGCGGAAGCCGAGGTCGGCGGCGGCGCGGGCGCCTTCGAGGTTGTGGATGGCGAGCTGGGTGGAGGCGTGGAGGCGGAGGTCGGGGAAGTGGCGGCGGGCGAGGCGGGCGACGCCGAGGTCCTGGACGATGATGGCATCGACGCCGACGCGCTCGCATAGGGCGAGGGAGCGGACGAGGTCGGGGAGCTCGTCGGTGCGGAGGAGGGTGTTGAGGGTGACGTAGACGCGGCGGCGGGGGGTGAGGGAGTGGGCGTAGGTGACGATGTGTTCGAGCTCGTCGGGGGAGAGGTTGACGGCCTCGGCGCGGGCGGAGAAGCGGGCGAGGCCGGCGTAGATGGCGTCGGCGCCGTAGTGGAGGGCGGCGAGGGCGGAGTCGTATTCGCCGGCGGGGGCGAGGAGTTCAGGGAGGCGTTTCATGGGAGTTCAGTTATGAATGAAGAATGACGAATGACAAATGACGAATGAAAGAGACGAAAGAGGGACAGACCCTGTTTGGACCTGCGGACAAAAAAAGGGACAGACCCTGTTTGGAGGGGGGCAGAGGCAGAGGGAAGGGCGGGAGGCGAAAGCAGGGGGGCATTGTGGGGGCTAGCAGATGCGGGGGAGCTGGTCGCCGGCGGGTGGGGTGAGGAGTCGCTGGGTGCCGTAGGGGGTGCGGAGGGCGACCTGGCCGGGGGGAGCGTCGGGGGCGGGGGAGAGGACGCGGCCGATGACGCGGGCGTCGGCGGCGACGAGATGGGCGCGGAGGACGGCGAGGACGTCGGGGGCGGCGTCGGGGGCGACGGCGAGGAGCGCGCAGCCTTCGTTGGCTACGAAGAGGGGGTCGAGCCCGAGGAGGTCGCAGGCGGATGCGGCGAATGGGGCGACGGGGATGTCGGCTTCCTCGCAGAGGAAGGAGAGGTGCGCGGCGGCGGCGAGTTCGCAGAGGATTCCACCGAGTCCGGAGCGGGTGGCGTCGCGGGCGCAATGGAGGGCGTCGGGGGCGGCGGCGTAGGCGGCGAGAAGGGGGGGGGCGAGGTTGGCGGAGTCGGAGCGGGCGTCGGGGCCGAAGTCGAGGCGCATCCGGGCCCCCATGACGGCGATTCCGTGGGCGGCGATGGGCGACGTGAGGAGGAGGAGGTCGCCGGGGGCGATGCGTTCGGGGGCGGGCGGGGGCGCGGAGAGGGGGCGGGCGCCGATGCCGGCGGTGTTGACGTAGAGGGTGGGAGGGGCGGCGGGGGAGCGCTGGACGACCTTGGTGTCGCCGGTGACGATGGGGACGCCGGCGGCGTCGGCGGCGTCGCGGAGGTCTTGGGCGATGCGGGCGAGGAGGTCGAGGGGGAGGCCTTCCTGGAGGATGAGGCCGACGGAGAGGGCGAGGGGCGCGGCGGCGGACACGGCGAGGTCGGGGAGGGTGCCGTGGACGGCGAGGGAGCCGATGGGCGCGGAGGGGGAGACGGGCGGGTCGAGGACGGAGGAGTCGGTGGTGAGGACGGGGGTTGAGTTGGGGGGGAGGGGAACGTCGGCGGCGTCAGGGAGGGCCGGGGCGCCGGGCGGCGGGAGGAGGGGGGCGAGGGCGGTGTGGAGGAGGCGGTCGGTGAGGGTCCCGCCGCCGCCGTGGGCGAGGGTCACGGAGGGGTAGGCGGAGGTGGGGAGGGGACAGGCCGGGGCGGGGGCGGCGGGCGGCGGAGGAAGGGGCATGGGAGGCGCCTGGGGGGCTGGAATGCTAGGATTCCTGGGGCTCGGTCAGTCCTTGCGGGAGCGCGCGGTGGAGCCGCGGACAACCAGGGAGGTGGGGAGGAGGTCGGAGCACTCCGTGATCTCGCCGCGCAGCATCTGGAGGAGGCGGTTGCAGGATTCGATGCCGACCTGGAAGAGGTCGTGGCGGATGGTGGACAGGCCGGGGTTGACGTAGCCGGCGAGCTCGATGTCGTCGACGCCCATCACGGAGACGTCCTCGGGGACCTCGCGGTGGTTGTCGGCCAGCCAGCGCATCGCGCCGAGGGCGAGGCGGTCGTTGGAGGCCATGATGGCGGTGATGTCGGGGCTCTTCCGCATGAGCTTGGTGGTGGCGGCGTAGCCGCCGCGCTGGCTCCACTCCTCGCCGCCGTCGACCCAGGTGACGTCCGCCTTGCCGGCGGGCCAGTCGGCGCAGGATTTGAGGAATTCGTCGCGGAACTTGACGCCGGTGTTGGTGTTGGTGCCGGCGATGAGGCCGATCTTGCGGTGGCCGAGGCCGAGCAGATGCGCGGCGGCGAGGCGGGCGGAGGCGCCGTAGTCGACGCAGACGTAGTTGAGGGTGGAGCCGGGGAACCAGTGGTTGACCATGAGGAACTTGTGGGGGGTGCCCTCGAACTCGCGGAGGTAGTCGGCGTGGAGGTCGGCGCCGATGAAGAGCATGCCGTCGGCGCGGCGGGATACGAGCAGCTTCATGTATTCGCGGGAGCGGATGAAGTCGTCGGTGGCGATGTCGAGGAGGATCTTGTAGCCCTGGGCGGTGGCGCGCTCGTAGATGCCGGAGATGATCTCGCCGAGGTAGATGTCCGAGAAGACGCGGGTGAGGTTCGGAATGACGACGGAGAGGGTGCAGGACGACTTGGAGGCGAGGCCGCGGGCGGCGGAGTTGGGGTAGAAGTTGTGGCGGCGGACCACCTCCATGACCTTATCGCGGGTGGTCTTGCTGATGCGGGGGTGGTTGTTGAGGACCAGGGAGACGGTGCTGAGGGAGAAGCCGCTCTCGCGCGCGATATCCTTGATGGTGGTGGTGTTGGAAGGCATGGTTGGAACTCCTGTGGGGACGTCGCACCCCCGGGGCGGCTTGTCTACG
>JAEEGL012376410.1_pt1 | contig 15646 bp, 6 predicted proteins | sample 9134231 | NCBI WGS metagenome assembly JAEEGL01 (sample SAMN16246548, study PRJNA631951) | gut metagenome | biome: gut microbiome; feature: rumen; material: fiber-attached | host: Bos | place: Iran: Karaj | collected 2018-10
CGCGACTTCGATATCAACCCATATTCTTATGCGTTGAACACTTCGCGCACACTTGATCCTAACGAGTATTACACTCGTAACTATGCAGCCTTCAATATCTTCAACGAGTTGAGCAATAACTATATGGATATCAATGTGCACGATTTCCGTGTGCAGGGTTCTTTGGACTACAAGCCAATAGACAAGTTGAAATTCACATTCCTTGCTGCTGTAAAGAGTGCTTCTTCTTCAACAGAGCATAATGTTAGAGATAACTCAAACCAAGCATTGGCTTATCGTGCTATGCCAACAACAGCTATCCGTGATGCTAATCCACTGCTTTATACTGATCCTGACGTAGATTTTGCACTTCCAATAAGTGTTCTTCCTGATGGTGGTATATATGAAAGAACAGATAATAGTTTCTTTGGATGGGATACCCGACTGAGTGCGACTTATAATGATGTGATAAACGACACACATATCATCAATCTCTATGGTGGTATGGAGAGTAACTCTGTCGACCGCAAGCAGACATGGTTCCGTGGATGGGGTATGCAGTTTGAAGATGGTGAAATTCCATTCTATAACTATAAGGTATTTAAGAAGGGTCAGGAAGAGAATACACCATACTATTCTATGAAGAATACCCATATCCGTAGTATAGCTTATTTTGGTACTGGTACTTATTCTTATAAGGGACGTTATCAGGTTACTGGTACATTCCGTTATGAAGGTACGAACTACTTAGGTAAAGCTACATCTGCTCGCTGGTTGCCTACATGGAACGTTTCTACAGCTTGGAATGCTCACGAGGAATCATGGTTTAAAGACGTGTTTGGAAAGGCTTTGACTCACACAACACTTCGTTTAAGCTATTCTCTTACCGGTGACCGTCCACCTGTAACTAACTCATATCCTATCTTTACAGCAAAGATTCCATTCCGCCATACTTCAGCAGTTCAGGAAAAAGGTTATGATGAACAACTTGGTAACCCAGAACTTACCTATGAGAAGAAAAAAGAGTTTAATATCGGTGGTGACTTTGGTTTCTTGAATAACAGAATTAATCTTACTGTTGATGCTTACTGGCGTAAGAACAAAGACCTTATCGGTTATGTTAATTCACAGAAACATGGATCTTATGATCTTGCCAATGTTGCTTCAATGAAGTCTAATGGTATTGAGTTGTCATTGTCAACAACTAATATTCAGAACAAGGATTTCTCATGGCAGACAAGCTTTATTTATTCATACAGCCATAATGAGATTACCGATTTGTTCACTCAGGCTCAAATCATTAACCTTGTTCAAGGTGAGGGCTATTCTCTTAAGGGATATCCTGTTAACTCTGTGTTCAGCATCCCATTTGCAGGACTTAACAAAGAGGGTCTTCCTACATTCTACGATGTAAATGGAAATAGAACTATTTCTGGCTATGTATTCCAGTCACGTGATGTAAACGAAATTAGCAAACTCGTTTATGAAGGAGCTGCTGAACCTACATCTACAGGTTCTTTTGGTAACACATTCCATTACAAGAACTGGGATTTGAACTTTTTCATTACCTATTCATTTGGTAATGTTGTTCGTCTTGATCCTGTGTTCAAGAGCAGATATGACGATCTTGATGCAACTCCAAAGGAATTCAATAACCGTTGGACTGTTCCTGGTGACGAGTATAGAACAAATATCCCTGCTATTGCTGCTCGTCGTCAGAACAAGAACGATTCAGAATTGGCTATTGCTTATAATAGTTACAACTATTCTTCTGAACGTATTGCAAAGGGAGATTTCATCCGTATGAAGGAAATATCACTTGCTTACTCTTTTCCTAAGACAATGATTAATTCTTTGGGCATCAGTAACCTTTCTTTGAAGCTTCAGGCTACAAACCTGTTCCTTATCTATGCTGATAAGAAGTTGAATGGTCAGGATCCTGAATTCTTCAATACAGGTGGTGTCGCAGCTCCAACTCCTAAGCAGTTTACATTGACATTAAGATTAGGTCTCTAATTCAATTGGAAAATAAAATGAAAAAGAAAAATAAATATTATACCGTTGTGGCATTGGTATTCTCAGCCCTGACATTGAACTCTTGTGCCGATCTTGACACAATGCCCGACAATCGTACAGTTATGGATACCCCCTCAAAGATAGCAGGATTGCTTACTACCTCTTATCCATCAGTAAGCTATATGCTTATCAATGAGTTGATGTCTGATAACACAGACTATATGGGTGATAAAAATTCACTTGGTGATCGTGAGGGTGATATGATGTTCTTTTGGCAGGATGATAGAGAGACCGGCAATGATTCACCTGAAAAACTATGGATGAATTACAATAAGAATGTTGCTAAGGCCAATCAGGCTCTTGCCTCAATAGAGGAACTTGGTGGTGCTACTACTCCAGAGTTGAAGAATACAAAGGGTGAGGCTCTTTTGCTTCGTGCATATAACAACTTCCTGCTATGCAATGAGTTCTGTATGGCATACAATTCTAAGACGAGTGCTAAGGATATGGGTATAGACTATAGCACTAAGGTTGAAGACTTGAGGGCAGAATGTGATCGTGGTAATGTTGCTGATGTATATGCAAAGATTGAGCAGGATATTGAGGCAGGTATTCCTTTGATTAATGATGATTACAAAGTAGTAAAATATCATTTCAACAAGGCTGCTGCTTATGCTTTTGCAACTCGTTTCTATCTTTATTATGAGAAGTGGGAAAAGGCAGAGCAGTATGCAACAATGCTTCTTGGTAACAATCCTGCTTCTTCTTTTCATAATCTCGCAAAACTTCAGGCAATGCCTTTGAGTACCAGTGATCAGGCTGTAAAGATTGGAGAAGCATATTGTGGAGCTGATGAAGAGGCTAATCTTTTGATAGAAATGAGTACAAGTATTTCAGGTAGAGCTCTTGGCCCTTGGCTGAGTTACAAGCGTTATAGTCATACAAATCACAATGCAGAGACAGAGGTGGAGTCAGCAACTAATATCTGGGGTAGCAAGAGTGCAGTTATCTGGAAGCCTTTTATAGGCAGACAGGGTGAAGCTGATTTTTCTGCAGTGATGAAGATTCCATCAGAGTTTGAATACATTGATCCTGTTGCTGGTATTGGTTATTTTCATGCTCTTAATGTAACATTTAATCGTGAGGAGGCTTTGCTTAATCGTGCAGAAGCTTATATCCTACAGAAGAAGTATGATTTAGCTGCTGCTGACCTTAATACCTGGATGCATTACTATTTTAATACCAGCAAAGTGCTTACTCCAGAAAATATCAAGGAATACTATTCTGCACAGCCTTATGCTTATAGCGATGCTCAAAAACTTAGTGGTGGTTTCAAGAAACATCTTCATCCAAACTTTACTATCGATGCAGAGGGTTCTGTTCAGGAGAGTATGTTGCAGTGCTTGTTGAGTTTCCGTCGTGTTGAAACTCTTCATCAGGGTTTGCGTTGGTTTGATATCAAGCGTTACAATATTGAGATTCCACGTGTGTTGATTGGTAAAGATGGAAAACCATCTAAGAATCTTGACTGGTTAAAACAGAACGATCCTCGTATGGCTATTCAGATTCCTTCAAGTATCGTAGCTGCAGGCTTACCTGCTAACCCACGTAACTAAAATCGTTGTAAAATGAAAAAGATATTATTATATACATTCTTTCTGACTGCTGTTATGGCAGGCTTTACAAGCTGTTCGGAGGATAGCTTGTCGGAAACATCTGTTATCACAGGAAAGAATGCCCGTGAGAACGCATTTGACAAATGGCTAAAGGCAAATTATGTCATTCCATATAATATTGAAGTTCAGTACCGTTATGATGATAATGAGTCTGATATGCAGTATTATGATATCCCTGCAGATATAGAACAGTCTATAGAGTTAGCACATATAGTTAAATACACTTGTGCTGAGGCTTACGACTGTGCTGGCGGCATTGATTTTACTCGTGCTTATTTTCCAAAGCTCTTCACTTACTATGGAGAGTTTGAGTATGAGAATAATGGTTCTATTAAACTTGGTACTGCCGAAGGTGGTAAGAAGATTCGTCTTTTGGGTGTAAACCACTTGAACAAGTATATCAGCAATTTGGAGTATCTAAATGAGTATTATCTGAAGACCATTCATCACGAGTTTGTGCATATCCTTAATCAGACAAAGGATTATCCTCGTGAGTTTGATCAGGTAACACCTACAGGTTATGTTAATGATACATGGAGTAGTGAAAATTACGTTACTGGATATTTAAAGCGTGGTTTCATTACAGCTTATTCACAGAAAGAGGCTCGTGAGGATTTTGCAGAGATGGTAAGTACCTATGTTATCACTTCTGAGTCAGACTGGAAAAAGATGATGATAGAAGCAGGTTCAACAGGTAGTTCACTTATTGAAAAGAAACTTGATATCTGCAAGCGTTATTACAAGGAAACGTTCAAAATAGAACTTGACGATATCCGTGACGAGGTTGTCCGTCGTGAGAATGATGTTATAAAAGGTCTTGTTGACCTGACAGATATTACAGTAAATGAATAAAAACAGAATAACAATGAAGACAAAGAAAATATTATTATACCTTCTGCTTGCTCTTCCTGCAGTTCTTTTCCAGAGCTGTGTGAGTGATCAGGAAGATATTTTTGACAAACCATCTTCTGAGCGTATAAGCGACTTTATTGCTGCTGTTCAGGATACCTTGTCTAATGCCACTTATGGTTGGGAACTGGATTACTATCCTGAGTCTCACCAGTCTTATGGTGGTTATGTATATGCCTTGAAGTTTGACAGAGATCAGGTGAGTGCAAACTTTGAGGTTAAGCCAGGTGTAACCAAATCTTCTCTTTATTCAATGAAGAAAGACATGGGAGCTGTGATCTCATTTGATACTCATAACGATTTTCTTCATACTTTCTCTACACCTAAAGAAGGCTTGTATGAAGGTTACGAGGGTGACTTTGAGTTTGTTGTAGATAGCCTTGGTTCTGATTTAATCAAGATTCATGGCAAACGTTCACAGAACACTATGTATCTGCGTAAGCTGAAGGAAGATCCAAAAAACTATGTTAACAAGGTTGTTGATATGGGTGATTCTTTCAATCTATATGCTTCTGTAGGTACTATTAGTAGTCAGGATGTAACAGCTATGTTTGATGTAGTTAGTCATCAGATTCTTATCTCTACAGCCGAGGGCAACCTGATGTCGGCTTATGCGTATACAGATAAGGGCTTGCGTCTTTATGAGCCATTACAGATTGCAGGAACCACAGTTTATGAATTGACCTATGATGATAACGAACTTACTTTAAACGGTGAAGGTGTAAACTTGTCTGTAGGTATTCAGAATCCCCAAACAATTACTGATGCAATAGGTAGTGTTGGATCTGATGATGAGGCTCTCTCTCGTACATATACAGACTTGCCTCATCTTGATCAGTTTAATATCACCTCAAATCAGGATTGGTGTACAGTAACTACTAATGGTGATGAGCTCACTGTTACAGCTACTGCTAATACCACAGGCGATGTACGTTCTGCAACAATTACAGTTGCAAACAAACTTGTGCCTTCAGTAGCAGCACAGTTTACTGTTACTCAGTGTAAACTTGAGGATGTGTTAGGTAACTACAAGATGTATTACTACGATAATGAGAATAACCAGAAGATGGTTCCTGCAAGTTTGAAGAAAGCAGGAGAAAAACTATCTTTATCTGCAACTGTAACTATCAATTTGCGTGATGAGAATGATCAGCCAGTTCCAACAGATTATGTTCTTAAATTCCCTGTAACATTTAATCAGGCATCTGGTTCTTTGACTTTACAGTCTGGACAGAATATAGGTGAAATCAATGATTATCCTATATTTGATGTATTCCTTTTTGGTAATCAGTCGCAATGGTCATATTATTCAGATGAGTTTACTGTAACAATGCCTTTCGGATATCTGGACGGATTCGGTACTTATGCTCAACTTGGAGATAATGTTTACTACAAGGGCCAAGTCGTTGGTACACTTGACGGCATTATGCTTGAGGCATGTTCAACAGAAACTCCTACTTCAACATCAGATTTATTAGGAATGTTTGATATGATGAGTGGTATTGTACTTGTCAAAGGCGATAATGTTACAGCTAAGATGAACGATGCTTATGCAAAGAAACTGATGAAGGTTTCTGTTCCTCTTTCAGAGAAGATTAAAAGTTTTAAAAAATAGACTCTTATGAAGAAAATATATAGTTTAACAATGATTGCTGCATTAGCATTGTCATTTACAGCTTGTAGTAATGATGATAATGTGGGTAGTCAGTATTTGAGAGAGAACACAGTCAAGATTGTTAAGTCTGACGTGTCGTTTTCTGCTAAAGCCAGCACAGGTGCAATTGAATTTACTGCACCTGCTGGTGCAACAGTGAAGCTCAATTCTACATGGGCTTCTGCTGCTGTTGAAGGAAATAAGATTAATGTAAGTGTACTTGATAATCCAAAGATTGAAGGTCGTTCTGCTCAACTTACTATCAAGGCAGGTGAAGACTCTACTAATGTTACTATCCAACAGCAGGGTATGAGCTTCAAATATGGTGGTGATGCATATTATGTATATAATGACGAGGCGCATAGTCTTCAAATTGATGCACCATCTGAAGGAGCAGAACTTAAAATCAAGGGACTTGATTGGGCTACTGCATCTATTGATCGCAGTGGTATAAAGATTGATATGCAGGAAAACAATACTGGTAGAATACGTTCTGGTTATATTCAGTATGAGGCTGGTCCTTATAAGGATTCTATTCTTGTTATGCAAGGTCAAAAGAGTGATATCTTGAACAATCCTGATGCAATATATTATCTTGCAGGTTATGATATGACACAGGTAACAAAGAACACCAAGGATATAAGTGAGGTGTTTACAATGATTCCTGGTATTCTTGCTGAGGACGAAAAAACAAGAGAAATGAAGCTTTTATTCCCAGATAATAATCTTTTTCTACCTTTAGCCTTTGATGAGTCAACTCTGTCTCTTGTAACAGTCAGCGGCCTTCCTATGGGAATGTATGCTAATACATATTATATCTATACTTCAATAGTTGATTCTGGTTGGTATGATCTGTTTTATCAGAACGGCTTCTCTTCATTGATGTCTTATAATTCTAATGGACAGTTCTTGATGATGGCAGCTCCTGCAATCGCCACTGATAAAGCTGTTTACTTTGATTTCCAGAATATTACCGCAAATAACTGGTTGACAGAGATGCTTGCATCATTTGGTTATGTTAGTGAATCAGCAACTTATGATGCAGATTGTATAGGCTTTACTGCTTATAAGAAGAATTCTATTAGTGCTTCTAATTATGTAGGAGATCTTTCGTTGATGTATAATCCTTATATCTGTACTTACTATGATAATAATTCAGAGAAAGATGATGCTAAGATGATGGCAAAGAAAATGGCTCAAAAAGCTCAGAAACAATTTGAGCTTCTTAAGGCTGAAAATAAGCTTCCTGCAACAATTGCAAAGATAAAGTAAAAAACTACACTTTAAATGAAAAAAGCCGTGTATCAAGCGATACACGGCTTTTTTAGCTTCTAACCCCTAACTATTTAATCATCACTTTCTTTACAGTTCCATCACTGTATTTGATGATGTTTATTCCCTTAGTGAGTTTGTTTGTCTTGCAGCCCTGGACATTATAGATGCCAATTACGGTTGCAGACTCACTTGTTGCATTATTCATGCCTGTTGTTGTCTTGCCCACAGAGTTTGAAAGACCTGACTCGCCACTGTTGTATAGTACTGTAATCTGATATGTGTGCTCATCGTCATTATCGTCGGTAAAAGCTGGGGTAGTGACAGTTGCAAGGTATTTGCCATCGCGATAAACCTTATATCCCAATACTTCGCCTGTACCCTTGGTATAGGTTATGTCATCAAGCATAAGCATCTGGAAGTTGTCGAGAGGAGTAGTATGATGTATTGCGAAGAATTTAGCTCCTACAGGCAAGTCAACGCTAACCTCACGCCATTCTACTTTGCTCACTGTATCTTTAAGCAGAACAGTCTTGAAACTGTCGTAGAACGAATCGGTAGTAGAGTAGGCCACTTCGTATGTAGCTATACCGTTGCCACTGTTAAGACTGTTAACCCAGAATGAAATTTTCTGAGCATCACCTGAAAGTTCAGGAGAAATGAGCCAGTCGCTAACTTTGTTTCCATTTGCCCAGTCTTCTTTCATGCTGAAAGCAGCAAAGAACTGATTACCAGAGTGTGCATCAAAAGTACCAAGCTCTGAAGCTTGTTTTGTTCCTTCTTCAGCAGACTCATCAAGACTTACCTGTTGAGCATTGAAAGTGATAAAAGAGAATGCTTCTTCCTCCCAGTTAAAGGTATATCCAGGAAGGTCTAAAGAGTATTCTTTGTCGCCATCATAATTATACCATGGACCAATATTGTATTCGTATTCCAGATAATGACCATCTCCAGGGAGTGTGAAAGCAGGATAGCTCTCAACATCTTCGGTAACAGTCTCTTTGTTTGATTGAACAGCTGTCCAAGAGAGATTGTTCTTATTGCTTTCAACATCCAGTTTAAGGTCACTTACAGTTTGTGTGTTTGGTTGAAGAACAGAAAGTGTGATAGTTTTTGTTGTATTGTCGTATGCACTCTCTTCATTCTCATTTTCAACAACAGCATATAGATTCATCACGTTGTCGCCAACCTTTGGAATGAAGGTGAATTCTATGTTTTCGCTTTTTAGAGATTTCAGCTGTTCATTCACTGTTTTCTCAGCAACCAATTCATCGTTGGCATAGAGCTTAGCTGTGTAGCTATCAGCATCTTGTGTACCATTATTAGTTACTGTTACAGTTGCGGTAAATGGTAATCCAGCAAAGGCTCTTTCTGGTGATGTTAGCTGAGCACAAAGGTTATGCACTGTAAGTTCAATAATGTTAATGTCATCAATACCAACAAATTCACCTGCTTTTTCACCAGCTATGCCATGGAAACGAATGATAACATTATCAAGTCCTTTAACCTTATCGAGCGACACCTCTTGTGAGCTCCATTCTGTATAGCTATCTGCAAAGCTATATAGTTCTTTCAGAACAATCACATTCTGGTCTGATGTGATGGCTTCAACTCGTAATGTGCTTGCATCTTTATTTTCGATGTTGTATTTAAATGTAAGTACAGGATTTTTGGTATTTTTAAAGTTTATCTTACCTGAGTTGTAATAGCTGTTGTCGTCTTCTGATGCTGTTTTATACCACAACATCTTATTATCGCTATAGACAAAGTAAGAGTCATTATCACCAGTTCTCCACCAGTAATGGCCATATTCGTCTGTTCCTTCTTCTGAAAGGGCAGTGATAAACTGTTTATTGAAGTACTGTATGATAGGCAGGTTATATGAATCTCCCATGAGGATAGTGTTAGATGCAGTTCCTTCGCCTTCGCCTGATTTGTTTTTTGCTGTTACAGCAAGAGTAGCTCTTCTCTGCTCTCCTCCAATGGCTTCAATTTCTATGTTGCTGCCTTCAACATCTTCTTTCAGCAAAGTATATTTGTTATATCTATCCACACTATAGATATTGTATTTCACATTTGCTCCTGTGAAATATCTGTTGTTAGCTCCCTTTGTTGGTGCATTCCAAGTCAAGGTGTAGTGGTCACCCTTATCCTGCAGTGCTACATTGCTAACTGTTCCAGGAACATCCTCTCCAGCATACACACTTGAAGAAGCAGGAATACCAGCTCCTGCATCGTTATATGCAATAACAGTATAGTTGTTTACGCCATCTTTGGCTTCGTTGTCTGTATATGAAAGGCTTTTGTTAGCAGTAGTATTACCAAATGTTTTTATCAGTTCGTTTTCTCTGTATATCTCCACCTTGCTGATAGCTGTAAGTTTTGCACCTCCATTAGTTGTTTTAGGTGTGAAGAAACTTATAACAACACTCGCAGAGTTGTTGCTTGCTTCTGTTTTTAATCCATTAACTTGTTTAGGTGCATTAACATGTGAGATTTCGGTAATCTTGATATTGTCAAGATCAAGCCCTATTTGATTCTTAGCACTAATAGCATGAAAACCTAAGTGATTAATACCATCTTCTTTGATGGTAATATCAAATTCTGGATTTATGCCAGTGTTATTTGTTTCCAAGTCAAGTACAGCTGATTTATAGTCGGTAGGATCAATACCTTTACCATACGATACACCAATCTTTTCAGTGTAGGAACCGCCATCAGCCCATGCTTTGAAGTTGACACGATAGATCTTGTCTTTCTCAAGCTTTATTTCTGGTGTTATGAGCCAGTCGTTGCTTGCTTCAGAACTGTTATACATACACCTGGCATATCCGTTCTGGTGATATTGCCATTTGATTCCATCATTGTTACTGTCAATTACTGTAAAGTTCTTGAAAGCATCTTCAGAATCAAAAGTCTCTGAAAAAATAATTTTTCCTCTCTCTGGAGCATTTTCGTTGATAGAGTTAATTTTGGCATTTAAGCCTTTTGCTGCCATGCCTATGGATAGGGCAAGCAGTAATCGTGTAGAAATTCTCATATAAAATATAATTGGTAGTTAATTTGCACGCAAAGATAGAAAAAATATTGTGTTTTAATGCAAAATACAGAATAAAGTTTTAATTTATTGCATAAATCTGCAAAATACTTTCAGTTTTCATCATTTTGTGCATCAAAATGCTAAAGAAAGAACTTGAAATCCAAAAATATTATGTAATTTTGCACACAATATTTTTTTTACAATATAACAGGCTTATTATAGCTATAAAACCATAATTTGTGAGAGAGAAAAATTAACCGTAAGTATAAAAAATAATGAGAGATTTAAAAACCTTAATTGCCCTTATACTTTCTGTATTGGGGTGTAGTAGTTTAAGTGCAGAAACCTTGACTCCTTACAAGGTGAACTTTAACATCGATTTTCCAACTTCAGCTCATGACTTTGCTGTGGGTTCAAGTTGGGGGCACAAGGTAGATTATTACATGTATGATGATGGTCCTGGTTATGTGCGTTACAATTATCATGCAGATGGTGGTATAGGTAATTCTGGATGCCTTGAAATAGGCGGTCAGACTATGCTTGATACATATCAAGACTACGAATTAAATGATATGCTCGTCACTCCAGAATTATCAGGAACGGTATCGCTTTATGTCAAAAAAATGAATTCGTGGTCATCAAAAGCAGGAGTGAAGTTCTACACTATGACAGAATCTGATGGTAAATGGCTTGTTGGTAGTGAGATTGTTCCTACAGTAATGGATATCAATGATACTGTTTTTACTAAGGTAGAACTTCCTGCTCAACCTGCTGGTACACGTATAGGTATTCGTGGGTATTATGTATTGATTGATGATTTTGAAGCATCATCAGCAGAGGTCGATCTTAAGAAAGCCTTTAAAATGGTAAGTGCTTCTTGGGCTGGCGGAAAATACACCGATTGTGATGCTCAGGGCAACTATAAAGTGAACTTCAAAGTAAAGGTAAGAAACATTGGTGATGTTGATCTTAAAGCTAATGATGAAAACTATGGAATCAAGTTGAAACGTCAGGTTTTGAATAAAGAAATTGCTCAGACTGCTATAACCCAAACATTGGTTCCTGGTGAATATTCTGACGAGATAGAGATAAATGCTGTTCTTAATAAAAAGACTTATCCAAAGGCATTCTTATATGTAGAAAACGAGATGACTGGTGATACTATCCAACTTGCCACTGTTATTCCTTCTCCTTATGAGGCTGATTTCCGTATTACTGGTGCGTATGGAGAACAGCCGTTGCTCACAGGTTATCGCATAGAGTATGGTACTTCTCGTTCTGAGGTAGGTGTTGATTTCTTCTTGCGTAATATCGGTTCTCTTCCTCAGAAGATAACAGAGATTTCTACTACTGCAGGTTTTAAATCATCAGTAACAGGACCTTTGGAGATTGCTGGTCATGACAGTATTCCTCTTACTGTTTCTATCACACCTGACGTAACTGGTGATAAGCATGGAAAGTTAACAATAAAGGGCGAGAATGGCGTTAACATAGTTCTTAATCTCAATGGCTATACTGTTAGCAACTCTGAACTGTATTATGATTTTGAAACAGGAAAGGTTCCTGAGGGCTTTGTTACTAATCGCGGATGGTATCCAAGTGTCATGCCTACCTACATCTATAGCATAAACAACAGCAACTGTTTGCAGAATGGAAGTCAGGACGGTATCATGCTTGCTTTGCCTAAGATGAAGGTAAAGGAGGGTGATAAGTTGAGTTTTGAACTCTCAAAGGTGTATAGTAGTCATACATTTGTTGATTTGTGCTATTCTACCGATCGTCATAATTGGAAAGTGCTGAAGACATTCAAGGCAGAAGAAATGTCTGATTCGGCTTTGGCTGGGAGCTGGACAGGAAAGTATTATGCTTTCACTAAGTTTGTTGTTGATGATATGCCTGCTGGTGAATGGTATATTGGTTTCAAGTCAGGAAACGTTTTCCTTGATAATATTGTTACCGACTACACTTTGGTACCTACAGAACATGATGGCTATTTTGATGAAATATATCTTCCTGCCACAGGTAAGGTAAATAATCAGATCCGTGTAACAAGCAACTTGCACAATATTATTAACCGTGTAGAAGAAGCTGACGACTATAAGGTAGAGTTCTATCTTGATGATGAATGTGTTGGAACGGCTGCTCCTGAAGAGCTTGCTGCTATGGGCTATCGTAAACTTTCTTTGGATGTTACGCCTCATAATGCTGGCGTTCTCAATGGCTATTGGAAATATGTTGCTGATGGAGTGGAAGTTATATCTGATACTACAAAGATAGATGTGGCTGCAGAAAACAATGCTCAGGTGAACCTTACTGGCGAGATAGCGCATCATAATTTTTCAACCTCGGCTCCTTTTGATGTTTACAACTGGAATGGTGAGAGTGAGGCTATATATACTGCTGATGAAATTAATCTTAGTAAGGGTGAAAAAATTACCTCTATCTCATGGTACGGCTGCAACCAGGTTGGTGAAAATATTGTAACTGGTAAGGTCTATTTGCAGAACACAGGTGATAACGAAATCAAAGCTGTTGATGGTGTTTATTCAATGACCGCCAAAGAACAGATGACAGAGGTCTTTGATGGTGCTGTTACTCTTGCTAAAGTAGGAGATGATTATAACTATGAGTGCTTGATGACCGTAACCTTTAAAGAGCCATTTGTTTATGATGGTGGAAACCTTCGTCTTGCAACATCATTCTCTTCAAAGTCGGCTGCCCATGTTTTCTGGGCTTCAAATAATGATGCAAGTCTGCAACGTTCTGTAAGTCGCAATAATACAGATGCCAGCAAGTTGGAATCTTCTAAAATTTTCCGTGAGGGTCTGCCTATTATAGGTGTTGGCTATGAACTAAATACTATGAAGGTTACTGGTAAGGTAACAAATGCTTCTGGTAAGGCTATTGCTGGTGCTACAGTAAAACTTGTAAACGATAATATTCATTATTCTGCAACAACTGATGAGGCTGGAATTTATAGTGTAGATGTTTATAAGACTGATAGAGATTACACCATGACGGTTTCTGCTACTAATTATGCTAATGCAGAAAAGGCAGTTTCTTTCAATGGTCAGGATGTTACACTTGATGTTGTTCTTGATAATACTACTACAGGTGTAGAAAAAGTTGAGGCAAAAGAAAATGCTGTTGTGGCTATATTCACTGCTGACGGTAAGCGCGTAAGTAGATTACAGAAAGGCTTGAATATTGTTCGCATGAGCAATGGCGAAGTAAAGAAGATTATAAAGTAACGAAGAACAGCAAGTTACTTTTTTCACGTATATACAAAGAAAATCGGGTGGCAATCATGCCACCCGATTTTTTAGTATGCTGTTTATCAACACTAAGTATGCTATTTAGCTGCAGTTAGTATGCTGTTTAACAGCGATTAGTATGTTACTTAATAACCACTTTCTTGTGGTTTATGATGTAGATACCTGGTTTTAACTTCTTGTTTTCACCAGCCTTCTTTACCAAGATACCACTGAGGTTGTAAACATTACCATTGTGTGAGTCATCGTTTGTGATTTCGTTGATGCCTGTTGCGTTTTCTCTTTCAAGAACAGCATCAGCTTCTGCAGATTCGTTGTCAACAAGATTATCAACATCAACAGTCTTACTCTTGAAACCATCAGCTGTAAATGTTGCTTTGTAGGTGAGGCCAGTCTGAACAACAGTAATCTCGTACTTACCATCAGCATCAGTATTGCCATAGTAAATAACATTACCTGTTTCGTCACTAATAGTTACTTTAGCATTAGCAACAGGATGATTCTCACTGTCGGTAACAACACCACTTACTGTCTTTGAAGCATCAAGGGTGAGATAAGCAACAGGAGTTGAAGAGGCTAAACTGAAACTATTTGTTGGAACGTTATAGTCATTACCACGGTAATATGCCTTTCCTGCCAAATGAGTATCTGAAAGGAAATTAGTTACAGTAAAGTGTTGATGATGCATAGAGAATACCAGTCTAATGTTGTTACCATCATATTCAAAGCCATTTGGAATGTTCAAAATAAGCTTTTCTACGGGTTCTGTAGCACTACCATTTTCGGTATTATAAGAAACATCCTCAACACGAGTCATTTCTAATGTGTCGCGCTCAGCAAAACCATCTGAATAGTTATCTGTAGTATTTTCAATGTATGCTCTTAGTGATAATACTTGTACACTACTTCCACCATATCCATTGAATGCAATGCGAGTGATAACATCGCCTTTCTTTAGACCTAAGTCATCTGCTGTATAGATAAGCTGTCCCTCTGAGTAGTTGTAGTTGGTAAATACAGGAGCATTACTTTGGGTTGTAGAGGATGGAGTTCCTACGATTATATGTGCTTCTGCTATTTCTGCTTTGATATTAATAGTTTCTGTTTCAGAAGTAGCCTCGTTGGTTCCATTTTTAATAACAACATATGCTTTAGCAGCATCGTTGGCGATGTGTGGGTAGAACAAGAAGTAGAATTCTGCAAGTTCACCAGCCTTTACATCCATTGTCTTTGCAGAGTCAACAGCTACATCATCAACAAATAGAACGGCAGTATAATCAGATGCCTTTAATTCTGTAGGTAGTAAGTTCTTAGCTTTTACTGTTGCCTTTGTTGCATTGTTTGTACAAACTTCTTCTTGAACGTGGAACTCATCAATAAAGAATCCCTTAACATCTGTAAGTGTGAAATCTTTTTCAGTATTCTTGTCTAACTTAATTTGCTTCTTGATAGGTGTATAACCATCTTTTGAAACAAGGTAGGTATAAGTTAAATCATCCTTATAGATGAGCATACTGTAATTACCTTCGTCATCTGTAGTTGCTTTGTATTCAACATTGCCAGATGTCAGTGTAATGTCTGCATTTGCAATAGCATTTCCTTTTTCGTCAACAACCTTACCAGAAAGAGTCTTTGGCTCGGCAATGATGTTGAGGTAAACTACAGGTGAGCTGCAAACACTATAGGCACCTAAGCTACTGTCACTGAATCTACAAATGGTTTGGTTAGATGGAGCTATGTCAAATGGGAAATATGTCTTTACATAGTCGTCGTATGTAGAACTTACACGTATTCTAAGGTTCTTACCTGTATATTCGAATGGAGTAGC
>JAEEGL013394846.1_pt1 | contig 15646 bp, 12 predicted proteins | sample 9134231 | NCBI WGS metagenome assembly JAEEGL01 (sample SAMN16246548, study PRJNA631951) | gut metagenome | biome: gut microbiome; feature: rumen; material: fiber-attached | host: Bos | place: Iran: Karaj | collected 2018-10
AATCCGCTTACCGATCCGGTATTTCTGAAAACTATCAGATCAACGTCTTTTTCGTAGCTTTCAGAATTTCTGGGATTGCATAATACAATATCAAAATAGTCTTTTAATATTCTCGTAATGAAAATATCTTCTTCATAATAAATTCTTCCCTTTGCTTTATAATACAAATCTGTTAAATACAAGACTTTTTTCATAACATCACCATAGATAAATAAATTCCGATTTAGCTGAGCAACACAATTCCTAAAAGGGACTTATAAAAAGGTATCCGCCGCCGCGCCTTGCAGCGCCGCCAGCAGATCCTCCGGCACGCCTCTGGGGCCGCGCACCGATGCGACGCCGTAATCCCGCAGCCGTTCCAGCGGGAACTGCTCCTGCGGATACGCCGCAAGCAGCTTTAAGCGCATGACCGTTTCCATATGCAGCCCGCCCTGATGATAACGGTACGGAATGCCGATCTCCGTCACTTCGCAGGCAAAGGTCACTGCGCCGATCGGCTTTCCCTCGTAGATATAGACCGTGTCCCCGGGGATGAACGCTCCGCTCTGCTTCCAGAGGATTTCTCTGTCCCGCAGCAGCGGCACGGAGATGTCCTCATATTTCGGATTCGCCGGAATCAGCCAGCACTTCGGCTGCGTGCGCTTTTTTCCGGTTCCTTTTGCCGAGGCCAGCGCATAGCTCATTTGCAGCGCGGCGGTCACGCGGTCAAGCGGCACGGTACCGTCCAGCAGAATCGAAATCCAGCTGCTCTTATTCATGTGGTATGCCGGAAAAAAGCCCTTCTGCATCAGCACGGAGCCGAGCATCAGCGGGTCACACTTGACGTTCAGCACATCGCTGACGCCGTCTGTCGGCAGACCGAGCTTTTCCCGCCCGACCGGCATCACCAGACCGTACCATTTTCCGTTTTTACAGCGCAAAACCGCGCTTTCCGGCGAACGCGCCCACGGATAATCCGGCGCCGTTCCGTACTGCGCCGCCGCAAATTCCAGCACCGCGGCACGGTCTGCAAACCGTTTTTTCTGATCCGTAATCACCCCTCCGTTTCCTTCTGTGATAATGCTATTGTATCATATTCTGTCTGATTCGTCAATCAAATACCCAAAAATGCCGCGGAAATCTTGTATATTTTCACATTGATTTTTTTCTAATAATGTGCTATAATGCAATTAGAATGCCGTAATGTGTCGGCTCGACTGAAAGTGAGGGATCATAATGCTTTGTCCGGATTGCAAAACAAAGGTACCTGATAAATATACCTACTGTCCGAAATGCGGCGCGTCCATTCCGCTTTACCGCATGGATCAGCACAGCTTCAACCGGTTTATTCCCATTGTGTGCAGCGTGCTCGCCATCGGCAGCCTTGGCACGGTCGCGTATCTGAACAATGTCCGCACCCGGGAGCAGATGCCTCAGACCGTTGCGGAAGAGCCCGCAGCGCAGTCCTCTGCGCCGGAGGAATCCGCAGCACCGGCGGACAGCAGCGCAGGCTTGCAGGGACAGGCTACCGCTTCGTTTGAGAGCGCAGCCCCGGAACCGGCACCTGAGATGCCCGCACTGAGCAGCGCTGTGGTGATCGAGCATGTCGCCCTGCGCCCCGACCGCGCAAGACTGGAGGGCGACGTCAACAGCGACGGCTGCGTCGATGTGACGGACGCACAGCTTGTCCTGTCCGATTACGTCAACCGTCTGAGCGGACTCAACGCGCTCCTGACTGAGGAGCAGCGGAGCAAGGCGCGCGTCACCGGTGATCCGGACGGCCCCTCCTCCGCGGATGCCCAGCTGATTCTGCGTTATTATGCAGCCTGTCTTTCCGACCCGGATCTCTGCGAGGTCGGCATCCGGGCTTGGTATACCGGTCAGGAAGTCATCTGACCCGCCGCCGGGAGTAACTGAATATGATCTACGTTTTTCTTGATACCGCACTCTATATCACAGGGCACGACGGAAAAGAGCTGATTGATCCTGCACAGGGTTATTTTCCGCATCTCGTGCGCCACGCGAAAAACGGCACGCTTCAGCTCGTTATGCCGGACGTCACAAAGGCGGAGATCGAAGCACGAATCTGCACCGCAGCAGACCGCTGCCGTGAGGCAATCAACTCCCTGACACTGCCGATGCCCTCTGTGGAACTGACGCCGCTGATCACAAAACTGCGGAAGGAATACGATCCTTCGGCCGCAGCGGAACAGATCCGGCAGAAGCTGGAGCAGTTCTGGCAGGAAACGAATTGCAGAATCCTGACGGTTTCGCAGATTGATACGGAAAAGCTGAACAGCGCCCGTTCCATCGCTCTGCACGAATGTCATCTGAATGAATACAGAACGGCGTATGCCGCGCAGGCGCTGGCGGATTTCCGGAATACGCAGATGCAGCCGGGGGATACGCTGATCACGATCACATCGTCCGTCAATCATTCTTTATATCTGAGCAGCTTCGTTCCGGGCATCCGGGTTTTCTCCAGTATGCACGAGATGCAGCAGCAGCTGTTCTGCCGGAACCGCGAGATGATCGCCCTGCTCAACGAAGGCATCCATGAACTGGAGTTGGAGGAGCGGATCCTTGAGGAACTGGACGGCTTTGATTTCAGCCTGACGATGCACAGCGCGTCGGTATCGCTTGAATACGAGAGCCTGGAAGCCGAACTGGAAACCGATCCGGAAACCGACAAGCCGCGTATGGAAATCACGGGATATGAAGTCATCGACGAGGGCAGTGCGCTGCTTTCGTTTGAAGCGACAGTGAAAATCACACTGCTGAACGTCACATATCCTATATACGAACACGATAATTTCAGAGAGATCAGCGAAATCGAATACCGCACTGAGGATGTCACGGAAACCCTCCGCCTTTCCGGCTGGATGGAGATCTGGGGCAAGTTTGATGCGGAGGAAAACATCGAGTTTGTCGAGGACGTGAACGATCTTGAATTTGACAGCGATACCGGCTGGCTGAATACTGAATCGCTGTACTGAACAGTGTATCGCATCATAATTGTATATGAAAAGCCCTTGCATACGCGGTATGCAAGGGCTTTGTTTGTCGGTGAAGTTCCGGTTTCAGGGGGCGCCCTCTATCGCAGGGCGTCCCCTCTTGCCGCTCTGCGGCAATTCACCCCTTGCGGAGCTCTTGAACGCAGGGGGAGTTTCGCCGTCTGCGGACGGCGACCAGAGGCTCCTCGCCTCTGGACTCTCGCAAACTTTTGAAAAAGTTTGATCAAAACTTTTATTATGGGTTTCTTAATGACCAGAACCCCTTTGGAACCACTCAATAAGAAAAATAAAGCAAATACATCACTTTCATAAAAACTTCATGGGCATATATCCCTTAAGCAGAGGCTTGGGGACAGTGCCCCCATTATCAATCCATCGGAGATACCGCTTTCGGCAGTCAGAGAATGAAGCAGATCAGGCCGCTGCATCCCTCGTTGATGACGCGCTCCAGCGTTTCCTGCAACTTGATGCGCGCCTCCGCGGGCATCTTGCTCAGCTTGGCGTGCAGCCCCTCATTCACCAGCTCATGCAGCGATTTCCCGAAGATATTGGATTCCCAGATCTGCGCGGGATTCTCCTCAAACTCCCGCAGCAGATACAGCACAAGCTCCTCGCTCTGCTTCTCGCTGCCGACAATCGGGCTGACCGTTGTCTGAATCCCCGCCTTCATGATATGCAGCGACGGCGCAGACGCCCGCAACCGGACGCCGTACCGCCCGCCCTGCCGGATCATCTCCGGCTCCTCCAGCGTCAGCTCGCCCGCCTCCGGCATGATGATGCCGTAACCGGTCGCCTCGGCCTCCTCCAGCGCCGGACGGATCCGCTCATACGCCCGCCGGATCCGCGAGAGCTCCAGCAGCACCGGGAACAGCTCGTTCTCGCTCTGAATCTCGATGCCGGTTTCCTCCCCGAGAATACGGTAAAAGAGCGCGGGATCCAGCAACAGCCGGAGCGTGACGGTTCCGGTGCCCGCTGCAATCCGCCGGATCGAAGCCTCCTGAATATACGGACAGTCCCTGATCTGATCCGGCAACGTGCGGGCATCCCGCATCACCGTGAGCCCCTGCGCAGCCTTGCGCACGGCGTCAAAGACCGCGGTTTTCAGCCAATGCCCCTGTTCCAGCGCGGGCAGCCAGTGCGCCGTTTCCACATTGACCTCCCGGATCGGGAACATATCCAGCAGTCTGGTGAGAATCTCCCGGACGGTATCCTCATTCAGCGAAAGGCAGCTGACCGCGAGTGCCGGGGCGCCGTACTGCCGTTCCAGCTCTGCCGCAAGCCCCTGCGCCGCCTGCGATTCCGGCTCGACACAGTTCAGCAGAATCACGAACGGCTTGCCGAGCGCCTGCAGCTCCCCGATGACGCGCGCTTCCGCTTCGGCATATTCCGCGCGGGGAATGTCCGTCACGGAGCCGTCCGTCGTGACGACCAGCCCGACCGTCGAATGCTCCGAAATCACCTTCTGCGTGCCGATTTCTGCCGCCATATTGAACGGGACATCCTCATCGAACCACGGCGTTTTGACCATGCGCGGCGCCTCATCCTCAATATACCCGAGGCTGCCCGGCACGATGTATCCGACGCAGTCGATCATGCGGACGGAGAGCTGCGCGCCCTCCGGCAGCGTGATCTCCACGGCCGTTTCCGGCACAAATTTCGGCTCGGTCGTCATGATCGTGCGGCCGCCCGCGCTCTGCGGGAGCTCATCATTTGCCCGGGTACGGCGCGCCTCCTCCGGGATATTCGGGATGACGACAGTTTCCATAAAACGCTTGATCAGCGTGGATTTTCCTGTCCGGACAGGGCCGACCACGCCGATGTAGATATCGCCGCCTGTGCGCTGCGCGATGTCCGCGTAAATATCATTCATAATACTCCTCCGGTCGATTCAGATTCACTGTTATGTGCCTGCCGGGATCAGCAGCATCTGCGGAGCGGTCAATGAATCCGCGGAAATGTCGTTCTCCGCACGGATTGCAGATTCCGCAGCGTGATACCGTCTGGCAATCTCCCAGAGTGACTCCCCCGGCTGCCCGAAATACAGCCGCAGCGCATACTGCCCGTTCTCCGGCAGCCTTGATTCTGCGTCGATCTGCACATCCGTCAGCAGCGTGCAGGTTTTCTGCTGCATCATCTGCCCGCTGATCAGCAGCTCCGTTTGCAGCGTGACGCTGTCGGAACCGGTCAGCGTATACGAACAGTTCTGTACCGTGACCGGCGGCAGCATCCCTGCGCTCTGCGGCAGCGTCCAGGTAAACGGCGCCCGCTGCTCCAGCATCAGCGGGTGCGATTCCGCATCCGCCGCGAGCACATAACCGTGCAGCGTTCCGGATATGACCGTTCCGCCGTTTTCTTCTGCCGTCCGGAGCGCTTCCGGCTCTGCCCATGCCGCATAGACCTTTGTGATGACCGCATCCGGCTGCGTGAGCGTCAGCTTTTGCCGGAACCGCTCGGAAACCGGTACCGGCGCAGTCAGAACCGGAATCTGCTCTGCCAGCGGCTCCGCCGGGTGTACCGTCGAATACAGATCGGTCAGCAGCGCCGCGCTGCTCTGCCGGACAGCCTCGCAGTCCAGCACAATTTCCAGATCCGCGTGAAGCAGACGGATATCCCCGTCGTTCTCCGATTCCGCCGTCAGGGTAATCCCCGCGGCGCGCGCAGTCACAAGGCAGGTCATGTCATCCGCAAGACCGTCCTGCTCGGCAATCTGACTGAACGGCAGTACGGCGGTGAACGATTCAATCCCGCCTGCCGCGGCATACAGCAGCGTGACTGCGACCTCGCCCTTGACAACCAGCTTTCCCGCGACAATCCGCGTTTCCGTGACCGTCGGCGTACTCTGCTGCCGCAGAACGGAGAGCAGCGCGGGCTGCGCATCCGGCAGGCGAATGTCCTCCGAGAGCGTGAAGTGCTTTTGCGTCTGCAAAAACTGCGATACAAAGCTGAACGGCTCTGCACGGGTCTGGACATGCAGTCCCTCTGCACCGCTGAGAACCGTTCGCGGCTGCACGCCGGAGCAAGCTGCCCGGATCCGCACGGCACCGCGCAGGTCAATGCGCCGCGGGCTGACCGCACGACAGTTGAGATAGGACGGCTCTGCGGTCATACTGACGCGGAGCTGACCGGACTCCCCTGCACCCGCGGGCAGCTCCACCCTGCCGGTGTGCGTGAGCTGCTGCGTCAGCGCCTGTACGGTATCGGTTTCCGCGCCGCAGTAGAGCACATGCAGCACGGTATGCAGTGTATACGGAACGGCACCGTCTGCGGGCGGTTCCGCAAGGACGACCGTTTCCGCGGTACAGCTGAGCAGGCGGAAAAAATCGGGGTAATAATCCGGCAGAACGTAATCGAGCTCGATGCTCTGTTCCTGCTCCGGATCCGGGAGCTTCAGCGGCGTGAGTACGGTTTCCTGCCGCAGTGTCCAGTTGCTTTCCAGTGTCATGGTGATCCCTCCGGTTTCTGCGGCGGCTGCCGCAATGCTTGGTATATTGTATGCATGTCCGGAGAAAAAAAGAACCGCGGACGCCCGTGTGAATAAGGTATCTCCGATGGATTTATAATGGGGCTCCGCCCCAAACCCCGCTTAAGGGACAGATGTCCCTTAAGAATCCCATAACAGATGAAAAACGGGATTCCGAAGGCCATGTCCCTTCGGAATCCCGAAATCTATCTTTGCTGCGTGCGGGGCAAACGCCCCGCCGGACGCACCTTATCCTGCCAGCGCATCCATAAAATAGGAGGAGCCGTTGCGTGCGTCAAATTTTGCCGCAATCTCTTTGCACTGTGCAAGCAGCGCATCCGCCTGCATCAGAAGCTGCGCGGAATCCGCATCCGGCAGCGAAAGTCCGGCCTCTGCCGCCCTGCGGAACAGCCGCTCCGCGCCGCGGTCAAACCAGAAGCAGAGATACGGATTCCGCGAGCCCTCGCGCAGTGCTTTGTTCTGCGCATAAAACCGCAGTCCCTCCGCCGGATCGGTCAGCGCAAACCAGCACAGCATCATGCCGATCGGCTCCAGCTGGAACCGGTTGCCTGCGCACAGCTGCCGCAGCGGCTTTGCATACTGCTCCGCACCGGTCAGATCCCCGCGCTGCAATGCGTCCGCCAGCAGCGAAAAATATGTCTTGCAGGGCACCTCCTCCGTGCGGAGATGATTCCGGAAAATCTCATCCGCGGCGGCATGTGCCTTTTCCGGATTGCCGATCTGCAATTCAAACCGCACCTGCGTATCCAGATCGTTTGTGTGCCCGTCGCTCATGTCGTCACGCGGCGCCTCCAGGAACGCCTCATAGTCCATACGCATTTTGGCACGGTCGCTGAATTGGTAGAATATTGCGCGTTTGTCGTACCATGAGCGCAGGGAGTATCCGTTTTTGAGCAGCTCGCGCCGGAACTCCGAAAACCATTGCAGCACCTGTTTTTTCTCGATCTGATAAAACTCCGTGGACGCCTCGACAATCCACTTGAACATCCAGAGTGTGTCCCATGTCCATTCCGCAGCAAGTTCCGGATTCCGGTGCGTGATCGCAAGATACTGCGGAAAATCCACAAGCGCCTGATAGCGGTCGCCGGAAAAGACGGACTCATGAATCAGATCATGATGAAATTGCAGTGCGGAAGCGTCGTCCTTTGCGCGCTCCGCTTCGGTGATGGCCGCGCGGATGGCACGCATCCGCGGGTCACCGGGCTGCATGGATTTGTAGGTTTGCATCATGGCTGCGGGATCGTAGCCGTTCATATTTTGTTCTCCTTTTTCCTGTTGTTGCTTTGTTTTTCGTGATTCTGCCTGTCGGCGTTCTCCCTTGTTCTATTGATAACCATCAAGGCAGCAGCATTATTCCAGACTCCAGTTCAGCAGCTGAAGCAGGCCGCTGTTGAGCGTCTGCATCTCGTGGCTTCGCATCGGATAACCGCCGGTCAGCAATGCCTGCACATACAGAATTTCGATGCAGCAGCGCAGCTTTTCGGTATCCGTCACGCTCATCAGCCGCCGGATCAGCGGATTGTCCGTATTCAGGTAGAGCTTGGCGATGGCCTCCTCCTGATACTCCGCAGCAAATGCATCGAGCATCCCGCGGAACAGGTCTGCGGTCTGCTCCATGGAGTGCCGGATGTCCCGCAGGAGCAGCGCCTCCTCATTGACCGTATACAGCACCGGCATGTCCTCCGGCGCAAAGCGCTTCAAAGCCGCCGCACAGTCATAGGGCGCAAGCAGCTCGTTGCATTCCGCCAGCAGACGCAGCGCCGCGGCGGGATCGGAAAGCTCCGGCTTTTCCAGCATTTCGTCAAGACGCTCCGGCTTCATCTGAATAACCTGTATCTCCGAACGCAGCAGCGGCATCCGTTCCAGCAGCTGCGCAACATAGGTATATCCCGCATTGACCAGCAGCGTATCCCTTGCGCGGGAAATCGCCGCAACCTGCCGGTATTCGTCATTGAACGGCGTATAATACACCGGCATATCCATTTGCAGAAGATTGCTGCCGGTCAGGGTGCCGAATGAGGTTTCAAAGCTGAGATACGGGAAAAATGCGCGGTAGAGCGCGTCGTCCTCAACGGCCACGGACTGCACCGCGAGCCGGTGCGTGCGGACGATCATTTGCAGAAGCGATTCGTTTTCCTCCGCAAGCCGCCGCAGATAGCCGGTGATGCAGTCAGAGAGCTGCTCCCGCGCGCGCAGCAGATCGTCGTTTTCGTAGAAGTCCTCTCTTGAGGCTGTCGGCTGCAGGCCGTTCGTATTGACAAAGCAGCGCAGGAAAAACGCCCACTTCGGAAGCAGTCTGCCGCCGTCCTCGGTCAGCAGCATATTTTTCAGATAAATGCGGTGCGAGTGCTTGGCGGTCGGGGCGGTTTCCGAAGAGAGGATATACGCGACACCGGAGAACAGCCCGTCCGGGGAATCCAGCGGGATATACCCGAGAAAGCCCGTATGGAACAGCAGCTCACCGAGCTTCATCACCTGCTCATACTGTGTATCGCCCTGCGGAAACGGCGGATTCAGGCGGGTGCGCTGATCGCCCTGCACCAGCCAGATCGGCTCCGGCAGCGGCAGACCGTAATACTGCACGAGTTCGGTCAGGCGCTCCGCGGTGAAATATTTTTCGGCAGCCTTTTTCGGGGAAAGCAAAATGCGGGTGCCGGGCGCGGAAAGCGGTTCGCAGGGGGTGATGGTATAGGTGCCGTCGGGCTTGCCGCACCATTCCAGCGACTGCTCCGGCGACTGCACAGAGCATGTCTGCACACGAATCATATCGGATACGAGAAAGCAGGAAAGCAGGCCGATTCCGAAGCGGCCGATGTAATCCTGCTGCACCTTGCCGGAGGTCAGATCATGCTTGGAGGACTGTCCGATTACGGCGAGAAAGCGGTGGATTTCCGATTCGGTGAGTCCGGTGCCGGTATCGGCAAAACAGAGCAGCGGAACGCCGTTCTCCTCTGAAAGTGTGAGCGTAATCTCATTGCGGTCTGTATTCTGCGGATAATGCAGCCGTTTTGCTGCGATTGCATCCACGGCGTTTTGCAGCAGCTCGCGGATGAACACATCCGGAGAGCTGTAAAGGTGATTGGAGAGAATGTCGATCATTCCGCCGAGGTTGACCTGAAACAAAAAGGAATCCTGCGGCATTAAACAGCCTCCTTTCGGATCTTTTCCCTATCATACCATAATTTGACAAAAAATGCAAGGGGACATGCATGACGGGGTGCGGCACCGGCATTCATTTCTTATAGGTATCTGCGATGCATTTATCATGAGGGCTCCGCCTTCAAACGCCCTCCAAAGGGACGGTGTCCCTTTGGAATCCCGCTGCAAAAAATCCCTCCTCATGAATGGGGAGGGATTTTTAGAAATGAGAGTCCAGAGAGGCACAGCCGCTTTGGCAGGGGTGTGGGGACAGCGTCCCCACGACAGATCCGCAGGAGGCACCTATAAAAGTAAATGCCGATACCGGGAGCTTATGGATTATCCGATGACGTCGGCTGCAAAGAGAACCAGCAGCATTGTCAGTATCAGCACGACCACGCCTGCGATGAAGGCTGCAACTGCAAATTTCCGATGCTGGTTTTTATCCATTTTGCCCGTGATCTGCATCAGTCTGACATAGCTCATGATCGAATAGATCAGTCCGATCGTGGCCCAGAATGTCAGTACGGAGTGAAACACTTCACTGCTTCTGTACAGACGGAACACAACAATGGCGCCGATGATCCCGAATGCGACCGCTGAGGCGGCCGTCATGCCGAACAGCGATTTCGTGATCTTTTCCTTTTCTGCGTTGGTATAGTCTGCGACCATGACCAGCGTTTCTTTCATATCCTTGTTCATTGTTTCACGCTTCCTTTCTCCGCTCAACAGCTCGCGGATCTCAATGTCATAAAAATCTGCCAGTTCAATCAGCAAACTGATGTCCGGCATGGTATTGCCGTTCTCCCATCTTGATACCGAGCGTGACGAAACGCCGAACTGCTCGGCAAGCTGTTCCTGTGACAGATTCTTTTCCTTTCTCAGTTCTCTGAGAAGGGCTCCGATTTTGATTTGGTCCATGTCGTCCTCCTTTCGGAATTATCATAGCAGATTTACCCGGAAAATACCACGACACAGCGTGAGAGATGCTGTGCTTTTGAAACCGGACAGCCGTGTCCGGTTTTCGTTTTTCGCGGATTTACGTGCTTTTGATATTCCAATAAAATTTTCCCGGAACAGAAACAATAACATGATTTTTGCCAATAGAAACGCCATAGCATCCCTGACGACCGTCAGAAATCCTATGGCATTCTGCTTCTGTATCAGCGCTGCGGCATCAGTCGTCAGCGTTCTTTTTCTTCTTTTTCTTTGCTTCGTCGGCTTCCGCAGCCTGCAAGCCGGACATGCCGCCCGTGCGTCTTGCCTTGCGTTCCTTTTCCTCCTGCTGCTTGGCCTCGACCTGCGTGATATTCTCGTGAATTGCCCACTTCTTGATGCGGATTTTGTTCCGCTCTGCGCCGGTTTCCAGAACAACCGTGTCATCCTCGACCTTCAGCACGATGCCGACAATGCCGCCCGCCGTGCAGACCTCGTCACCGACATGCACGTTCTCACGCATCGCCTGCGCTTCTTTTTCGCGCTTCTGCTGCGGACGGAGCAGAATAAAATACAGCAGAACCAGAGCAATCGCAAACGGAATCAGCTGAATCAGCATCGCACCGGTCGTATTGACATTTCCGGTGTCGGCTGCCGCTGCGCCGCCCTCTGCAAAAACCGTCGCACTCAGCGATGTGCAGGCTGCTGCCGCGCTGACCGCTGCGGCTCCGAGTTTGTTCATCATCTTCATGATCATTCACCTTTCATAATGGAATCATACTGTTCCATTATAGCATATAAACAGGAAAAATGCAATGGGTAACAGCGGAAAATTTGCGATGTACGCTTAATTATTCCGCAGGTCAAAGGGTTCCGCCTCATTTGTCAGCGCAAGGTCCAGAATTTTGCCGAAGAACCGCGCCGGATTCCGCAGAACACGCTCGCCCAGCTCCTCTGCGCTCTCCTTTGAAGGGGCAGAAATCCGCAGGAAAAACATCTCCTGCCCGTGATCCATACAGCGTAAACAGAGCCGGCAGCCCTGCTCCGCGTCCTCATAGCTGATGTGCAGATCGCGCAGCGCCTTTTGCCGCGTCACATAATGCAGTGCTTTCAGATGCACCTGGTCACGGAACACCTTCGGCACCATAAGCCGCAGATTCTGCGCGTTGCGGCTGCCGGTTTCCGTCAGGACACAGCAGTTTTCGCCGTCCTCGTCCGGCATCATGACCACGGCGCCGTGATCGATCAGCGCGCCGAGGCTGTCCGCATACAGAAAATAATTCAGAAAGCCGCCGCCCACAATGATATCATAAAGCCAGCGCTCCGGCAGCTTGCCCTGAAACCGCAGCAGAATATCACTGAACAGAATGCTCCGCTTCCACTGCTCCAGCTGCGAAAGCTCGGGTGCCGGGATCGGATTTTGCAGCATAATATGCGGCGCGGGATCCGCGGTTTCCAGCTCCGGATAAAACGCCATTTGTCCCGGCAGATCAATATTCTCCTCCTCCGGCAGTTGCTCCGGCTTCATATGCTGCACCTCCTCCAGGCTCCGGTTGGATCAGATAAAATTCGGATAATCAAGCATATGCGACACAAGCGCAATGCACATGGCCGCCTCAACCGACGGCACGGCCTCCGGCACAAGGCACGGATGCGGCGCATCGCCGCTCTGGAGAACCTCATTCGTCATCGCGGAATAATCGACTGTTTCCTGCGGTTTCTGAATGGATGCCGTCGGCTTGACCGCAATATCGAAGCAGATCGGCATACCGGACGAAATGCCGCCGAGAATGCCGCCGTGATGATTCGTCTGCGTTTTCACATGGCCGTGATCGTCCACGTAAAACGGATCATTGCACTGGCTGCCGGTCATTTTCGCGGTGCGGAAGCCGTCGCCGAATTCCAGACCGCGCACGCCCGGAATACCGAACACCAGCTGCGCAATGGAGTTTTCCAGCCCCTCAAAAATCGGGGAACCGATTCCGGCGGGGACATTGACCGCATAGCATGCAATCGTTCCGCCGAGTGACTCGCCGCCTGCCGCGGCATTCTGAATATCCGCGAGCATTTTGCGTCCCTGCGCGGGATTGCTGACCGGGAATCTGCGGTTCCGGATTGCCAGAAGCTCCTCCTTTGTGACATTCGTCGGGGAAAGCGGTCTGTCCTTGATGTTGTGGATCGAGGTGATCTGCGCACCGACGTAAATGCCGCGGCGCTCCAGCATCTGCTGGCAGACCGCACCCGCAAAGCAGAGCGGAATCGTCATGCGCTCCGAGAGATGCCCGCCGCTGCGGACGTCCGCAAAGCCGCGATAACGCATCGCGCCGGTATAATCCGCATGGCCGGGGCGCGCAATCCGCGAAAGCGACTGATAATCAACGGGCTGCATCCCGCGCGGGTTGTTCAGGAACGCACAGAGCGGTGAGCCGGTTGTGCGGTTGCCGATCAGGCCGGACAAAACCTGCGGGAAATCCAGCTGTTCCTGCTGATGCGCCGGATCATCCGGCAGGAAAACGGAACGGGTTCTGCGCGTCATAAACCGCGCAAGCTGCTCAAGATCAACATATTCTCCCGGCGGGATATTGTCGAGGACAACACCGATTGCCGGGCCCTCAGCCTCACCGAACAGTGAGATACTGATCCGATGATTCCAAATTGAAGCCATATGCGCCTCCGAAAAGAAAATTCTGTATTTATTATACCACAGGCGCAAGAAAAACACAAGTGTTTTTTGTCGGCGTGATCGCCGAGGGCAGAAGCCGAATGTGCCTCCGGCGATGATACCTCTTTGTTGGCAAACAAAAACGGAGAGGCAGAACCTCTCCGTTTCATGATTACTGATCCTTACGCTTCGGTGCGACAAGTGCCGCCGCCGTGACCGCGAGCAGCAGACCCGCAGCCGCTGCACCGGATCCGACATCGCCGGTCTTGACGCCCTGAACGGCAGGCTTGGTGCCTCCCTGGGCAGTCGTTGCGACGTTGTTCGGATTGATGTCGCGGGTGGTCTTCTTCGTGATCGGCTCCGTTACGGGCTCGGTGGTTTCCGGCGTGGTAACCGTGACCGGCTCGGGCGTCGTTTCAGGAGGCGGTGCAGGTGTCGTTTCGGCCGTCGTCACAATGACAGGCTCGGGGGTTGTCACTGTCGTCACAACCGGCGGCTGCGTCACCGGGACGGTGGTCGTTGTAACCGTTGTCGTGGTCGTCGGTGCCGGTGCGGACGTTGTCGTCACAACAGGCACGCGAACCTTGATCCAGCCGTTCACAGCTGCGCTCGGCACATCGTATGTATCTCTGTCGAGCAAATGCAGAACATTTATCGTCAGCGGATACGTATCGCCGTCCTTGGCTGTGTCCGGAACCTGGAAATGCACTGTATAAAGCGTACCGTCATCCGTGCAGTTGGCCGAACCCATAGATCCGAGCGCAATAATCTGCTTGTCACGGTTCAGAGTAAATTCTGTCATCAGCTTGCCGTTTGCCGGGCCGGGCTCCATCACGGGTTCGCCGTCCTCACCAACTTTGACAGTCAGGTTCGGATCATAAACCAGCTGCAAACCGCAGTCAGCATAACCGGTGTTGCCGGAGAGCGAAACACGGAAATCAACCGTTTCACCGGGCGCAGCATAAACCTGATCCGCGATGATATTGACCTTGTCCGCTTTCAGCTCTGAAGAACGCTCATTCAGATCGACTGTTTCAAATGCATTGGCAGAGAATGCCGCTGCACCGAACACAGCCAGCGCCGCTGCACAGCACAGTATTGCGGACGTTTTTTTCAATGAAAACATCTGTACTCTCCTTTTTCTGACAGAACTGCTTTATCGTGCTTTCAGTTTTTCGGAATAAAAACGGGCAGGGCAGCTGTTACCCTGCCCGTTTTTGCTGTGTGGTTAGTCTTCGTAGCTGTCGCCGTAGAATTTGTCAAGGAGATCGTAGCCGACTGCGTCTTCCCACGTGTAATCATCGTGTCCGGAAACAGTCTTCCAAGTGTAGTACTTGAGGATGCACTGTGCATCGTCGGCCGCAACCTTCAGCGGATTCTCGATCGGATCGGTTGCCTTGCTTCCGTCGCGGTATCTGACGTTGACCAGATAGAAGATCAGGCCGTCCTCACCGTCGAACTCCGGATTGTCGCTGAGCTTGTAATCCGTATTGCCAGCCACATAGTAGTTGGTGTAGAATCTCAGCGTGCTCTGTGCGTCATCCGCACTCACGACGTTGTCGAGGTTGTAGTCACCCTTGACGCCGATGAAGATGTTGAAGTCGCCCAGATAGATCGGATCGGTACCAAGCATCTTCGCATCCTCATCCGTGCTTTCGGTCGGATGGAAGTACGTTCTCATCGCATACTTGTTCGCATGCTTTGCCTGGAGTGCCTGCATCGGCGTGTAGTTCGAGCCAAGCTGTGCTTTGATCTCGTTCTCCCAAACCATGATCGGGCTGTTCTCGGTGTAAAGCGGATGCGTTTCGCCGGTGATGTCGATGTTCTTGGTATCAAATGCCTGTGCAGTGGTAGCCGTGCCGGTACCGTCAGCGCTGTACGTGAAGACAGAGCCGTTCGGTGCGTGCATCGGGTTGCCCAGAGCGTCGCAGACCTCGTTGTTCTCATTGACATAGAACTTGTAGAGTGTCAGCGAAGCTGCCAGACCCTTCAGACCGCCGCTCTCCTTGAAGGAGCGCGTATCGTGCGACCAGTAGTTGACACGGGTCGGAGGTGTGAAGGAAATCGAGTAAGAGGTCACAACCTTGATATTCTGAGCGGTTGTGCCGGTGCCAGGATTCGGTGTGGTTTCTGTGCCCGGAGTGAACGGATCAGTGGTTTCACTCGTATTCGGAGCGGTCGTTTCACTCTGGCTCGGAGCGGTGGTTTCGCTCTGGCTCGGAGCAGTAGTATCACTCTGGCTCGGAGCAGTGGTATCACTCTGGCTCGGAGCAGTGGTATCACTCTGGCTCGGAGCAGTGGTATCGCTCTGGCTCGGAGCAGTGGTATCACTCTGGCTCGGAGCAGTGGTATCACTCTGGCTCGGAGCAGTGGTATCGCTCTGGCTCGGAGCAGTAGTATCGCTCTGGCTCGGAGCAGTGGTATCGCTCTGGCTCG
>JAEEGL014004200.1_pt1 | contig 15646 bp, 13 predicted proteins | sample 9134231 | NCBI WGS metagenome assembly JAEEGL01 (sample SAMN16246548, study PRJNA631951) | gut metagenome | biome: gut microbiome; feature: rumen; material: fiber-attached | host: Bos | place: Iran: Karaj | collected 2018-10
CTTCATCAGCCGGAACATAAACTGCACGTTTGTAAGTTACCAGCCCCTCAAGGGTAAGGATTGTCTTTGCACGTTTCTCTTTGTGCTTCAGTCGGATTCCTTCCTTGAGGAATTCTCTTTTTTTGATGAGTTAAGCTCCTTAGTGTCGATAGCCGTAAGAGTTTCTGATACCACATCAGAATAGATTTTGTGGGTTTTTAACGAAAGCCGTTTCCATTCTTCTTCAAGCTGAGTCATTGTTATAAAATTGTCCGGATCGTCAGTCGCCTTATCTATCTTCTGGATGAATGCATCCAGTTCTTCATCCAAACTGCACTTCGCTTTGATAACTGCCTGTTTGAGTTCATCTGACTTCTTTGTGTTCATAGCATCCTCTCATATTGAACTGACCATATGGAGGATTATACCAGTTTTTAATAAAACCCACAATATCTAGGTACACTCAGGAGATTACTGACTAAATCCTGCGGCAGACGAGAAGCCTGCCGCCCCTCCCGGAGTCCCCTGTTTTCGGGATCGGCAATAATTCTCCCTTTTCTCAGAGAACGCCGCATTTCAATTCATTTTGACGACGGGCAGGGCGTGACTGTTGTTAACTTTTCTCAGCATTAGGGTGGCGCCTGGCAATTATTTATTTTCAGATCGTGAGTCAGGGATCGCTTCATTGATTTTCTGCTTGTGGCAAGCAATTGTGTTCCCTAGAATGAGTCAGTTACAGTCAGTTTCGGGATTCATGACCGCTGCCGCAGGAGATCATTTTACCGTTTTCACCATGGACATTTGGGATCGGCGGGAGTCTTTATGCGCGAGACCGGAATCATTGAGACCATTGATTCCATGGTTCCTGAGTCCGCTGATAATCCCGGGCCTTTTTCTCGTGGACAGGTTGCGGAGGCGATACAGGGAAGGATGCAGCAGAGCCGCAGTTTTGTCCGAAAGTCCGGCCTGAAAACTCCGTAACTGCAAACACAGGAGAACAGAGCAAATGAACATTCAGGAATCCTGCAAATGTCCCGCCTGCTCAGACAGTCTGGTCTTTGATATCGAGGACTGGGTTCTCCGCTGTCCCTCCTGCGGCGCCGCCTGCGCTATTGAAAAATATGAAAGCGACCTCCGGAAAAAGAAGCAGCCTCCCCGGGACGCCGAACCGGCTAAAGAGGACATGACCTGTCCCTGCTGCGGCGTTGCCCTTTCTCCCGGCATTCAGGCATTAACCATGATCTGTCCCTGCTGCGGAGGCTTTTTCCGGGATGCTCCAGACAAAAAGAATAACAGCGCGGCTGACAGCATCGACAACGGCGCGCCGGATCTCGTGATCCCCTTTGCCCATGGCCGGGAGGTTCTTCTGAAGGCCTGTCAGGACTATTGCGACAAGCACCCGTCTGCTCCGGATGACCTTATCGGGGACATCTCTCCCGAAAGCATCTTCCCGGCGTATCTCCCCGTCCTTGTTTATGATCTTCTGGCTGCGGGAGATCTCTCCGCGGAAATACGGAACGAAAAGAAAAAAATCATCGGCTGTCGCATCGGGCATTTCAGCCTGAACCTCAAAGGTTTTCCGGACCCCCTCAGCGATCTCCCTCTGAAGGATCCCGGCGGCAGGCACGAGTCCGGAAGTCTCTGTCTGGAAACCTGGGATATCTCCCGGGCCCGGCCCTGCCGCGCCGTCTGGTTTTGCGGACTCCGGGACAGGTTCGGCCGCGCCGCCCCGGCGGAGATCCTTGAGGATCAAAAGGCTCCGGACTACGAAGGCATCAAAAAGCGGATCCGGGATCTTTGCCTCTGGCTCCTGACTCAGGAAAAGGACGTCCGGGGAGTATCCGGCAGTCTTGCCATAACTCCCCGGAGCATCAGGCGCGTTCTTTGTCCGGTATGGCTGTTCCCCGTCAGCTATCAGGGCCGGACATACCTTTCCGTCATGAACGCCAGCACCGGCAAAGCAACGATATCCCTGCCCCGGGATCCGTTAAAAAACACGGCGATAGCTCTTGGCTTCAGCTCTTTCGGCACCGGGCTTTTTGCGGTTATTCATATCCCCTTCATAATGCCGTTACTGACGGATAAGCCCAACTATCCTTTGATCATTCTGAGCATTGTTCTTTATGTGCCGGCATTAATACTGATATGTTACATCTGCATAAAAAGCTATGAGTTCTGCTGCCGGCATTTATTCAAAAGCGTTAAGTCCGCGCTTATAGCATCCGGGGTGTATTTTTGCGCGGGACTTCCCATGATATATGCCCTCATTGCCCTCTCTAACCAGGCAGACAAAGGGATGCTGCCATTCTGGCTGACCTGGCTCCTGGTACCATTCGGGACGGCATTCTTTCTGTGTTCCGACAGGGATGCTTTCGTATCCTATGAACTGGACGGCACCGCCAAAGGAAGTATTTTGTATCCTGACAGAACCGATTTCGACAAGAGCTATATCGATCTCCGGGAAAGCAGCGTCCGGGCGGAATTCCAGAGCCGCGGCAAAACGGAAGAGCTCCCGGATCCTCTGGCTTCCCTGAACCCCGGGGACTCTTAAAGAAACAGTCCCGGAGCCGGCTCCCGCCAGTCCGGCCCATAATCTTCCGAAATGAAAACACAGGAGCGCCTGAAAACACATGAACACCGAAGAATCCTGCAAATGTCCCGCCTGCTCAGACCTTCTGGTCTTTGATATCGGGAAAGGGCTTCTTTGCTGTCCTTCCTGCGGAACTGCCTGCGATGTTGAAAAATATGAAAGAGCCCTCCGGATGAAGAAGCGGCCGCCCCGGGGTTCAGCGCCGGATGCGGATGATAAAGACGTAACCTGCCCGAACTCAGGAGCTGTCATTTCTCCCGGCGTCCGGGCGCTCTCCGTGACCTGCCCCTGCTGCGGGGGTTTTATTCAGGATAAGATCTGGGGCAAAGGCAACAGCAGGGATGCCAGCAAAGATGCCAGCAAAGATGACAGCGCGGCTAACAGCATAGACAGCATCACACCGGATCTCGTGATCCCCTTTGCCCATGGCCGGGAGGGCTTTTTGAAAGCTTTCCGGGATTATTCCGAAAAGCGCCCGTCTCTTCCGGATGACCTTCTCGGGGGCATCCCGCCTGAGAGCATCCGTCCGGCGTATCTCCCCGTCCTGGTTTATGAGGCTCTGGCCGCCGGAGACCTCTCTCTTGAGATCCGGGATGAAAACGGCAGGGTCTCCGAAGGTGCCCGCATCGGGCACTTTAACCTGCGCCTCAGAGGTCTCCCGGAGCCCCTCAATGATCTCCCCCTTAAGGATCCCCCGGAGGATGACCGTCCCGGAAACCTCTGTCTGGAGCCCAGGGATCTCTCCCGGGCCCGGCCCTGCCGCGCCGCCTGGTTTTGCGGCCTCCGGGATCAATTCGGCCATACCGCCCCGCCGGAAATCCTCAGGATCCGAAAGTCTCCGGACTATGAAGGCATTAAAAGGCGGATCCGGGATCTTTGCCTGAGACTTCTGACTTCCCGGAAGGACGCCAAAATCACGTCCCAGTACCTCGACATAAGCCCCCGGAGCATCAGGTACGTTCTTGTTCCGGTATGGCTGTTCCCCGTCAGCCATCAGGGCCGGACATACCTTTCCGTCATGAACGCCAGCTCCGGCAAAGCAACCATAACTGCGCCCCGGAGCCGGTTAAAAAGCGCCGCGATAGCTCTGGGCTTCAGCTCCTTCTGCGCCGGGCTGATGTCTTTTGCGTTTCTCCTTTTAACGGTGCCGCTTCTGCCGGAACAGTATAAGGATCTGGAGAAGTTCCGGTTCTTTATTCTTTTTCTGCCGCTGATCATGCTGGTGTATCTGATTTACCTGAAAAACTATCAATTCTGCCGCCGGCATTTATTTAAAGGCCTTGCCTCCGTGCTGATAACCTCCGGCGGGTATTTTTGCCTGGGACTTCTGATGCTAGCCGCTTTTTTTGCCATCGCCATGCCGGAAGCGGGTTCCCGGCTCCTGTGCTGGGCCATGGCGATCTTAATCATAGGCACCCTGTCATTATTGCTTTTTTCCAGCGGGGATGATTTCATATATCATGAACCGGACAATAACGCCTTCGATAGCCCGCTGTATCCTGACAGAACCGATTTCGACAAGCGCTGTATCGATCTCCGGGAAAGCAGCGCCGCAGCGGAAATCAGGCGCCGCGGCAAAACGGAGAAGCTCCCGGATCCTCTGGCGCCGCTGAGAGAACCGGAATGATGCTGAAACGCCCCGGATCGGTTCCCGCTAATCCGGCCGGCAGATAATCTCCGCAACTGAAAACACAGGAGCTCATGAAAACGAATGAACATCAAGGAATCCTGCAAATGTCCCGCCTGCTCAAGCAGTCTGGTATTTGATATCGTGACATATTCCCTGCGCTGTCCGGGCTGCGACGCCTTATATGATCTTGAAAAATTCGGTGAAGACCGCCTGACGAAGCACCCGCCCCGGAACGCCGGCAAAGATGCGGCGCCGGATCCTGAGGTCAGGCACTGCACGAACTGCGGCGCCGGCCTTTATCCCGGCGCGCAGTCACTCACTGCAGCCTGCCCCTGCTGCAAGAGACCTGTCCGAGGGGCCTCCCGCAGCGCAGACGGCATCATGCCGGATCTCGTAATCCCGTTTGCCTATGGCCGGGAACACCTATTAAAGGTCTTCCAGGACTCCTGCGGCGAAGATCCGACTGTTAAGGATGGTTTCCTGGAAAAGATTTCTCCTGAAAGCGTCCGCCCGGTATATCTCCCCTTTCTGATTTATGACCTCAAGGCCGTGGCAGACATCTCTGTAAAGATAAGGAATTCGGGAGAAAGCTACGTGAGAGACCGGGGGTTCGACCTGGATCTGACCGCTTTCCCGGAGCTCCTCCATGACCTCCCCGTTAAGGATTCCTCCGGCAAGGAGCAGAGCGAAGATTCCTGGCTGGACAGCTGGGAGATTTCTGATGGGCTGCCCTTTCGCAAAGCCTGGTTTGGCGAGCTCCGGGACAAATACGGCTCAGTCTCCCCGCCCGAGGTTCTTGATCCCCGAACAGCTCCGGACTTTGAAGTCATCAAGGATCGGATTCTGCAGAAGTGCGTCAGGCAGATGACCGGAAGCAAGCGCCATAAGATCCTGTTCCGGAAAATCGGCATAACTCCCGGGAACATCAGGTACGTTCTTTTTCCGGCATGGCTGCTCTCCGTCAGCTATCGCGGCAAAACATACCTTTCCGTCATGAACGCCAGCAACGGCAAAACAACAATATCCGTACCCCGGAGCCGGTTCAAGGACATCGTGATAACTCTTGGCTTCGGCGGTTACGGCGCCGGGCTTTTTGCGCTTGCCAGCATCCCCGTAACAATGCCGGTGCCGCCGGCGCTGTATTCCTGGATAATCATTCCCATCTATGTCTTTTATCTCCCCTCACTGGTGCTGGTAATTTTCATCTTGATAACAAGCCATTTGTTCTGCTGCAAGAGGTTGTTCAAAGGAATGTTTTCCGTGCTTTTGATCTCTCTGGCGCTTCTATTGGCGGGACTTCTGATGATATATGCCTTTTATGCCGTATATGATGGTTCCAAGGTGATAGAGTGGACGGTGGCGATCTGCTTTGCATTCTATTTGACAACAATGCCGTTTTGGATTTCAAAGCGCTGACAGATTATGAAACTGACGCAGCGTCTCCGGAAGCCTGTGAATCCTGACCAGGCCGATTGCGACAGGATCTGCGCTGATCTCCCCGGCGCCGGCTGCCGAAAATCCGTCTGGCCCGGCATCTCCGCAACTGAAAACACAGGAGCTCATGAAAACGAATGAACATCAGGGAATCCTGCAAATGTCCCGCCTGCTCAAGCAGGCTGGTATTTGATATCAGGCAATCAGCCCTGCGCTGTCCGGGCTGCGATGCCTCCTATGATACTGAGAAATTTGATGAGAACCACCTGTCGAAGCATCCGCCCCGGAACGACGGCAAAGATGCGGCGCCGGATCCTGCGGTCAGGTACTGCACGAACTGCGGCGCCGGCCTTTATCCCGGCGCGCAGTCATTCACTGAAACCTGCCCCTGCTGCAATAACCCTGTCCGGGGGGCATCCCGCAGCGCCAACGGCGTAACTCCGGATCTCGTAATCCCCTTTGCCTACGGCCGGGAATACTTATTAAAGGCCCTCAGGGACTCCTGCGGCGATGATCCGAGCATTAAGGACGGCTTCCTTGAAAGCATTTTTCCTGAAAGCGTCCGCCCGGTATATCTCCCCTTTCTGATTTATGACCTCAAGGCCGTGGCAGACCTCTCTGTAAAGATATGGTATTCGGGAGAAAGCTACGTGAAAGACCGGGGGTTCGACCTGGATCTGACCGCTTTCCCGGAGCTCCTCCATGACCTCCCCGTTCAGGATTCCTCCCAAAAGAATCCGCTCGCAGGCTGCTGGTATGACAAATGGAAGCTCGCCGATGTTCAGCCCTTGCGCAGAGTCTGGTTTGGCGAGCTCCGGGACAAATACGGCACGGCCGCCCGCCCGAGGTTCTTGATCCCCGAACAGCTCCGGACTTTGAAGTCATCAAGGATCGGATTCTGCAGAAGTGCGTCAGGCAGATGGCCGGAAGCAAGCGCCATAAGATCCTGTTCCGGAAAATCGGCATAACTCCCGGGAGCATCAGGTATGTTCTTTGTCCGGCATGGCTGCTCTCCGTAACCTAGGGGGGCAAAACATACCTTTCCGTCATGAACGCAAGTAACCGCAGCGATATAATATTATCCGTCCCCCGAAGTCTGCTCAGGCGCATCGTGACAGCTCTTGCCTTCGCCTCTTACGGCGCCGGGCTTTTTGCGCTTGCCAATATCCCCGTAACAGCGCCGGAACCGACAGGGCTGTATGACTGGTTAAACGTTCCCATCTATCTGCTTTATCTCCCCTCATTGGCGCTGATACTGGCAATCGGAGTCAAAAGCTATGGGTTCTGCTGCCGGCGTTTGTTCAAAGGAATGTTTTCCGTGCTTGTGACCTCTCTTGCGGTTCTTTTGGCGGGACTTCTGATGATATATGCCTTTTTTGCCGTCTATGAGGGGCCGAATGCGATAGAGCGGGGGCGGCGATCTTCATCGCCTTCGATGTGTCGTTAATGCCGTTTTGTCTTTCAAAGCGCTGACAAATTATGAAACGGACAGCAGCGTCTCCGGGAGCGCTATGAATCCTGACAAAGCCGCCTGCGGCGCGGGCTTCACGGCTTTCCCCCGGCCCGGCTGCCCCGGAGCTGCCGTTCTTGTCAGGGAGTCTCCCCGCAAAGGACAATACGCCGTTTGTCATAACTCCCCGAAAAGGATAAAATACCGCCGGTCATAAGCCTGAGCCCGGCTTCCCGCCCTCTCCGGAAAACCGGCCACCGAAACAGAAAGCACCCACATGAACAGCAACTGGAAAAACATCTTAAACGGCGTTCTTTATTCCTTTAAGGGCGGCGTGTACCCCGATGAACACAAGAGCGGCACCAGCGGACTCCAAAGCCGCGCTCTCGGCGTTCCGGACACTCTGGTGATCCCCCTGAAGCAGCATTCCGGCAGCGCCGCCGAGGTGCTGGTGAAGCCGGGGCAGCATGTGCTCCAAAACGAGCCGCTCACCTCTCCCGCCAATGATCGGCAGGTACCGGTGCATGCTCCGGTGTCCGGCACGGTAACCGCCATTGCTCAGGCTCCCATCGCCCACGCCGGCGGACTGACCGAGCCCTGCATTATTCTTAAAACCGATAAGGAACCCGCCGGCGCGGTCTATGAGAACCCCGCCTACCCCTCCTATGCCGAGGTTCCGGTAGATACGCTCCTTAACCATATCCGCAGCATGGGCATTGCCGGACTGGGCGGCGCCGGGTTCCCCACAGAGGCCAAGCTGCGCTCCAGCGTTAAGGCGCAGAACTGCGAGCTTCTGATCATCAACGGGGCGGAATGCGAGCCCTACATTACCTGCGATGACCGGCTCATGCAGGAAAACCCCGAAGATATTCTCCGGGGCATCGACATTCTGAGATACATTCTGAAGCCCCGCTTTACGGTTATCGCCATCGAAAACAACAAACCCGAGGCCATCAGAGCCCTGAAGGCCAAAATCGCGGAAATGGGACTTCAGGATATCCGGGTAACGGAAATCCCGGTGAAGTACCCTTCGGGAGCCGCCCGGAACCTGATCAGAATCATCACCGGCATTGAGATCCCCTACAGCGCCCGCTCCACAGCCTACGGCGTGGTGGTGCACAACGTTTCCACCGCCTTTGCCGTGGGAGAGGCCGTGCTCCGGGGGCAGCCTCTTACCAGAAGAATGGTCACCGTGGCCGGTGATGCCGTCAGAGACAAAATGAACGCCTGGGTCTCTCTCGGCACCCCGATTTCGTACATTCTGTCCCAGTGCGGCTACCAGCCTCCCCCGGTGCCCCGGATCATTGTGGGCGGCCCCATGATGGGCTTTACTGTGCCCCATACGCAGGTGCCCGTGGTCAAAACCATAAACTGCATCATCGCCCCCGCCGCAAACGAAATTAAAAGAGTGAAGCCTCAGGTGGACTGCATCCGCTGCGGCCGCTGCGCCCACGCCTGTCCGGTACGGCTGGTGCCCTACGAGATCTACGACTACTGCGTTAACGGCGAATTCAAGAAGGCTTATGAAAACGGCCTCCGGAGCTGCATCGAATGCGGCTGCTGCTCCTTTGTCTGTCCCAGCGCCATCCGCATCGTCGCCGCCATCCGCATCGCCAAGGCGGAGGTTAAAAACGAAAAGCTGAAGGAAGAAAAGCTCAGAACCGCCCGGGAACGCTTTGAGGCCAAGAAGGCCCGGATCGAGGCGGAAGAAAAGGCCCGGGAGGAGCGGAAGGCCGCCGCCCTGGCCCGCATTAAGGCTCAGAAGGCCGCAGCCGAAACTCCGAAGGCTCCGGAGCCTCAGGCTGCTCCGGCAGCTCCCCTTTCCGCCGCGGACAAGGTACGCCTTGCCAAGGAAAAGATGGCCGCTCTTAAGGCTGCCAAAGCCGCAGGAGCTCAGGCCGCTCCTGAAACCGCGCCGGCAAAGACAGTTAAGGCCCCGGAACCTTCAAAGGAGACTCCTGCTGAAAACAAGGCTCCGGAAAAAGCACAGGCTCTCACCCCGGAGGATCGGATCCGCATTGCGAAGGAAAAGATGGCCGCTCTTAAGGCTGCCAAAGCCGCGGGAGCTCAGGCTGCTCCTGAAACCGCGCCGACAAAGACAGAGGCTCCGGAACCTCCTAAGGAGACTCCGGCTGAAAACAAGGCTCCGGAAAAAGCACAGGCTCTCACCCCGGAAGACAGGATTCGCATTGCGAAGGAAAAGATGGCCGCCATAAAGGCTGCCAGGGCCGCCGGAGCCAGCCGGAAGGACGTCCCGGAAAATCAGGATCGGTTATAGGATTCGCGTAATATCGCCCGGTGTCTCCAAGATGCCGAACATGCAAAGGAACCGCGCACATGAACAGCAGCTTTACCCTGGAAAGCGCTCCCCATGACCTGGGAGTGACCGCTACCGGCAGGATCATGAAGATTCTGATCCTGACTCTGATCCCGGCTTTGCTGGTAAACATTTACTTCTACGGCTTCGGGGTGCTTATCAATGTTTTACTGAGTCTCGTGGCCTGTCTCGTCACCGAAGGCGTGATGCTCCGGCTCCGGAAACGGCATCTTAACCTCCTGTGGCGCGACAACAGCGCTGCGGTAACCGCCGTTATTCTGGGACTTACCCTGCCCCAGATCCTCCCCTGGCATCTCACGGTTATCGGATCGGTATTCGCCATCGCCCTCGTGAAGCATGCCTTCGGCGGTCTGGGGCAGAACGTGTTCAATCCGGCCATGGCGGCATTTGTATTTCTGCTGATAAGCTCTCCCGTGCAGATGACCAGCTATGTGTCCCCGGTGCCCGGAAACTGGGAGCATCTCACCCTGTCCCGCAGCGCTCAGGCGATTTTCGGCAGCGCTGCTGTCCGGGACAGCGTCCGCAAGGAAACTCATGACGCCATTCTGGAAAGCCTTGTTATGCCCCGGGACAAGAAAGAGTTTTTTAAGCTCGCGGACAGCTTTACCGGGCCCACCTTCCTTACCGATGTCATGCACGAAAGGCCGGCGAAGGCCAATCCCGAAGCCTCGGTGCAGGGCTGGGTTGAAGGCGCCCGGGGCACCGGGGATCTCCCCTGGCTCTTTATCGGACACCTCTGTACCAGTCTGGCCTTTCTTCTCGGGGGCATTATTCTTATGGTCTTCCGGGTCATTGACTGGCGGATCCCGGTTTCCTTCCTCACGGTCTCCGGCGGGCTTTTCACTGTGTTCTGGGCGGTAAGTCCGGAGGCGTTTCTCGCTCCGGCCTGGCATCTCATATTCGGGGCCACCGTATTCGGAGCCTTCTATATCATGACGGATCCCGTAACCGCCGTCCAGAAGCCCCAGGGAGCCTGGATCTTCGGCGCCACCGTGGCCGTGATCTTCGTGATTATCAGGAATCTGGGGGGCTACCCCGATGCCATGGCCTTCAGCGTGCTTCTGGGCAATGCCGCGGCGCCCCTGATTTCCATTCTGACCCGCCGGAGAGAATTCGGCGCCGGCTACTCACCGGAGGTATTGCATCAACATGACTGATAAACCTGAAAATCCCCGCATAAGATACCTGAAGGCCGGCGTCACTCTGGCGGCGGTTACCATGGTGTGCCTGACTCTGATTTTTACGGTAAGCAGCTTTACCGCCAATGTCATTGCCGCCGGCAAAATCAAGGCCCGGAATGCCAAATACGCCAAATTGTTCGATCCCGCCCTGTATGACAACGATCCCGAAGCGGAATGCCGTCTCGTTCCCGGCCCCGGGAATAACGACATGGAGGTCATGGCGGTAAGAAAGGGAGACCATCCTGTGGGCTACATCGTAAGCTACAGCATCGCCGGTGGCTACAGCACGCCCTTTGCCATGCTGGCCGGAGTCACCTCCGAGGGTAAGATCACCTATGCCGACATCACGGTCTTTAACGAAACCCCGGGCCTCGGCGACAAGGTGCTCCGGAGCAAGGGAAGGTTTCTGGACACCCTGTCCGGAACCTCTCTCAGCACCCATTCCTTCAACGTGAAGAAGGACGGCGGCGACTTTGATTACTTTACCGGCGCCACGGTAACCCCCCGGGCAGTGGTGCGCTCCACCGGGAAAATGCTGGAACAGCTCCGGGATCTCAAGCTTGAAGCCTATCCGGCCTGCGGCTCCAAATAACGCATCAGGGTAAATGCCATGACGATTAAAGAAATTCTGAAAAACGGTCTCTGGTCCAAAAATCCCGGCCTTGTGCAGCTTCTGGGACTGTGCCCCCTGCTGGCGGTGTCCAGCACGGCGGTTAACGCCCTGGGTCTGGGGATCGCCACCATTATGGTGCTCGCCCTGAGCAATTTCCTGATCTCCCTCACCAGAAAAATCATTATCCATGAGATCCGCATTATCATTTACGTGCTTATCATCGCCAGCATCGTAACCTGCGTGGAGCTCCTCATGGAAGCCTATACTCCGGAGCTTTATCAGGCTCTCGGGCTTTATATCGCCCTTATTGTCACCAACTGCATTATCATTGCCCGGGCCGAGACCTTCGCCTCCCGGAACAGCGTCTTTCATTCCTTTCTGGACGGCCTTGCCAACGGCGCGGGCTTCACCCTGGTGCTCCTTTTTACCGGCATGGCCCGGGAGCTTATCGGTCAGGGCACCCTGTTCGACGGCATGGAGCAGCTTATCGGAGATTTCGGCGCCAGCCTCAAAATCGAGGTCTTCGGGAGCGATGCGGGACTTCTGGTGGCCATCCTGCCGCCGGGCGCCTTTATCTCCCTGGGACTTCTGGTAGCCGCCAAAAACTTTCTGGACAGCCGTTACCGCAAGAAGCGTCTTAACAGAAGAGATCCTGAAATCACCGCTCTGGACTGATGGCCGGAGGATCCGGTTTCCGGGAATCCGGCACAAAGTCAGGGCCGGTCTTCCGGCCGCTCTCCGGCCGGCTCCCCGCAATTTTGCGGGGAGCTTATATTTTCAGGAAGGAAAATTGCGGATTCCCCGCCATGCCTGTCCGGTATCTGCTATCATCCCGCTATTATCCGGAGAATCCTCATGACCATAAATACCATTGCCCACATCAATCTCGCCAAAGGGTTCCGCGGCGGCGAAAGACAGACCGTCATTCTCATTAAAGCCCTGAAGGCAGCGCACCCCGAACTCCGGCAGACGCTTATCTGCCATAAAAAAAGCTCTCTTCCGGAGCATCTCAGGGACGTGAAGGATCTCGCCATCGTAAAAACCGGATCCGCCCTGGGGGGACATTTTTCCCGGGAGGCGAAAGCCGACATTTATCAGGCCCATGAAGCCAAGGCCGCCCACTGGGCCGCCATGCACAAAAAGCTGTTTCACGCCCCGTTTGTCATAGCCAGGAGAGTGCCCCAGCCGGTGCGGAACACCTTCTTTAACAGATTTGTCTACGGCACGGCAGATGCGGTGGTGTCAGTGTCAGGGTTTATCCGGGAAGCCGTGATCCGGAGCTTCGGCCGGGACATGAATTTCAGCGGCAGACTTTTTATGGTTCATGACGCCCTGTCCCATCAGGAGGCGGATCCGGCCCGGACAGCGGAAATCAGAAAGCAGTACGAGGGGCATCCGGTATTCGGGCATGCCGGAGCCTATGTGGATCGCCACAAGGGGCAGCGCATCCTCATTGCCGCCGCCCGGGAATTCCTGAAGAAGCATCCCGATGCCCGCTTTATTCTGCTGGGAGCCGGCTCTGACGAGGAAGCGCTCCGAAACGAAACCCGGGACGTGCCGGAAATTGAGTGGCTGGGCTTCAAGGACAATGTGGCGGACTATCTGGAGGCCATGGATTTCTTCCTCTTCCCCTCCCGGAACGAAGGGCTGGGATCCGTGCTCCTGGATGTCATGGATCACGGGGTGCCCGTAATCGCTTCCGATGCCGATGGCATCCCCGAGGTGGTCTCTCATGAAAAAACCGGCCTCCTGTTTCCGAAGGAGGACAGCGCCGCCCTGCTTAGCGCCATGGAAAGGCTGTACGATGACGGGGAGCTCCGGAAATCTCTGGTAACCGGGGCCCGGGAGCAGCTTAAGAACTTCACCCCGGAGGTCATGGCCGCCAAATACTATGAGATCTACGAGAGTCTGCTCAGAAAATAGGTCTCAGAAGGCTGAACGCCAGCGCCGAACACCGGCGTCAGAAAAAAAGACCGGACGCAGGTCCGGATCTTCTCTTATCTTAAAACTCCTTTAAATCATTATCCCGGGCTCAGGAGGCGCGCTGGCGGGGGAGCACTCTGATGGTTTCAGGCTTGTTTATGTCGCTGCCTTCTGCCAGTTCATAATTTTCCCGCCATACCCTCATTTCGCTTAACATGTCGCGCATGACAGTAAACCTTTCTTCTTCCGCGGCGGTCATTCTGATGCCAAATTCATGCTCCAGAATTCCCTTCAGTTCAGCAAGCGGTTTGCGGTGCAGGTAAAGGTTTCTCAGCATGGTGATGATCCGATAATCGCTGTCTTCGGGAAGGTCGGCGATATCGATAAAAATAACATGCAGCAAATCTTCGAGATCTTCTTTTGTTATCTTTTTCGGAGCCGCATCTTCCCCCTCTTTCTCACCGGTATCCTCCATGAAGCCTCTGTGGGGGATCACATTGTATCCAAAAACAGAATCAGTACTGTCATTTGCAAGATCAAGACAGATTCCGATGGCGTAAATTTTACGTATCCTGCTGATATCATAATTCTTTGCGAACATTGCGCTATGCAGCATATCAAGCATCCGGACGGGGTAATAAGTGGACGTCCATATCATATCCCGATCATCCATATCAGGATGCCGCCCGGGTTCCACATCTATGAGCAGGATAACTTTTTCCGGATCCGCGGAAACAGCATCAGCTTTCGCATCCTTTGATGCCGCAGCATCAGGAAGATCCTGAGACTCCTCCAGCCCATGGTCTTCATCCTTTGGGTTCGGAACCAGAACTTCAGCAAAGAGGTTAAAACCGGCAGTCTCCTCGCTAAGAGACACATCAGCGGTGTCAAGCCCGACAATGTCTTCATTAGAGCAGTCATACTTGTCCAGACGGTAAAAAGCAGAGCTGATGTTTAACCGGCCCTGAAGACAGTTATTCACGATAAAGTCGATGTCATACTCCTGAAATTCCGGAGCGCACTCCTTCAGAATGTTCGCCAGAATATACCTGTTGCCGAGCATCAGTTTGGCAATTCCGTAATAACCCACAAAATTCAGCGCAGATTTGATAAATTCAGGGCTATTCACGTTCATTTGTGTCATGGAAAACCTCATAAAAATAACCATGTGTTTGATAAAGCCGTCACAGTATAGATTATCAATATAGTTTGTCAACATATTCCGTTTTGGTAACCCCCAAATTTTAGCAAATGGCTAATTCAGGGATTCCGGCATAGCGAGCACCTGAAAAAATGAAGATCCTGCCAAAATGACATGCTGAAATATCAGCATGAAGAAAATTAGTGATGACACTTCTGTTTTTGCAAATACTCTGATTGCGATCAGGATCTCTCCAGCAGGAACCGGAAGGCGGCCAAAAATACTTTCAGAAGCGAAATTACCGTCCCCGGGAGCGGAAAGCTTCTCAGCATGTCTGCGCGCATGGGAGGGATCAGATCAGGCATAGAGGGATTCAGGCATAGAGGGATTCAGGCATAGAGGGATTCAGGCATAGAGGGATCAGGTTTTTATGGAAAAAGGGATCAGGATTTTTGAGAACGCTTCTTCAGAAACCGGCGCAATTAACCGCCAGGAGTCATAACCGGGCTGGAAAGCGCCTTTCATAGCCGGCAGCAAATGAACGGCAGATGAGGAAGGGGTTCATGAACAAAAGGCGGGGAAGCCTGCGAGATGCCGCAGCAAAGAAGGTAAAATCTGACGTTTGCATTAATCCCCTTATGAAGGAGCGGTATAGTGTGCCGCTTCAGAAATAAGCCCGTTTGCTCAATGAGATATTCTGTATTTGACTGACTTCGGCTGAGAACTGATAAATGTATGGCAAAGCAAATCATGAATATTTTGAACACTCGATCAGTAGATAATTTATTATTATATTCTTATCAAAAAGCAAGATCCCGGCAGTTGACGATAAAATAGGTTGTGGGATAATGAATGAGACAGAGCCTTTCTGCGCTTCAGTCACTTTGTGAACAGCTGATCAGCGAAAGGCCTTTTTCTAACGTGAATAGTCAGTCTCAGAGGCGGAACAGGATGCTGAAGTCTATAGGTATTGGAGCGGAATTATTCCACGAATTAATTGAAACCAACAGTTACTATGTTGATAAAACCAAATTTATAAAAACGATTTTTGAAGAAAACACATCAAAGGTCATGCTCATTACCAGACCAAGACGTTTCGGTAAAACGCTAACCATGTCCACCTTCTATGACTTTCTGTCTCTGAATATCGAAAATCCCGGCGATGTATCACTTCAGGAAAAATGGTTCAAGGGCACCAAAATTTTTGAGGATAAGGAATTCTGCAGCAAGTACATGGGGAAGTTTCCGGTAATCTTTATTTCCCTGAAGGCAGTTTCCGGTAATGATTTTATCGGAGCCTATGAACAGTTTGGCAGTATTATTTTCAATCTGTACAATTCTTTCAATTATTTGGCAGACAGTCCAAA
>JAEEGL014541945.1_pt1 | contig 15646 bp, 14 predicted proteins | sample 9134231 | NCBI WGS metagenome assembly JAEEGL01 (sample SAMN16246548, study PRJNA631951) | gut metagenome | biome: gut microbiome; feature: rumen; material: fiber-attached | host: Bos | place: Iran: Karaj | collected 2018-10
CCATAATATCCACATAGGGGATTGATTTCTTCTTGGAGCATGCCGCAAGCTTGATCGCTTCGGCTGTGTTGAATTCCACAAGATGATTGGCCGCAACGACCTCGGTAAGCGCATCGCCCGCCATGGGTATCATACCGTATGCGATGATGCTTCCGTCTCTTGTGATACATATATCGCTTGTGCCCGCACCAACATCGACAAGAGCGATGTTTAAGAGCCTGAACTTCTCGGGTATGGCAACAAGTATGGCTGCAATAGGCTCAAGGGTAAGGTTGTTTACCTTTAAGCCCGCTTTTTCTACAGTTGTATACAGACCTTCTATGACCTCATCGGGAAGGAAGGTCGCAAGTATGTCCGCGCCGATCTTTGAGCCTTTATGCTCGGAAAGGCTGGACATCTGAAAATCGTTCAAATAATAATGTACAACCGTGTAGGCAACGCAATAGTAGTTGATCTTTTCCTCTCTTGCGCCGGCTTTTATCGCGGCATATGCCTTCTCAACGCCCATCAGCTCCATCTCGCGGATGTTTACGTCTTTTACGGTTATCTCTTCGGGGAAGGTCTCGTCTACTCTTACGGTAACGGTCTTAAGCACACGGCCGGCTGCTGCTATGCATACGTCGGTAAGCTTTGCTCCGCCGAGCTGTTTTTCAAGGCCGCGCTTCACCTGTTTTATGGTCTCCGCCACTTTTCCTATGTCATGGATCTGACCGTCGAGCATGGCGCGGGTATCGTGCATTTTTATTTCCTGAGCCACTACCGTGAAATTCGTGGCGTTCCTTTTATATCCGACGGTACCTACAACGCTTCTGGTTCCGATATCGAGACCGAAAACATATTGATCAGCTTTGCCCATATGCTGTTCCTCCCATAAAATCTAAACCATAATTTTAGCAATTTTATCTATATGCGTCAAGAAGCATTATTCTCTCATCTGCTTCTTTGAAGAGGCTGTCCCGGCCGTCGTGATTCTGAAGCACAAAGTCGGATCCTTTACGGAATTCCTCATCGGAAAGCTGGCTGTCCAGTATGCTCTTTATCTTCTCGTCCGACCAGTCCCTCGATGCTTTGATGCGCGCTATGCGCTCGTCCCTGTCCGCATATATGAACCATACATCGTCACAGAGCTTTCCTATGCCGGATTCTATGAGAAGTGCCGCTTCTACAAGGACAAGTTTCTTTGGGGATGACTTCATTCTGCGTATGACTTCTTCTTTAACGATCGGATGTGTGATCTCATTCAGCCTTTCAAAGCCTTTAACCGATGCCGCAACGGCCTTTGTGAGCTTAGCCCTTGATATGCGGTCGTTCCCGTCCTCAAGTATGCCTTTGCCGTATTCCGAAAGTAAAGGCGCATAAGTCGCTCCGCCGGGCTCCATCAGCTCGTGGGCTATGATATCACAGTGTATGTAGTCGGCATCGTATTTACTTATCAGATGATCCGCAATGCGGGATTTGCCGCTTCCCGCGCCGCCCGTTATGCCGATCACGATCTTGTTTTCATATTTCTTCTTCATATTAATGAGCCGCTTCCCAGTTTTCTCCCGCAGCAACGGAAACCTCGAGTTTTACCTTTAATTCCGCCGCCTTCATCATTTCTTCCGAAACAAGCGTCATAACCTCTTCCTTTTCGCTTAAAGGCACTTCAAGGAGTAGTTCGTCGTGTACCTGAAGGAGTAACTTTGAGCTTAAACCTCTTGCCTTTAACGCCTTGTTAACGTTTACGAGTGCGATCTTCATAATGTCCGCGGCGGTTCCCTGGATCGGCGAGTTCATCGCGATCCTTTCGGCGCCCTGACGCACCATAAAGTTGGATGCATTGATGTCCGGCACAGGTCTTCTACGATTGTAGAGAGTCTTTGAATAACCGTTTGCCTTTGCAAAATTGACAAGTGAGTTAAGGTATTCCTTAATCGCGGGGTAAGTTGCGAAATACTGGTCTATATACCTTTCCGCTTCTTTTCTGGAAACATTTATTTCCTGTCCGAGGCCGAAGGAACTCATACCATATATAATACCGAAATTTACTGCCTTCGCGTTTCCTCTCATTTCTTTGGTCACGTTCTCGGGCTCAACTCCAAACACCTTTGCCGCCGTGATCCTGTGTATGTCCTGTCCTGTCGAATATGCGGATATCAGGCTTTCGTCACCTGACATATGCGCGAGCAGCCTTAACTCGATCTGTGAATAGTCCGCATCGACAAAGCAGCAGCCATCCTTCGGAACGAACATTTTTCTTATCTCTTTTCCGCTCTCTTTCCTGATGGGTATGTTCTGAAGGTTCGGGTCCGCGCTGCTGAGTCTGCCGGTCATTGTGACAGTCTGGTTAAACTTTGTATGTATGCGGCCGTCCGGGCAGATATATGCGCCCATACCATCCGCATATGTGCCTTTGAGTTTTGTCATTTCCCTGAATTTTAAGATCATATCCGCGATCGGATCCTCATACCTGAGCTTTTCAAGCACATCGGCTGCGGTGGAATAACCGCTCTTTGTCTTTTTGCCTCCGGGAAGCTTTAGTTTCTCAAACAGGATCTCTCCGAGCTGCTTCGGGGAATTAATGTTGAATTCGCAGCCCGCATATGCATATATTTCTTTTTCCTTCTTTTCGATCTCGGAATTCAAAAATCTTCCGTATTCCATAAGCGCGTTTCTGTCTATGCCTATGCCCGCAATTTCCATTTCACGAAGGTCAAAAAGCAGTGGCATTTCAACGTTCTTAAAGAGGTCGTACATCTCTGTTTCGCGAAGAACGTTCATTGCGCGATCGGCGCATACGGCAACTCCATGAACGTATTTTCCGAGAAGTCTTGCGGCTTTTTCGGTGATCTCTCCGGTAAAGCTGTTGTCAAGCACCGCTTCTGAAAGCGAAAGCTTTCCGAACACCTCTTTGACCTCGGGCAGAGTTATGCCCATGAGGTCCCTTGCTATATCGCACTCGGAATATGTGCTCTTTCCGGGATATATCATATAGCAGGCAAGAGCAAGATCCACGGTCCTGTCCTTTACCGCAACGAATTTCTCCGACACCTCTTTTAAGTCGCAGCACGCAAGCACCCTGTCTTTTCCGGTAAGGGATATTATCCGGCTTACAAGGTCCTCTTCATCCTTCTTTGAGCCCGTGATAAAGCAGAAAGCCTTGGATCCGCATTCCACGGCCGCCGCAACGATCTCTTTGGAAAAGCCGTCATCCTCATCGGAAGCGGCAAACGAAAGCGAAACATATGTGCCTTTCTCAGCGGCAAGTTCCTTAAATGCACCTTCATATCCCGAAGCATCGGATATTATCCCGAGTTTGGGCTCCGGTATATGCTCTTCGGTCTTTTCGGATACAGCCGTCACTGTCCTTGCGCTGTCGGAAAACCTGTTCAGGAAGGACTTGAATTCAAGATCCTTGAAGATCGTATATGCTTCGGGTGTATATATGTTCTTAAGCCTTGCGGCTTCTTTATCGAAATTGAAGTCCGCAGATGTATTGATGGTTGCAAGCCATCTGCAGAAATATGCGTCTTCCTTTCCGTTTTCAAGCTTGGTTTTGTTTGCGCCCTTTATCTTATCGAGGTTTTCATATATGCCGTCAAGTGAGCCGAATTCCTGAAGAAGCTTTGTGGCGCCGACCTTTCCTATTCCCTCTACGCCCTTGTAGTTGTCGGACGCATCGCCCATAAGAGCTTTTAAATCTATGATAAGTGAAGGCGACGGCAGCCCGAACTCAGCTGTAAAAGCCTCATCGTTGTAGTCCTTTATTACAGTCGTATTTCCGGTCGTTGTGGGGATCCTGACCTTGATCGATGAACCTGCAAGCTGCAGAAGATCCTTATCTCCGGAGATAACGGAAACCTCCATTCCTTCCGATGCACAGAGTTTCGCGGCTGTACCTATGAGGTCGTCGGCCTCGTACCCCGCTTTTGTCATAACAAAAATGCCCATGGCGCGAAGCAGATCTTCAAGGATGGGAAACTGCGAGGTCAGGGCTTCATCCATAGGTTTTCTTTGTGCTTTGTATTCTTTGAATTTTAAGTGTCTGAAGGTGGGTTCCGGAAGGTCGAAGGCTATGGCCAGATATTCGGGCTTTTCTTCTTCCAGGAGTTTAAAGAGTATGTTTAAGAATCCTTTGATCCCGTTTGTGTGCTGTCCTTTGGAGGTCGTAAGATCGGTAAGGCCGAAATATGCCCTGCAGACAATACTGTTTCCGTCTATCAATACGATTTTTTCCATTAATACCTCCCTTTAGTTTATCTGAGAATAAAAATGATCAGAGCCGCTACGCCTGCAGCCAGTACCGCCGCCATAAGTATGCGGTTCCTCAGACGCTTCTTTCTGAGATTATCTTCCGCTTCCACTCGCGCAAGGCATGCTTCGATGTTTGTGGGCATATCGGGATTATCTTTATCTTCAAGCGCATGAGCGGCAAAATAGAACATAAAATATGCCCGCAGATCCTCCATACATTCCTTGCAGGTCCTCATATGCTTTACATAGATGCGGGCGATATTGGGCGAAAGCTTACCCTTTAAGAAGTCGCGGTCAAGCATATGAAAGTCGCGACAATCAACGGGTATTGTCTCCCTTATTCTTTTTTGATGCAGGCGATTTTTCATAGCATAAATTATAGTTTTACAGCAACAGATTTGCAAGGGAAAACATAAAAAACGGTTGAATTTCATCGGTGTTTGTGGTAATATACACCCGTTGCTGGTGTGGCGGAATGGCAGACGCAACAGACTCAAAATCTGTCGGGGGCAACTTCGTGCGGGTTCAAGTCCCGCCACCAGCATTCCCCCGAATTACAGCAGACCGCATCGGCATATCCATTCAAAGTAAGGAGGTTATTATGGAAATCGTATTACGTAACTTAACCGAAGATTATGTAATGCTCGTTTACAACGAGATCGCCTCCACTCTTGATTGCTGCAAATGCGATCAGTGCCGTCTTGATATGATCTCTTACTCTTTGAACAGATTAAAGCCCAGATATGTGGTTTCTTCAGAGGGTGAGCTTATGACAAAGCTCTGTGAGTTCGATTATCAGTTCGAAACAACGGTTATGTCCGAGCTTGCAAAGGCCGCCAAGGTAGTAAAAGCAAAGCCCAGACACAAGATTCCTCAGGATGTTAAATAATTCATATAAAAACAAACGGGACGATGATCGTCCCGTTTGTTTTTGTCTTAAACGTCTTTTCTGCCCCACAGTCCTTTTTTCTTGAGCTCGATATAGTCTGCATAAGCCCTTTCGAGGATCTGTTTTTCATTGGCAAATTTTAAGAGGTGCAGAGCTTCATGGTATTTGTAATATCCGGAATCCATGAAATACTCTTCTCTTTGCGGTTTGCTATAGTAGCTTTCGGATGACATAAGATACCAATGTACATCCTTTGATACCGTATCCTGTTGAGTCGAAAACGTATATGAACTTTTCCCGACATACTTGACTATCGTTCCGTCGGCGCCCGTTTCTTCCTTTACTTCCCGCAAAGCCGTCTGCTCATGCTCTTCTCCGGCTTCAACGGTACCCTTGGGCAAAACCCATCCTTCATACTTGTTTTTGTAATTCTTGTACAGAAGAAGTATCTTTCCTCTAAAAATAACAACACCGCCACAGCTTGTTGCTTCTACCATCGCAATGCCTCCGTAGGTGTGTCGATACATAAACTGAAATGAGTATACATCATTTGATATTCGGTTGCAACATAAAAAAACGTGAAAAAGTGACTGTAAGTATGTTACTGTTCACAAAAAGCAAAATATCAACCTGTATTTATCCAATAAAACAATTTACATTATTTTCGCGAAGAATTATAATCTTTACAAACACGGGCGACAGCCCCGAAAAAAAAGGAGACAAAAAATGGGAATGTTAATTTTTGGAATCATCGTAATCATCGCTGCTCTCGCAGTTGGTTTTTCGCTTAAGCACAGCCGTGCTTCGGTTGCAGGAAAGATCACGGGCTTCGTAGGAACCGCTCTCGGTCTTGTCATCGTCATCTCAAGCTGTTTCGCAACAGTCCCCACCGGACATACCGGTATCCTCACAACCTTCGGTAAGGTTGAAGATACGACATATGAAGCGGGCGTTCACTTCATCCTTCCCTGGCAGGAAGTCGTAAACATGGATAACCGTGTTCAGAAGCTCACAAAAGACCTTGACGCTTTCAGTTCCGATATTCAGGAAGTTACACTTATCTACACACTGAACTATCGTATCGAGAGTTCTCAAGCTCAGAAGCTTTACAAGACCGTAGGTATCAATTACGAAACAACGATCATTGAGCCCAAGATAGAAGACGCAGTAAAAACCATCACCGCACAGTACAATGCCGAAAACCTCGTTGCAAAGCGTGCGGAACTCGGCGACAAGATCGAGGAACTCCTTACAGAAAGCCTCTCCGCATACAACATCGTAGTAACCGGTACCGCAGTTGAAAACCTTGACTTCACCGATGAATTCACAAACGCCGTTGAAGCTAAGCAGGTTGCCGAGCAGAACAAGATCAAGGCTAAGACCGAGCAGGAACGTCAGACAATGGAAAAGGAAGAGGAATTAAAGCGTAACGAAGCAGCCGCTCAGTCAGCCGCCAAGGTTGCAAGGACCGAAGCAGAAGCAGCCGCAGAAGTTGCCAAGATCCAGGCAAACGCAGACCTCGAGGTATCCAAGATCCAGGCAGATGCCGCCGAATATGCGGGTCAGAAGGAAGCTGCCAAGAACAAGGCGATCTCCGAGTCCATCACCGACAAGCTCACCCAGTACTACTACATTCTTCAGTGGAACGGCGTACTTCCCGAGACATATATGGGAACCGACAACGTAAACACAATTCTTGATATCACCAAGTAATTAATAAGTATTAACGACTAACGACCGATGGGGGCTTTTAAGCCCCCATCGGTCGTTTTTTTATTCTACGCCTCTTCTTATATGGCCTCTTGTATAATTGCCCGAAAGCGGCTTGTTATCTTTATATGCCCGGATGACCTTTGCGGTCTCTTCCGCGCTCTCGGTGGTGAACGAAAGTATGCAGGAATTAAAGCCGTTAAGCTCTTCCGTTTCTCTCATACCGATCATCGAATAAATTGACGAATTGTATATGACATTAAGGCAGATCGGGCACAATGTCTTCACAGGGAAAACAACTCCTGTCCAGTCTTTAAGCCCTATCTCCCGCTCTTCGCCTTTATGCTTTTTAAGACAGGTCGTAAAGTTATCCCTTAAGCACTGTGCGCTGTACATAACGGGATTTCTGCCGTAGATCGTGAAGTTTCTGATCGAAAGGTCCACGTCTTTAAGTTCCCCGGCGTTCATTTCGGGAGACGCAGTGAAGCTCTCGGGTGAGATCAGCCTGTCAAGAAAAGCCGCCGCTTCATTATTCATCGTGTACAGCTGTTCGGAACATATTACATTAATATGAGCATACCTGCTTTTAATGAAGTGAAGCTCATCCAGTGAATTGATCACAACGCCGGATGCCGCCGTAATGTCAAATTCGCATTCATACCTTTCCGCTTCTTTTTTTCTGAAAACGGGAGGGAAACATATGTAGACTTCGGTGCCCTTTGCTTTAAGCTCCGCGGAACACTTCAGCTGTTCCTTAAGAGGAAGCCTCTGCATATCAAGAAGGATACGGTCAAAGATACCGCTGTTTATAACTTCCGTGAGCTGTGCCTCTTCGGACACGCGCGCTGTGAGTTTTCCCGTGCTCTTTTCTCTTTCTTCAAACGCATATTCGAAAGGCTTTTCTTCGCGGACCTCTCTTTTTTGCCTCAAAAGTATCTTTTCCTTAAGCCCCTGAAAAGCCGCGCGACGGAGTTCCTTTATCTTTCCCACGGGAAGAAATACATTGTCCCCCGCATTAATATCAAGTTTTTCAAAGAAGAATTCGCTTTCTCCGGTCTTTTCGAGCACGTTCTTGATGTCTTCGGCAGTCATAGGCTTCGATCTAGCCGTGTCTACCGTATCGCCTTCCGCCGTAAATTCCTCTCCGAAAGCAGAAACCGTAAGCTCTGCTCTGTCCCCCGCCACAGCCTTCATATGCCCGGTACAGCCGGCCTTTGCGTCTTCGGACAGATAATCCTCTCCTATGCGGTCAAGCAGCGCCTTGTTCTTTGTTCTGAATACGGGTGTACCCCTTACGCACTTGAAAGCCGGAGGCACGTTTACTTCGTATATGCTCGAATTTCCTTCCGCGAGCCTCTCCATGCCAGCAGCGCCAACGGTGAATTCAAACACATCGCTTCCTCTGATCTCAAGTACATCACCCGCATCAACGGATGTATTAAGGCGTATGCTTACATGTCTTCCGGAAACATCGGAAACCTTACCCACGGATATTCCGGAATGATTTGCCCTTTCGGGTGTCATCATAGAAGGACCGTGGTAGTTGAAATAATACCCCTTAGTAAAGCCTCCTCTGTTGTATATCTCCGATGCTTCCCTAATTCTTTCGTCAAGTTCGTAAGGGTTATCCTTTATGTATTTTTCGTATGCATCCCTGCCAAGTTCTTCGTATTTACGCGCTAAATAAGCATATGCCGATGTTATGCCCGCGGTATATTCGGGCTTTTTCATACGGCCTTCGATCTTAAATGAATCAATACCAGCATCGATCAGATCGGGTACGGAATCGAGCGTGCATATGTCTTTTAGGCTTAAAAGGCAGCCCTCACGGACGGTCCTGCCACCCTCAAGCAGGTCGTATCTCTGCCTGCAGGGCTGGGCGCATCTGCCACGGTTGCCGCTCCTTCCGCCTATCATACTGCTTAGCAGACACTGGCCGGAATATGAATAACAAAGCGCGCCGTGAACAAAGCATTCCAGTTCGAGGGATGTCTCTTCCCTAAGCTGTCTTACTTCGGATATCGAAAGTTCTCTTGCGGGAACGACCCGCGTTATGCCTCCTATCTCCTCAAGAAGCTTTGCGCCTTCCCCCGAACATATCGTCATCTGCGTGCTCGCGTGGATCGGAAGCTCGGGGAAGTTCCTTCTGATAAAGGACAGAACACCGAAGTCCTGAACTATGACAGCGTCCAATCCTCTTTCATAATACTTTTTCAGGTAATCAAAAAGACTGCCCGTAAGCTCCTTTTCCTTCAAAAGAGTGTTTACGGTCAGATATATCTTTTTTCCGTTCAAATGAATAAAATCGATGGCAGAAAGAAGTTCATCTTCTTCGGGATTGTCGGCATATGCCCGTGCCCCAAATTTTCCGCCACCGATATAAACCGCGTCCGCACCGGCCTTTACCGCTCCCTTTAAGGAAGCCACAGAGCCGGCGGGCGCCAGGATCTCGATCTTTTTCATATATAAATTCCTTATTTCTTTGTATCCGTAAGTCCGAGTTTCTTTCGGAGATCATGGTTATCGGCGCTGAGCAGCCGGTTCTCCTTTTCGAGCGCCTCGGCTTTTTCCTTGAGTTTAAGGTAGTCGTCGGTGATATTGATCATGCACCAGATATAATTATCCGAATCATTGATAATGTTATTACCCATAGCGGCACGTATCTCAGCTTGTTTTGCATTGATATGATCCGCGATCTTCCGGAGATAATCGATATCCTCATAGCCTGCGATACAATATTTTTTTCCGTAGATAGTTACCTTAGCGTCGTTTTTCTTCTCCATAAACTCACTCCGATACTTCTCTTACTCCTCCGTATAGGGATAGCCCAGATGTTTGTATGCTTCCCTGCTCGGAACCCTTCCGCGGGGCGTTCTCTGAACAAAGCCGTTAAGGACGAGGAATGGCTCATATACTTCCTCAAGCGTTCCGGGATCCTCACCGATCGTGGTCGCTATGGCCTCTATGCCGACAGGTCTTCCGCCGAAGGTCTCTATCATACTCTTAAGTATGTTCCTGTCCGTATTGTCAAGACCGTATTCATCCACCTCAAGGAAATCAAGCGCCTTGCGGGCCGCTTCCGCCGTGATCTCGTTGCCGTATTTGATCTGCGCAAAATCCCTTACACGTTTCAGCAGACGGTTTGCAAGTCTCGGCGTGCCTCTGGACCGCCTTGCGATCTCCACGGCAGCATCCTCATCTATCGAAACGTTCAGGAGTTCCGCGCTCCTTAATACAATGACGGTGAGTTCCTTCGGTGTGTAATATTCGAGCCTGTTTACTATGCCGAAACGGTCACGTAACGGAGCCGTGAGCATACCTGCTCTGGTCGTCGCTCCGACAAGAGTGAATCTCGGAAGGTCTATGCGGATGGATTTTGCGCCGGCGCCTTTGCCTATTATGATATCTATCACAAAATCCTCCATAGCGGGGTAAAGCAGTTCCTCAACCTGACGGTTCAGGCGGTGGATCTCGTCGATAAACAACACGTCGCCTTCCTGAAGATTGTTGAGGATGGCGGCCATATCCCCGGGCTTTTCGATAGCGGGACCGGCAGTGACCTTGAAGTTTACGCCCATTTCATTTGCGATTATGCCCGCAAGCGTTGTCTTTCCGAGTCCGGGAGGTCCGAAGAAAAGCACGTGGTCCAGAGTCTCTTTTCTGGCTTTTGCGGCCTCCATATAGACTCTGAGTGTTTCCTTAGCCTTGCTCTGTCCTATGTATTCGGCAAGCTTTTTCGGTCTTAAACTTCCCTCGTTTCTAATGTCTTCTTCTGTAAGTTCCGTTGAAATCAGTCTTTTACTGCCCATATCACATCTTCTTTAATGCAAGTTTTATCAGAACCTCCGCTGTCGCGTCTTCGGGCGCATCAACGGAGTTTAACTTCTTCATGGCTTCCGTCATACTGAAACCGAGAGCGTTCAGTGCTTCCGCAGCTTCCATTATGACATCCTTTCTGCCGGAGTTCTGAGGTTTTACAATATCAACCTCATCGTCATAACCGGAAGAATACCTGTCCATCTTATCCCTTAAGTCAAGGATTATCCTTTCCGCGACCTTTTTGCCGACTCCGGGAGCCTTTGACAAGGTCTTGGCATCGCCGGACAATATTGCCATGATAAGATCATCGGGGCTGAACGTGGATAAAAGGCCCAGACCTACTTTCGGGCCTACCCCCGACACGGAGATAAGCTGCTTGAATATGTCAAGCTCTCGCTCTTCGGTAAAGCCGAAAAGGAACATTCCGTCTTCCCTGACCTGCATATATGTATTTAAGAAGATCTCGCTTCCTATACCCTTTGCACGCCTTATCACATCCGAGGACGTGTATACCTGAAAGCCGATACCGGCCGCGGTGACAACCACAAGCGAGTCCTCATATATCCGTGATATCCTTCCTTCAAGATATGCTATCATTTCTTATCACCGCCGATCTTTTTGAAGGAGCCCTTTACTATATTCAGTCTTCCTTCGTCAATGAAGCGCACGATGTTAAAAGGCGAGATATTCAGGCCCTCGGCAATCTGTATTGCATTGCTGTTCGGGTAACGCTGAAGATAGCTCTCGATCCTCGAAAATTCCTCTTCTTCTACTTTTACGCAGTCCGCGCAGCAGGTCCTCTGCACCCATGAGGTGAAGACCTTGCCGCAGTATCTGCATACACACGGTTTAAGCATTCTTTTTTTCTTTCCTTTGTTTAATTCTGTCTATTATGGTCGGATTACTGTTTAAGCCGAGTTCTTCTTTCAGTTCGACAACGGTTTCTTCCCTGTCACCCTTCCATTTCATTGAAGGGAAGGCAAGATTGAAACGTCTGGCAGTAAATTTTAAGTAACCCTTGAATCCGGCTCCGATCTTTCCGAAAGCCTGTCTTACTTCGTCGCTGAGCTGCTCGGCCTTGCTCTTTCCGAAAGCCGCCGCTTTGTCTATGCGAATGCGGTTGGCGGCAAGAACCTTATCTATGGCTTCTATACGGCTGTCGATCTTCTTCTCGACTTCATCCTTCTTCTGATCGTATCCCTGGGCGGAAAAAGCTATTGTAGCGTCGATCCTGTCCATAATATGCTCGATAACGTCTCCGATGGGAGTTTCGCCGTATTTTCTCTTGAATTCGTTCTTGGTATTGACTTCTGCTTCTCTGAAGCTTACGGCTGCCTCGGACAGCTCGTGCTTGATCTTTGAGATGACTGTGATCTTCTTGTCAAGTTCAACGGTAGCGACAATCGTGGAAGCGATATCAAGAATAAAGATCACAAAAATGCCGATCCCCAGAGGTTCAAATATGTTTCTCGGGAAAATGCCGATAAATCTTATAACAAGGGGGTGAAGGAAATCGGTGAGTCCCAGAGCCATAAAGCCCCAGAATATCGATACGGGCAGGCATATCCTTCCCTTTATGTTCATGGGAATATGCGAATAATCCCACCACTTTGCATGGAACAGAAGTTCCATGATCCAGCTTGTAAAGTATTCAAATGCCGAAGCGACTGCCATTCCGACAAGAAAAACTATGAGATTGCTTTTAAGGCCGGGCTCGCTGATCACTTCCTGCATACCCGGGTTGAAAAACACGAGCAGCATGCCTGTTGCCGCACAGCCGTATATGGGTATTACGGGGCCGTTCAAAAAGCCGCGGTTTATGAGCTTTCCCTCAACGACCGAGCAATAACAGCACTCCCAGATCCAACCCACGAAACAATAAATGAAAAAGCAGTAAAAGACCCTGAAAAACTCGATCCCGAATACCTGAAAGTCAAACATGATCTGTCCTCTCACCTATATAAATCTTTTCTCTCCCGATCCCAGAAGTCTGTTTTAACCATCTTCAGGGCATAGTTATAATTAATAATATCATAGCAAAAATTGCATAAGAATAAAAGACAAATTTTTAAACTTATGCTATTCTATAATCAACCGCTATACAGACGGGAGGGATAGTATGAAGATCATAAGATCATTGAATAACAAACATCTTCCGAAAGGTCTTGTATTTTTCGATATAGAGACAACCGGTCTCACGCCCCAGACATCATCTGTCTTTCTGATCGGCATTATGAGGGAGGAGGAACAGGGCTGCGTGATGACACAGCTGTTCAGTGAAGCTCCGGAAAAAGAAAAAGAGATACTGGACGACTTTATATCGCTTCTTTCTCCCGAAGAAACGCTGATACATTACAACGGAACGACCTTCGATATCCCTTACTTAAACAGAAAATTCAGGAAATACGACATCAACCGGTCGATCGATGCTTCTCTCACCCGCGACATATATAAAGAACTCATCCATTACAAGAAATACCTTCCGACCGAAAACTTAAAGCTTAAGACGATCGAGGCCGCCGCAGGCTATAAACGCACGGACACATTTGACGGCAGCGAACTCATACAGCTTTATGCGAAATATCTCGGGATCGCGCGTCTTGCAGATATCACGCAGAGTCCCGCGCATAAAGACAGTATGAACACTATGCTTCAAACCATACTCTTACACAACAGCGACGATCTTGAAGGCCTGTACCGCGTTTTTCAGGCCACCAACATATTTGATGCGCTGTCGGGAGTGTCGGAACCGACGGTGGAGATTACTCCTTTTGAGATCGTATTCACCTATCCCTCTCCGCTCTTTCCCGCGGTCTTCGAATTCAATATGCCCGGCTTTTGCATAAACAACGGAAACAAAGCCTGCGAGGTCACGGTTCCGATAAAGACAGGCGAATTCAAATACTTCTTTTCGGATTACAAAAACTACACATATATCATAGACAGGGATATGTGCATGCATAATTCCGTGGTATCGGGTATAGCAAAGGAAAACAAGAAGAAATGTGCCCGCGACACCGCTTACATAAAAAAAGAAGGCCGCTTTATTCCCATACCCGCAGCCCTAACCGATACAGCCGCAGAGAGAAATATGCGCCTTTTCAAGGAAAACTTCAAGGATAAGGGCTTCTACGCGGAACTCAATGAGGATGAAGACTTTTTAAGGCTGTATGTCACGGCCCTTTTGAAGACAATGTAATCAGGATCGTTCCAAAAAAATACAGCAGATCGTTCAGATCTGCTGCTTTTTTAATCAATCCTGAGGGATGATCTCCTTCTTGTTGTAAGAACCGCAGTTCTTGCATACTCTGTGAGACAGCATTAAAGCGCCGCACTTGCTGCACTTAACAAGGTTAGGAGCAGTCATTTTCCAGTTTGCTCTGCGACTGTCTCTTCTAGCCTTGGAATGCTTATTCTTCGGACAAATAGCTCCCATGATCTACACCTCCTTAACTTGGTTAAAAATATCCCGGATAACAGACATTCTTGGATCGAGCTCTGTGCGATCGCAACCGCATTCTCCTTCATTCAGGTTGTGGCCGCAGATCTTGCAAAGACCTTTGCAATCTTCGTCACACAGAACCTTAGTTGGGAACCCAAGCAAGATTTCTTCGTAGATCAATCGATCCACATTTAAATCGTATCCGCTAATGTACTCTGTTTCATTTAAATCCTGCGCTCTTTCGGCAGCGCTCACGTTCATATCGATCTCTTCACTGAAATCCACGGGGATCTCTATCCTCTGAGGAACGAGGCACCGGCTGCACGGAACTTCAATGACAAAATCGCTTTTGGCAGTGATTGCCAGCTTTTTGTCACCTAGATTCCTGATGGTCAGATCGATGTCATTCTTTTCGGCGATCCCGTATGTGTTGCCTCCGATCTTGAAGGTGTCCTGCTCAAATTGGCAGGTGAAATGCTTCTCGATCCTCGGCAGATTCATTATTTCCGAGAGTGATATCAACATAAAACGTACCTATGCGCATAAAATCACAGTTGACTATTATATAGGCGAAAACAGTTTTTGTCAACAAATATTTTTATTTTCTGATCAATTCAACCGTTTCTCTTGCAATTGCAAGCTCTTCGTTGGTGGGGATAACAAGGATCTTAACCTTGGAATCCGCTGTGGAGATAACCATCTCCTTACCGCGAAGCTTGTTCATCTCATCATCCAGCTTAACGCCGAGATAACCGAGATATGCACAGATCCTCGAACGTGTCTTTCCGTCGTTCTCTCCGAGACCTGCGGTAAATACAATTGCATCCACGCCGTTCATGGCAGCTACATAACTTCCGATGTACTTTGCAACTCTGTAAACAAATGCCTCTACAGCATCCTTGGCCTTTTCGTTGCCTGCATTTGCGGCAGCCTCAAGGTCACGGAAATCGCTGGAAACTCCGGAGAGACCGAATACGCCGGACTTCTTGTTGAGGATGTTTAATACCTCATCAACGGTCTTGTTTTCCTTGTTTGCAATGTACTGAACAACAGCGGGATCAACATCTCCGCTTCTTGTTCCCATGATCAGTCCTTCAAGAGGAGTGAGACCCATGGAGGTATCTACGCACTTTCCGTTAACAACAGCGGAAAGGGATGCGCCGTTACCGAGGTGGCAAACGATGACCTTGGAATTCTTGGGATCAAGATTTCCGAAAGCGATCGCTCTCTTGGAAACGAAGGAATGACTTGTGCCGTGGAAGCCGTACTTACGGATGGCATACTTGTCATAGTACTCATAAGGGATGGCGTATGTATATGCCTTTTTGGGCATTGTCTGATGGAAGGCGGTATCGAAAACCGCTACCTGAGGTGTGTTGGGCATAAGAGCCTCGCATGCCTCGATACCGATGAGGTTTGCGGGATTGTGAAGAGGTCCGAGATCGAAGCACTCACGGATAACTCTCTTAACGTCCTCGTTAACAACGATGGATTCGGAATAATACTTTCCGCCATGGAGAACTCTGTGGCCTACGGCATCGATCTCCTTCATA
>JAEEGL016748439.1_pt1 | contig 15646 bp, 16 predicted proteins | sample 9134231 | NCBI WGS metagenome assembly JAEEGL01 (sample SAMN16246548, study PRJNA631951) | gut metagenome | biome: gut microbiome; feature: rumen; material: fiber-attached | host: Bos | place: Iran: Karaj | collected 2018-10
ATTCGATCCTGAACCAGTTGCCTTCCTACCAGTGTCGCTTCCGTTGCAATACCAGTTTCCGTTTTCGCCGATGGTCCAGACGTTGCTGTCCCCGGATGCGGCACTTCCGGCATTGAACGGCACCGCTGCATGTGCGTAAATGTTTCCGCCTTCCTTGCGGATCTCCATGCAGTAAATTCCGGGATTGTCGGTCCAGGCATCCCAGACTTCATCGGGAACGATCCACGATGCGGGGATGCTGAAGGTCTGTTTGGCGGTGTCGATCACCACCTCGCCCCGGTCGCCGTCCTGCCAGTTGGCCAGCGTGAGCGTGACCGCGCCCGTGCCGGTCAGTTCCCAGCGGGCATACTGATCGTGATCCAGTTCGACCGTGCCGACTTCTGCAATGGTGAGAACCATTGCTTTGAGACGACCGCGATATTCATGGCTGAAAGCCGGTTCGGTTTCGTTTTCGTCCAGCGGATTTGCTTTCCGGCTGCGATGGATGAAGCTGATTTCTTTCGATCCGTCGTTGGTATCGCCGCCTGCGATTGCCACTGCACCTTGGTTTTCCCGTGTGTCGGCAAGTTCGCCGCGCTGACCGATGAGGACCGCCTTTTTCGCGGCCACTTTCAAGTTGTTTCCCAGAGCAGATGATTGATCGCCGGAAACCTCGTTGTAAAATCCGATCAGGTTCGAGCGGTTGCCGGAGGCTTTGGAGCCGTCGCCGAGGATCTTCACATCGACTCCGGTCACTTCGCGGTTGCTGCTGCCGAGGACGACCGCACCTTGACCTTCGATCTCGTTGCCGTTGCCGGTCACGAAATCCATGTCGCCAGTGACCTTGTTATTGCCGCCGGTGGCGAAAGACCGGTTGCCGGACACGGAGTTGTTTACTCCGGCCGCCTCGGAGAAGTTTCCGGACACGTTGTTCATTGCGCCGGCCGCCTTCGATCCGGTTCCGGTGACGGTGTTGAAACCGCCGTCCGCACTGGCGGCGTCTCCGGTCACAAAGTTCCTGTCTCCGGAGCTGGCTGCGGCATCTTTCCGGGAGGCATCGGCCACACGGCAGACGATGTTCTCCAGGGCGTTGCTGGTGGTCATGCCGATGTCTTCGGTGAAAGTGATCTTGCAGTTCGCCGTATCGACCGAGGCGATTTCAGCGGATTTCCAAACTCCCCAGACTTCCTCGTTTTCGGCGGCGGTCTCCGGATCGTCTTCGATATCGTCGATGAGTTCGTTCACGTAGGCCATGGTACCCGGGACGAATTTGGCCATATCGGTTTCGCTGCCTTCTTCGCCGGGATCGAGCGTGAGTGTGAAGGTGGTCGCATCGTAGGCGGTCGCTTTGACAGCATAACCGCCGAGGATGTTTCCCGTGCCGGTATTGCCTCCTGCCGGGATGGAAAGATTCTGGACCGCTTCATCGACCTTGGAGCCGATGACTGCCGTGACCTGGCTGGCGGTGATCGGATGCGGATCTTCGACTTCGGCGGCGGTGCCGCCCCAGCTCGTCGGGATCTGCGCGAGCAGCGCCGCCGGGCAGCCGGTGAAGGTGTTGGCATGGGTCCAGACCACGCGCATGTCGTTCCAGAGGATCGCGGCCGGAACGGTCCCGGTCAGCGACGCGCAGCCGTAGAAACAGCGGGAAATATCCAGATTGACGCCGTCGAAGCCGCGTTCCGGCAGGAGATTGGCGATATTGGCGGTCAGCGCGGCACAGCCCTCGTAAACGCTCTTGTATGCGTTGCTCTTGATGCAGTTCTGCGGGATGCGGAAATCGCAGGTGGTCATGTTCCGGCAGTTTTTGAAGATATTCAGCACATACCGTGTGTATTGGAATTTGGTTTCAAAATTCGTCGCGGAAAGCAGATTGACGCAGTTCGAGAAAATGCTGCTCGCATTGTGGATATTGGAAAACATGTCCATCCCGGTCGGAATCAGGACCTTCTGAAGTTTCGGCGATTTCTGACAGCATCCGGCCAGATTCATTACCCAGGAGGCCAGCGGCAGATCGGACGCGAAGATGCGAGAAAGGATGGAAGTCTGAGACCCGCCGTTCGGGAACGGTCCCGTCTGGAATCCCCAATATCCCTTGCCGTTAACCGTAACAATGTATTTGCCGGGCGTGCTGTAAGTGTGATGCATGTTATAGATGAGTTCGCCCGCACTGACCCATTCCGAACTGTCGACCGAATCGAAATCGCCGTCATGCAAACTGGAACTGGAACCGTCGCCCCAGTCGATCACCACATCCTGAGCGGTTTGCGGCGTATCGGACCGCAGCCGGAAATAGTGGCTCATCGAGGCGGGAACATCTTCGGCATAAGCCAGACCCGTATCGGCATCAACCGTTCCGGCTGAAATGACAGCATTCGTAGCATAGACTTCGAATTTGGTGATTTCGGCGTACGCCCCGAAATCGTGCGTATGATTGGCCGGAGCCTTGCCGGAGATGGCGATTTCGGCAGCGGAAACTCTGTCGGACAGGTCGGACAAGTCGGACTGGTCGGACTTTCCGGCAAGCGAAGCTTCTGCTGCGGTGACGCGGTTTGCCAACGCGGCGACATCTGAAGCGGCGGCCTTGGCGGCCAGGTCGGCCATGTTGGGGACTTCGGTTCCGCCGACGGTGGAGCCGTCGCCGATGCGGATCCGTTTGTTTGCGGAATCATAAACGGGAACCGCTTCGGGATAAGTCTTGTCGGCGATATGCCGCGGGAAAGCGTGAATGTGAGTTTCTACAGCCATAAATTAACCTCCTACGATTAAGAGTTCATCGGAATAATTGCCGGGGTCGACAAGGTTGTCGAACGGGTCATCTTCGCCGGGATCATCCGGCCCGGATCCGGCAGTCACCTCGACCCATTGTCCATACTGCCGTGCGTAAACTTTTCCGTCCGCGGGCGCATCCGGCACGTCATACTGGTAAGCGACGCCCTGGGCGAAATAGATGCGTCCGGTCGAATACTCCGGGACATAAGCACCGAATGTTATTTCAAAATTACCGGAGCTTTTCCGGACAATTCTGGAAACGCCGGTCACGCTGCCATAAGGCAGGTGCAGTTCGCCGTCGGAAGTGTCGATGCAGACCGCCGCGATGGTGGCGGCGGGATATTGCGATGCCGGCACGGTCAGGACGGTTTCGGAACCGGACGGATGGTAAAACTCCATCGGTGCGATCAGCGCGGCATTGGTACCGGGTATCGAATACCGGACGAGGACCAGCGGATCGAGCCAGTGCCCGTCCGCCGCGGATGCTTTTTTCCAGATATAAATGGTATTGGTTTTGGCATCGGAATCGGTAACGGTTGCGGCGAAGCGGAAACCGGCCGGGCGGTCGTCATACAGAGAGCGTTCCTCCATGGCGCCGACGGCGTCCCAGTCGATATCCGAACCGGGCGCGCCGTTGGCAAGCGTAAAATCAGAAGATGTGCCATCGGAAAAAGAGATCCGGTAGGTGTCGACCAGTCCGTCTGAAGCTACTTTCGTGACAGATTCGATCCCGCGTCCGGTATTGCCCTGGGGACCGATGGCGGTTCCTTCGGACCACGCTCCGTTGATGTAAATATAAAGCAGTCCCCGATCGGAGGCGAGATATTTGAACTTTTCAGCTGGAGAAGCCGGCCGGTCGGCGAAACTGCCGACGGCGTCCGGGATCAGACTTTCCCCCGGTATGATCGGTATCGGGTCGGACCATTCTCCGCCGGCGCTGCGGTTCCGGTAACGCCATTGAACGGCCGCAGTCCTGTCCGCGGACCAGTTTTCCCCGTCCGCGGAGAACTGGATCTCGCATCCGGACCGGAGCAGCGCCATAACGTAAGCGCGGTCGGCGAAGAGATCGGCGGCATCGGGAAGGGAATCCGTGCTGCCGGGATCGAGGACCATGCGTGCGTTGATCCGGAATATCAGGTAGAAAATCCGTTTTCCGGAACTGTCCAGGCCGCACAATTCGAAGTATGCGGGCTTGGTCTCGAAACGGTCGACCACCTGGAGAAAGCGGTTGGTATTGCTGTCCAAGGGGACGGAAACGGTGCCGTCCGCGACGGTGATGGATTCGGGCAGCGTGCGGCACATGACTTCCGTTTCTGAAGTAAAATCGGAATCGACGGCGGCCAGCCAGGCGGCGATGGCGGAAAGGTCCATACGCTCTCCGTCTGACCGGAGGGGAGTAATGTTCCAGACCGGCTGCTCGTTGAACGCGATTTCCGGCAGATCGGAAACCGGGTCGCCGAGGGAGTCGCAGAGATACCTGGCATCGAAGTTGTAAAACAAGTTCATAAAAAGCTCCTATGAGAAAAATTTAGCGTTGCCGCCTAAAGAACCTTTAAGATCATTGACCGAGACGGTGCCGTCCATAAAAACGGACAGCTTTGCCACTTCGGAATAACCCGAGAGCGGCAGGGTGACACTGCCGAAATCTATGCCGAAAAGCAGCAGGCGCACGGTGTTTACCTTGCCGTAATCGTAATGGCCGCCCTGCCAGCGGGCGATAAGCGTATAATCCCCGGGGTGAACGTCGCCGGAGAGAGCATATCCCCAGCGCTTTTTCCCCGAGCCGGTCATGGCAAGTTTCAGAAGATTTCCTGAAAGCCGGAAGATCAGACAGGCATAATGGTCGTGCGGATCATTTTGCGGAAAAGGTCCCAGGCGGACAATCAGGTTCGGAGCCATTAAGCAATTTCGACTTCCGGAGAACAGAAAGCCGTGTGCGTCCCTGCGCAGGAAGGCACGGGAGTTTTTCCGCAGAAGCGGATAAGGGGATTCCCCGGCGGTCCAGATCGGAGTGACCGGAGCATCGGGCGAGACCCACCACGGGATCCCTCCTCCGCCTCCTCCACCGCCTCCACCGCCTCCTCCGCCGCCTCCACCGCCGCCACCGCCGCCGGGACCGGAAATCCAGTAAGGAGGATCAGGAAGAGGAGACGGATGATGTTCGTCGAGAAAAGGTTCATCGTTAAAATCAGACATTGAGATTTCCTTTCATCACGGCGAATTTACATTCTTCAGCGAAAATAAAGACGGCCACCGCGGAATAAAACTGTTCAAGATGCCAGGCGTTATCCTTGTAATAAACCCTTCCGAGCGGATAATGCTCCGGATCCGGATCGGCGGCGCAGTATTCGGGCGTTTCAATTTTTCCCGTATCGGTATTTTTTACCACATGGAGACAGATCACGGCGCCGTCTTTCATACGGTCAGCCAGCGTGATGGAGCCTTCCGGGACGGAGAAAAATTCTCCGTTGACATTACAGTATCCGGCTGCGATCAGGACCCGTTTCTGATCTTCGCTGAAGGAAAGAGCGAACGGACCTTTGTAAACGGTTTGCACATTCCCGGAAGCCGGCAGATCGATATTGATCCTTGCGGACGTCCCATTGCCGCTGATGACGGCGGACGGCGATTTCACCCGGGAGTCGATCCGGACGCGGATATTGTGCAGGGCGGACCAGATCTTGTCCCAGCTGGCGCGTGAGATCCATACGCTGCTCATTTTGCCGGTCCCGCGCCGGGCGACGGCGTTTTTGCGGTCAACTTGATCAGCTGCCATTCCCCGTATTGCTGATAAGAGACGCTGACGGTGGTCATGCTGTTTCCTGCATCGGAGAAAGAGAGATTGGTCAGCTGATATTTGCCGCCGGGAATGCTGCTCCGGTCGGATCCGGGTATCCTGAAGTTTTTGACATTCTGGAACCCCGGATTGGTATAGTCCTTCAGATCCGACGCCTTGAAACTGGAGGTGTTGCAGGTCTGCTGTCCGGAGACGGCGATCACGGCGCGGCGCATGACGAAACAGTCGGCAAACGCCTGCCAGTCGGGATAATAAACATCGAAGACCTCCTTCTGTTCCGCATAAGTCTTCGCGTATGAATAGCCGCGTGCGGCGGTAAAATCGGACGGCTGCGCAGAGCGTTCCTCAAAGGTTACGCCTCCGCCGGTCCGGATAAATCCGGACGGGGTAAAATCACCTGTCATAAATTTTCTCCTGATGGTTTTTACACGGTTGCCGACGGCAGGCCGTTGCGGAGCAGCTGGGTGATGAGGTCCAGATAACTCTGCACGGGTCTTTTCCCGTCGTTGACCTGTTTGATCGTCTTCTGCGCGGCGGAAACCGCGGCTGCGCGGCGTTTGAGATCGCGCGACCGTTCCGCCCAATTCTGACGCTGGCGCTTCCGGTCGAAATCGCGGACGGTTTTCTCGTTGTCTTTGATCGACTGCCGGTTGCCTTCGATCGACTTGCGTGCGGCCTGGGCTTTTCTCTGGGCTTCCTGAAGTTCCCGGATCCGGGCTTTTTCCTCATCGGAAAACCGCACTTTCGCGCCTTTGTTGTAGGCTTCGATTTTTCTCCGGAGAATCTCGTCTTTTTTCGCCTGGGCGATTTCTTGAGGCGATTTCAGCAGATTGTCATCCACGGATGCGCCGAGTTTTCGGAGTTTTCTTTCGGTTTCGTCGATCTGTTTCTGGTATTTCTCGATTTCCTCCTGCCATTTTTCGACCTTCTGCGCCATGGAGTCGCGGTATTGTTCGTCTTTAATGTTCCGTCTTTCCCTGGCTATGGATTTCCGCTCCTTGTCGATCTCCTGCTGCTTCTGCCGGATTTTGCGCTGTTCTTCGAGACGCTTTTCCGCTTCGGCTTTTTTTCTCGCGGCGATGGCTTTTTCCGCCTCGGATGTTTTTTTTGCCTGGGCGACGAGCTGATTCTGCCGTTGATCCTCGGCCTGCTTCTGCTGCCGTTCATATTCCCGCTGCGACGCCCGGATGCGGTTGCGCTGATCATTCAGTTTCTGAGCGGCGGTCCGGTTCTGCGAAATCTCGCGCTCGATGCGGTCGCGTTCGGGGTTTTTGACGACCGTGGTGCCGGCAGAGATAAAAGCCGGAGTCTGATCGCGCTTCCGGACCAAATCGGCAGTCTTCTGATTCAAAGTTTTAATCTCGGCGGTGATCTTTTCCCAGCGGGCCCTGGAATCGCGGATCTTCTGTTCGTAATCCGCTTCGGAAGCCGCCATGGCTGCAAGTTCCTGCTTCCGTTGTTCGAGACGTTTTTTCACCGCGGAGATCTGTTCGGACCGGTCGGACTGGTCAGACTTGCCGGATTGGCCGGACTTTTTCTGCGCGGGCTTCTTTTCCAGCGTTGCGAGCGTCTGTTCCAGTTCGGCGATCTCTTTTTGGAGCTGTTTTTTCTTTGCGGCATTCTTTGCCAGATCCGGAGCGGCGATGTCGGGCGTGACTTTTTTCGTGGCTTCCCCGGAGAGATGATAGTCGATCTCCTCTTCGCTCATGCCTTTGGCGCGGAGAGCGAGGCGGGTGAAAGCGTCTTCCAGTTTGAGCATTTCGCCGATTCTTTTGCCGATCTGCCAGCCGATGAAAGCGGTGGCGGCGACGGCGCCGAAATTGGCGGCGGCCATCTTCGCGGCGGCGAACGGGTGGACGAGCACCGATCCCATGCCCTGAGCAAAATTCCTCGTCCGAACCAACGCCCGCAGATAGCCGTTGGTGTGGAGTCCGGCCGAAGCGGTATGGGACGCCACGTTTTTCCAGGCGTCGGAGGCGGCGCCTCTGAGCCGGACATAATTGCGGGCCGATTCGGCGACCTGATTAGAAATTTCCTGATGTCTGGCTTTAGCCGCTTCCAGTTCCTGCAATGCCTGATCGCGGTTCGCCGTGATCGGGATGACCAGGCGGCCGCTTTTTGCGGCATTGAGCTGCTGCTGTTTGGCGATCAGACGGTCCATCAGAGCCAGCCGGGTCTGCGCGGAGGCAACGGCGGCAGCCGTCTCTTTTTTCAGTTCCAGAGCGACGGTCATGGCTTTCCGCGCGGCAATCGCTTCGGCATTCCGGGCGGATGCTTCGGCGACGGCCGCTTTCCGGGCCTCCGCGGCTTCCGCGGCGGCGGCTTCGGATTTTTTCGCGGCGACGGCTTTTGCCGCGGACGCGAGCGTCGCACTGTCCACAACCTTGGACGCGGAGACGGTGAAAGCGACCAGGGAACCGGCAGCCCGGATCAAAACATCTTTTGTTTTTTCGATGAGGACGATGCCGGCGGCGGTCATTCCCCATGATGCGATGGTTTCGCGGTTTTCGACGATGAAAGAGACCAGCTGCCGGAGAGCGGCGGCGCCTTCGCCGATGGCCTGTGCGGCGCCGGCCATGATGCGGTCAAGGTCGCCGGATTGCCGGAGTTTGTCCACTTCGGCGATCAGGGCTTCGACCGCGCCGGTCAGTTCCGGGATGGCGCGTTCGCCGATCTCGGTGCCGATCTTCTGCACCTCCGCCTGGAAATTGGACCAGACGCCGAGCAGGTTTTTGCTCTGACGTTCCATCAGTCCGAAATACTGTCCGCCTTTGCCGGCAAGACCGGAGAGTGCTTCATCCAGGAGGCCGAACGAAATCTGGCCTTTTTCCGCCATGTCCATCACTTCGCCGGAAGTGATTTTGAGCATCTGCGACAGTTTCTGGATGACCGGCACACCGTGTTCGGCCAGCTGCATGATCTCCCGGGTCTGGACGGTGCCCTTGGTCGCGGCCTTGGTATAAATGCCGACGATCTCGGAGATCCGGCTGCCGGAGCCGGCGGCGATGTTGCCGAGGATTTCCAGTTTCCCGGTCAGGTCATCAACGGCAACGCCGACGTTGAGCAGGAGTTTTCCGCTCTGGATGATCTCCGGATTGTCGAACGGGGTCACGTCGGCGAACTGCACGAGCTTTTCGATGGCCCGGCGTCCCTTTTCCGCCGAACCGAGCATGACTTCGAACGCGGTCCGGGTCTGCTGCATTTCTCCGCCGAGCATGATGATGTCCTTGATCAGATCCTTGGCGCCGATACCGCCGAAGGAAACGGCGCCGAGGGAGAGCAACTGGTTCCGGGCTTCCTGGACCGCGGCGCAGGTCTGGGCGCGGAATTCGCCCATGGCGCGGCGGTGCTGGGACACATCGGTGGTAAATTTCGTTCTGAACGTTTGCATTTTGCGTAAACCGTGTTATATTGTTGACAAAAGGAGTTTGAAATGGACTGCTGCAAAAACAAATTTTCAATCATCGGACTGATCTGGACAGCGTGCCAGTTGGCCGTTCTGCTGTTTTTGCTCCGCTGGATCCTGCCTTATACCGTCTTCGGCGAAATGTTCCGGGAGGCAGTCAAACTTTTCCGCTGAAGGAGTTTAAGATAAACTGCTGCGAAAACGGAAAAACGAGTTTGAGTTCTTTCCTCTGGAATCTGTTCCTGCCGTATCTTCTGTTTCAGCTGGCGAAGATCGTGTTTTAAGCGGGGGCTGCTTTTGGCGCTTTCCTTTTTCTTTCCTCTTCGAGTTCGGCGGCATGAAGCTGCGCAAACCGTTTCCACAAAGCGGCGTCGTTCCGGGACCTTGAGATGCCTTTGACGCCGGCGCGCCGGGCAGCCTGGACCAGGAGATAACTGACCGTTACGAGCGGGATATTCCAGAAAACATCCCGGACGGAGACTCCGGGCATCACCACGGCGGTCATGGCGGCCAGAGAGGTCAGGAACTCAAGGTCGAAGAACCGTTTTTTTTTGACGATTCCCCATCGGTCGGCAGCATATCGAAGCCGCCGGCGATCGAAAGGTAGAATCCGAGTTCGGAAGCGGCCGTGTTGACATTGAAACTGCCGAAGAAAGAATCGCAGAACCGGACAGCGGCCAGGTCGAATTCGGCTTTGGCGTCGGCGATCTGGTTGAACAGGTTGGCCAGGATCAGGACGTTCTGCGGATCTTCCGGACCGGACAATTCGTTTTTGAGCCGTTCCAGCGCTTCTTCGCGCCGCTGCCAGCGAAGGATCGGGGCGACGGCCTTTTCGCGTTCAGCGACGATGTACAGGGCCTGAAACACGGCGAGGTCGGTCATTTCGCCTTCGTCGGAAACGAACGGTGAGCCGATCATTTCGAGCATGGCGATGACGGCTGCCGCGGGAGGCGGCAGGGATTTTCCGGCGATCTCCATATTGCCGCCGAGCCCCATTCCGAGTTCGACCTTGTCCAGCGGAGTGTTTTCCGCGGCATCGGCGATTTTTTTCAGTTCTGGATCCATGTTTTTTTTCTTTCAGTTGGGAGTGGTTCCGCTCTCCGCGATTGTCGGACCGGTCAGACTCGTCCGGCTTGCCCGACAAGTTCGCGGCGGCGCGGGTCAGGCGTAAGCGACCAGGGCGGCGGAATCCTTGTGGGACGCCGTGATCGAAATCTTGGTGAAATCGGTATTGGCCTTGGTGATGTTGGCGGCGGTCACGATGCCGGTCCAGGCGTCGTTGCCGGAACCGATGGTGATGACCGATCCGGCGGTCGGCGGGGTGGTCCCCGCCAGGAAGATCGCCTCGAAGGTCCGTTCGCTGGACTTGCTGTAAGCCTTCTGGACGAAAACCTTTCCGTTTTCGTCGCGGGCTTCGGCGGTTTCCGCCGAATTGTTGTTGTTTTCGCTCTGCACGACGCCGATCGTGCGGTTGACTCCGACGCCGAATTCCACGGATGCGCCGGTGAGTTCTTCTTCTGCCATGATTAAATCCTTTCGTTACGGATTGATGAATGATGTTTTTGCGGTGAAAGTGAGGTTCCAGGCGCAATGCTGCATATCGGTCAGATCCAGCGGCGTCACACTGTGGAACACGTAATGCACCCGGCCGATGGTCAGGGGCTGTCCCGGGCTGTCCGGGCTCAGCAGCGAGAGCGTCCGGTCGATCAGATCGGCCCCCGCGGTCTCATCGGCGGAGCTGCGGAACTCGTCGATGATGATAACGGAAACCTCGGTTTCCCGGGTTGCTCCGATGTTGAGCGGACGGATGCTGCCGGCGGTGATGACCGCGGCGGGAAAATGCGTCAGTTCGGGGAGCAGTTCGATCAGATTTGAAAAACCGCTCAGGACCGCGCAGCGCACCTCTGCAAAACCGGGGGACTGCGCCTGTTCCAGAACGGCCCGGACCTGACCGGTGATCTCGTTGGTCAACGGGAATTCCATTGCTGATTCTCCTTTTGTTCCTGCCGTTTAGCCTCGGCGTCGGCGATCGCCAGGATCCGGTTCGGCATGGGGAACCACGGATCGGGCTCCTGGTATGCGGAGGTGCGCAGCACGAACAGCGGCTGGAAGGCATAGACGCCTTTCTTCCGTGTCGATTTGTCGTATCCCAGCACGCCGAGCGTCCCCGGGTCTCCGGTTTTGACGGAGACGACGAAAAGATCCTTCCCGGTCCGCTCGAAGTCATAGGCGGTTTTGCCTTTGGCCTCGTCCGAAACGGGGATGGTCAGCGCCTTCGCCTTGTCGGGAGTGATCCGGCCGCCGAACTGTTTGAGCGCCGCGCCGCGGTAATCGGTACCGACGTCGATGGAGTCTTCCGTAACCTGCCGGACCTGGAGAGACCTGGCAAGTTCCTTCCACCACCGCCGGCCGCCTTTGGCGCGGGCGTTGTTCCTTGCCTCCATGGCGATGGTCTGCGCCCAGTTCTTCAGGAACGCAGCCTTGTTTTTCAGCTGGTAATTCAGCGAAAATTCCATCTGCGGGATGAACGGGGCGTCCATTCTGACGGTGAACATGAAAACCTCCCGGGTCAATGGTCAATATCCCGCCATTTTTTCGCGGGTGAATTCGGGTTCGTTGCCGACGACCAGGACGGAGCCGCCGGCGGACCGGCCGGATTCGGCGGCGTCGGCGGGAAGGACCATCGTGCCTTTGGCGACGTCGCGGAGATTCTGCCGGACGTCCGCGGCCCGTTTTTTGTATTTCTCCGGGATCTCGGATCCGCCGGGGCGCAGGAAAGCGCGTTCAATGGCGAGATCCAGCGTCCAGGTCCGGAGCAGCGCCAGCGCATCCGGGGCGGTTACCGGAACCAGATACCGCTTGGCCAGGTAACCGTCGATCTCCGCTGCGGCGTCGGCGATGTCTTCGGCCGGGGCGTTTGGGCTGTCCCGGTAGATCGCCTGGAATTTGGAGGATCCCAGCCGGGCGGCGAGATCCTCCGCCGATGCGTAAGCCATGACGAGCCTCAGTTCGGGAAGGACCCGAAGATCAGGTGCGGGAAGCTGGTGAAGGCTTCGCCGCGGCAGTCGGTCCCGTAGATGAACTCCTTGCGGAAGAAAACGTTGTCGTCGTCTTCACGGTCGAGTCTGGTCAGGACCGGCTCCTTGCGTTTCTGGACGATAACCGGTTTCAGCGGCTTGGTCGTGTCGGCGAGGAACCATTCGCTGCCGAGTTCGGGCAGGATCAGGACCTCGGCGGTACCCGCGTAAGAGTTGTCCACGCTGCCGGTGATGACCTTGGCGTCGTCGCCGGAGCCGGCCACCTGGGCGGTGATCCGGCGGGAGTTTTTGAGGATGTCGAACGCCATGCCTTCGTTCGCCGGGCCGCAGATCAGCAGGTTCGGGCGGACCTTGAGCGGACGGTTGTTGTGTCCGCGGAACTGGAGCATGGCCAGACGGGCGGCGGCATAGGAGTCGATCGACAGCGCGGAGGTGCCGAGGTTGGCGATCACGGCGTCTTCCCCGTATTTGCGGGTCGTGCTGAAGAACGGCAGCTCGTCGATCCAGTTTGCGGATTCGCCCTCGGTCAGCGCCTCCACGGCGAGATCGCCCCAGATTTCGGCGGCGTTGAAGCCCATGGTCTGGATCAGGTGGGAATACAGTCCGTATTTGTCGTCTTCGATGTCGTTGCGTTTGACGCTGACGGTGTCCTCGAAATCGCGGTTGGCGACGGAAAGTTTCTGCGAGGAAACGTTCTTGATTTCGCGGTCGCCGATCCATTCGCGCATGCCGCCGAACTGTTCGAGGAAGGGATAAACCTCGACGGCGGTGCCGGACCGGACTTCCGTGCAGTATTTCTGGTATTCGTGGGACGCGGATTCCAGGCCTTTCTGAAAAATCAGATTGTAGCCCCGGAACAGTTCATTCATGTTGGTTCTGTTGATATCCATTGTGCAAACCTTTTCAAAGTTTCAGTTATTGTCATGCCTCGGCGTTCGGCGCGAGGATCCCGGCAGCCCGCAGCGCGGCGAGCAGAGCGTTCAGCTGGGTTTCGGCACTGGTGAGTTCCGCACCAGCTTTCTCGCAGTCGGCGACGGCGGCAGCCTGTTTGACCAGACCGAGCGTATCGGCAGCGGCGGCGCCGTAAGTCGTGTTGGTGTCGGTGAAGGATTCGATCGAACGGGCGGCTTTGACCGCGGCGGGGGAAACCTCCACCCAGACGCCTTTGCCTTCCACATCGAAGATGATCCCGGCGGGAATGCTGTGCGTGGAGGATTTCCCGACCGTATGATCGTCCGCGACGTAAGCGACCTTGCCGACGTCGGCGGCGGTGATCGCGGCGCCACCGGAAGCGTTGTCGTAACGGAAGCAGCCGGCCCTGACCGTGACCATTTCTCCGGATACGGCGGAGTTTTCGGCACGGCCGGCGACGGTCAGGCCGTCTTCGTCGGAGGCGGGGACCGCCTTGCCGGAAGCGTTGAGAGCGACGAGCGCGCCGGTGCAGATTTTCGCCGCGGCTTCGAACTGCCGGACGGCGGGGATGCGTTCGGGTGTTTTACGGTTTTTCGTGAGAGCAGCCATGGATCAATCCTCCTTATCCAGTTTGGTGATTTCTTCATCGGTAAGGCCGAGGTTTTTCAGGATCGGCGACGGGGCCGCGGATGCGGCGGCGCGTTTCTTTTCCTCCGGTTTCCGGAGCGGGACCACGGAATTTTCCGGAGTGGCGTCCTTGTAGGACTGCAGACCGGAGAGCGGCATGTTTTTGAAGTGGTCGGATTCGGCCATCGCATTGGTCAGCCGTCCGGTCTTGAGCAGATCCTCCAGGGCGAGACGGCGCGCCTCGGCGTCGGCGGCGTCTTCGAGTTCCTTCACGCGGGACTGCAGTCCCGGCACGAGTTCCGCCTGGGTTTTCAGCGCCAGCAGTTTGCCGCGCACGTTTTCGGCGGTTGCGTCGTTCAATCCGAGGATCTCGCGCGCCACCGACAGCACCTGATCGTCCGTCAGGGCGACCGTTTCGTTTTTTTCGGTCATGGGTGTTTCCTTTCCTTTTGTGTCGGACCCGGCTTCGCCTGAAGGCTCCGCCGTGGCAAGCGGGTCGGACGGGTTGAGTTGTGTATCGTTGGCCACCAGCGCGTCCACACCGTGGAGCGCCGGATGATTCGTCAGTGCCACGCTGTGCAGCGCGCCGGGCGTCTTGCCGCCCCGGCCGAACAGCAGCGTCGGGGAAAAGTAACGGTATTCCCCTTTGGTCAGATATTCCTTCGCCTTGTCCGTCCAGTATTTGACGTGGGCGCAAAGTCCTTCGGAATTTTTTTCCAGACGGTCGATCCAGCCGGCGGCCGGCGCTTCGCCGCCGGTCAGCGTGGAATGTTCGAAGTCGATCACCAGGTCGCGGGATCTCGAATTGAATTCCGCGATCAGCGCGTCGGCACTGGCGTCGTCGAAGTCGAAGCCGCCTTCCTTTCCGTCCTTGGTGTAAACATTGCCGCCGAATTTCAGCAGCAGGAACGTTTCGGGCGGGGTGCGTTCGTTGTCGTTCATTGTGCAAACCTCCTGTGATTTTCAGATTAAATGGGCCGAATAAGCCATAATAAGCCGTAATAGGCAGCATTCCGATTTGTCGGACGGGTCGGACAGGTCGGACGGGTCGGACCGCGCGGGAATCTGCCAGTCAAAAAAAATTTCCAAAAACCGCTTGACTTTTGAAAAACCGGTAGTAAATTATTATCAAAGATCGGTCATGGCGCGTTAGCCCACTTTTGGGTGTGCCTGTATTTAACCGGTCTTTTTTTATGTCAGTGTCCATTCAGAATTGCCGTAATCGTCTCCGGCATTGTTCCAGCTGACTAATTTCAATTCCTTGCCGTCGTAAACCATTACGCAGTAGGTCTGTTGTCGTGGATTATGCAGCACGATGCGTTTCAAACAGATTGGAACCTTTTGCATTTGCTTATGGGTTCCGACTTGCACCATCCCCCTTTTCAAGCTCACCACCACTCGGCAGTTGGGATCTCCAAGCGTTTCCTGCAGCAGCCGGACCGCTTTGTCCGGATCGACAAACAGTTCTTTGTGATCGCGCCACAGATGCACGATGCCGTGATGGCTGTTCCCTCGACCCAGCATGACCGGCACGTTGTCCGGCAGGCCGGAGGATTCCGCAGCCCGGTGGTTGAGCTTTGCCACTTCGAACGGATTTTTCGGGAATTGATCCAGCACACTGCCGGGAATGTTTTTTCCCTGTTTCCCCGCTGCGGCAAATGCGGCATTGACCGTTTTATAATCCGGCAGGTTCGCCGGATTGAGACCGACTGCACGCAATTCACTTTCCGAAACATTCTGCGCGGATTTGAATCCTTGCCGGACCAGATTCAGGTTCGGCAGCGGCGCGGGCGGTTCACCGGTCGTTGCCGGAGCGGCGATCAGACCGCAGTTTCCCAGCTGCTGATTTTTCACGGCATCTTCCGCCATGCGGAGAATATTGGTCCGGCTCATGGCCTGGAGATTACCCAGATCCGCAGGCTTCTCGAACGCGTGCGCGGGATCGAACTGGAAACCGCTTTCGGGCGGCTTGGTGTCGTATTTCGGCGGGGTCTGCGCGGGTTCGTCGCAGTCCTCGACGTCGCAGTTGCAGTTGAAATCCCAGGGCGGGTAATGGGTCGCCCAGAAGGGGTCGTCCTTGCGGAAGACCTTGCCGTTGAGGGCGGCATGTTCGGG
>JAEEGL011514042.1_pt1 | contig 15645 bp, 18 predicted proteins | sample 9134231 | NCBI WGS metagenome assembly JAEEGL01 (sample SAMN16246548, study PRJNA631951) | gut metagenome | biome: gut microbiome; feature: rumen; material: fiber-attached | host: Bos | place: Iran: Karaj | collected 2018-10
AAAGATCCTTTTACTTATGAAAAAGCTATTAATTTAATAGAAAAACTAGTTCAAAAAAGAAAAGAATATAATCGTGAAGCTGAATTAATGATAGGAGCCAGAACTTGTATGAGACCTGAAAATGAAGGTGGCTATATAAAAACAGCTAAGAGATTAGGTAAGATTGGTGCCGATAGCTTTCAAATAGTTAAAATTCTTATTCCAACAGGAGATGAAATAGAAAAATATAAATTAACAGCTAAAACAATAAAAGAGTTAAAAGATTTACATAGTAATTATGAAAAATATGGTTTAATGCACGTACAAGTACCATACAATTTAGATTATATTTATTATGATAGAAAAATAGATGATAAACAAAAACCAAGTAGATGTTATAGTTCTTTAGTCTCACCAATATTATATGGACCTAATTTAGTAATATGTACTCACTGGGAAAAAATAAAAGATATATCAGGCTCTCATTATTGTCGTATGACAGGAGAAGAAAACGAATTAGAGAGTATTATGGAAGGAGAACATGCCAAAGAAATTCGTAAAAGTGTTCCAAATAAGTGCTCATCTTGCTGCTCAATATTTGATAATCAAATACTTGATGCTATTAGAGCCCAACTTGCTTTAGCAACAGACTTGGATGACTTGGAGTTTTATTTGAGTTATTAATATGTATAGATTTAATATTATTCTAACAGAAATATGTAATGCTAATTGTACTCATTGTTATATGGGCAATAAGAAAAGTACTAAATCAATGACTAAAAAAGATATCGATATAATTATTAACAAAATAAAAGAGACTACTGAATCTATTGTTTTAACTGGTGGTGAAATATTTTTAAAAAAAGACTTACTTTTTTATACAATTAAAAAAATAAAAGAAGCTAATCCGAGTATTATTATAAAATTAGAATCTAATGGTAGTTATTTCTATAAAGATATGAATAGTGCTCAACAAAAATTAGAAGAACTGAGTTCAATGGGAGTTGAATCAATAAGATTTTCACTAGATCCCTTTCATGAAAGTGGTGGCATTGATTTAAATAAAGTTAAAGGCTTAAAAGAACTAGAAAGTAGTCATACTCCTAATATTAATTTTTTGATTCAAGACAAAGCCTTAGCCATAGGTAAAGCAAGTTCATTAGCTAAAGAATATACTGAAAAAAGAAATTGTATGAATAATAAGAATACAATTAATAATCCTTATTTCTTTGTTGATGTAGAAGGCAATATCTACATTTGTACATGGAAATGTCTACCTCCAATTGGTAACATAATAAAAGAAGATTTACCTACTATTGTAAGTAGATTAGACATAAAATTTAATAATCTAATACTACAAGGTAAGGTCTTAGAAGCTATTAATTTAATAGATAATAATCCATCTAATAAAACATATGTCAATAAATATGGTGAATGTATGTTATGTAATAAAATATTTAATAATAAAGAGAAACTATAAAATTAGTTAATTTAAAGAATATGGACTAGAGACATCTAGTCCTTTTTGATATAATAATTAGGGAGGTATAGATAAATGAAAAAATTAATTATAATAATAACAATAATATTAAGCTTTCTTTTAATAACAGGCTGCCGGAAAGAAGAAGAAAAGAAAAAAGAGCCTATTAAAAATAATTCTAATTATAATTCATTAGTTCTTTATTTTTCAGCAACCGGTACTACTAAAAAAGTAGCTAAAAAAATAGCTATAGTGACTCAAAGTGATATTATTGAAATAATTCCTACAGAAAAATATAAAGATGAAGATTTAAACTATAACAGTGATTGTCGAGCTAATAGAGAACAAAATAATCCTAAAGCTAGACCACCAATAAAGAATACTATTGATATCAGTCAATATGATGTCATTTATTTAGGCTATCCTATCTGGTGGGGTACTAATCCTAAAATCATTTTAACTTTATTAGATACTTATGATTTTTCTAATAAGATTATTATTCCTTTTTGTACATCAGGTAGTACTGATATAAATGGTAGTGTAAATGATCTAAGAAAGTATAATCCTAAACTTACTATTTTAACAGGAAGAAGATTTACTACAGATGTAACTACTAAAGAAATATTAGAATTTACAGATAAGGAGTTAAATACCATGAAAGTAAAAATTAATGATGTCGAATATGAAATGACATTAGAAAATAATGATACTGTAAAAGAATTAATGAATTATGTTCCATTTAAAGGTACTATGCAAGAATTAAATGGTAATGAAAAGTATCTTTATTTAGATAAGTCTTTTAAAACTAATTCAACTAATCCTAAAAGAATTAATAAAGGGGATGTAATGTTCTATGGAGATAACTGCCTTGTCTTATTCTACGAGTCCTTTGATACCACTTATAGTTATACTAAACTAGGTCATATTGATAATTTACCAAATCTAGGCAATGATAGTATATCAATAGAATTCATAAGATAATAAGGAGTTAAAATGATATTAAATATTAGTGGGAGAACAGATATTGTAGCTTTTTATTCTGATTGGCTCATGAATAGAATAGAAGCTGGTTATATCGATGTAAAAAATCCTTTTAATCCCAAACTAGTTAGTAGAATAATGATGGATGATGTTGATTTACTATTCTTTTGTACTAAAAATCCTCTTCCTATCTTAGATAAATTACATAAAATTAATAAAAAAATGTATTTTCATATCACTATAACGTCATATCAAAAAGATATAGAACCCTTCGTTCCTTCTAAAAAAGAAGTAATTGAAGCTGTAAAAAAAATCTCACAAGAAATAGGTAAAGATAATGTAGTAATACGTTATGATCCTGTTTTTATCAATGATAAATATACATTAGAATATCATCTTAAAGCCTTTGCTAGATTATGTGAACTATTAGAAGGATATGTTACTAAAATACTAATATCTTTTATCGATGATTATAAAAATGTACGAAAGAATTATCCTATTTTAAACTATAAAGAACTAACCGAAAATGATTATAAAACAATTGGTCTTTCTTTTAGTAAAAGTGCTAAAAAACATCATATAGAAGTTCATACTTGTGCTGAAGAAAAGAATCTAACAGAATATGGCTTTATAAAAGATGAATGTATGTCAAAAGAGTTGGCTTATAGATTAACTGGTAAAAAATATAAGAAATGGAAAGCTAGAAAGAATGTTCCTTGTGAATGTATAGAAATGGTAGATATAGGAGTATATAATTCTTGTCGGCATTTTTGTAAATATTGTTATGCTAATTATGATGAGAAAATAGTTTATGAAAACTATCAAAAACATAATCCATTCTCTTCTTTATTAATAGGAGAACTACAAACAGATGACCTAATAAAGATAAGAAAAGAAAAATAATATATGTTATAATAACACACGAAGGACTGAAGAAAATGGAAAAGTATAAAGAGGTAGAACAAAGTATCATTAAAAAGTTTAGAAAAGACATCTGGAGTAGATTCGTAAAAGGTGTTATCGACTATCAATTAATCAATGAAAATGATTCAATCATGGTTTGTATGAGTGGTGGGAAAGACTCCTTCTTACTGGCAAAATGTATCCAAGAAATACAAAGACATGGTAAAGTAAAATTTAATGCTCACTTTGTTGTGATGGATCCTGGCTATAAAGATGAAAATCGTAAATTAATAGAAGCTAATGCTAAATTATTAAATATACCCATCGAAATATTTGAATCTGATATTTTTCAAATTGTTGAAAATGTCGATAGGAGTCCTTGCTATTTATGTGCTAGAATGAGAAGAGGTTGTCTATATAGTAAAGCTAAAGAACTAGGTTGTAATAAAATAGCTTTAGGCCATCATTTTAATGATTTTATAGAAACAACCCTGTTATCAATGTTTTATGGTTCAGAAATAAAAACAATGATGCCTAAACTTCATAGTGATCATTTCGAAGGTTTAGAATTAATTAGACCTTTAGCTTTAGTAAAAGAAGAAGATATTATTGCTTGGATGAAGTACAATGAATTAACTTTTATTAATTGTGCATGTCGCTTTACAGAAAAAACATCTATAGAAAGTGATACATCTAGTAAGAGAAAAGAAATGAAAGAACTAATTAAAAATATGAGAAAGATTAATCCAAATATCGATAATAATATATATAAAGCCCTAGAAAATATTAATATGGATTGTGTAATAGGCTGGCATAAAGACGGAGAAAATCATACCTTCCTAGAAGAATATGATAATAAATAAAAGAAAGAATGTAAGAAATGAGTTGTTAGAATGAGAAATAAAATAAGAATTCTTCTTTTAGAGACAATCTTACTATCTATTATTACTATTGTTTTTGTAATCATAATGGGTAAAACTCAAACTATTAGTTTTACTATTAGAAATGATGATTATACTTTGAATATAGATAATAATACAGGTGAAGTAAAAGTACTAGAAGAAAAGAAAAAAGAAGAATTATATATTATAAAGATTAAGTCTGTAAAACCTGGTAAAGTCTATATTACTCTAGATAATGATGATAGTAATGATAGTAAAGTATTATATATACATAATACTGGTATCATAACTGATAATAATTATTTTGGTTATTCTAGAGGTTCTGAAATTATTCCCATATCTTTATCCATAATATTAATACATATTTTAGTTTTATTAATAGACTACTACCAAGTAAGTATTAGAAAAAACATTTATCAATATAAGAATATTGCTTTAATGGGTATTATTGTCTTCTTAACAAGTTTAATTCTGTTTAATGCAATATCTATTATTAATTATCAAGGTATATATAGTACTATTAATCAAATGATGAGTTCATTTACTTCTTTATCATTTATATTATTTCCAATAGCCTTTGTAACATCGATATTAGTAAGTTTTAGTAATATAAAACTAGTTATTAAAGAAGGACGATCATTAAAAAACATCTTAGGCGTATTATTTGGCTTATTCTTATGTATATTACCATTAATACCTGACTTTGTTTATAAAAGACTAATGGTATCTCAAACATTTGATATCTATAATTTAAATAATGCTGGTCCTTATATATATGATTTAATAGAAACATTAGTCTATTTAGTAGTCGTCTATTTAGAATGTATCTTAATAGGTACTATTGTTGTGGCGGTAAAGACAGTTAGAAAGAAACTTAAACATAATAAAGATTATATGTTAATACTAGGTTGTAAGATAAAAGAAGATGGAACTCTAACGCCTTTATTAAAAGGTAGAGTAGATAAAGCTCTAGCCTTTAGAAATGAACAATTAGCTGAAACTGGTAAAGACTTAATCTTTATCCCATCGGGTGGTAAAGGAGAAGATGAAGTAATATCAGAAGCAGAAGCTATGAAGAATTATCTAATAGAAAAAGGTATTTCTCCAAAGAATATCTTTTTAGAAAATAAATCAAAGAATACTTATGAAAATATTAAATATTCAAATAAATTAATAAAAAAGAAACATGTAAATATTGCATTTTCAACTACTAATTATCATGTCTTAAGAGCAGGCTTACTAGCTAATGAACAAGGCTTATACTTTGAAGGAATTGGTAGTAAAACAAAAGCTTATTACTGGATAAATGCTTTTATAAGAGAGTTTATTGGAACCCTTTACGCTGAAAGAAAAAAGCATCTTCTTATGTTTACCATTGTACTAATAATAATTATTATAATGATTATGATTACTTATCTTGCGAATAATATATAAAAAAACAATAAAAAAGGAAGTAATAAAATGAAAGAAAATAGAGAAAAAATAGTAATACAAACAAGTATCATCAGTATCATATCAAATATTGTTCTAGCTAGTTTTAAAGCCTTTATAGGTTTATTATCAAATTCAATTGCGATAATATCAGATGCAGTCAATAATTTAAGTGATGCTTTATCTAGTATTATCACAATAGTTGGAACGAAACTTGCTGGTAAAGCTCCTGATAAAAAGCATCCTTATGGTTATGGTAGAATAGAGTATATGACATCTTTAATAGTCTCAGCTATTGTATTATATGCTGGTATTACAGCTTTTATAGAAGCTATTAAGAAAATAATACAGCCTGAAGTAGCAGATTATAACATGGTTACCATTATTATTTTGATTGCCGGTATTTTAATTAAATTTATCTTAGGCTTATACGTCAAGAAAAAAGGTAAAGAAGTAAACTCCGACTCTTTAGTTGCGAGTGGTTCTGATGCCTTTAATGATGCGATTCTATCTATCTCAGTTTTATTATCAGCTATTATCTATATGATATTTCATATAAGTTTAGAAGCTTATGTGGGTGTAATACTATCTATCTTTATCATGAAAGCTGGCTTAGAATTAATCAAAGAATCTGTTGATAATATGTTAGGTGTCAGAATAGAAAGTAATTTAGCTAAATCTATTAAGAAAGAGATAGCTAAAATAAAAGATGTCCAAGGAGCTTACGACTTAGTATTACATGATTATGGCCCTGACAGATATCAAGGTTCTGTACATATTGAAGTATCTGATACCTTATCAGTTTCTGATATTGATAAAATATCAAGACAAATAACCGATACTATTAATGAAAAATTTGGTATTATGCTTCATACCATAGGTATCTATTCAGTAAATACTAAAGATAAAAAAATAGTAGAAGCTAGAAAAGAAGTATCTAAAATAGTATTTGCTCATAAAGGTATCTTACAAATGCATGGCTTTTATTTAGATGAAAAAGAAAAAATAATTAGTTTTGATATTATTATGGATTTTAAAGTAGAAGAAAAAGAAACAGTCTATAAAGAAATCTATGAAGAAATAGAAAAGAAATACAAAGACTATAAGATTGATATAACACTTGATATTGATATGAGTGACTAAAAAGACTTTTATAAGAGTCTTTTTTTTGTTATAATAATTATATTAGGAGGAAACATATGAGTAAAATATTAGTAAGTTATTTTTCAGCTAGTGGTGTAACAAAAAGTGTTGCCGAAAAAATGGCTACAGCAGTAGGGGGCGACTTATTTGAAATTGAACCAGTAGAAAAGTATACCGAAGCAGATTTAAATTGGATGGATAAACAGAGTAGATCTAGTATTGAAATGAATGAAAATGTAAAACCAGCCATCTTACATAAGGTACCTAATTTAGAAGAATACGATAAAGTATTATTAGGTTTTCCTATTTGGTGGTATAAAGAACCTACTATTATTGATCAATTTTTAGATGAAAACGATATGACTGGGAAAGAAATCTATGTCTTTGTAACAAGTGGTTCATCTACTGTTGATTCGACATATAATAGTTTAAAGAATAATTATCCTAGCTTAAATTTTGTTACTGGTAAAAGATTTACTGGTCGTGAAGAAGAAACAGAATATCAGACATGGATGTCATAAAATGATTGAGTTATATACTCAGTCTTTTTATAAAAAAGAATTTCTTATAATTACATTTACATCTAAATGTAAAGTATTTATTAATTTTTTAAAAATTAGTGAAATGTATTCTTAAATATAATATAATCGATATAGAGTAACAGATAATGCACAACAAAAAGATATATATAAGGAGGTAAACTTATGGAATATGATAATGTAGTAGACTTTGTTGATGAAGTAGGAGATGCAGAAAGAAATAGTCAAAATGTTATTAATCAACCACCTATAGTACCAACAAATTCAGGTATTGAAGAAAGACCATGGAAAATTCAAGTATATGAAAACATCGCTCAATCTCGTATTAAAACAGCAGACTTTCGTGAACAATTGATTGGTAGAAAATCAAAATATTACGAAATAGATACTAATCTACATACACCAAATGTATTTGCTGGACCTATTTCTGATGATGTACATGATGTAGGCTATAATACCTTAAATGGTTACATGAATTCAATCATTGGCGAAGTAACCTATATGGAAAATTGGTTCTATGAGTATATGAATGATTGTACAAAACTAGAAGAAGAAACAGATGCAGCTAAGAGATCAGTCATTGATGAAAATGCTGAAAAATTAACAATTGAATATGTTATTTAATGAGTTAAAGGAGGAGATGAATTCTTATGGCTAGATATTATTGCGTATACGATAAAGTAAAAGAACTTGCAGAAGAAACTGAAGAAAATGCTAAAGTAATGGCTGATAATACTAAAACATATGATGATGAAATAGAAGATTTTCTATTAGGCAGTGAAGATATGTATGATGGAAAATCAAGAGATGCTCTTGATAATAGACTTCATAATGAAAATGGGTTAGTAAATGGCTCTAGTGATATTACAAATTTTGGATATGAATTAAGCAAGCATATTATTGAAGCAGCTGATAAAATTAAATCATTAGATGTAAAACTTGCTCAATTAAAAATATAAAATATAATAGGAGGTTAATATGACAAAATCTGGTGAAATTGCTTCTACTACCGGTGAAGTAGTAAGTACCTTAAAAGAAGTACAGTCTACTTTCCAAAGCTTAACTGGAGTAGGTTTATGGCAAGGAGATTCAATGGAAGGACTTAGTGAAAAGGTCCAAAAATTTGTTGGTGATTCACTAGCAGTCTTACAATCAAAATTAGATGTATTAAGACAATTCGCAGAAACATATGAAAAGTTTGAGCAATTATCTCAAACAACACAAGGTATTCGTCAAGGTCAACGTGACCAACACTGTGAAAACAGTCCTAAACAAGAAAATTGTCACTGGACAAGAACAGTAGATCAATATGGTGTAGAACACTGGTCATGGCATGCTTGTGGACCATACTCATCAGCTGTATCAACTATAGATTCAAATGTAGTATCTATGGATAGTATGCATGCAGCAGGAAGAAGTATAAAAGGAAGTTTCCCATCTAGTGGTGTACCAGATGGACAAGGAATTAGCCCATTCTCAGATTACTGTTCAAGTGGTTCATGCAGACCATGTAGTTCTAATAACTCATGTAGTAATGGCTCATGTTCTAATGGATCTTGCGGATCTGGTGGCTCATGTTCAACTGGTTCATGCTCAGGCGGATCATGCAGTACAGGCTCATGCCCTGGTGGAAATTGTTAAGGAGGTTAGAATATGGCAGGAATATTTGAATTAGAGACAGGTCTTGATTATAGTAATCTATCAGCCTTACGTTCTAGAGTAGAGAGTTTAAAGAGTACTGTTTCAAGTTGGATAATGCATAATGAAGATCCAGGAACAATCGATAAAGACCTAGGCGATGGATGTAATGTCCAAGAATCTGAGGGTTGGACTGTTGAAATGGATCAAGAAAAAGAAAGTGTTGTAGCTGACTTAGAAATGTGTGCTCAAAGAATAGGTTACATTATTGATGCCCTTGATTGTGTAATACAAAATCACCAAGGTCTACAAGACAGTTTTAAATTTAGTCAACCAGGTGTAAGACGTTACAATAAAGATGGTAGTCTTACTGGACTAAATTGTGATTATAATCAACTTGGTAGTTATTCAAACAATAAAACTAATTAGTGTGTAAATTTTTGTAATTTTATTGCAAAAAGAATAATTATAATATAATATTAAAAATAAGGAGGTGTAATGATGGCTTTTACTTCAAGAAGAAATTCATATAGTGGTTTAACTGGAGGATACTCTATGGAACCAGCAAAAATGGATGAAGCAGTATCTACATACGTTAATAGTGCAACAACAGTTCTTGCTAACATTAACGAGTTTGAAGCTGAAATCGCTAAAGCTAGTGACAATATCGTGGGTGATAGTTTCGAAGCTATGAAACATAGTACTGAAAAATTCAAACAAGTTATTGAAAACTTCAATGCCTTTGCTCGTGAAATGGCAAATACTATCGATGAAAGAAAATTAGCTTCATTAGCTCATGATGCTAAATATGCTAATTTAATGGATATACAAAATGTTTCAAAAAATTAATTATAAGGAGGGATTCAAGTGTTAGCAATACAAGATTATCAACAAGCACGTACTACTCATACAATCTTACATGATACACTACAAAAGATTTGCTCTTCATTCAATAATATGGAAGAAGGACAAAATATGCTAGATATGGCAGAACAGAGTATGAGTTCTAAAAACGTTGCCAATGTGTTTGATAACCAAATAATACCAGCTATCGTTGATTTTGATAAATCAGTTGAAAACTTTTTAGCTGAATTAGATGACTTTATTAAAACTACAGAAACTCAACTTGAAACTGAATCTGAAGAAGATAAATCATCAGTTATTACAAAGTACACTGTATAATTTAAAAACGTAAATTAAAAGACTAGACACTAGTCTTTTTTTATATGCTGTTTAATTGACAATTAAATTGAATAATAATAAAATATTAATAATCAATTCTTTTTAAACAAATTAATTGTATAGAAAGGAGTGCTTCTTATGTATATTTTAATTGTCAATAAAGATGAGAAAGAAACTATTAAAATACAAGATTTTTTAAATAAAACTTATCATAATATAAATTATTTAATTGCGAAAAATGTCTTAGAAGCTAATAAAATAGTTAAAAATAAACAAGTAAAAATAGCTTTTGTAGAATTAGAAAATAAAAAACTATTAGATTTAGCTAAAACAGTAATAGATAAAAGTAAAGAAGTAAATATTATCTTTATGTCTAAGACTAAAGAATACTGTTATGAAGCCTTTGAAATACATGCCAGTGGTTATATATTAAAGCCTCTTACTGAAGACAATCTAAAAGAAGCTATAAAGCATCTTAGATATAATATTAAACAAGATACTAAAAAAAGAATTAAAGCTAATTGCTTTGGTACCTTTGAAATATATGCCGATGATAAGAACATTAAATTTGGTAGAAGTAAAGCTAAAGAATTCTTGGCTTATTTAATAGATAGAAAGGGACTTCTATGTGGCAATACTGAACTTTTACAAGTATTATTTCCTAATGAAGAACCAACAGATAACTTAAGACAACAAGTAAGAAATATCTTTTATGATTTAAATAATTCTTTAAAGAATGTAGACGCAGCTGATATTATTGAAAAAAATGGTAATTTAATAGGTATTGATAAATCTAAAATAGATTGTGATTACTATAAATATCTTGAAAATGATCAAGAAGCACTTAATAGTTATAAAGGTGAATATATGTCTCAATATGCTAACTGGTCTAATATTACTAAAGATGAGTTAGATAATAATAAATAAAGGTCATTAATTATGACTTTTTTTATTGAAAAAAAAATTAAATAAAAATATAATTAAATAGAAGGAGAATAAATATGAAATTAGAGAATAAAATAGCGGTTGTAACTGGTGGAGCTATGGGTAATGGTTTAGGTATTGTTAAAGTCTTCTTAAAATATGGAGCTAAAGTAATAATACTAGACTATTCTGATGAATTAGGAAATACTATTAAAACTTTAAATAGTCATGATGTAATAGGCTATAAAGTAGATATAAGAGACAAAAAAAATGTTGCTTTATGTATCAAAGATGCGATGAAGCAATATGATCATATCGATATCTTAGTAAATAATGCTGGAGTATGTAAGTTAAATAAATTTGAAGATATGACTGATGAAGACAGAGATTTCCATTTTGATATTAATATTATTGGTACTTGGAATGTTACTAAAGTTTGTTTACCATATATGAAGAATAGAAATGCCTCTATTATCAATCTTTCTAGTGTTACAGGTCCAATGGTAGCTGATAGTGGCGAAGTAGCTTATGCAACAACCAAAGCAGCTTTATTAGGTTTTACTAAGAGTCTAGCTGCTGAACTAGTAGAAGATTCAATTAGAGTTAATGCTATTATGCCAGGTTATATAAGAACACCAATGGTCGATAATATGGCTAAATTATCTCATCCTGATAATCCAGAATCAGTAATAGATGGTATTGCTCAAGCTATTCCGATGAAAAGACTTGGTACTATTGAAGAATTAGGAGAACTAGCAGCTTTCTTAGCTAGTGATGAAGCAAGTTATATTACTGCTCAAGGAATAGTTATTGATGGTGGAAGTACACTTCCTGAGACTATGATTATGGGAATTTAAAGACTAGAAAACTAGTCTTTTTTTATTATTTTAAAATAAATAATTTAGAGTAGTACAAATATAAAAAATTATGCTACAATAAAATAGAAGAATAGAGGTGTATTTGTATGAAAAAAACAAACAAAATACTATTAATTATTAGTTTATTATTAATACCTATAATGGTTTATGCCGTCAACTTTGAAAGTGATTTTCCATTATCTGCCGCTCTTATAATGGAAGTCTTTGTATCTATCCATATGTCATTATTTGTTTTAAAACCTTTAGCAGAAATGATTAGTAAAGATAATCCTAAAAGATTATTTTGGATCTTTTTCGCTATAAGGGCAGGAATATTACTATTCTGTGACTTCTTTGTTACACCAGGTGTTGCCCTAATTGACTTTTTTGCCGTCTTTGTCGGAGCTTTTATATTAATACCTTTAGGTATTGTGAAGTCTGTTAAAAATCAAGCAAAACGAGCAGCACTAACAAATACAAGTAACTCCATGACAGTTCCAGGTGTTGAATTAAAATGTGCTCATTGTAATAGTCCTATGCAAGTAACTGATAAGTTTTGTCAAAACTGTGGAGCTCCTTTTGAAGGTAATAATGTCGTAGTAACAGAAAATGGTGCAGCTCCAGTACCTAAAAAAGAACTTATCTTACCATCTCATTTTGATATGATGTATCAATTAAGTGAAGAACAATTAATCGATATGTTTATAAATAAAGAATTAGGTAAAGCAGGTGTTGACTTAAAACAGAATTTAATACCTACAGAATTATTAAGAAGAAAGAAAATATTTAATACTATCTTCGCCATCTTAGTCTTTATCCTTGTATCATTAGTATTCTTTCACTTCCCAGTCTTTACCTATATCATCGGCTTAATCTTATTAGGTATCTTCTTTAAAGTAACAAGAAATTATGATTTAATGAAGTATTTAAGAAAACAAGTAAAAGCTAGACCTAGTGAGAAAATATCCAATATAGTAATGTATGTTAAGACTAGTTTTGTAGAAGATAATTCTAAAAAATTGTTTATCTTAACATTATTAGTTGCTTTAATACTACCTTTAATTATCTTTAGGAATCCAGTAATTATTTATGAAAAGACTTATGGTGGTTATGCTGTCAGATATTATGCTTATGGTATAACTAATTATAAAAACGCAACTATTCCTAAAACCCATAAAAATGAAAATGTTGTCAGTTTAAGAGGTAATACTTTTTCTAATATGCCTTACTTAGAGTCAGTAATATTACCTGATACTATCAAAGAAATAAGAGGTCAAGCTTTTAAGAATTGCGTTAAATTAAAAGAAGTAAATATCCCAACTAAGCTTGAATATTTAGGTGGTGGTGCTTTCTATAATGCTAAATCAATTAAATCTATAGAGTTACCAGATACTTTAACTTATATGGGAGGAGAAGCCTTCTATAACGCCTCAGCCCTAGAATATATTAAATTATCAAATAAATTAGAAGAAATAAGAGGAGATACCTTTGAATATTGTTCTTCACTAAAAGCAATAGCTATTCCTGATACTGTAACTAGAATAGGAGGTCATGCTTTCTATGGTGACACCTCTTTAGCAAAAGTTAGTATTAGTAAAAATAGTCAATTAAGAGAAATAGGTTCATCAGCCTTTAGACAATGTTATAGCTTACAAAGTATAACTATACCAGAAAATGTTTATGTAAATGAAAGAGCCTTTAAAGAAAGCCCAACTAAGATTAATCATTATAAAGGTGATCAAATTTGTGGCTATGTAAATGGATATTATGAATGTCATTAAATAGGGGGATTTTATGGAATACAAGTATATACATCTATTATATGTACCAACCATGGCTTGTAATATGGGTTGTAAATACTGTTATTTAGAAGATAATACAGTAGATGATAAATCTAAATATAAACCATTAGAAACGTTAGAATATGCGATAAATATGTTTAAAGAAAGTAATGTTATTCCTTTTAATATTTCTCTTCATGGAGGAGAAGTCACAACACTTTCAAAGAAAGATTTTCACGATTTAATTAAATATATTTATAATTACTATCAAGATAATAAAGAATTAATTACTAGTGCTGGTTTTAAGATAGGTGCTCCTCATATTAAAACTAACTTATATGATTTAAAAAAACATTTAGATACTATTAAAGAATTTAATGTATCTATCTCAGGAAGTCTTGATTTGCCTTTATCTTTACATGATGAATATCGTGTTACTAAGGGTAATCAAAAAACATTAAAACAAATCTTAGAAAATATTGAATTATTAAGAGATATACCTAATAAAAAGAAAGTATCCGCAACGATTTTTAAAGAGCATTTTGCTTATTTAGAAGATATTATTAAAGATATAAAGTATCTCCATAATAATACATGTCTAGATATGAATGATTTTAACTTTATGATAGGTTTTGATTATAATTCTAATGGGATACTTCATCATATCACTGAAGAAGAACAAGTTACTTTATATAATAGAATGCATGAAGAGTTTGATGGAACTGATCTAGATACTGGTGTAAATGGCCCTTGGTTTGATGAATTTGGACCGGGTTATTGTCCTAATTGTGATAATTGTGGTGAGAAGTTCTTTCTTTTAGAAAAGAATGGAGATATCTATTCATGTGTAAGAGGTCAAAAGAATAATGATTACTATTATGGTAATATTTATAAAGACACCGTAGAAGACATTTTAAATACCGCTAGAAGCAAAATATTTATAAATCATAATAAAGAACCTTTAAATGAAGAATGTACAAAATGTGGGTATTTATACCTATGTAAAACAGGATGCCCTTTTGTCAAGAATAATTATCATTCTAATAAGAGTTATACCTGTCTTCTTCAACAAGCTATGTATAAAGATAGAAATCTCTTAAAAGATCAAAATAATGAAGAATTTGTCTATGAATACGTTAAGAAAATGCGTCTAGAAGACTTAGATAGATATAGACCTCTAAAAAAACAAGACTATATCTCTTTAGAAGAAATAATAAGTGAAGATCCTAATCTTAAATATATCTATGATAATAATAGTTTTATCTTAAAAATTGATAATAAAGAATATCCTTTATCTTCTCAAATCTTAAAGAATACTAGAGATATTATCTATTTAACACCTAATAGTAAAATCGAAATATGGATGAAGAAACACTTAATAGAAGAACAATGTGATTATCCAGCTAATAATTCTCTATATATTATGCTTCTAAGTGGCGACTTAATAACTTATGGTGATGAGAATAGAACTAAGCAAAGACATATTGCGACTCATCAAATATATAAAGATGTCTTAGAACATGGCAAAAAGAATAAGGACTATTATATCTATGATATTAGTAATTTAATAAAAGAATATAGAAAAGAATATGACAATAATAATCCTAATAATATCTTCTTCACCACCTCATCTCTAAGAGATTATCATTATCTAAAACAAAAGAATAATGCTTATTATCATATTCAAGCAATTAATTTACCATTTCAGAATATAGAATTCTATTATATTGATAAGGAGTTGAAAAAATGAATAAAGAACCAGAAACATATGAAGAATTAATTCGTATGAAAAGATGTATAGATTTAACTGCTCACTATGAATTAACTAAAAAAGAGCTAGAACAAATCTATAACTTTTTAGCGACATATCCTAAAGCTTTAGTAGATGGCAATCTAAATAGTATT
>JAEEGL012020962.1_pt1 | contig 15645 bp, 11 predicted proteins | sample 9134231 | NCBI WGS metagenome assembly JAEEGL01 (sample SAMN16246548, study PRJNA631951) | gut metagenome | biome: gut microbiome; feature: rumen; material: fiber-attached | host: Bos | place: Iran: Karaj | collected 2018-10
GTTGAACCCTGCACCATGTGTGCCGGGGCCATCGGCTGGGCACAGCTGCCCCGCATCGTCTACGGCTGTGCCGACGAGAAACGCGGCTACACCCGTTTTGCCCCCCACGCCCTCCATCCCAAAGCCCAATGCATTGGCGGCGTCCTGGAATCCGAATGCCGCCAACTCATGCAGGACTTCTTCAAGGAGAAGCGGTAATCATAACCATGAACCAGGATTTGCCCACGATTCTGATTCTTCGCCCGCTGAACAGTTTCGGGATAGTGACTGCCGAGCTGAAACGGGTGATGTCTCTTGGCCGGTATATGACGGTCAAGGGTAAGGTCATGCTCCAGTATGTGGATGAGGAACAGGAGGAACTAAAGGAACTGGTCACGCTTTGCGAGGAACTGACGTCTGACAGCCTGTACGCCAAATATGCCAACAAGAAGGTGTACCGCCACACCAAAAACTTCTGGGACACGACTGAGACGATAGTCAGGCAGCATGTGAAACAGATGGCCGACATCAGGCTTCTGAAAGCCATCCGATTGACAGCAATGCAGGACATTCCGATTCTTTATGCTGCCAAAGACAATACCCCGCTGCACATCACCGACCGATAGCAGCTTGACGAAAGCCAGATGGTGGAACCCATCATGAACTTCTGCCGACATACGGACGGTACGACATACGAACTGCAACTGCGCGTAAGTGAGCGTATCGTTGAGAGGCTCTGTGAGCACCAGCTCATTGTTCTCGGCTACGAGCCGGGCATTTTCACCCTCGACGGGCATATCTATCCGATGGGTGATGGATTCAGTGGCAAGCTGCTGCTGCCATTTGTCCAAAAATCACAGGTGGAGATTCCACGAAAGATGGAGAACGACTACTTCCGCCGTTTTATCCTAAAGTATGTCACTCGGGCAGAAATCAATGCCCAGGGCTTTGACATTACTGACATCAGCGTAGAACCTCATCCCTCCCTGATTATCGAGACGGTGATTGACGGCAAAAGGCTATTGTCGCTGCGGTTTATATACGGAAGTACAGAATACACTCCCGACAGCAAGACCAACGGACGGGTGACGCTGATAGAAGAGAACGGCAGTTTCCGGTTCATACGCCAACGTCGCAACAAGCAGATGGAGCAGGAGCAGATGGAACAGTTGCGACAGACAGAGAGCAGAATGAGCGCACGGGGAGAAATCAGTTTCCAGTCGCTCGAAGAGATGGTCGGCTGGCTGCGTGCAAGTAATCCTTAACAGACTTGCCATTCTGCTGCAAGTCCAACTGCAATACTTCAAATTCTTCTTTTGTCATGATACAATAACAGTTGTAGTAATGTGCACTATTGCGGATGCAAAGGTACAACTTAACTACAACTGCTACAACATGTATTTCTACGATTGTTTACAAATGTCTGGACACCAGAGACACCTTCGATGATAGTCAAAAACACGATAATCCCCAAAACCGCAAAAGTTTCGGGGATTATCGTGTTTGCCGAAAGATGAACATTCATCCTACTCATGTCATTTCAGTCTAAGCTTCTGGCCTGTAGACAATTTGGAGAAAAGACTCAGGCCGTTCATTTTTGCCAGGTTTGAGACTCTAACACCAAAAGACTGCGAGATATAGTATAACGACTCACCTTCTTTCACCCTATAGTAGTCCTGAGCACCTTGGTATTTCTTTTTCTTTTTTTCCAAGAAAATGATATCACCTTCATGGATATCTTTCTCACTGGTGGTCTCATTGAACTCAAGAAGCTTATGTTTGGGGATATCGTATTTCATTGAGATGGACGAAAGCGTCTCACCTGGATAGAGGATAGTGCATCTCACATCATTTATCTCGACAAGGAACCGACGGATGATGCTCGTCAGGTTTTTCTCTTCCTCAGTCTCCTCTTCCTCATCCATTTTCAGGTCTTCCCGCTCAACAAGTTCTTCTTTTGTAATAGTTCTTGTGATGGTCACAGTCCTGCCTGGCCTTAGTTTCACCCCACCATTGATTGCATAGAGTTTGTAGGTATCAATATAGCCTATCAATGCTTTCGCGTAAGTGGGTGATGTGGCATAGCCCGCTCTCTGTAGCCCATTGGCCCAGCCTCGATAGTCGAATTTGCTTTTGGCAAAGAGACTGCTGTACCGTCCGTTATCTTTTAGAAACCGAGAGTGATCATTAAAAGATTCTTCTACTGAGTTGTAACATCTGAAAAGACTCTTGCGTGCCTCATCATCCCATGCAGCATAGACCCTCCCAGTCCATCCGCCATACGATTTGATACCAAAATGGTTATTGGCCATCCGAGCCAAGCCACTCTTTCCCGCACCAGATTCCAAGATGCCTTGAGCCAAAGTGATAGGAGCAGGAATGTCATATTTCCGTTCCTGTTCTAATGCTATCTGTTTGTATTTTGAAATGTATGCCTGAATGTCAGCCGAGGACTGGCCATTAGCAGCCATTCCAAACAATCCAAAAAGAAAAACGAAGAAGAAAAAAGTCCTTTGCATCTCCTATCTGTCATAAATCAAGTCACCTGGCGTCTGACGCAACAGACGTCTCATCACCACAAGCACGCTAACTACAGTACTGGCGATGATGATGATGACAGCCCATAGTGTCTTTGTATTCCACAGAATCAAGTAGCTGTACTCACCATCCTTCATCGGCAGCAACAGTTCTGTTATCCGAACCACAAATAATGCCACCACAAGCGCCACGATGACAATACCTACGATGATGACCACATACACCCTCATCAGTTCGCTGGTTGAGATACCAAACGCCTTGAATGTACCCAAATTACGCTTCACTTTCTGGAAATAGCTCTGCATCATGTTGACAATGAAGATAATGATACTGATGATGGAGAAGACAATCATGGCTGCTGTGAGAATATTGGCCATATCGCTCACAGCCCAGAAATTCTTCTTCGAGTTAACCTGTGTCATCTCTATCTGCAAGCCAGACAGATTCTTCACAAAGCGTTCAAAGGAACTGATGGAGTCAAGATGGGTGAAGTGAGCCGAGATGACATTATCCCTTGTTGTATATTGCACTTCATCTGGCACATCGTAGTTATAGACACGTTCCACGCCCTTTTCATTATACTGGTTAAGCACTTGTTGTTCCATCAGGTGGATTGTATTCAAAGACAAACCTGGCATTGAATACACCCGCCACACCTTACCTTCCTTCCAAGGGCGTAGTTTATCCATCACCTGTGGCTGTTCCAACACCTCATCAACATAGTTACGCAATGTGTCTGCAAGATTATTGCGTATGTCCTCTTTGCCAAATGCACTAACATCTGAAGGCACGAAGAAGAACAACTCACGAGCATAACCTTCATGGTTCAGGTCAATGGGACAGTCACTGCCAATATTTAGCCTTATCTCGTTCAGATATTTGGAGGCCACAGCATCCTTGTTCATTGGCAGTCGCTTCACCACACCAATCAGAGGTAATGGAGCACGGGCATAAATGCCATCTTCCAACATGTCTATCCCTAACGTATCGGCTCCTACCGACTTGGAGTGATAATCAACGTACGCAGGGACATGATCCTGGTCATAACCCATAGAGCGTAAAGCGTCAAGTGTCAAGATGACACCCACAGAGTTTCTGCCAATACTGTCAGGGTTAATGCTACAGCCATCTATCACATTTTCCTCCTGAAGTACGGCGGCTATGAGATCACTCGACAGGTCTTCATAGAAAAGGGTGCTGAGTAGTCTTCTCGGTCCTGTGGCAGGAACTAAGTTCAGAGAAGAGTTCACCTCAGTCTGCACGCCATCAAATCCGTAGTTCTGACGTATAGTGGTATCATTAAGTGCTACTTTCAATTTTTCGATGACCTCATCAATACTTTCATCCTCCGTTCCACTCCCGTTAAGGTCTATGTTCACCCAGTTCGTGAATGGGTCGTTCATCTTCTCATCCAAATATGCCGTACTGCCTGCCGAGAAGGCAATGGCCAAAAATGTGGCAGTCAGTACCAATACTAACAACCACAGGTTGACAGCCCGTCGACCTATGACGACTCGCCCTTCACGGCGCATCAGCAGATATTGATGTTCCTTAAATATGTTCATGGCTTATTTCTTTCGTAAGTACTCTTCAAATTCCAATGTGTCGAAACTCTCACCGTCCCCCTTCCATTTGCTTCTGGTGGCATCTGGTAAGAACACACAGGTATCGTCAATCACGCCGTAGGTGATGTCTTCATCATCTGTATGCTGCTTGTCACGCACTTCTTTGCGTATCTTGATAATGACATCAGCAAAACTGGTTGCCAGATGCATGTCATGGCTGACAATGATGGCTGAAGCTTCTTTCTGCTCATCCACCTTTTCAGCAATGATGCGCATCACCCTGACAGCATTCTCAGGGTCAAGGTTACCTGTTGGCTCATCACCGAACAGCACGGTAAAGTCTGGCAAGATGGCCCGGGCAAAAGCCAATCGCTGCTGCTGTCCACCAGACAGTTCCTGTGTCATGCGCATTTCGTCTATATGGCTTAGACCAAGATCCGACAGCAGTTTCCGGGTTTTCTCAAAGCACTCCTTTTGTCCATAGCCTTGCAGCATACGCGTATAGGCCACATTCTCGAATGCCGTGAAGTTACGCATGAGATTGGTGCTTTGGAAAATAAAACTGTAGTTCTTCCGACGGAAGCGAGAAAGCGTCTCGTCTGGGGCATGCCAAAGAGCACAGAGATCTGTTAGTACCCCATTAGCCTCATGGAACACGAATCGTGTTGAACTGTCGGGCACAATCGTGTTGTTCATCATGCCCAATGTCTCAAGAATAGTGCTCTTGCCTATTCCCGACTCACCTACGATGAACACTTTCTGTCCCCGTCCTATCTGTAAATGGCGTATCTCTAACACCACCCGTGATGTGCCCTCAATGTATGGTTTCTCATAGGAGCACCGCAAATTGTCTATTGTTATCAAATCCATTTTTTTCTTTATGGCAAATCTTCAATGGGAATCCAATAGTACCAGTCTTTACCCAACTTTGTACGATATGTGTAGCCATCTTCGTACAATTTCTTCAGCATTTCGTATTTATTACAGAAACTGTTGCAAATCTTTCTGAATTCTATATCTGGCACCAACTGAGAATCTGCAATATCCTTCAGTTTCCTGCGATTGATTAGGGTTTTTGGAATTTCAATATCAAATCCATAAATCGTCTCTTGTAATAGAGTCTCATCCATATTATCAATGGCACTGTCATAAGCCTGTCCTAAATGAGCCTTGACAAGTGCTCTCATGGCATCGAGATACGGTTTTCGGTCATAAGATTGACTCTTAGCAGCAGAATATGCCCCATTTAAGTCATAAAGAAGTTGCTGTAATTCATCACCAGGGAGAGACAAGATATAATGCCAATAATCATCACCATGGATGTCTTTAAGCGGAACATAACCCTCAAAAGCTGTAATGGCTTTGATTTGCTTCCAATGCTCAAAGGCTTCCTTACCCAAATATCGTTTCATATACGCAGGATTAATTTCCGTTAATCCCTGGGATTTATAAGATTCTTCAATGTTAATTTCCATAACATCTCTCAATAATTTTCCATAAGATGCATTACCATTTGGAACACACATACCTATACACTTCGCATAATTCCTTCTATAATCTACATCTAAGAGCGGAAAGCGTAATTGTTGAGGATCCATACGATATTTGTACCATGCGTTTTTATCATTGTTCGAAGTGCCGAATTCCCAACTGGTAACTTTGTTCCCACTTGTAAAATTCGGATCAGCATACACCCCCACTTCCTGTCCCTTATGGCTTTCAACATACTGCATATCCCAGTTCGGTTCCATACATAACCGGTTATTCCACCGTAACAGGACATCATTGTCAACCCATCCATACAGATTATTGCCATAAACAGTTGGATTTCTGCATAGCAAAACACGTTTTCCATTGCGTGACTCCTTCATGATAAAATAGAACTCCATGTCCATGGTCAAATCCTGTGGACTCATATTATCCTCAGGACTTTTATACAACTTCTTCAACTCATGATTGTCACGTAATTTTGGGGGGATTAAACCAACTATTGCCTTGCTCCGTACTCCACGCTGATTAGTGGGGCAGGAACCCCATAACAAAAGGTTTTCCATAGGTACCCAACCGATGTACTTAGCGTACGAAGGAATATCAGGAAAGTGCTCTAATTTTATGTCATCATATACCAATGCCATATCTCCTTTGACCTCAGCAATAACGACTGGTTCTCCAAAGGCAAGTGTCCTGTTCAGTTTCTTCGATTTTGCCGCATCAGCATAGATAGGATTCCTGTCACGATCACTCCATACTATCCAAAACTCATTGACAGTTTTTTTTGTTCCCCACTTGCCACCTGGTTTGAGTTCATTATCCAAGGCAGCTTTTTTATAGGTTCCATTCTTAGAAACCAGTATTTCTGGCTTGCCCACTGCTATTTTGGGTAATGGTCCTTGAGCTGATAATGTCAGCACACAGCCCATAAAAAAGAGTCCAATAAGCAGAACCACGAACTGCTTATGGCAAATCTTCAATGGGAATCCAGTAATACCAGTCCTTACCCAACTTTGTACGGTACGTGTAGCCATCATTAAAGAGTGACAAGAGTTTCTCATAGTTTTTTACGAAATTGCTGCAAATCTTTCTGAACTCTATCGAGGTCACCATTCGAGGATCTGCGATATCCTTCAATTTTCTACGGTTGGTCATCTCCGTATGAACATCAAGGCCATAAATAAGTTCCTGTAGTTCATCTACATCCATATTATCAATACCCTTGTCATTGGTCTGTCCTAAATGAGCTTTTACTAGGGATCTCATGGCATCAAGATATGGTTTACGATCATCTGACCCATTCTTCGCTGTAGTGTAAGCCGTTTTAAGGTCAGCAAGTAGTTGCTGTAACTCATCACCTGAAAGATACAAGATATAATGCCAATAATCATTACCGTTCAAGTCCCTTTGTCGCGTATACCCATCAAAAGCCGAAAGAGCTTTAATTTCTTTCCACTTTTCGAAGACAGTTTTGCCCAAGTAAGTTTCCAGGAATATTGGATCAAATTTTATATTTCCGAGTGATTCCTCATAATGTTTTTTCCATGTCCCAACTATTTTTGAAAAGTTATTAATCCCATTATCAACATATTTAGTCACCTCAGTCGCACTTAAGGCTTTCCCTAATTCTTTTGAGTAGCGTATTTCCGCAAACAGTACACTACCATCCTTTTTATTGTTTTTAGAGTAAAAATTATAGCCGTCGTTATTATTGCGTCCACTAAAGACTTCTGTGTCATTGAGCCTTGCATACTGTCTCGCCACATTTTCTTTGATAAGATCACGCATCTGTTCATTATAATTAGCCCAACTACCATCTTGATTTCTCATGATCTGTATGGACATCACTTGAATATTATTATCAACCATTCTTTTTAGCAACTTAGAGTCTTTCAATGTTTCATCCGATTCTGGAGCGCCACGATTTCCCACAACGAGTAACAGGTTATTTTGAGCTTTATTGAAACCCATAATTGATGCATCTGCTGCTCGTTCAATAGCTAATGATAAGGCAACGTCTCGGTCGTTGGCCGAGAGTCGTCCATTAGCCTTAGTAGCATCAAATTTTGAAACAAGCAAAGGATCATCGAAATTAGTCAGTGGAACTACCTCTAAGCCACTGGTTCCTTGCGATGCTATGCGATAAAGCACCGCACCAACTTTTACCTGCGGCCCATTTTCTTTGAAGCTACCACATTTTACAAGTGAAGCTTTTATTGCAGGGAAGATCTCACGCATTTCAGTTGTGGCTTCCACAAGAAATATAATATTCATCTGTCCTCGCATTTTCCGGGTGTTATTTACTTCCTTGTTAGCCTTATCCATATCAGAAGTGTAGTTAGCCTCTCCGTTATTTTTAGCAAAAGACGTACAGTGTATTCTATTTGCCTGTTCTTCAACTCTTTCAATAATTGGGAAACGTAATTGTTGAGGATTCATACGATATTTATACCATGCATTTTTATCATTGTTCGAAGTGCCAAATTCCCAACGGGTGACTTTATTACCACTTGTAAAATTCGGATCTGCAAACACCCCCACTTCCTGCCCCTTATGGTTTTCAACATATTGTGCATCCCAATTAGGCTCTAAACATGCGCGCTGATTCCATCGAGAAAAGAATTGCTCATCAATCCATCCATACAGATTATTTCCATATACAGTTGGATTTCTGCATAGCAAAACACGTTTTCCATTGCGTGACTCTTTCATAATAAAATAGAACTCCATGTCCATGGCCAAATCTTGTGGATCTACATTGTCCTCAGGACTTCTATACAAATTTCCCTTAAGTCCATTGTTACTATGCAACTTTATCACGTTAATGGCAATAAGGGCTTTATACTGAACACCACGCTGATCTGTTGGACAAGCATCCCATAACAATAAATTATCCATTGGTACCCAACCAATATACTTTGCGTATGATGGGATATCAGGATAGTGTTCTATCTTCCTGTCTTCATATACCAAAGCCATGTCTCCTTTAACCTCAGCAATAACGACCTGATCACCAAAAGCAAGCGTCCTGTTCAGTTTTCTCGATCTTGTCGCATCAGCATAGACTGGATTCCTATCGCGGTCACTTCTGACCTGCCAAAACTCATTGACAGTTTTTTTTGTTCCCCACTTACTACCAGGCTTAAACTCATTATCTAAATCTGTTTTTTTATAGGTTCCACCACTTTTTGGTTTCAGTATTTCAGGTTTACCAACTGCCACTTTCTTGGGTAATTGCTCCTGAGCTGCCATTGTCAACACACAGCCAAGCAAAAAGGTGATAAATAATATATTTTTTTTCATTTTGTTTATATTTTTGGATTAGTCTACTGCTTGTGGAATAACTCGATGATTAATATTGTCTACGTTCTGTACGCCAAAGGGGACTTCTCGGTCAATACCGCCTTTCGACGGCGGGCAACGGAAAAACACATTGAACAGCATCTGACCTTCATCCATATATTTGGCAGCGTTCAGTCCGAAGAATAAAGAGCCTATAACTGCCTCATTATTGTTTCTATCCCAAAATGACTTACCGACATGGAAATCAAATTCTGTTTTCCCGTAATGACAATTACCTTCTTCATCTACGAAATCGTACTGACTGAGCAATTCCATAATCCGTTGGCGGTCATAGTTTGCTTCTACTTTTGTTGACATATTCTGCTTCAGATTGTACAGCAATTCACTTTCAAATTCAGCCCTATTGTCTTCACCCAAATTGAATCTCACAATAATAGGATCTGTACCACGGGCCATATAAAAAATGGCAGGACTTCCCTCGCTCACCACATGGTTGCGGTGGTCGTTCAGTGCTGCTAACAATCCTTGCTGCGTCATGGTGTTGTCGGGTGCCACATAGACAAACCTGAAGGTCTGCCCTGCCCTTTCGTCCTTTACTTCCTGCTCTTCCTGTGCCATAGCAGGTACAGAAAGGCCCAAGAACAGTGTCAGTAATAATAGATATTTTCTTTTCATCTTCTTCTTTTTTTATTGGTTATACATTATTGTGATTAATAGTCAAAGTCCTCATCTTCTTCATCAACATTTACAACCTCGCCGATAGGCTTCAAGGTAATGGTGGTGACGAGGTTGTTGTCATCATACTCCAGGCTGACCACCTCCACCTTCTTCCACACACCGTTTTCTATCAGCGTGATGACATCAGGCAGCATCTGCGGTGGAGCTGCCTTACTGTCATTGACCACAAGCTTTACGCCCTGGGCCAGATGGTCGTTCTGACCACGACGCAGGCTCTTGTCACAGCTGTTGATGAGCTTCTCCAGCTCTTCTTTTGCAATTTGCTCAACAGGCTCACGCGGCACCACGAAGTCCATCACATGAAGAGTACGTACAATGGTCGTGTCCTCCCACTGCACCTCTACGCTCACATTATAGCCTTCTTCAAAGGGAGCAATACCACGGAACGTTCCATCCTCGCTCTTCATAATGATGCTGTCACCATCAAGAAGCGCAAAACTGACCGTTGCCCCCCCAGTGCTGTCAGCACGAACTGTAAGGCTGAAGGTCTGTGTCGCCTCATCGTAGACAGGTGCCTCATGACTCAAGACAGGTTCGCCCCGTTGCTTCTCAGGCTCACTTTCTGCCGTTTTTTCCTTACAGCCCTGCAGTAGGCAGGCAGACACAAGCATGACTGCTGCCATTGTGAAAAATTTAGTCATTGCATTCATCGCTATATCGATTTTTTATTCCCTTATTAATCATCTCCACTCTTCACCTTAGCGTTTACGTAAACCTTGGCAGCAGCCGTACCGTTGGCATTGGGATCCACCTTGGTCACACTTACATTTGAATAAGAACCCAACTTAACGCCATTGCGGAAGTCCTGATAGTCAGTCGTTTTGCCATTCACCACAATGACACATCCGTCAGGTACTAAGCTGCTCCTTTGGCCGGAACTAACTATTTGTTGTACCTGGTCTTTGGGTATAGGTTCGTATTTTGCTGTAACTGTTACACGATTCACCTTATTGTTCTTGTCATATCCAACATCAGTAACTTTTTTGTCAGTATAGCCTTTTTTGTTTATTTCAGAACGGAAAGACTTATAATTCATCGTTTTCCCATTGAACACGACAGGACAGGTCTCGGAAACAATGGACCCTGTCTTGCCCGACAGGACTACCGACTGCACCTCACTCTCTGTTGGCCGGTCTGGCAATTTCGCTGTCACCTGCACTTTAATTGTAGTAGCCTTACCCGTCTTTTTGTCCGTTGTGAGCGACTGTACCTGTACAGAGGAATACTTCGTCATATCTTTGCGGAACGCTCCATAAGTTGTATTCACCCCATTACCCGTAATCTTACAATTATCAGGAAGCTTGTCATCTGTCCTTCCACCAGAAATAATGGATTGCGCTTTTTCCTTGGTGAGATGATCCACAGGGGTCGGAGCTGGCAACGTTACTTTTACATTAATCTTGGTGGCTTTACCGGTCTTTTTATCCGTAGTCAGCGACTGTACTTGTACAGAGGAATACTTGTTACTTGCCACATCCTTACGGAAAGCACCGTAACTGGTATTCACCCCATTACCCGAAATCTTACAGTTATCTGGAATCCTGTCATTAGCACTTCCACTGCCAATGATGTATTGTGCCTCTGATTGCGTCACAGCTTGAGGCTTTGGATCAGGTTTTGGTTCAGGCTTAGGTTCGGGCTTAGGTTCTTTTTTACCAGTCTGTGAGACCTTAACAACTCTATTACGGGCAGTGTTATTCTCGTCCTGACAGGTAATCTTCAACGTTGCTGAACGGCTATTGGCACTGGTGTTCTCCATAGCCTTCAATGTAACGTTTCCGTTGTTCTTCCCAGTCGCGCCATCCAAAGTCAACCAGCCATTGCCGTCCACAACCGTAGCTTTCCATTCTGCATTGCTCTTCACACTGACAGACTTTTGACCACCATTTGCTGCAAAAGCAACACTCACAGGATCAACACGCAGTGTAACAGCAGGAGTAACGGGAACAGGCTTCTCTTCTTTTTTCGCCTGTGTCACTGTGATATTCTTAATTTCTTCTCCCTCCTGACTATTCCATAATACCTTGATAACAGCTGTTCTTTCTGCTTCGTCCGTATTATCCGTGGCATTCAGATTAATCGTTCCATCTCCATTGCCTTCCATTGGCTCTACTGTCAGCCAATCTGGAATATTTTCTGGAGGAAAACGCCAATTCACATTACTGTTTATGTCAAAGCTTTCACTGCTATTTTCACTCTGAAAGCTAACAACCTCCTTATTGACACTCAGAAACAATGTGTCTTTAACAGGAATAGGATCGTCCTTAACAGGTTCCACCAACGGATCAGGACGGTTGACAACTTTTGTTCCCACATATCCTACAGGCACACCGATAATGATTATTGCGAGAAGTACCCACCAATTGATTTTCTTTTTATTATCCATAGATACGTTCTATTTTTAGAATTTGTAAATAAGACTGGCCGCCACCTTCAATGCATTATGGCTGATGCCGCTTGACTTTCCTAACAGGTTTAGCTTATCCTTGGCATTCATATCATTTTCTTGTGTATAACTGAATACATAGCCATCGTCATTATTTGTTTTCCAACTCTTGCCACCAATCTGATATTGAATCCCAGCATCGAAAGCTAATGATTTGTTGATATTCAGACGTAAACCCAATCTGAACAGACCGTCAAAGGTCATTTTCTTCGATGCAATATCTTCATCCACCTCAACATCACTGTTTGTTCTTTGACCAAAGCCAAGTTCATCAATTTTTTCGATTATAAGATAGTCATATTCTTTACCATATTTACCAGAAGTAGTGTAATTGATTTCGTCAAACGTCATCTTACCTGTAGATGTTTGCATCTTCATTCCCAAATCAGCATAAAGAGAAATGATGGAGCTAAACTCATACTCAAAGTCTAAATAGAGGGGGACAGCTATGTCCGTGGCTTTCATCTCCTGTTTGATGGGATTACTAACGTCATAAATACGTGTATAATTATCATCATCAATATCTTTTGTTTTCTTGCTGTCAGACTCATAATTACCCGAAGCAAGTTCCATAGTTAGGGTATTCATAGAAAGGCCAACTCCAGCAAAGACACCTATGCGTAGATGACTGGTGGTGGGGAACACATATCCGAAATCAATTCCAAAGGCAGTTTCACCATCCTTGGATGCCGTGATTTCATCTGCATCACTCAGTTTATTAAACCCAGACAGCGCAAAAGCGCCTCCGAGTCTGATACGCCATGACTTGTCACTATAGTCCGCATAAACCTTATGGTCGCACTGTCCTTCCATATCCTTCTCTCTCACTTTTGCGCCACGATAAGACAGTTTCTCGTAAGAACGCAACAGTTTCTGATCCATGTTGAACTTCACGTATGTACCGTTGATGTCAAGATTGTTGTCTCTTTCATCGCTTTTCACCAAGACCCTGTAATCCGACGGGAACTGGAAACGTTCCACTTCACCATTAGCCTGCAGTCCACTGATGTAACAACTACCTGTGGATTTATCCATCGATAGCGTGAGCAGCAATGGATAGTCTGCACCAAAGAACTCGCGTGAGTCAAAGAGGGTATTACACTGGCTCACGAATGATATGCTCTTGTTGATAGACACAGACAATTGCCATACCGAGCCTTTGTCTTCCACCTTTCCCACCTTCTGTACGTTACTTACTACCACACTGGTCATTTCTGCCTCATGTAGTAGCTTCACATAATCTGCTACGGTAAGGGTAGGCTCATAGCTGAGGCTCATCAGGTCGTTATATATCTTCAGGTCCTTGCTCTCAAAGAGGTCATTGAATCGCGACACGTCTCGCTCATCATCAAGCTTGGCCGACTGGGCATAGACGTTGATAACGTCGTAAGCCTTCTGGTAGAACTCACGCTCTTGTTGTGGCGTTATTTTTTGAGCCATAAGCGTTGTTGCCATCATAGAGGCAATCAGCAAAAGGAAATACTTTCTCATAGTTGTTCCTATTAAAAAAACATTCTTTTTCATAATCATTACCTCCTTTCCTTTTATTTAATGACAACTTTCTGTTCTACTCTTTCACTACCAATGTTGCAACGGATAATATACATGCCACTCGGCAGTCCACTCAGGTCTAACTCCTCATCGAAGTCACAACGAGGTGCAAACTGTAACCGTTTAACCACCGTACCACTCATAGAGATGACTGTGATATTGGCAGGACTCGGATTTGCAACTTGAGCAGACAAATGACCACCAGTAAGAGTGATTATACCATTATCCAAAGAAGTGACACCAGTTGTCTCCGCATTTCTAGTAAGGTTATTTGGAAAGGGAAGGGCAGAGGTTTTTTTAGGCTCTCCATCAAAATACATTGCATTCTTGCTCCTTACTCTTTTGCCATCATCATATACCCATACAGTATAGACCCACTTTTTATCACTATTAAAGCCTTCTGAATCATACTGACAATATCTATGTTTATATTGGTATTGGTTATCTTCTATGAATTTACTATCATAGCCAAACACAAATCGATAATCATCACTAACATCATTATCCATGGTTGCAATCATAATACGTGAGGTATTCTTGTCTCCACCCTTGGCCTTCAATTCCTTTGGTGTCTTTGGACTGGGATAAATGTAAAAGACCAACTCTTCACTACAATCATCCTGATAGTTTTTATAATACAACTTTACGCTCCCCTCATAAGGTTTTTGGGGTTTGGATAGTGCTACATTGTATCCAACGCTCAAGCTATCTGTCTTCTTTTCGAAATTACCTCCTTCGATACTCCATGCTAAAGCCCATTCATCACGCTTAAAATTATCTGGTAGATTCTTAAGATTAACCTTTATTGTGGCTTTAAGACCTGCTTCTGGCTCAATTAAAAAAACAGCAGAATTCTTTTCGTCTTTTTTTACATTATAATCATTATTATCAGCTATTTCCAAGTTAGGAGCTTTTTGCCATGCCTTTTGCTCTATAGGAATGGACACTGTATTTTTATTGCCATATCCATCATAATAAACAATTTGAATTACAGCTTCATTCTTATCATTCGTATTAACTCCAGCTTTAACTGTCAACCTTTTAGTTATTGTTTTAACATCCGAAGAAACCGTATCGATTTTTTCTATATCAACCCACTTGTCATTAGGATTATTGAAGACAATCTCTGGCTTCCAGTCAATATTATTAAGACCGGTAACTTCTACAATTTCAGAACTACCGCAAAAATCAAATTTTATTGAATTAGGATTAAAGACGAATTCTTCAATGCCGCCTTGCACAATACTAATTGTTGTGGTAGTATCTTTTCCTTCTTCGTTTTTCCATGAGATTTCAACATCAGCAGTACGTTGCCCGCCATCGTTTGGTGCTATTTTTGCGACAATATCTTTATCACCTTTACCTTCAATTTTATTATTACCATCAAGCGAAATCCATTTTCCCTTACTCGTAGCAGTCCAAGATTGTATTTTGGTAGACACCTTAATAGAAAATTCTCCACCATCTTTATATAATGTAGCTGTTTTAGGACTAACGTTCATCTCTGACTGAGCGCCAAGCTGGGTAACGGCAATGGTACTTATAACGTCTTCATTGCCGTTATTCCAAGTTATAATGATATTTGCCGCCCTTTCACTATATGCATTCACATCAGCATGTATGGTCACTTTAGCTTTGCCCTTACCCTTTCCGTCTGAAGGGTCTAACACGGTAAGCCAATCAGCATCACTCTTGACAGTCCAAGCGACGTTACTGGCGATGTCGAACGTAGCGTTTCCGTTTTCATCGACAGAAAGGGTCGTGGTATTTAACATCAAGAAGGGGGCATTACCGCCCTGCGTCACAGTAACCTTGGCAGGGGTCACACCTTCTTCACCTTTCACGTAGAAGACTGCAACACGCTTGTCATTCGACTCATTCATACCCGCAGATACGGTTATCTTTTTGTCGTCTGGAGACACGGTGAGCCAGTCCTTCTGGCTACCCTCATATGTAATATCAGACAGAGTGAAGCTGACGTTCGTGTTCACATCGAAGCTTTCGGAGCCTCCCGCCACACCAAGCGGAATGTCA
>JAEEGL016163164.1_pt1 | contig 15645 bp, 15 predicted proteins | sample 9134231 | NCBI WGS metagenome assembly JAEEGL01 (sample SAMN16246548, study PRJNA631951) | gut metagenome | biome: gut microbiome; feature: rumen; material: fiber-attached | host: Bos | place: Iran: Karaj | collected 2018-10
AAATTGGTTAATATTTTTATTCGTTATTTGTATTTCTTCTCCGTTTGATTTTATTTTTAATGAATCTATCCAAACAAAATCGTGTGTTTGCATAGACATATTGATTGCATCATATTTTTTCCCTTTTTCAATTTCTTTAATAATATTTTGCAGATGGTCAATGAGCATTTTTTCTGTATTATCTGAATTAAGCAGAACTTTTTTCTGTTCAATTTTTACCCCGGGGAGATTTTCGGTAATATATTTTTGAACTAACAATCCATGAGGAATGTTTAAATTAGCCAAGTTTCCAAAATCAAAATTGTCTATAATAGCAACATTAAATTCGGAATATTTTCCTTGTTTATTGGGTAACAGTTCAAGGTTATCAGTAAGCTGCTTCATAAGAGATTTTTCTGCAGATGTATTTAAGCCTTTATTTGAAGAATCGGCAAAAATGCTTTTTGATTTGTTTAATTCCTTATCAGCAGACTTTTTATTCAATTCATCCGATACAAGTTCTGTTATGATATTTTCAATAACTATATCCAAGATTTTTCCTTTATAAATTATTTTTTCTGTTCATTAGCTTTTTCTTCCGGATGATTTTTTTCATATTGTTCTTTTAAATATTTTGCAAGTACAACAGGTGTGCCGAAAGAGTTTCCTACAATTTTTTCTCTTTTAAAAACATTTTTTATAATATTATCTTTATCAATAATATCAATAATTCCATCTTCTGTTATATCTATGCCTCCATCTAAATAGTTTAGTTCGTAAATGGATTTTTCTTTTACATCAGATAGAGGGGTCATGCCCCATAATCTATCGCTGGAACTTACCGTAATAATATTAGGATTGTTACAATTTTCATAATCGGAATCTAAATCTATTAAGTCAAAAGGGGATAGTGAACCAAAACAATAATTATTATTTGCTAAAAATATTTTAACTCCACTATCGCTTATTTTTTTCATAAGTTCACAAATTTTATCCTGATATTTAAATGCTTCATCTGTTACATCTTTTACAATATTTTTGCCACCTAAAAAATAGAATGGATTTGCTTTTTTGAATTTTTCAGTGGAATCTTTTATATAAGTTTTTTTATAAATTTCTTTTAATTTATCTCTGTATTGATTAATATTTGCGTTAGTAATTTGTACTTCTCCTTTGTCTGTTTGTACTTTTAAGTCTTGGATGTTAATTAACATATTTGACGCCAAACTCATATTAATTGCATCATATTTTTTTCCTTGCTTCATATCATTTAGAATATTTTCCAATTGATTGATTATATTTGGCAAATCACGATATGAACTTAACAATACTTCTTTTCTTGTGATTTTTACTCCGTGGAGATTTTCGGTAATAAATTTTTGAACCATTTCACCATGCGAAATATTTGCCATTTCTAAGTCTGTTTCATCAAAGCAATCTATGATAGAAACATTAAAGCAAGAATATTTCCCTTGTTTGTCAGGCGCTAATATAGGTCTGTTTGCTATATCATTTTTCTTTCCTTTTATATTCAATGCTTTTAAAAAGTCATTAATGTTTTTTTCCTTAATAAAATCTTTGCGAATATTTTCATTATCATTATTTTCATTGTTATTTTTATGTTTTTCTTCTGAAAAAATGTCTATTGTTTTTTCTTTTTTTTCTTGCATTACATTTGTTGTATTTGTATCATTTCCTGCAATTGCTTTTTCGGCTTCAACTTTCATTTCCATAACTTTGTTCTCCTTATAAAATTACCCTTATGAAATAATAAAAACTTTTTATTAAAAAATTGCCCTATACTGTTTTATTTATGTTCTTTGTCGTATTGTTCTTTTAAATACTTTGCAAGTGCAACCGGAGAGGCAAAAGAGTTGCCTTCAAGTTTAATTTTGTCTAAATTCAATTCTTTTTCAAGAAAGTTGCAAACTCCATATTTATCATAAATATCGGCAATTCCGTCTCCTGTTATATCGATTCCGTTTTCTACTTTATTAAAATAAAAAATCGATTGCTCTTTTACGTCTGACAAAGGAGTGCTTCTATCCTCGCAATCATTTGCACTGACCGTAATAATATTCGGATTGTTACAATTTTCATAATCATTATCCAAATCTATTAAATCTGAAAAGCAAAGAGCATCTTCACAATGATTATTATTTGCCAGAAAAATCTTGACACCTTTATCACTAATTTTTTTCATTGTTTCAAAAATCTCATTTGCATATTTTTCGGCATTACTTATTTCTTCATCTACCTTTTCTTCACTATAATAAGGTTTTGTCCATTCTGAAAAATTTTTTGCTTCAGAAGGATATTGTTTTTTGTATAATTCCATTAACTTGCTGCGATAATTATTGATATTTTCATTTGTAATATCAATTTCTTTATTGTCAACTTGAGCTTTAAAATCTTCTATAAAAAGTGGCGGAATTAATAGAGTCATTGATAAATTAATTGCATCATATTTTTTCCCTTCATTAATTTCTCTAAGTATTGCTTTGAATTGTTCATTTATTTCTTTAACATTTGCTCCGTTTTTAACCTTCTTTTCTTCAATTTTTACTCCGGGCAGGTTTTCTGTTATAAATTTTCTGACTAATTTGCCGTGAGGAATATTTAACATGAGAGGAGTTTTCATATCAAAATCATCTATAATGGCAACATTAAAATCAGAATATTTACCTTTCTTATCCGGTGCTAATTCCGTAGGTGTTTTTTTAAAAGAATATCCTCTAATAGCATCTAAAACAAATTTATAATCATGTATAATGTCAATTTTTTTAGAAAATGGACTCGTCAATGTTAAGTTATATTCAAAATTATTATAAATATTTGTTATAGGATTAAAAGGATTATAAAATATATCCTGTATTTTATTGACATAGTCATCAACAATATTTGGTTTGTTCAAATTCCCATGTGGTACATTCGTCTTAACATTTTCAACTTTCATTTCCATAACTTGTTACCCTTATAAAATTACCCCTATAAAATAATAAAAACTTTTTATTGAAAAAAATTGCCCAGCATCTCTAAAAATATTGTTAAATATTATAAAGGGAAACAATTAAAACATTTTATTTTATGCTACAATTTTTCTGTGAATTATAAGAAATAGAGTGAAGATTTATGGAACAAGTTTTAATAAAATCAGGAAATGAATGTGCGGCACTTGCCGTATTACATTCGGGAATTAGTGTTGCTTATTCATATCCGGGAACACCTTCTACCGAAATAATGGCAGATTTGATTAAAAACATGACAAATGTAAAATGGAATGCAAATGAAAAAACGGCTCTCGAGGCTGCTCTTGGCGTTTCTTATGTTGGAGGCAGGTCATTTGTGAGCATGAAGCATGTAGGACTTAATGTTGCGGCTGACCCGTTTTTGAGCGGAGCCAACATGAATATAAACGGCGGTATTGTTATTGTCGTTGCCGATGATCCTGGCATGCATTCTTCTCAAAACGAGCAGGATACAAGATATTATGCTGATTTTGCAAGAACTATTTGCTTAGAACCCTCTACTGTTCAGGAAACTTACGATATGATTAGGGACGGATTTGAATTATCCGAAAAATTCCATAAGATAGTTGTTGTTCGTATGTGTACAAGACTTTCTCATTCAAAAGGCAAAGTTGTATTAAGAGATGGAGTTGATAAAAAGCTTTTGCCTCCGGTTGATTTTAAAGGATGGAACAGTGTTCCGAATTTCAGCAGAAAAAATTGGACAAGAACCGTTGAAACATTCCCTACCATTTTAGCAAATTCTGAAAATAGCGAATATAATTATGTTGAAAACATGGGTGCAAAAAAAGGTGTTATTACTACAGGATTAGGAGTACAATATTTTAAAGAACTCAATTTAGATATGCCTCATTTTCATATAGGCTGCTATCCTATTCCCGAAAACAGATTAGAAGCATTTTTACAAACACTTAATGAAGTATATATTATCGAAGAAGGTTATCCTTATGTAGAAAGGTTTGTTCGAGGAATTATCTCAACTGGAATAAAAATATACGGGAAATTGGATAATACCTTTAATCAAATCGGTGAGCTTACTCCGGATATTGTTGCAAAAGTTTTCGGTGTTGAAAATAACAATGAACCGTTAGACTTATCCATTGATGATTTACCGCCAAGGCCTCCTCAATTGTGCAAGGGTTGTCCTCATGCGGATACTTATACAATGGTAAAAGAAGTATTTAATAAATACCCTGATTTGGTTATTAATGCCGATATAGGCTGTTATTCACTAGGTGCTTTGCCGCCGTTTTCATTACCTATTACTTTGGTTGATATGGGAGCGGCTATTCCTATGGCAAAGGGTGCTGCTGACTGCGGGAAAAAATCAATAGCAATAATCGGGGATAGTACATTTATTCACTCGGGCTTAACGGGAGTTGTAGATTGCGTTAATAACTCCACTCCCACAACAATTATAGTTTTAGACAATAGTGTTACTGCTATGACAGGCGGACAACCGCAAATTTTACCGAGTGAAAATTTACCCCAAATAGTTGAGGCTATTGGTGTAGAAAAAGAGCATATTCATACGATTATTCCTCTGCCCAATAATTTAGAAAATAATGTAAAAGTATTAGAGGAGGAAATAAATTATAACGGAGTTTCCGTAATTTTTTCAAAAAGAGAATGTATTGAAGCTTTGAGAAAAGCTGCAAAACAAAAGAAAGGACAATAGAAAAGTGCAATATAATATAATTTTATGCGGAGTCGGAGGACAGGGTATTTTATTCCTTTCGAAATTCTTTATTCAGGTTGCGATGAAGGCAGGTTTGAATGCAAAACAGAGTGAAATCCACGGAATGGCACAAAGAGGCGGTTCTGTTTTTGCTCATATAAGACTTTCAGACGGAGAAATACATTCTCCCCTTATACCCGAAAATAGTGCCGATATGATTATCAGCATGGAGCCTCTCGAGGTTTACAGATATTCAAATTTTATTAATAAAAATACAAAGCTGATAGTTAATTCTACTCCTTTTAAAAATATTAATAATTATCCTGAGGAGGAAAAAATAATTACTCCTTTAAAAGAAAAAGGAGCATATTTGCTGGAAAATGCTTCTAATATTACTTTGGCAGGCTGTGCCTCAAAGTTTTTACCCATAGAAAAACATATTTTTGATGAAGTTTTATCTGACTTATCAAAAAAATCACAAGAAATGTATGAAAAGAATAAAGCGGATTTTGAAAAGGGACAAAATTATGATTTATAACAAAAAAGTTGAAACAATGTCTAAGGACGAATTGCATGAATTGCAATCAAGAAGATTAGTTAAGCTTGTAAATTACGTTTATGAAAAATCGGCATTTTATAAAAAAAGATTTGACGAAATGGGCTTAAAACCTCAAGATATAAAATCTATTGACGATATTACAAAGCTGCCTTATACGACAAAAGATGATTTGAGAGATACTTATCCTTTTGGTATTTTTTCAATGCCGCCGTCTGATATAGCTGAAATACATGTTTCCAGCGGAACAACAGGAAATCCTACATTAGTCGGATATTCAAGAAAAGATTTGTTCTTGTGGGCTGAAGTTATGGCTCGTTCACTTGCTTGTGCGGGTGTAAGCAAAAGCGATATTATTCAAATTGCCTATGGTTACGGCTTGTTTACGGGTGGGTTTGGTGCTCATTACGGAGCCTTGAGGTTAGGTGCAACTGTTCTCCCTATGTCTGCAGGACATACAAACAGACAAGTTGTTCTTATGAATTCTTTAAAACCCAGAGTTCTTGCATGTACTCCGTCTTATGCACTTTATTTAGGCGAAGAAGCACAAAATATAGGTTTGAAAAAAGAAGATATAACTTGGGAAATAGGTATTTTTGGCGGTGAACCTTGGAGTGAAAATATGAGAAAAGAATTGGAACGCCGTCTTAATATAAAAGCTTACGATATTTATGGTTTATCTGAAATAACAGGACCCGGGGTTGCTGTTGAATGCAGCGAACAAAACGGCTCTCACATTTGGTCTGATGTATTTTATCCCGAAATTATTGATAAAGAAACTAATCTTCCTGTTAAAAATGAGGGCGATTTCGGTGAATTGACTATCACTACTTTAACCAAGCAGGGTATTCCTCTTATCAGATACAAAACTCGTGATATAGTATCATTAACGACAAAAACTTGCGGTTGCGGAAGAACTGTTCCGAGAATAAGCAGAATTCAAGGCAGAGTTGATGATATGATTGTCGTAAGAGGCATAAACGTATTTCCGTCACAAGTTGAACACGTTCTTCTTAATATTGGTAAAGGGGTTACTCCTAACTATCAAATTATTGTCGACAGAGGAGATAATTATCAGGATAAAATGGAAATTGTTATCGAGCTTGATGAAAACACCTTCTCTGACAGTATTGCAGAATTAACACAGCTTGAAAAAGCTATTTTGAAAGAGATGTCAACCGTTTTGACTCTTACTCCAAAACTGAAGCTTGTTCCTCCTAATACCATTGAAAGATTTGAAGGAAAAGGTAAACGTTTAATTGACAGAAGAAAAATATAAGGAGAATATCTATGAAACAATTATCAGTATTTATGGAAAATCAATGCGGGAAATTACTTGAAGTTACGGATACATTAAAAGCCCAAAATATAGACATTTTAGCTATTTCTATTGCTGAAACTCAAGAGTTTGGTATTGCAAGAATGATTGTTGATGATATTGCAAAAGCTGAAAAAAGCTTAAAAGATAAAGGGTTTGCTTGCAATCAAACTAATGTTCTTGTTATTGAAATTGCTTCAAAACCCGGTGGTTTGGCAAGTCTATTAAAAATATTTAATGATAATAATATCAATGTTGAATATATGTACGGATTTCTTGGAAGAACTACCTCCGAAGCAACTATGGTATTCAGAGTAAAAAATTATGACAGTGCAAAAGAAATCCTTTCTAAAAATAATATAAAATTCAACGAAAATCTTTTGAATTAAAACTGTTTTGATTTAAAAACAAAAACCCGCATCTTTTGATACGGGTTTTTGCATTATATAATAAGCTTGATATTATTCTATATCGGTAGCTTTAAATGCAAAACCTGCAACAACACCTGCAACAAGGTTTGTAATAATTGTAAGCACTAAACAAGGCAAACAGGAAATATTCAAAACTCCGAGTCCTAAAGCCACAGCAGGATTAAACGCACCGCTGCAAAGGATACCGCCTACGGCAAAAGCACCGACAGTTACGGTTGAGCCTATTGCAAGACCGTAAAAAGAATTTCCGTCTGTACCTTTTGATGTTGCAACGTGAAGAACAACATAGCAAAGAGCAAATGTAAATAAAAATTCACCTGCAATTAATTGAGGCATTGCAAACGGACAAGAACATTCTTGTGCTTGAACAGGAACAAGATAAATTGCCGATAATGCCGCAACTCCCGCACCAAGACATTGACTAACCCAATAAGGAATAACCTGTTTCCATTCTAAAGCACCTCTGATGGCTGCAGCAACGGAAACGGCAGGATTATAGTGTCCTCCCGATACATGTCCGCCCGCATAAACCATAATCATTAATGCAAAACCGATTGCTATTGCAGGAATAACACCTTCTCCACCAAATCTTACAGCTGAAGCAACGGTAAACATCAGGAAAAATGTTCCGATAAATTCAACAAAATACTTTTTTAAATTGTTTTTCATTCCTTTTCTCCTAATTCAAATAATATATACACCAAATCAAAACTAACAAAAAGATAATACTACTTTATTTAATATAAAACAATAGTATAAAGTAAACCTTAAAGAGAATATAAATTATATAAAAATTTTTATAGTTTTACATGAGGGAATAATTTCCAATTATTTAAATCGTTACGGATGTGTTTGATTGGATAATTTCGTTTTTTAATAAAGTCCTTTTACCAAAACAAATCTGCCCAAACAAACAACCTCAGTATAAAACTTCAAGGAATTTATAAAGCATTGATTTTCGCAAAATCCGCCCGATAAATAAAGTTTTTCAGGTTTTTGAGCAAAGCTCCACGCATTAAAAGCAACCCCATGAATATATTTTGCAACTGCAATATCTGCTCTTTGAGTCTTTGTTATTTCATCCATAATTTTTTCCATGCCGAAAACTCCGCAAGTAACGGGATATTTCTCTTTTTCTGCCTTCAAATTTGTTACATCTAATGAATAGAATTTTCCTATCATTTCAATTGTTGCACCCGTTGCACTCGCACAGGCTGTATTCCAATCAAGCTCTTTATATTTTCCGTTTTCAAATCTTACCCATTTTGTATCTCTGCTGCCTATATCCAAAATAGTATAACTCTGCTCATCCTTTAATAACTTTTTGCTTCCAAAAGCAAGAGCCAAAATTTCATTTTCAGGCTCTTTATTCTCCTTTAAATAGCTTTGTGCCATGTGTCCCGTTGCATTATCAAACTTTTTATTTAAAGATGGTAATTCCGAGGTAGGAATAACAGAAAAATTTTCGTTTCCTTTTTCATCAACTTCAGCTATTTTACTGTAAGTAGTTCCCGCATCCAAATATAACATCAGCCTAACCTCATAAATGCCTGAATTTTGGCTTTTGTTGAATTATTTGCAATATCATCAACATCAATAAACAAACCGGAATACTTTTTTGCCAAGTATTTTGCCAATTGCATTTTATTGCAAAAAGTTTGAGCAAAAAATACCGTAGGCAAATTTTCGTCAACATACATCTCTAACTCTGTATCAGCCGGTCTTTTTGCCTCTACACATCTTGTCCATCCAAAAACATGTGTTGAATTTGGAAACAACTCCAAAAAAGAAAAATCATTCGGCGGTACACCCCAAAATCCAAATGTCGGCTTGATATAAGTATATTTATTATTATCTTTTTGAATAATATTTGCGGTTATTCTTGTAATTTTTTCTCCCAAACTTAAATCAGATGTAGAAATAGGAAGTGTTAATTCTGTTTTATCAGAATATTTATCATTAACCGAACATATTACCTTAAACCCCATATCCTTTAATATTCTTGCAACAAATCTTCCCGAATCACATTTTTCATAACCAACCGATGCAATTATTAATTCTAAATTATCTCTGAAAAAAATTGCATTATCCATAATATTGGAAATAATTTTGCAGGTTGTATCCGGCAAAATTGTCGTTTTAGGAGCACCATAGAGCGTGCACAAATCTACAAATTTGTGATTTGGGTATAAATTTTTGTATTCTTCAATTATTTCAGGCTTCGGGACTCCCCAAAAACCTATTGTATCTTTTTGTATCATAATTGTAATTTTAACTCAAAAAAAGCTATAATTCTTATCATGTTAAAAGTAATTATAGTAGGTACAGGAGAAATGGCATCATCTCTGCTTTTAGGAGTAATAGAAGCAGGGCATAAGGTGGTGGGCTTTTTACCCTATGAAAGAACTGCACTTTCTCCATTAAGACTTTGGATAAAAAATATTTTTGCCCCGTCTGATTTTTATGTTATAGCAGCTTCAAAAAAAATACCGATGATAGATGTAAAATCGGTTAATTCACCAAAGTTCAGAAAATTTATCCGAAACTCAAGAGCGGATATTGTTATTTTCGGCAGTTGGGGAGAAAAAATCTGCAAAAAAACTTTCGATACACCAAAAATAGCAACGATTAATGTTCATCCTGCCATGCTTCCTAAATACAGAGGGGCTAATCCCTATATGATGACTATTGCTAACGGCGAAGCAAAAAGCGGAGTAACCTTTCATTTGGTCAATGAATATTTTGACAGAGGTGCAATACTTTTACAAAAAGAAGTACCTATTTTGCAAGATGATACAGGCTATTTTTTAAAATTGAGAACTTGCCAAATTGCAAGAAATTCCGTTAAAGAACTGTTTGAAGGTATTGAAAATGCAAGTATTATACCGATTGAACAGGATGAAAGTCAGGCATCATACTATAAAAGAGTTGGCGCAAAGGAAGTTTTGGTTAATTTTAATATGACTTCTCAAGAAATATACAATAAAGTGAGAGGCTTTTATCCTTGGGCAAATTGTTATTTAAAAATTCCCAATAAAAGAGAATTTTTGAAAATAGGCTTTGCTCAAATTATTAATTTGGAGAATAAAACTTTTTCTTACAACAAAGATAATTATAATTTAGAAAGAAAATTCCTAAATCAGCAGCCGGGAACAATACTTAAACGTGCGAAGAATTTTATTTTATGTAAAACTATTGACGAAAACAGAGCAATTTTGCTTGAAAATCCCGAATTATACGGTTTCTTTAAAAAATTCTTTACAAACAGATATTTAAAAAATTTGAATAAATTGTGATTAATTATAAAAGTTGATAATAAAATTTCATTTTAAATATTATATATGATTAAGAAAGATAATTTTGTAAGTTATTATTAAAATTTCAATAACGAAGTATTTTTAAAATGCAATTTTGCAACAAATTTCAATCTTTCTTTTCCGTATTTTTGAACAAAATCCTGTGCTATTGAAGTTACTTGTTCGCTTGCACCTTTTTTTAAATCCAACTTAAATTCAAATCCTAATTTTTCCATTCTTTCAACATATTCACATCTTGCAATAACCGATGCACAAGCTACAGCTATATCACTTTCAGCCTTTGTTCTTTGAATAAGCTCTATTTTCTTTCCCTCTTTTTGAAGTGCATTTTTTATAAGCGACTCATCACCGAATTTATCAGATATTGCATAATCACAAGAGTTTTTCCCTAAAATATTTTCAATAGCCTTTGCATGCGCCCAAGCAAGGAGTTTGTTCAGATTTCCGAATTTTGCATATAACTCGTTATACTTCTCGTTAGAAATAACCACAATACTAAACGGACAATTCTTTTTTATCTCGTTTGATATTTTTCTTATAAAACTGTCGGTAAGTTTTTTACTGTCTTTTATATTAAGTGAAGTTAAATATTCAACCTGTTCTCTTTTTACCATAACTCCTGCCGTAACAAGAGGCCCAAAATAATCGCCTTTACCCGATTCATCCGTTCCAATCCAAGAGGGAAAATCATGAACAAAAGCATCAGGAGTAATTATCGTCTGCTGTTCAGCAATATTAAAATATTTTTTTAAAAAGTTATCCGTATTTTTACCTTGAACAAGACATTTGCCTGATTTGTAATATATTATGCAAACATTTTCTCCCTCAGCTCGCCAAAGTGCATTAGCCTGTGATGTAAAATTAAATCCTCCGCAAGAGAGTTTATTTTTTAAATTTTCGGCTTCCGCTAAAGGTATTTTTACACTGTAAAAATTCATTACACACCCTTATAAATTCTCAAATAATTCCAATAGCTTCTGAAAATTTTTCTGACATAATTTTGAGTTTCTTCATAAGGAATATTTTCAATCATTTCATCAGCATCCTCAGATTTATTCATCCATTTTTGTACAGAGCCTGCTCCGCCATTATAGGCAGCAACAGCATACATTGCATTTCCACGAAGCTGTGTTTTTATTTGTGAAAAATATTTTGTTCCGAATTTTATATTAGTTTGAGGATTAAAGAGCAAAAATTCATTAATCTTTCCGTATCGATAGCGGGAAGCAACCTCAGCAGCGGTAGAGGGTAATAACTGCATCAAACCGACCGCATTAGAACCGCTCAATGCTAAATTGTTAAAATAGCTTTCCTCTCTTATTATTGAAATAACCAAATATGCATCAAGTTTATTATTTTGAGAATATTCGTTTATAAATTCCGCATAATGTATAGGATAAGCACATTTGTATCTCAAGTCGAATTTATCCGGTTTATCCTGCATATTATCAAGTGCATCTCTTGCAATAACTGTGGATTTTGCACGAAGTCCCTTTTGGTATAAAATCCAGCTTTGGATAAAAGGTTCTCTGAAATTATACATCATATCAATAGTGTCATAATCACCCACCATCAATAATTCGGCTAAAGTAGCTCCGTATTTATTTTTTATCTCGGTATACGTATAAGGTAATTGAAGCTCAAAATCGGTTTTTAAAGTATGGTTAGGAGAAGTATTCCACGCAATATCAACACCTTTTTTTATTGCATGTATTCTGCCATTTGCTCTGAAAGCATAATAATCATCGGGATATTTTGTCATAACCCTCTGATATGTCTTAAGAGCCTGCTCTTTATCCCCCTCTTTTTCATAAATTTTTCCGAGCCAAAAATTTATTTTCGGAGAGGACTTAGCACCCGTAAAATTATTTATATGTTTTATTGCTAAGGATTTTGCAATATCGTATTTTTTATTTTTATTAGCATCAAAAAACAAATTCCAAAGAGATTCGCTTGCATAATCACCTTTTATATGATTATCAACAATTTTTTTATAAAGAATCATAGCCCTGTCCTTCGGCAGATACTTTGCCTTGTTATATAAAGCTATATCCTCCATATTTTTTTGAGAAAGAACCAAATCAGAAAGTTCATCCCACGCAGTCGATTTTGAAGCCGAAATATCCGCATACAAATACATAATATCAGAGGCCTCCTGCTGAGAAAGCTCTTTTATATTCTGCTCTAATCCAGTTTTTATAATATTTTTAGCCTCCTCGTTTTTATTTAACGCACTAAGAGTTTTTGCCTTGTAATACCAAGTTTTAGGATAATTTATATTTTTAAAATATTTTAAAGCCTCCTCATACTTTTGAGCTTTAAATAAAGTTACTCCGGCATAAAATTTATCTTCATCGGAAAACTTTGATTTTAAATCTATGAGTGTCTGCAAAGCTTCTAATGAAAATCTGCCATCCTGACTTTGAGAAATGTATTTTTTTAAATACTTTTCCTGAGCCGGTTTATTTTTAGAAGCATTTATTTCACTCAAATAATAATAACTGCCTGTTTCAAAATCCGTATTAGGATGGGAATTAATTATATTTTCAAAGATTTTAGCCGCACTGTCAAAAGTTTTACTTCTCATATAAGATTTTCCCAAATCATATTTTGCCTGTAAATAAAGCTGGCTTTGAGGATATTTCGCAACTAAAGAGGAAAGAGCTTTTTGTACAAGCATTTCATTACCTGTTTGTGTTGCAAAAAGTGCTTGTTGATATAAAACAGCATCATAAGCTTCATAACGGGGAGATATGGATTGAAGTGTTTGGTATGCCTGAGTGTATTGCTCCTGCTTCTTTTGTTCAAGTGCATTTTGATATATTCTCCGATAGTATTCAGTATTGTTAAACAAACTGCCAAACCTTGAATACTCGTACCCTAAAAGCAAAACAACAAATATAACGAAAACAATTATTAAAAATTTTATTACGTCATTGGATTGTCTGGCCAAAATATCTTCCTCTCAAAATTTTTATCAACCCATAACATGAATTATAACCTAAACATGTCAAACTTTATAAAAACTGCTTATTTTTTTATTTTTAAACAGTACCTTTTATGAAGAAAAACACTAAATACATCATCAAATTCTCCAAAATATTCTGTATTCAATTTGAGTTTTTCATTTAATTCCTTTTGTATATTATATTCATTTTCCTCCTGATTAATAATCAGAATTTCACCGCCATCATTTAATAATTCATAAGCATGGGAAAGCATTTTTTCAGGAGCAAAGTATCTCTCGGGCAGTCCCCATTTGATATGCGGATATCTGCTGATAAAGGGCAAAATCCAAATAATATAATCGTATTTTTCATTATGAAATAAAAAATCCTCGGCAATATAGTTTGTGTTTTTTAAATCTTTTGTATGGAATTTTGCTATTTCTTTTCTTGAATAAAAATCCGAATTGAGCCTCCCTGCATCAAGCTCAATACCATCCAATCTTTTAATCCCGAATTTTTGAAAGAAAATATACTCACTTTTTACATAATACCAATTTTTTGAACCTATATCGCAAACCGCTGAATTTTGTTTTATTTCATCAGAGAAATATTTATCAAAAACATCTAAAAAATAGAGGTTTTCTAAAAAGTTTCTTTTTGTTGTATTGTTTAAAATTTCAAGATTATATTTATTGTTTAATCTTTCAAAAGTTTCTTTTTGCTCCGAGGTTATAAAAATATTTTGCTTATCCTCATTTTTTTCATAATAATTTTTTATTGAAAAAGCCAATCTGTTTCGCAAGAAAAAATCAATATTATTTTTTATGTTATCGAAAAAATATCTCACTTCATTTTCTCCATTTTTAATTTATCATAACTATCCGAAATTTACATAATTCTCATAATTAGTAAAGAATATTTGTAAAAAAATTTAAACATATTATTGCTAATACTTATCTATGATGTAATAATTATCATACATTGAACATTTATAGAACTTAGAATTTTAGTGTTTTATTACAATATTTTTTAAGGAGTATTTATTTTATAAGAATTATGCAAGTATCTTTTGGTTATACGTCTATATTAAAAACTCACTGGAAAAACGGTTTAATGCCTACAGTAACAAAAGGTTTATATGGAGATGATCTTACGCAGGAGAATGTTTCGCTTGAACATATAAAACCTCATTCCCTGAGCGGTTCAACCGACTTGTATAATCTTGCTTTAGCATCAAGAAAAAAGAATTTAAAGAGAAAAAACAGACCGCTTTATGAAGTTTTGAATTTTGAGCAGGCACGAAAATATTTAAGTCAGTTTGAAGGTATTGATTTGCCGGATTTTAACGGAAATGCTTATGCTTATTTTACCGGCGAAAGAATAAGAAGATGCTTAAATGAAAACCCTAAAAAAATTTTAAACTTAAAAGCATAGCAATTTTTTATTTAGTTTTTAGCAAGGATATATTTATGAAAATAACTTTTTCGGGAAAAAAATCAATATTAATTAATTATTGGAGAAATGGTGCACTGCCATCGGTAAAAAGAGGATTATATGGAGATATACTGACACCCCAAAATGTTTCTCAAGAGCATATACTGCCTGCTTCAAAAGGCGGAAGGGCAGGAGTATATAATATTGCACTTGCAACTAATGATAATAATTGTATCAGAAACGATTTACCTCTTGCTAAATTTCTTACAAGACATCAGGCAGAAGAGTATCTCAAGCAATTTAAAAATATTAATTTAACTGATTTTAACGGAAATACTTATATCGAAAAAGTAAGAGAAACAATTTTAAGATGTTTCCAAAAAGGTTTATAATAACTTCTTATAAATATTAATATATAGTTTTATTTACAAGTTGATATTATTTCTTGTGTATGCAATAATCAATTGTGTATAGGTACTTGTTCAAGTTTTTTGCTTATATTTATTAATATGAATGTTTGAGCGAGAGGATATTTTTATAATTTTAGAAGGAGAAATCTATGCCTACGGAACAAAAAATTGACTATGGTAAAGTCGATGAAATCATTAAAAATTGTGGTGCAAAGAAATCTAATTTGATAGGCATTTTGCAAAAAGTGCAAGAAGAATTCAGATATTTGCCTCAAGATGTTCTTACTTACATAGGAACAAAAGTTGATGGGTTATCACCGGCAACGGTATACGGTGTTGCTACATTTTATGCACAATTTTCTTTAGAGCCAAAAGGAAAATATGAAATAAAATGTTGTGACGGTACAGCCTGCCACGTCAGAGGTTCAATGCCCGTTTATAATTCATTAAAACAAAGATTTAATTTAACAAACGGAAAATATACAACAGAGGACGGTATGTTTTCTTTAGAAACAGTTAGTTGTCTTGGTGCATGCGGACTTGCA
>JAEEGL010956907.1_pt1 | contig 15644 bp, 13 predicted proteins | sample 9134231 | NCBI WGS metagenome assembly JAEEGL01 (sample SAMN16246548, study PRJNA631951) | gut metagenome | biome: gut microbiome; feature: rumen; material: fiber-attached | host: Bos | place: Iran: Karaj | collected 2018-10
GACATTTAAGCTATGACTTTAAGGAATACAAAGACGCCCTTGGTTACTGGACTCGTATTTACGATTTGAATCTTGATAACGTAGATATCCGCGTTCTTACTGCAATAGGAAACTGTCACCGTAAGCTTAAGACTTTTGAAAAAGGAACTTACTTCTTTGACAAGGCCCTGCAGCGCGACCCTAAAAACTTCTACGCCCTCTTTGGTCTTGCAGACTGCTACCGAGGTATGGGCCAGCAGCCAAAATCAATTGAATACTGGAACAAGATTCTGGAAATTGATCCAAGAAATAAAGTAATTCTTACCCGTGCCGGAGACGCTTACAGAACAATAGGAAACTATGATGAAGCTGTTAAGTATTACACCAAGGCACTGGAAATTGATTTTGATATTTATGCAGCAATAGGTCTTGCCCTTATCTGTAAAGGTCAGGGAAAGCTTGAAGAAGCCGTAGACCGCTTTAAGAATCTTATCCGCAATGATCCAAGAAATTCACGCCTTTATGTAGATCTTGCTGAATGTTATTCTTTGATGAACCGCAAGGACGAAGCAATCAAGCTTCTTGAAGATTATCTTCATAACGACGGAAAGAATATTCAGATAAGAAATCTTCTGGAAAGATTGCGCAGATAAAGCAAAGAATTCTTAATGGAAAAGATTGTCTTAACAGGCTGTACTCCAGACGAGATTGCACAAAAATTACAATTGTCTCAAAGCTTCCGCGGAAAACAGATTTTTAAATGGATTAGCAGCGGAGTTTTAAACTTTGACCAGATGACCAATTTAAGCCTGGACCTTCGAAAAGAACTTGAAGAAAAAGCAAGCCTAAGGACAAGCAAGGTTGCACAGACTCTTACAGACCCCGACGGAACTATAAAGCTTGTAATTGAACTTTTTGATGGAAATCATATAGAAACTGTACTTCTTACTGATAAGGAAGGAAGAAAGACTGCCTGTGTATCCTGCCAGGCCGGTTGTGCAATGAAGTGCGCCTTCTGCCAGACAGGAACTCTGGGACTTGCCCGAAACCTTACTACAGCAGAAATTGTAGAAGAATTTTTATACCTGGAAAAAGCAGCCGGCAGACTTGATAACATTGTCTTTATGGGCATGGGAGAACCAATGCAGAATCTTGCTGCAATAAGAAAAACCATAGAGATTTTGTGTCACAAGGATGGCCGTGCCCTTTCTTCTAAAAGAATAACCTTGAGTACCTGCGGTATTGTAAAAGGAATATATGATCTTGCAGACAAAGGGCCTGCCATAAGACTTGCAGTTTCCCTTACCACAGCCGACCTGGAATTACGACAAAAACTCATGCCGGTTTCACATGGGCCTAACAGTTTAGAAGAGCTCCGTAAGGCAATTGACTATTATGCAAAAAAATCAGGAAAACGGGTTACACTTGAAGCAGCCCTGCTGGGGAACACAAACACTTCCCGGGAGTCTGCACAGAATATGATTGATTTTGCCCGTGGACTTGATGTAAATATAAACCTGATTCCATGGAACCCTGTTGTCAGCCTGCCTTTCACAGAACCAGGTCAATCAGAAATAAAAAGTTTTGTTCAGGCTCTTGAAAAAGCCGGATTAAATGTTACACTAAGAACAAGAAGAGGAAGAAAAATTGGAGGAGCTTGCGGACAACTCGGTAGAACCGCAAAATAATATTTCAAAGGGTGTATTTTTTCTCATTTGTTCGGCTTTTTTCTTTGCATTAATGGCAGTATTTGTAAAGCTTGCAGGGGACATTCATTTTATTCAAAAGGCCTTTTTCCGTAATGCAGTTGCCTTTATTATTGCCCTGGGCGGTACCATTAAAGACCTGAAAGTAAACGGTAAAGAAACTGTTAAAATTCCAAAGGGCGCACTTCTTTATCTCTTTTTACGGGCTATAGCAGGTTCCATAGGAGTTTTCGGAAACTTTTATGCAATTGACCGAATCCTTTTAGCAGATGCCGCAATCTTAAATAAAATGGCACCCTTTTTTACAATACTTTTCTGCTTCATAATATTAAAAGAAAAAATAAAGCCTGTGCCTCTTATCTGCATTATTATTGCATTTTTGGGTTCTATTTTAATTGTAAAGCCTTCCTTTAATTTTACCCAGATGCTTCCTACCCTGACGGCCTTTATGGGAGGAGTTGGAGCAGGTCTTGCCTATGCCAGCATCCGTAAATTAAGTTATCTTGGCTGCAACGGAAAAATAATCATACTCTTTTTCTCTGCCTTTTCCATGCTGCTTTCGGTTCCATATATGATAGTCAGCTTTAATCCTATGACAGGTTTTCAGATTTTAATGCTCTGCTGCGCCGGGGCCTGTGCCGCTGGAGGACAGTTTTCTGTAACTGCTGCCTATTATCATGCACCTGCAAATAAAATAAGCATTTATGATTATTCCCAGGTTCTCTTTTCTACCCTTTTTGGATTTATTTTCTTTGGTCAGATTCCCGACTGGATGAGTCTTTTGGGCTATATAATAATCATTGCAATGGCAATTATAAATTATATATATACACATAAGAATGGGAATGTTTGAATATGGATTGCTTCGCCCTTCGGGCTCGCAATGACGGTCATTGCGAGGAGCAAAGCGACGTGGCAATGATGGTCATTGCGAGGAGCAAATCTACGTGGCAATGATTGTCATTGCGAGGAGCAAAGCGACGTGGCAATCCATACTATAAAATAAATATTATTTGAAAAAAGTCATTTTTTAATTTATAATGTTAATATTTATGGAGTTATTTTATGCAGAAGAAAATATATGTAGTAGGCATGTTTGATGACGACACTGCCGCCAAAGTTCAGGCTGCTGTTGCTGCAGTTGCAGGAGTAACAAATGCCGTTGCAAACTGCGAAAAATCACAGGTCTTAGTTGATTATGGCGATGCAAGTCAGGAAGATGCAATTAATGCTGCTATTTCTGGTTGTGGTGTAGATGTTATCGGCTGATAAAATGAAACTCACAATTCTAGACGGACATGCCGTAAACCCGGGGGATCTTCCCTGGGATTTTTTAAATTCCTATGCCCAGGTAACAGTTTATGAAAGAACTCCACCGGAGCTTGTAGCCCAGCGCATAGGAGATTCTGACGCAATTTTTTTAAATAAAATTAAAATAACAGAAGATATTTTAAGTCAGTGTCCAAATCTTAAATATATTGGCGTGCTTGCAACAGGTTATAATGTTGTAGACTTAGATGCAGCCCGCAGTCATAATATTACAGTAACTAATATTCCGGCTTATTCTACAGATTCTGTAGCCCAGCATGTTTTTTCTTTTATCCTTTATTTTACTAATCAGGTAGCCCAGCATTCCCAATCTGTTATGAAAGGAGACTGGATTAAATGCCCGGATTTCTGTTACTGGAATTCAAGTCTTAATGAACTTGCAGGAAAAACTCTGGGTATATTTGGTTATGGCCATATAGGAAGCCGCGTAGCTCAGATTGCAAAGGCCTTTGGCATGAAGGTTATCTGCTGCACAAGAACTCCAAAGCCTGATATGCCTGAACAGGTAGACTTTGAAACATTGTTAAGATGTTCAGATTTTTTGACACTTCACGCTCCACTTACTCCACAGACCAGTAATATTATTAATAAAGAAAGCCTGGCCTTAATGAAGCCGACCGCTTACCTTATAAATACAGCCCGTGGTGGTTTTGTAGTTGAAAAGGATCTTGCAGACTGCTTGAACAAAGGTGGAATTGCGGGCTTTGCTGCGGATGTACTTTTAGAAGAGCCTATGGCTAAAGATAATCCCCTGCTTGGGGCTAAGAATTGTATTATTACTCCGCATATTGCCTGGGCGCCTTATGAGACACGTAAAAGATTGCAGGGAATTGCAGAAGAAAACCTTAAAGCCTGGTTGGACGGGCATCCTGTGAATGTGGTGTCGTAGATTGCTTCGTCGTCCTTTGGACTCCTCGCAATGACAAGATGCTTATGTCATTGCGAGCTTAGCGAAGCAATCTACGTCGTTTTCAATTAAATTGCATTACATTCTTTCAAACACCGGAATATTCTCTATCGGGGTTTCTACAGTAATTGTAGTACCTCCTTCGTATTCCTGACCGGTGAAAATATGTTTCCATCTGCCGTCAGGGAGGTATACAGTTCTGGAGTTTTCACTTGGATTAAGGACCGGGGCAACAAGATACTTTTCCCCAAACATATACTGGTCCTTGAGCTTCCAGCAGCGTTCATCATCAGGGAACTCGTAGAACATTGTTCGCATAAGAGGGCTTCCGTTTGCACTTGCCTCTTTCATAAGCTTACTTACATAAGGTTTAAGGCTTTGGCGAAGCTTTATCTGTTCTTCCATTATTTTCTGAGCCTCAGGTCCATAACTCCATATTTCATTAGGCTGGCCTGTAAAAAGATAACCGCCTCCGTAACCACGCTCAGGGTCCTTGTCTAAAGGCGGAATATTATGAGGTTCTCGGTCTCCATGGAGTCGTAAAATTGGGCTGAATACTGCAAACTGAAACCAGCGGATTAAAAGTTCAACAAAGGCCTTGTCGGAAGGGTCTCCGTACATAAAACCGCCTATATCTGTTGTCCACCATGGGATTCCGGCCAGTCCTATATTCAGACCTTCCATTATTGAATCCTGCAGGCATTCCCAGGAAGACTGAACGTCCCCGTTCCATAAAACCTGATTCTGGGTCTGACTTCCAACCCAGGCACAGCGTTCAAGGTTTACAAAATCCTTAAAACCTGCGGACTTCATTCCGTCATAGAAGGCCTGGCTGTAAAGCTTTGGATAGATATTTGAACAGGAAAGAGCTGTTCCTAGCTGGTAGCGGTAGTTACCATAATCATAAACACTGTAATCAGGCTCTGCGTTATCAAGCCAGAACATATCAATTCCATAATCTGCATAATTTTTACGGCAGATTTCCCAAAGGTAGTTGCGGGCCTCAGGGTTGGTAACATCAATAGTAAGACAGTCGCCGTTAAAATCATAAGTCTGATTGCTGCCATGTTCTGTGCGCACCAGGAAGCCCCTTTCCTGCATTTCGTAAAAGTGAGAGCATTTTTTATCTACACTAGGCCATACACTGACCATAACCTTTGTGCCCATTGCATGTAATTCATCACACATAGCTTTAGGGTTAGGCCAGTATTCCTTATCAAAGCACCAGTCACCCTGTCGCGGCCAATGGAAAAAGTCAATTACAATAACATCAAGATGAATACCCATTTCTTTGTATCGGCGGGCAACTTCAAGAACTTCGGCCTGGGTACGGTAACGCAGCTTGCACTGCCAGAAGCCAAGATATTCTTTGGACATCACTGGGGCGCGACCTGTGGCTGCCGTGAAGTTTTCTATTATGCTTTTAGGAGTGTCGGCTACAGTAATCCAGTAATCCATCTGCTTTGTACTTTCGCTGGTCCATTCAGTCAGGTTTTTGGCAAAGTTAGCGCGGCCAACAGCAGGGTTATTCCATAAAAATCCATAACCCAGGGAAGAGAGAGCAAAAGGTATGGAAATCTGGCTGTTACGCTGTGCAAGTTCAAGATTACAACCCTTCATATCAAGATAAGGAACAGGATACTGGCCCATTCCATAAATTTTTTCATCATCATTAGGTTCAAAACGAACAGTAAGCTTATAATCTCCGCCAATTATCCCCTTCCATTCGCGGGCAATAACCTTTGTACAGTTAGAATGCTTTGTAGCCTGAGGATCATAGGAGCGGAAATATTCATGAAGAAAACGCTGCCCGTCCTTATAAAATCCAATTACACCGTTGTTATTTATTTTTGCAGTAAGGCGCCCGTTTGTAATGCTGGCCCCCTGCTCTGTCATTTCTATAGTGGCCTTGCATTCAGAAACTTTTTGTGTAAGCCCCCAAGGCTGATCAACAAATTCCCGTTCCAGCGTAGCACGAACTCGCAGGGAATCTTTTCCCCAAGGTTCAATAATTAAAGTTTCATTCTGTTTCTTTAATACCAGAGTGGATTTTGATTGGTAGAACATATTATTCTCCTTTTTGTTCTTTTTCAGTTGCTTCTTCTTTTTCCAGTTTTCCTAATAACGAATCCATTAACAGATACATTCCGGTCGATGGATTTTCTTTTTGTTTTTCATTTTCACTTAACTTTTCTGCATTTATTCGGGCTGTGTTTAAATTGTCTTTTAGAATATAAAATAAATCTTTTCTAGATTTTAATTCATCAATACTTTTTAGTTTTTCTTTTTTATCAAGAAGACTATTTACTTTTTCCAGGGCATTCTTCTGTATATCTAATCTGGAACAGGCTGTATCTCTATATTCAAAATGAAGAACAAGCCAGAATTCAAAACAAGGATTTGAACATGCAACTTCAACACCTTTTTCTTTACTTTCTTTAATTGTTTTAAGGAAGTTATCTTCCGGATGGCCACCAAAGCCCTTGCCCTTTAATTCAACTTCATCACGGTCTATTAGAATCCAGAATTCATCAAATTGTTCTCTATCAGGATACTCCAATAGATCTGCTAAAACTCCATGAGGATCTGAATGACCATGCGGCGCAAGAATTACCTGTGTTCCGGCAGCAATTTTTTTTATAGATTTATGGTATTTAATTAAACCATTAATATAGTTCGGTTCAGTACATTCTCCTTCACAGGCAATGAGGTATATTTTAAGACCTTCTTTACTTTCAGGCTTACGTTTATCTTGAGATATTGATTTTAAGCTTTGATGTTTTCCCCTGGCCATTAAAACCTCTAAAATTTAAAATCACCCAAATAAGGAATAGCTCCGAATTTTCCCATAATATACTTCTGTTCAATTTTTTCATTTTTTCTTATGTCTTTATATTCAGAAAGACTTGTAATGTGAGAACATCCGTATTTATCTTTTTCTGTAAACCAGATTTGTTCTTTATCAAACAAAGACTGATCAAGAAGATTTGTATCCTGTGAAGTAAAAATAATCTGACCACCCTTTGGATTAGATTCTTTTGAATTAAATAATTTTACAATTTTTCTTGTAAGAATTGGATGTAAGCTGGCATCTAATTCATCAAGGAATAAGGTTGAGCCGTTTAATAAAGCTTCGATGACAGGACCAATTACAAAAAAATACTTTTGAGTTCCAAAGGATTCGTCTTCAAGAAGATTAAACTTAACCTCACCTATTGGATCTTCTTTAGTATATTTTGTATGAGTAGTTTTAATTGTTTTTTGGTTTTGAAATAAAGCATATACAATTGCCTGAATAGAGCTGCTTTTTTGAAATTCAAAATTTTCTTCCTGGAAAATATCATTAATTCCAAAATCAGCATCATGAATGAAATTTTTAACAATTTCTTTTATTTCAGGTTTTTCAAGCAAATTATCGTAATTATTTAATGAATATAGTTCCGAAGAATATTCAATCATCTGTGTATTTTTAAACCATTGCAGAACTTTTGCAGCAGGTTCATTTGTATAACGGTCAGCTTCCCACAAAAACAATGAGTTTTCTAAGTGTTTTATTTTTTCAAGCTCTTTATATTTAGTAATTTTTATTTTACCGTTATTTTCTTCAATATCATATTCAAAAACTGTTGTAGGTTGGAAAGATTCATAAACATATAAATATTCCCCATATACAATTGTTTTATTTTCTTCAGCTCCGTATTCAAAACCATATCTATATTTTTTTCCTTCAAAAACAAAAGTTATGTCAAAAGAAGTTGAGTCATTTTGAGATTCATCTGAAAGCTTGAATGTATTAACAGGCATAGAATCGGTAGACTGAACAATTTTATCTTCATTTAAAACAAGCTTTCGCATCATTTGAAAAGCTTTCAGAACATTAGATTTTCCACTACCATTGGCGCCATAGAAAACTGTTGAAGGATAAACTTTTGCAAATTTACAGTCATAAATTGCAGAAACCGACTGATCTTTGTTTGTAAATAAATCAAGCGTAAAAGTATCTTTGAAGGATTTAAAATTTCTTGCTGAGAATTGAATTAACATATGATTATTTTATTATATAAGTCGTAAAAATGCAAGTTTATTTTTAATTTTTGCATATTTTTTACATTTTTTAGATATAGATTCGATATATTTACTTACAATTAATATAAACAAATTCATAGATTTTATTTATAAAAAATGATATTATTTCTTGTAGGGAGAACAATTTGATGCATAATCTTAGAAAAACTTCAATTCTTTTTTGTACTTTAATTCTTGGGCTTTTTACAGCTTGTAATTTTTCTAATCTTATTAAGAAAAACGGCCAGGTCTTTTTGGATTTCAGTGGAATAGCTAAGGAGCTTAATTCCAATTCCAGAAGTGTAATTGATTCTGTACTGGAGCCTAATACCGAATATTTTATTGATTTGAAAATAGAAGGCGCTTATAAGTTGAACGCAACAATCAATTTAAACGAGCAGTCATATTATGAAATAGACGATATTCCAGCCGGAAGTAGAATCAAGGCAAGTATTGAAGTTTATAAGTATAATATGAATTATTACAAAGAAATTCTTTTTACCGGCGAAAGCAAACCCTGTGTAATTTCTTCCGGTGAAAATAAAATAGAAATCAAACTCAAATCTAAATTTAGAATTACCTTTAAGATTTATGTAAGATATGATCCCAACTATCAGAACGACAACTGGGAATCGGAACCTGCATACAATAATGGTGCAACTGCAGATACAGGTTTCTTCTATATTCAATCTGCAATTCAGTATATTGCTGATCATCCTGATAGAAAGAAAGATTGGGAAATTGTATTGACTGGGTATGAAGCTAACGAAGCCTTTGATCAGGCTTTTGAATTTGGAGACAATTTAGGTTATAACAGTGCTAAATCAATTATTTTAACCAGTACATCAAATCCAACAGCTGCAATAAAATTTAATTCTGAAGCCAGATTTATTACGGTTAATACCCGCTGTCCAATTGAATTTAACAATATTATGATTATGCCAAATAATGGATCTGGTAATAATAAAATTCTTTATACAGAATATGACTCAGAATGTGATGTTACACTCGCTAATGGAACAAAATTTGAAGGATATAATTCTTCTTCTGCTAATGGTTTTGCCATTTTTATAACTGGTGGCTCAGTCAATATGGAAGGACCTTAAAGTATTTCCGGATTTTATTACAATAATGGATCTGCAGCTGTAAATGTAGTTTATGGATCTTTTACTATGGCTGGTAAATCTACTATAACCAACTGTCATGGTACAGAAGGTGGTGCCGTTTATCTTACAAATATACATAATTCTTTTTCACTTAGAGAAAATGCAAAAATTACAAATTGTTCAGCAAGTTCTAATGGCGGAGCTATTTTTGTAAATAAAGGTAGTGTGAACATATCAGGCGGTCAAATTGCAAATTGTTCTGCCAATAGTAAAGGTGGTGCTATTTATACTGAGGACCCAAGCAGTGATATGTATATTTATATCTCTGGCGGAGAAATAAAAAATAACCAGGCCGAATGTGGTGAGGCAATTTATTTATCATATGAAAATAATCCTGCACAAGGTCAACCTAACAAAATGGCCAGATTAATACTGTCAGAAAATGCCTGCATTGATCTTTCTAATGATATTTTTAGCGAAAAACAACCTGTTTATTTATCTGGTGAACTTACGACAGATAAAAAGAAAGTTGCACATATTACTTATAATAGTGGCGCTGGCCTTTCCCCAGGCAACAGTAAAGTAATTGATAAATATGGAGACGTTAAACAAAGTGTTATTACTAATAATGCTTTCAAATTCTATGTAAGAGTTATTGATGATTCTGGTGATTATTGGGTGAATGATAGTGGGCTTATAATGCAATTTAATACAAATAATTATTTAACTGGTGATGCAGAGCTTCGTATTGGCGATATAATATTTGCCAATAACAAAAGAGTACACTTTTCATCCTTCAATAACCTTAGTAAAAAACTTTATGATTCTATTGCGGGCATTGTTTTCTATGTTGGTTCTGATTCAGGCTTCCTGGGAAATGTAAACCTTATTGTTGGAACTGAAACTTATGAAGGACATTTAGAAAAAGATCCATACGGAGTTACATGTGTATATCCACATTTTGATGTTACCAATATTACTTGTTTTCCGAATTATGCGGAAAATTATTATGGTGACGAAGTTGTAAGAAATGAAAGTACTATGCTTTTGAGTGAAATAATGGATATTAAATTTGAGGGAATTGGAATAGGAAACAATGGAATTACAGAAACTTTAATGACAAAAATATTAAACGGTGACTTTCCTTTGTACAAGGATGTAATTGACTATGGTGCCCAGGAAAAATTTTCTTTTGATGGATGTAAATATAAAAGCAATACAACTTCCGATTACACTAATAACTGGTATATCCCTGCAATTGAAGAATATAAAGTATTAGCCGAAGCTTTTGAGAGTTTTACTTTTAAAGCTTATTATGTTTCGCTCACAGGTTCAATATTAACCGGTAACTATATATCAGAATCATTGATGTGGAAACAAAATTATCAATATCCTGCTGCATTCTATTCTACATATGGAAATAAAAATTATCCATATTATTTTGGAATTAATTTTCAGACTAAATCAATAACACAAGAAGTTTCTCCATATTATGATTATAGGAAAAACAAAGTTGTCCCTATTCATATATATGAACCAACTAATCAATAAAAGAATTGTATAACTTATTTTTTTTAGTTTGATTTATAATTAATTCTATCATTTCTCCATTTTTTTATCCTTTTCTTACAGTCTCTAAAGAGTCTGTAAGAACGGGGAAAGTGGAGTTTTAGGGATAATTTAAATCTTTCGCTTGGGGAAAAGATGGATAAGTCCTGTTGGTTTATAATGGAAATTAATTTCTTTTGATATTTTTTTACTTTCAGATGCTTATAGGCTTTTGCAAAAAGATTAATATAATAAATGAGTATTTGTAATATACCCGTTCTTATTAGATCTTTATCTTTCTTTTCTTTAAAAAATTCCAGCTCTTCCACAAGTGCATCTGTTTTTTCTGTAATATTTCTATAAGTTTGTCTTCCTGTTATTGAAGCAGTTCGGTTTCTATAAAAATATAGGTTTGATTTGGTGTAAACAATTCTTTGTGCCTTATACATTATTTTATAAGTTGTAAATATATCTTCATACAATCGCCCGACAGGAAATATGATATTCTCAAACAAAGAATGATGGTAAAGTTTATTCCAGGCTGCTACCCAAAGAGTAAGACGTCTTTTTATAAAATCACTAAATATATTTATTTCATAATCAAAAAAAGTTGTTTCAATTGTATTATATGAATTAAAATTTTCATCAATTCTTCTATATGAACAAGCCGAAATCAACAAATCAGGGAATTTTAAAATACCATCATAAAGTATTTCTATCATTTGTGGATGAAGAACATCATCACTATCAACAAAAGTCCACCACTCCCCCTTTGCAATTTTCATTCCTTCATTTCTGGCATCACTTAGTCCTCCGTTTGTTTTATGAAGGACACGAATCCGAGAATCTTTTTTTGCATATTCATCACATATTGCAGGGCATCGATCCGGAGAGCCATCATCAACAAGAATTATTTCTATGTTTTTATATGTTTGCTGTATACAAGAATCAATACAATCGCGAAGATATGGTTCGACTTTATATACTGGGATTATTATTGATATAAGGGGTTGATTATTGTTCTTTATTTGTTCTGTTGTGTTCAATACTTATTACTCTCTCTTTTAATTCTTATTTTTTTTACATAGATTTTTATTTTACATTGAATTATAATAAAATTTAATATGATTTCAACACCAAGTGTTAAGAAAAACTATATTTTAAGCATATTATATGAAATTCTTTGCATAATTACTCCTTTTATAACCGCTCCATATGTTTCACGAGTACTTGGAGCTGAACAGATTGGTGTTAACAGTTTTGTACATTCTATGCAGGCTTATTTTTGTATGGTAGCAACATTAGGAACTGCAGCCTACGGAAAAAGAGAAATTGCCAGAAACAGAGATAATGCATACGAACGGACAAGATTATTCTGGGAAATAGAACTCCTTTCTATTCTTACTTCGGGTGTTGCAATACTTGCCTGGATAATTTTTATAATATGTTCAGTTCAATATAAAATTTACTATTTGGTTCTCACTATTGGTATTTTTGATAAAATGCTCGCAATAGGCTGGTTTTATGGCGGCATTGAACAATATAAATATACAGTAACCAGAAATACAATTGTTAAGATTACCGGCATAGTTTTAGTTTTTGTTTTTGTACATTCTCGTGAAGATCTTTTGCTTTTTATTTTGATTAATTCTTTATGCTCTTTCTTAGGTGCCGCTTCGATGTGGATTCCTTTAAAAAAATTCTTAATCAAAATAAACTTTAAAGAATTAAATATATGGCCACATTTTAAACAAACTTTTGTTTACTTTATTCCTACAATAGCTACTTCACTTTATTCTGTTCTTGATAAAACCTTAATAGGTCTCATTACCCATGAAGAAAGTCAGAATGGTTATTATGAACAGGCAAATAAAATAATTAATATTATAAAAGTATTCACTTATGGTGCATTAAACGGAGTTGTTGGATCCAGAATTTCATATTTATTTGCACAAAACAAAATTGATGAAATTAAACAGAGAATTGAAAAATCCATTGATTTTATTATGCTCATTGGAATTGGATCCTGTGCCGGTATGTATGGCATTGCAAAACGTTTTGTTCCCTTCTTCTTTGGTCCGGGATATGATCAGGTAGTTTATCTTTTGTATATTCTCTTACCTATTATTTTAATAATTGGAATAAATACAAGTCTTAGCAGTTTTTATTATATTCCAATTGGAAAAAGATTGCAGAGTGCCATGTACATTATTTTTGGTGCTATTTTCAATTTAATTGCAACCATTATACTCATTCCGAGGTTTAAATCATATGGGGCTGCAGTTGGTTCCATTATTGCAGAAAGCGTAATAAACTTTTTTTACTTTTCACGCTGTGAAGGGTTTTATACTGTGAAGCAATTAGCCTTGTCTGTATATAAAAAGTTTATAGCCGCAATAATTATGTTTGTTTATTTATTCTTTATGGATAAATATTTAAATCTTCAGAATTGGCTTGTTCTTGCAATTCAAGTTATAGGTGGTGCTAGTATTTATTTTGTAATTCTTTTAATATTACGGGATAAAGCTATTAAGACCTTACTGGAATTGAAGATATTTGACAGATTCCGAAGGAAAAAAATAGAGGATTCCAGGAATTAATATTATGAATATTATTTTGCTAAGAAACATAAAACATTTTATTAAAGATTGTTTAGGAACAATTTGTTTTACTTTCTTTAGACTCTTCAAAATCAAATCTAATAGAATCGTATTCTCAAACTATTGGGGTCTTAATGGATATACAGATAGTCTAAAATATATAGCCGAAGAATTATTAAAACAGAATTCCTCTATTCAAATCATATGGCTGCTAAAAAATATGAATATGGAATTACCCGAAACTATTAAAAAGGTAAAGTATAATACATTAAAAGCCTTTTTTTATTTATCAACTGCAAGTGTATGGGTAGATAGTCAAAGAAAATCTGTTTTTATGAAAAAAAGAAAAAGTCAGTTTTATATTCAAACCTGGCATGGTTCTATCGGATTTAAGAAAATTGAATTAGATTGCCTTAATTCTTATGATAACAAAAAATATTATTTGAAATCACGAAAACATGATACCGGTTTAATTGATTTATTTCTTTCAGGTAATTACTGGTTTAATGAAACAATAAAAAGAGCATTTGATTATAAGGGGGAAATTCTTACAGAAGGTACTCCTCGTAATGATATATTAGTAAATAATAATGATTCATCATTAAAAGAACGAATTATAAATTCTCTTGGGCTTTCTAAATATGATAAAATCATTCTTTATGCTCCAACTTTTAGAAAAGATGAAAAAGATATGTCTCCATATTTATCTAATACAGAAAAATTTATTTCTGAATTAAATAAACAGTTTAAGCAAAATTGTTGTTTATTAATTAGATTGCATCCAAGAATGTTTATTTTAGCAAATAAAATAAATTACTCTGAAAATATAATCAATGTTTCAAAGTATAGTGATATACAAGAATTACTTTTAATTTCCGACTATTTGATAACTGATTATTCTTCCTGTATATTTGACTTTGCTTTACAATATAAACCTGGTTTGATATACGCCACAGATTTAGAAGACTTTAAAAATGATAGGAATTTTTATTTTGATATTGAAGATTCCCCTTTTCCAATATCAAGAAATGAAAGTGAATTAATTACCAATTTAGTAAATTTTGATTTTTCAAACTATAAAACACGACTAGATGAATTTTTTAAGTCTGTCAAATTAAATGAAACTGGAAAAGCCAGTCAAAAAGTAGCTAAAATAATTATGGAGAAAATTTATAAATAACGAGGTAATAACATGACTATTGCATTATTAACAGCAGCTGGAACAGGCACAAGAATGGGACAAGATATTCCTAAACAGTTTATGTATGTCGAAGATAAACCTTTGATTATTCATACTATGGAAGCATTTCAAAAACATCCGTCTATTGATAAGATTTTAGTAGTTACATTACCGGCATGGATTGAAGTATTAAGAGCTTATGCCCATCAATACAATATTACAAAATTAGAATGGATTGTACCTGGTGGAGAGACTGGACAGGAATCTATATTAAATGGTCTTTTAGAATTGAAAAAACATTGTTCTGATGAAGACATTATTATGATTCATGATGGAAATAGATGTAATATTTCAAGTGAAATTATTTCAGATAGTCTGGTAACTTATAAAAGTCATGGAGGAGCTGTTGCAGTAATACCATGCGTTGAAGTTGTTTATTATTCAGATAATTCAGGCGAGAGTGCACAAAAAACTCTTCCAAGAGAAAATCTTTATAGGACTCAAACTCCACATACCTATTCTTTAGGTAAACTTTTATGGGCACACGAACAGGCAAAAGAAAAAAACATCACTAACACAGCAGCTACATGCGGTTTAATGACAGCTCTTGGTGAAACAATACATTTTTCAAAGGGTTCTGAACAAAATTTGAAAATCACAACGGTTGATGATTTATTGATTTTCAAAGCATTGTTACATACCAAAAAAGATAACTGGATTAAATAAAATTTTTATCAATAGGTAGAACTAATTGACAATTCTTTCAAATATCAATCAGATGGAAAAGCTAGTTATAAATGTGCAACCTGAATTCTGGAGTTATTAACAAAATAATTTTTTATAGGAGATTATGTAATTTGAAAACAATTTTAGAATCAAATCTTTATAATTCTGACATTAATCGTGTTATAAATGGATATTTAGATTTCAATATATTTCAGAATAAATCATTTTTTATAACAGGTTGTAACGGGCTCATCTGCTCTTCTGTGGTTGATTTATTACTACATGCAGATAAAGAATATAATTTGAGTATTCATCTTTTTCTTGCAACTCGAAATATTGAAAAAACTAAACAAAGGTTTTCTTCAAACAATTCTTCTATATCCTTTTTTGAATATGATGCAAACAAGCCTTTAACTTTTGAGCAGAAAGTTGATTATTATATTCATGGTGCAATTCCTGCCAGTCCAGATTTATTTTTTTCTAAACCTGTAGATACAA
>JAEEGL011286474.1_pt1 | contig 15644 bp, 19 predicted proteins | sample 9134231 | NCBI WGS metagenome assembly JAEEGL01 (sample SAMN16246548, study PRJNA631951) | gut metagenome | biome: gut microbiome; feature: rumen; material: fiber-attached | host: Bos | place: Iran: Karaj | collected 2018-10
CCAGCCTCCCCCATCTCCTCCGCTATCGTGGGCAGTGCCACTGACACTATGGTTGCGTCCAATGCGGTCATGAATGTCCCTAGCACCAATGCGAAGAGGATGATCTTGTTCGAACCTGTTCCGGATGGCATCGTTCACCTCATCTCAACAAAAGAACAACCCCATTGTAACGATATAAAAGAGAGCATATATTTTTTTAATATGTCCACAGATGACGTACCCATGACCCCATTAGAGAAGAGATGGACATTACTCCTGATACTCGGGATATTGGCCATCGCGGTAGGGCTTATCATTCTCCTGTGGACCGGCATGTCCGTGACGATCTACGTCATCTTCACAGGTGTATTGGCTCTCATCGGCGGAATCTCTGAGCTCCTGATACTAGGTGAGTTCAAGGACCTACGTGTAGCTAGACCAGTCATCATGATCATACTCGGTATACTGATGATCATCATTCCGTTCATCATGGCGGAAGTCAGTGCGATCATATTCGCGATCTTCTTCGTCCTGTTCGGAGTGGCGTTACTGTTCGGATTCAGCGATCCCGACAAGATACAGGTGCTCAGCGGCAGAATCCTCGGTTTCATCATGATCGTCGTAGGTATCCTGATCATAGTATTCCCGAAGCAGGCCGTGGAGATTATGGCCATCATATTCGGTGTGATGCTGATCATCATCGGACTGGCCTCAGTTATCACTGCGGTACAGATCAGAAGGGCTCTGAGCTACTGAACAAGGACTCCGATGACCTTTCCAAACCACTTCCCCAAAACCCATTTTATACCCAGATAGCACTCACATGTCCAGTGATATCTTGATCAGTCTCGATACAGTCACCGACGCAGTGGTCATCGTCATGATGATGCTGATGATCCTCTCAGTACCGTCCATATTCCTGACGGTAAGGAGTTCCTCAGTGCTTCTGAAGAAGTACATGATGCTTAGGGCCATCGAGAACGTGGAGGATGAGAAGAACATGCCCGATCACGTCCTCAACGAATGGAAATCGATCAAGAGTCCGGTCGGCTACATGTCATTGGTCGTCAACGAGATAGAGAAGCTGGATGCTCTGAGGCCTGCGTTCTTCCAAGCGGAGCTTGCAGTGGTCCTTTCCATCGTGTTGGCCATATATCCCGGGTTGGAAACGAATGTCCTGATCCTGTTCATCATATTGGATGTACTCTGCGTGATCTCGATCGTATACGGTCATGTCTACGCGTTCGCATACAAGCGCGAGTACGCCAAGATCCTCGAGGACATCAACAACGAGGAGAAGAAGGGTGCCGTCGATGGGATGTACGGATGAACGGAATCGATCCGTCCAGTCCTGCCCTGATACGGAACGGCCAAAGCAATAATATCGGTACCGCATACTGTGATTCATGACTACAGTGATTCTTCACACGAACGTAGGCGACATCAGGCTGAAAATGTACGATGACATGCCTATAACGGCAGGCAACTTCATAGAACTCGCAAAGAAGGGATTCTATGACGGAGTGATCTTCCACAGGGTTATCGAGGGATTCATGATCCAGGGTGGGGACCCCACAGGAACAGGAATGGGCGGACCCGGATACAATATCCAGGATGAGTTCGTCAAGGGACACTCCAACGTCCGCGGTACCATATCCATGGCCAACACAGGAAGGCCGAACACCGGCGGCAGCCAATTCTTCATCAACACCGCCGACAACAAGTATCTCGATTGGGACGACATGAGGACACCTTCCAAACACCCCGTGTTCGGAGAATGCGAGGATGAGGAGAGCTACAAGGTCGTTCTCACCATCGAGAGGACCGAGACCGACTACAACGACAGGCCGGTCGAGGAGAAGAGGATCATCAAGGCAGAAGTCATCGAATGAGGTGATTACATGAGCAGGCACGTAATGGAGATGCTCGGAAGATCGACGGTCACCATCGAGGATGGGAAGGTCGTAAGTATGACCGAGCCGAAGGTCAAGGTATGCCCCCTCTTCAGGGACCACCGCGGGATACAGGAATTCAACGAGGACACCATAAGGAAGAACGTCGAGTTCCGCATCAAGGACTTCGGCATGTGCAACGAGGACCGTCAGATCAGGATGGGATACTTCCTGAGTTTCGGTGTCTCCGAGATCCTGTGCCTTGCTCTGAAGAACAAGATGATCAATGCGGCGGTAATCGCAGCCGATGGCTGCGGTACCGTCGTTCTTGACGATCCGGAGATAGTACAGGGCATGGGAGGACGCATCTCAGGTATCAAAGAGACCGAACCCATACCGTGTGTCATCGAAGGCATAGGCGCCGAAAGGGTTCTTGATCCGAAGACTGCAAGGATCGACCAGTTCGACGGTGTCGGTAAGGCATTCGCGATGCATTACCACAAGGTGGCGGTGACCGTCACCACAGGCGAAGCGGCACAAGAGATCAGGGATTGCTTCGGAAGGAACGTTATCATCATCGCGGTACATACAACAGGTACCGATGACAGGGGTGCCGACATGATGTTCGACTTCTGCGATATAATCACTGCATGCGCCTCCAAGTCCATCAGGGAGAAGGCGAAGACCAGGGCCGTGCTCCAGGCAGGGAAGAAGGTCCCGGTATATGCGGCATCAGAGGCCGGTGCGGAACTGATCAAGGCGAAATTGGATGAATTAGGGAAACAGCCCGATACCGAGCTCACCGAAAGTCCGGAACCGTTGATCTAAGGTCTTTCAACAACAAGATGGGTCCCCGATCTGAGATATATCAGGGGGACCTTCAATTTTCTTAATCTGGACCTGAGGAACTTGTCATTCGTCAGGACATACGCTCCGGTCTTGAGTGCCAATTCAATCACGGCATTGTCGCCTGTTTCTTCGGTAGGAACGATCTCGTACCTCCTTGCCAACTCCAGCGCAGCGCGTGCGTATTTGTTGTCCAGGTGCTTCAATTCACCGATCAGAGGACCGGGAACAAGAAAATCCACCTCTCCGAGGAGATTCTGGACCGAAAGGTCCAGATTCATCCTCATCTCGAAAGGCATGAGTAAGGCGTTTGTGTCCAATACGACGGTCTGCATGATCAGATCTCGACGATTCCGTATCCGATCAGTCTCCACTTGTTGGAGATCCTCCTGGATATGGCTACCCTCTGACCCTCTACCACACAGACTGGGATCTTGAGGACGACCTGGATAGATCCGCCCTTACCGTTCTTAACGATACCTACGGTGGTGGCGGTTCCGATGGACAGCATCAGAGGCTCGTTGCTCTTGATCTCGTCCACTTTCAGGTCCGATGCGGAACCCACGACACGGTCCAACAGTGTGGTCTTCATGCTGAAATCATGCACCACCTTGGGAAGATGTCCGGGAACACCGATCATCCTTCCTGTCAGTCCGTCCGATTTGGTGATCGAAGGGTCCAGCGATGTACCGATGGAGATGAGACCTCCGGGGTTGATCGATTTGACCGATTTTCCTCCGGCAAACAGGGATGTGATCTTGGTCGTTATCCTCTGATACACCTCTTTGCCGCCGACCTCGGTCTTGATACCGGGGACGATCTCGATCTCGTCACCGACCTTGAAGGTTCCCTGTATGAGCGAGCCTCCGAGGACGCCTCCCTTGAGGTCCTTGGGTACCGTACCGGGGGAGTTGATGTCGAATGAACGTGCCACGTGCATCAGTGGGGTGGCATCCTTGTCCCTCTCCACATGAGCGATGATGTGCTCCTGTATCGCCTGGATCAGCATGTCGATGTTGACACCGCTGTTGGCTGAGATCGGGATGACAGGCGCGTTCTCGGCGATCGTTCCCTTGACGAATTCCTTGATCTGCTTGTAGTTCTCGACAGCCTGTTCACGGGAGACGATATCGATCTTGTTCTGAACGATGACTATCCTCTCGATACCGATGATGGACAATGCCATCAGATGCTCCTTCGTCTGAGGCTGCGGACACTTCTCGTTCGCCGCCACCAGAAGGATCGCACCATCCATGAGTGCCGCTCCGGAGAGCATCGTGGCCATCAGGGTCTCGTGACCTGGTGCGTCCACGAATGACACGGACTGCAGGAACTCCGTCTCGGAGCCGCAGTTGGGGCACTTGGGTTTGGTTCCGTAGGCTGCCGCGCCTTCACATTTGGGACACTTGTAGAAAGCCGCATCTGCATACCCGAGCCTGATGGAGATACCTCTCTTCACCTCTTCGGAATGACGGTCGGCCCACTCTCCGCTGAGAGCCTTGGTAAGAGTGGTCTTACCGTGGTCGACATGCCCGATCATACCGATGTTGATCTCGGGCTGCTTTTGGACTTTCATCAGTTCTCCTCGGCGGGTGCTGCGAGGCACTCCTCGATGGATTTGGGTCCGTACTCTGCAACGGCCATGTTGATCTGCACGATCGACTGTGAGATTGCTGATCCGCGGATCGCGACCCTCTTCCTCTGTCCGGGGTACTTCTCGTGGAATGACTGTCCGTCAGCCATGAGGAGCATCCTTCTCTTGGGTCCAGGCATGTCTCCCCTCATGGGGACACCTGTGTTGTCGCTTCCGCCGGTGATCTTAAGCTTGTAGCCGGGGAGACCGACAAATATTCCGTCCACGATCTCTCCGATGTTTTTACCTATCAGAGAGTTCGCGTGGTGGCCTGACACGGTAACGTTGTATGACTTACCGGTCTTCACGTCGTTGATGATGGTTTTAAAGTCTACCATTTGAACACCTCGGGACCTGCTTATAATTGTATTATTTATAAAGGTATGGATGAGAAAAATTGCCCTTGGCCCCCATCTGTGGATTGTCGATACGATAGATGATGTGCGGACACGCCATCTGTGATGCCCTGGATTGCGAAGCAGGGGACATCCTGGAATACAAACGCGAATGAGGATGGGTCGGCCCTCCGGCCCCCTCACATACCCCAGAACGGATCCGATTTCCTCTTTATCTCCAGATACTCCTGGAGGGTCATCTTCTCGTCCTCATTGAGCTCTGTGTTGTTGAGGAACTGCCTGATGGTGGATTCCAATAACTCCACGTAGATTACATCCTCCACGTCGATCTGCCTTCCGACGGTGACACCGTCGATGGCCATGGCGACCTCGTCACCCTGTGAGGCGTCCTTCAGGACCTCCTCGCCGTCACGCAGGGACCTTATCTTACCGGCATCCGTGCCGTCCTTCTTGATAAGGTTCAATCCGCCTCTGACCTTACCTGCAAGTACACGTACACCGACGATAGCGGGTTTGGTGGCATGGAAGACACAATTGGGAAGGATCATGAATTTGGCGGGGAACGGTATCTCCATCCTCTGGGCGGCATCCTTGTTCTTCTTGGTATCCTCCACCCATTCCTGGTACTCCTCTATCAGACGGTAAACGACCTGGTTGGAGAACATCTTCACACCGGTGTTGGACACCTCGTTCTCCGCCTCCTTCGAGATGGGGGCGTTGAACACCAACAGTACCCTGTTCATCGGATCGGTGAATGCGGCCGTCTCTACCACGTCTCTTCTTGAAACTTCACCGACACCGTACTTCCTGATCGGGATACCTGCTGCCTTAGCCTCGAAGGCCAGTGCTTCCAGTGAACCGATGGCATCCGCCTTGATCGTTATACCTTGGTCCTGGACCTCTATCTTGACGGATGCTTCCTCGGTCATCTCCTTGATTGATGGATCCTTGTCATTCTTGACCACCCTGATGGGAGCTCCCGCGATGACACCTTCCATGTTCTGACAGGAGAGCTTCACACCAGCAGCTGCGTGCAATTCGTTAACGGAATCGAATCTGTCCCTCGGATCCCTGATCTCGTCCAAAGGTTTCGGTTTCAGGATCGCCTTCACCCTTGTGACCACGGGTGCCCCTCTGGTACCCAATGCCACGGTGTCTCCCTTCTTCAGGACACCGTCGTAAAGAATCATATCCAATGTCTTTCCGAGTCCCTTCTCCTCCTTTATCTCGAGGATGGTACCCCTTCCGGGGCCCTCGGCCTTGGCCAACTGGGACTCCAGGAAACGCTGTGCCAGACCTATCAACATAAGCAACAGGTCGGGGACACCGATCTCCTCCTTGGCACTGATTGGTACCAACGCGACGGCCTTGGTGAAATCATCTATCCTGTCGTATCTGTCAGCGGATATGCCGTGCATCGACAGGTCACCGATGACTGAATACAGCCTCTCCTCGAACGCCGCTATGGTGTGTGCCTGCTGCCTCTTCTCGTTGAGGACGAATGGCTCGCCCTTCTCCACCACCCAACCCTGGATGGCATCTATCTTGTTCAGTGCGATGACGAAGGGCGTCTTGTACTGCCTCAGGATCTTTATCGATTCGATGGTCTGCGGCATTATCCCTTCCCTGATGTCGATGACGAGGACGGCGATATCCGCAAGGGAACCTCCCCTTGCCCTCAGGGTGATGAACGAATGATGTCCGGGTGTATCGATGAAGAGGAGACCTGGCACATCGAACTTCTTCTTACCGATCAGCGGACCGCAGACCTTGTAGATGTGGTCGATCGGGACCTCGGTCGCACCGATGTGCTGCGTTATAGCTCCTGCTTCCCTCGCCTGTACGGATGTTCCTCTGATCGCATCCAAAAGCTTGGTCTTTCCATGATCTACATGTCCCAATACACTTACAACCGGTTGTCTGATCGCCATCTTCATCGCCTGTGCGGAAATCGTAATCGTCCCTTAAGTAATTGCCCATGGAGGTACCCCCCAGATTGACCGTTTCCAATGGAAAGAGAAGGTCGGAACAACCCATTATTACCATGTACCGTCATTCATCCGCATGGGCTACGGACTCGGAGTCGACACAGGGGGCACGTTCACGGATGCCGTCATCTTGGACCTAGAGGACCACCACGTCATCTCCAAAGCGAAATCACCCACTACACACAACGACCTATCGGTCGGACTTTTCGAATCCGTACGCAAGGTGTTGTCCGATTCCGATGTATCCCCATCCGATATCGAACTGATAGGTGTGTCCACCACCCTCGCGACCAATTCCGTCCTGGAAGGGAAGGGAGGGGATGTCGGCCTCATACTGATAGGATGGATGCCGAACGATGCCAAGAACATGGGTGCCAAGGAGATCGCCTATGTTAGGGGCGGTTACGACAACCGTGGGAAAATGAAGGAACCACTGGATCCGATACAGGTGAAGGAAGCCATATTGGGTATGGCCGATCATGTAGAGGCTATCGCCATTTCCGGATTATTCTCCATAATCAACGCATCACAGGAGAAGGAGGTGAAGAAGATGGCCTTGGAACTCACAGGGCTCCCCACCGTGGCAGGGTACGAACTGTCTTCCTCATTGGGAATAGACCTGCGTGCAGAGACGGCCGTGCTCAACGGTAAGCTGATACCTTCCGTTAGCAGGTTCTTCGATGGTCTGGAGAGAACGTTCAGAGAAATGGGGATGACCGCACCTATCATGATGTACAAGGGTGACGGCTCGGTCATGACATTATCGAAGGCGAAGACATCACCGGTCGAGTGCATTTTCTCAGGTCCCGCTGCAAGCGCCATGGGTGCGAGAGCGATGACCGGCGAGAAGGACTTCATAATGGTGGACATCGGAGGCACATCCACTGATGTGGCACTGATGAAGAAAGGACTCCCCGACATACGTGAGGAGGGTGCCAACATACATGGTTGGAGGACCATGGTGAAAGCGGTCGATATGTACACCATGGCATTGGGAGGGGACTCCAGGATCGCGATACCTGAGGCTACGATCGAAGTATCTCCGGGTGTCACAATCCCCGTACCGACGATCTCCCGTTTCCGCTCATTCAACTTCACCATAGGTCCGGACAGGGTTATGCCCTTGTGCAGACTGGCGGAGATGGATCCGGGGATCTGTCCCCGTCTTGAGAAGTCTGGTGTGTTAGACTACTACGTACTGAACGATGTCCCCTGCGACGGCATCACGGAGAAGGAGAAGAAGATCATCGAATCGCTGAAGGAAGGGCCGAAGACCAAGATGGAGATCGCGGATTCCATACCAGGGGTGTGGGTGATCACGCATGAGATCAACAACCTATCGAAGAGGGGGATCGTTTCGATGGCGTCATTGACACCCATCGACCTCGTAGTCTACAACAAAGCCTTGGACATAGGGAACAGGGACGGCCCGGTCGCGGCGATCAATGCTCTTTCCGACAAACTGAGAATGGACAAGGATGTCGTGGTATTCAGATTGCTGGATATGATCCACGAGAGGATCGCCCAATCCATCCTGATAAGGCTGATGGATGACAAACTCGATGGATGGAGGAATCCCAGGGCCAAGATCATCCTGGACGAGTTGGCCGCTGTGAATAAGAAAGGTAACTTCTCATTGCTACCTCATGTCGATATACCGATCGTCGGCATCGGTGCTCCGACGAGATATCTCATGGGGGATGTCGATAAGAGACTCGGAACGGAGACCGTGTTCCCCGATGACGGCGATGTCGGAAATGCGATAGGTGCGATATCATCCAAGATAACCGAATGCTACACCGCCATAATCGTCCAGATGAACGATCACACCTACAGCGTCACCATCCCATATTCAGGCCAGACGCTCACTTCCGGAAAAGAGGAGGCGATCGCAATGGCAAAGAGGTCGCTGGAGGAACTGCTGACATCCAAACTGAAGTCCGAGGGTGCCAAGAACATAACCATAAGGTTCGAGATGAAGATGAACTCCTCCCCGCTAAATGTCACCGGTGAGACCATCGATGAGACCTATTTCGAGATCGAGGGGCGCGGAATAGGCGACCCGACCGTCAAATCCTGGAAAAATACTGTTCAGTGACGGGCCGAAGCCCGCCACTTAAAGTTTTGCGTTTACTCGTAAGTCCACTTGTCCAGTGTCCTGTCGTAGGTGCAGAGTTCCTCTGGCTTGAAGAAGATCGAGATCTCCCTCTTTGCCGATTCGGGTGAATCGGAGCCGTGGATGATGTTGACACCTGTGACCATTCCGTAATCTCCACGGATGGTTCCGGGTGCGGATTCCTGAGGATTCGTCTTACCCATGATGTTCCTGCAGACCTGGACGGCATTGTCGCCTTCCCAGACCATTGCGAGGACAGGTCCGGATGTGATGTACGAGATGAGTGAGTCGTAGAACTTCTTGCCCTTGTGCTCGCCGTAGTGGATCTCAGCGGTCTCCTTGGGGATGACCATGAGCTTCATGGCGATGAGCTTCAGTCCCTTCTTCTCGAAACGTGTCACGATCTCTCCACAGAGTCCGCGCTGGACCGCATCGGGTTTGATCATGAGGTACGTCTGTTCCATTGCCATGGAATTCACTCCTTGCTCTCGGCTGCCTTCTCGGCTGTCCTGATACGGATGGCCTTCTCGGCTGCTGCCTTCTCGGTCCACTCAGTGGTCCTGGGCACTCTCTTCAGCTCGACCATGTTCTTGTAGCACTTGTTGGTGCAGAAGTTGAAGACCGAGCCATCCTTCTTGACGTACATCTTGCCTGTTCCGGGCTCGATGTCCCTGTAACAGAATGAACATTTTCTGATCTCTGCCATCGAAATCACCTCATTCCGAGTTTCCTGGCTTCTCTGGATGTCTCCCTGAGCATCAGGATGTCACCCATTCTGACAGGACCCATGATGTTCCTGGTGATGATCCTTCCCTTGTCACGTCCATCAAGAACACGGACCTTGACCTGGGTAGCTTCACCAGTCATTCCGGTACGTCCGATGATCTCGACGACCTCTGATGGGATGCTATCTGTGTCGACCATTCAAACCACCATCAGTTCTTCAGAGCCTTAACTGCTTCTGCGATCTCGTCACAAAGTGCCTTACCCTTTCCGACATCGATGATTGCGATGGATGCGGTGGGCTTCTCAAGTCCGATTGCGTTACCGAGCTCTGCCTTTGCGGGAACGTACACGTAAGGAACTCCCCTCTCTTCGCAGAGTGCGGGCATGTGTGCGAGGATCTCTGGGGGCTCGACATCGACCGCCATGATGACGATTGCTGCCTCTCCTCTCTCAACAGATTTGGTGACCTCATTGGTTCCCTTCTTGATCTTGCCGCCGTCCCTTGCCATCTCTGCAAGGTTGTAGGCTTTGTCTGACAGCTCTTTCGGTGTCTCAAACTTAACAAATACAGACATTTCAATTACCTCTTTCAGACGCTTACGCGCCCTCATCATTCATTGGCTCTAAAGAGCAAACGGATTAACTCCTTACCCTATATAAAGATGCCCCTTACATTATAGGTAAGAAAAGGACTATTTCTCCATCACCCTACAGTATACGTCCTCGACGACATCGACTGTGGCCTTGACCGTACGTACCTCGGACTCTTTACGGGCCTTCATACCCAGATCCTTACGTAGCGCATCATCGGACAGCATCCTGTTCATGGCTTCGGCCAATGCCTTGGTGTCTTTCGGTGGCACCAGGATAGCACCCTCGCCGACGGTGTCGGGGAGACCGTTCACATCGGTACATACCAACGGTTTCCCGTATGACATCATCTCCATGGCCGCGAAACCATAGGATTCGTAAATGGACGGCATGACGAAGAATCTGCACCTCTTGATGAGTTCCGCCTTCTCCTCCTCGGAGACCCATCCCTTCAGTTCCACCCTGTCCGACAGACCGTATCTCCTGACCGCTTTCTGAAGACGTTTGAAGTCGGGTCCTTTACCGCAGAGGATGAGTTTGCAATCCACATCCTTCATCGCCTGCATCAGATAATCCAATCCCTTGGTGCGGACCAATCTGCCTAGCGAAAGGATGTAATCACCCTCCTCGGTGGATACCTCGGGGAACGTCTCCAAGAACGGTGTGGCAACATCCACCCTGCTCTCGTCTATCCCGCGCCTCACCAGGTCGCTCTTGACGTAGTCGCTCACAGCTATTATGTGGTCGAAGGTGTCCAACGTCTTCCTGAACCTGTTGTCGTTGATCTCGGACAGCGTGTGCTGCCACCCGATACCCTCGCCCCACATATTGTGATATGTGAACACCTTCTTGCCCTGATAATGACGCATGTCCTTGCTGTAGGACGGCGCCCATCTGTAGTTGAAGTTGACGACATCCGCATCCAATCCGTTCAGGGTCTCAAGAAGTCCCTTGGACGAGATGTACGGCGGATTGTAGATCTTGATGAACCATGAAGGCAGTCTGATGACATGATAACCGTCGGAGAACTCCTCTCTGGGTTCAGTGCCTTCCAACTGTCCGGTCACGATGGTCACGTCATGACCTCTGGCCACCATCTCCTTGGCGATCAGGTGCATCCTGTGCTCTATACCGCCGAACAAGGGATAGAAATACGGGTTGACATCAACAACCTTCATGCTCGTCCTCCTTCTCCTTCTTCTCTTTCTTCTTCCTGAAATATGTGGCAACAAGGCTCAATGCCATGATGCCGATGACGAATCCTATCGTTATCCAATCCGCTTCCGGACCCTGGAAGTAGGCATAGAAGAAATTGGCGAACAGCAGTATCAATCCGTATTTTATGACACATCCTATGACCAGATAGAACAAACCTCTGCTGAGTTTCCAGGAGTCTATCAGACTTATGAAGGCACCGGTGAACGGTATCATCGGTGCGAAACGGTTGATCAATATGGCGCGTTCATCGCTCACCACAAGGAATTCCGCATACTTGTTGGCAACGAACTTCAGCTTCTTCGGCACGTGGATGTACTCCACGATGAAATACAAGGTAGAGACAGCTGCGATCTCCGATACGATCGCGGTGAGAAGCATTACCAGACCCCATGATGCGGATGGATTGTACATGAACCCTACTATGAAGAATATCTCCGGTAACGTCGGGAAGATGACCGAATCGATGTAGAACACCAGGAACACGAATATGATGACACCGACAGAGCCGTAGGGTCCGAAGAGATCGTACATCCACTGGCCTATCGAGAACATGATATCACTCCTTTTTCAGACAATCATTGTACAATTCGGTCATCCTGCTCAGGAACATCGGTACCGAGAATTCGGACGCCGTCTCCATAGCCTTCTGTCTGAGTCCATCGTCCACATCCAAAGCCTTCCTGAGTCTGTCCGCGCAGTCCTCGACGGAATCCTCGAAGAGGAAGCCGTTCTCACCATCCCTGATGTAATCCTCGAAGGCCCTCGCCTTCGCGCAGACGGTAGGTATACCGCAGGACATGGATTCCAGGGCGCATAGACACTGCGTCTCGAACCTGGATGCCACGGCGGCGACATCCGCCGCTGCATAATGCATCACCAGCTCCTCATCCGGGACGAAACCGGTCAATGTGACACGATTGGAAAGACCCAGCTCATCGGCCAACTCCCTGAGGGAGTCCATAGCAGGACCCTTTCCGACGACCAGAAGACAGACATCGTCATCCAACAATTTCAACGCCCTGATCAGTATGTCCACGTTCTTCTCGAACGAGACCCTTCCTACGCAGACTATCACCCTCTTATCCTGAAGGCCGTATCTCTCCCTTATGGGAGTGCCGTCAACATCGGGTGAGAACCTCTCCCTGTCCACCGGTGTGGGGATGACCCTGATATCCTTGACCTTGATCCCCTTCTCCACCAGTTCATCGGCGGTGGCCTGCGAGGGTGCGACTATGGCATCCACCCACTTGGTCATGTAACGCAGATACTTCCACACCAGCTTCTCACCGGTCTTCTGGGACATCTTGATCGGTGAGTAGTACTTCATGGTGTCACCAACCATGGTGTGGAACGTCATTATCACCGGGATGCCTAACCTGTGTGCCGATATCACCCCTTTCAGGGCCATCAATGCCACACCCTGGATATGCACGATGTCGGGCTTGACCTGCTTCATGATCCTCTTGGTATGTGATGGATAGATCGGTACGAAGTAACCGGGATAGCTTCTAAAAGAAACGGATTTGAAATAAATGACACCGTCCCTGTGCTCCCCTCCCTTTCCTGGATCGGGAGCGATTATCTGTGTCTCCACCCCGTTGGAATTGAGAACGCCCTCCATTATGTCAATGCAGGCAACGACCCCATCCCTGGTCGGATGGTAACTATCGGTTACTATAGCGACCTTCATTTCCGTTTACCCATCGACGCGACAGTATATTAACAGATACGCGGGAATCGTATCAGTTCATGTGGTTCTCATCGGTGTAGACGACCGTCGAACCGCATTCATCGAATCTGAACGGCATCTCCCTGAAGTCGGACAGCGCTTCCCTGACGGCGGCCTTCTCCCTCTGTCCGACGTACAGGAGCATGAATCCGTTGCCTCCGGCACCAAGCAGTTTCCCGCCAACCGCTCCCGCATCCAATGCCTTCTGGTATGCGACGTCGATCAGGTCGGATGATATACTTGAGGAGATGCCTCTCTTCAATCTCCAACCCTCATCCAGGATCCTTCCGAGTGAATCGATGTTGTCCTTCTCCAGTTCGCATTTCAGACGCTCGGTCAACTTGCAGAGGGAGATCCTGTTGTCATCAGACGAACCCCCTGAATAGGTACTCATGACGTCGTCGGCCTTCCTTGTGCCTCCGAGATAGAACATCATCAGCCTGTCGTTGAGCTCCCTTTTCGCCTCTGCTGATATCCTGACGGGCTCCACATCCACGGTATCATCCTTATTGAACCTGATGAAGTTCATGCCACCGTATGCAGCTGCGTACTGGTCCTGCTTCCCTATGGGGCCCTTCAGCCTCTCTATCTCGGTCTCGCATGCCTCGGCGGCAAGGCCCTCCTTGGTCACTTCCATCCCGAGATACGTCCTCACGGCATTGACAAGACCTACTGTGAAGGTACTCGATGATCCCAACCCCGTACCTGCTGGCACATCTGCAAGACTGTTCACATCCACTCCGTTTATGCCGTATCTGGTGAACACGTCCCTGAAGATCTTGTGCCCTATCTTCTGCGGGGATGACACATTCTCAACCTGCGAGTACTTCACAAGTATCCTGTCGGGATAGAAGGAACCCATCATGGTGATGTAGATGTACTTGTCGATGGACGTGCTGAGGACACAACCCCCGTATTTCCTGTAGAACTCGGGAAGATCGGAACCTCCCCCACAGAAACTCACTCTGAATGGCGTCCTTGTTGTCAGCATCTTATCACGGTACGAAGAATAATTCCTCTTCCAGTTCTAATACCTTTACCGTATCCCCGATCTCCTGTCCCTCGGGTATGCGGAGGTCTATCGTATTGTAGTTGCGGGGATGCAGCACCTGAATCTCCTTATCGGATACGGATACCACGGTGGTCTCCGGGATCTCGTCACGCTTGCAGATGACCCTCATATCCTGAAGCTCGGTCTTCTTCACAGGTATGTCACGGAAGCTGTTCAGATCTATCACACGGCCGCCGTTCCTGCTGACCGCACTGAGCAGATGCGGCTTACCGTTGTATTGGACTATGTCACCGACATGATAACCCGGCAATCTGACCAGGAAGGTCACACGGTACATCTCCTGTCCGTCGGAGGTCTGTCCCACCAACGATGCGGATTCCTTCTCCTCCGCTCCGTACCTGTCCACCAACTCCCTCGTGATCGACCTGCCCATCGCTGTGGACGAGAGGTAGAAATCCACTCCACCGATCGCCTTCTGTATCTTCGTGATGAACAGATCGCGGTTGTTCCTGGCCATGTCATCGACGGACCTGCGGACGTATCTGACGACCTCCTCCCTCAGGTCCTCGTCGAGATTGCGTTCGCCGCTGCGGAGCTGTATGATCGCCTCGTAATAGCTGCCGAGCTGCCTGGAACATCTCTTGCATACGCCGTTCTTCAGACGCACGATGGTGCTGTCCTCGTCCCCGGCCATCACACCGTTTACATCGAGATCGAACTGTACGTGGACGACGAAGTTCTTCTCGTCCTGCCTCTCGATCATCTGTCCGACAGACACCAGTCTCGCCTCAGGTATGATCATCGCCGTGTTCATGGCTATCTCTAGGATAGCGTCATCCTGCGATACCTTCAGCCACTGGTCCCTGAGGGCGTATTCCCCGCAGTTGGAACATTTGATGAGATCGACATGATGGGGCATGGTGACCAACTTCCTTCCGTTGAGGAAGCATTCCATGCAAAGACCGTTGATGGTGTCAACGTCCTCCTTTCCGCATTTGACGCAGAACATCAGCCCTTCACTACCTGTGCGTGCTTGGTCTCGCCTATCACGAGTACGCAATCCTCGTCCACGAACCCGTTCTCGATCGCCAGCGATATCGTCCTCTCACCTACGAGGTTCATTATCGTCGCGGAGCGCATCCTCTCGACGAAAGCTTCCTCGGGTACGAGTTCACCGTTGTAGAATTCGTCGTTGACGGTTATCATCATCCCGTTGCCTCTGTAGGTGTTCCCCAGGACATCCTCGTCGCAGGCCGCCAGGATCCTCTCGTCACGGTTGGAGTGTATACGTACGTAGATCATCATACCGCCTTCCATTTCCCATCCTCGTATTCGTAGATATCGTTGCTCTGGGCAAGGACGTTGATCATCGATTTGACCTGTGACGAGGTCAGGTCCGGATGGTTGAGACAGATCTGTTCCACGGTCATACCTGTGCCATAGGGATCCATACGTATATCCTCCAGTATCTCCTTCCTTATCTCCTCTAACGCCTTGCGCTTGTCCCTGTCCTTCTTGCTGAAATCGTTACCGAACATATCCACATCGTAGCTGTCAC
>JAEEGL011816723.1_pt1 | contig 15644 bp, 13 predicted proteins | sample 9134231 | NCBI WGS metagenome assembly JAEEGL01 (sample SAMN16246548, study PRJNA631951) | gut metagenome | biome: gut microbiome; feature: rumen; material: fiber-attached | host: Bos | place: Iran: Karaj | collected 2018-10
AGTGATCTTGGCCTGCCCGGTGGGTTCCTCGTGGCCCTGTGCCTCCATGAGCTCCGCGCATTTGAGCCGGAGCTGGATGCCCGCATAGGTATGGATCGCATTGTCGATGCAGGCGTGGAGGGGGCGGAAGCAGCCCAGGAGCGCGCTGTTGGCCGCGTTCACGATGGCGTCGCACTCCAGCGTCGTGATGTCGCCCTGCCAGAGGTAGAAGTCCCCCTCCACGGGGGCCAGGTCCTCCAGATGCGTGACGCCCCTCTCCGCGACGGCCGTTTGCAGATAGGCGTTCTGCGCCTGCAGAAACTCGTCGCTGATCGGCCGGGGCGGGCGCACGTTCATCAAGGCGCGCAGCAGCTCCTTCTGCGCCTGCGCCTCCGTGGGCACGGGCACACGGGCATAGCGCGGCTCCTCCTTCAAAAGCTCCCGGATCAGATATTCCAGTCTTTCTCTTTGCGGCATGCTTCTCCCCCGCTTTCACATTTTTCCGATCACAGCAGAATCGCCGCGGCAGCGCAGCCCTGCGCCGCCGCGGCGGTTTTTAACCGATCTCGTTCAGCACTTCCAGCGCCCGGCGGGCGTCCGCATGGATCTGCTCCCGCAGGGCCTCGCCACTCGGGAACTTCTGCTCCGGCCGCAGGAAGCTGTACAGCTCGCAGACGACCAGGCGATCGTACACGTCCCGGTCAAAGCCCAAAAGCCAGCTTTCCACCGACACGGCCTCGCTGCCGCTCACGGTGGGCCGCACGCCGATATTCGTCACGGCGGGCCAGCACCCCTCCTCGTCCATGAGGCGCATGCGGGCGGCATAGACTCCGAAGCGCGGGAGCAGCACTCCCGGCTCGTAGCGCTGGTTGATGGTGGGCGTGCCAAGCTTGCGGCCCAGGCGGAAGCCGTGGCGGACCGGCCCCGTCAGCAGATGGGGATGGCCCAGGAAGCGTTCCGCTTCCTCCATGCGGCCCTCGGCCACCAGGCCGCGGATGTAGGTGGAGCTGACGATGATCCCGTCCAGCTCCACTTTTTTGATCACATCGCAGCCGCAGCCCTTTTCCCGGCCATACTCACGCAGCTTTTCCGCCGTGCCCTCGCCCCGGTAGCCGAAGCGAAAATCGTCCCCCACCACGAAGTGGACGGCTCCGTAGTCCCGCAGAACGCCGTCCAGGAAGTCCCGCCAGGGCATGCGCATGGTGGCCTCGTCAAAATGGATGGTAAGCACCCGCTCGATGCCGAAATAGCGGGAGGCGATATAGGCCCGGTCCGCCGGGGAATTGAGCAGCTCGACCTTGACGCCGCTCACCAGCTCGTCGGGATGGCTGTCAAAGGTGAGCAGACAGGGCTCGGCCCCCAGCTCCTCCGCCCGCTGCCGCGCCCTTTTCAGCAGGGCGGCATGGCCCAGATGTACCCCGTCAAAAAAGCCAAGGGCAATGACCCTTTTTTCCTTCATGCTTTCGTCGTTCCTCTTTCCGTATTGCCGACTGGCTCAAAAAAACTCTTGATAAGACGGTTTTCCGCCCCGCCCTGACAGAGTGCCAGAAATTCTCCGCTCTGCGAGACCAGGCGGAACGCGCCCTCCGGCCCCGGGACGCGGGGCGCAAGCCCGTTGCGGCAGCGTCGTTCGTCCGCCGTGTCTGCGGTGATGCGGGGATGCGCGGCAAAAATGCTCTCCGTGTCCAGCAGCAGCGCCGCGGCTCCTTCCCTGCCCAGGGCGATCAGCTCCTGCAGCGGGTGGGCCATGGAAAGCGTATAGACACCCGCCCGCGTGCGCCGCAGGCCGGCCATCGCCGCGCCGCAGCCCAGCTTTTCACCGATATCGGCGCAGAGGGTGCGGATATAGGTGCCCTTGGAGCAGGCAACGCGCAGCAGGAAGTCCCCCTTCCGCTCGCCCAGCAGCTCCAGCCGCTCAATGGTGACGCGGCGGGGCTTCCGCTCCGCCTCCTGGCCCTTGCGAGCGTATTCATAGAGCTTTTTGCCCTGTACCTTGATGGCGGAATACATGGGCGGAAGCTGCTCAATCTCCCCGCAAAAGGCGGGCAGCACGGCTTCCAGCTCCGCTGCCGTCAGCTTCACGGGCGTTTCCCGCAGCACGCGGCCCGTGGTGTCCTGCGTGTCGGTCTCCAGGCCGGGACGCAGCAGGGCCTCGTATTCCTTGCCCGCGTTCTCCATGAATTCCACGGCCCGGGTGGCCCGGCCCACGAACACAGGCAGAACGCCCGTGGCCATGGGGTCCAGCGTACCGCCGTGGCCGATGCGCTTTTCTCCCAAAAGGCCGCGGAGCTTGGCCACCACGTCGTGACTGGTCCAGCCCGCGGGCTTATCGACGATGAGAATGCCGTTCATCCCTGCTTCCAGACCTTTCGGGCGGCCTCCAGAATGCGGCTTTTGGCCTCCTCCAGGCTGCAGATCATCACGCAGCCCGCGGCCATGCCGTGGCCGCCGCCGCCTAACTGGGCGCATATCTTGTCGGCATTGGCATAATTCACCGTGCGGACCGAGGCTTTCCAGCCGCCCTCCGCCTCGCGGAGGGTGATGCTGGTCTCCACACCCTCCACCTGCCCGGCAATCACGGCCACGTCGTCCAGATCGTCCTCCACCGCGCCGCATTCCGCGATCATCTCGTCCGACACGGCGGCGATGACCAGCTCCCCGTCCATGTGGAATTCCAGGCCCGCGATGATGCGGCTTTCCAGCAGCAGGCGGCTTTTGCGCTTGGTCATAAAGAATTTCTTATTCAGGTCCCCGTTGGGAGCCCCGGCGTCGATGAGCTCCGCCGCGGCCCGCAGGGTCTCTGCCGTGGTGTTTTTATAGCGGAAGCAGCCGCAGTCCGTCGCCACGGCGAAATACAACAGCGTCGCCGTCTCCCGGCTCACGCCGCAGGGCAGGGCGCGCAGCAAAAGCTGGATCACCTCGCCGCAGGAGGCACGCTCGGGCATCAGAAGGCCCTGGGCGGCGTAGCCCGTGTTGGAGGGGTGATGATCCAGCGAAAGCTCGAATTGCCCGCAGAGGGGCACGGCGTTGAACTGCACGATGCTCTCGGAGGCCAGGTCCACGCTGACGAGATGCCGCCAGGCCCAGCCCTCCGGGGCCTCGTATGCCGCCACGTAGGGCACGAATTTTTCCGTCGTTTCCTCGTTGGGCAGCGTATAGGCCCGTTTGCCCAGCTCCCACAGGCCGCGGCAGAGGGCGGCGGAGCTGCCCAGCGCGTCCCCATCCGGGCGGCGATGGGAAACGATCAGGAAATCGTCGTTATCCAGAAAGAAGCGGGCCGCCTCACTGACCGTCAGTTTCTTCATCGGCTCCGTTCCCTTCCTTTTCCTCCAGTTCATTGAGCAGCTTCGATATCTTCGCGCCGCGGGCAATGGACCCGTCCAGCTCAAAGAGCAGCTCGGGCGTATAGCGCAGGTCCAGCTTCGCGCCCAGCTCACGGCGCAGATAGCCCGCAGCGGAGCGGAGGCCCTTTTTCAGCTCCTTTTCGTCCGCCTGGCCCAGAACGCTGATATAGACCTTTGCAAAGCGCAGGTCCCCGGTGGTGTCAACCTCCGTGATGCTGAGCATCCCCTGCTGCAGGCGCGGGTCCTTCACCTCCCGCAGGAGGGAGGACAGCACGCGGCGGATATCCTCATTGATGCGCAGGATCTTGTTGCTTGCCATAGTGTTCTCCCATTCTCTTGTCTTACACCCCGCCGAAGCGGCGGGAACGGCCCAGATAATCCATAAGAGCCTTATCCAGCTCTTTTTCCGTGAAATCGGGCCACAAAACGTTCGTATAATAAAACTCCGCGTAAGCGGATTGCCACAGCAGGAAGTTGGAAAGCCGCTGCTCCCCGCTGGGACGGATGATCAGATCCGGGTCCGGGATGCCGGCGGTATACAGATACGAGCCGAAGCCTGCCTCGTCCACGTCATTGGCGCGGCCAGCCGCCACCTCGGCGGCGTAGCGCTGCGCGGCGCGGACGATCTCATCCCGCCCGCCGTAGTTGAGGCAAAGGTTGGCCTGAAAGCCCGTGATGCCCCGGCTGATCTGCTCCGTGCGGGCAATGAGGGCCTTCAGCTCGCCGGAGAGAGGTGCAGTGTCCCCCAGGATCTTCAGGCGTATCCCGTCCCGCTCCATCTTCTCGATGGCCTCGTGGAGATACTTTTCCAGCAGGCCCATGATAGAGGCCACTTCCTCGGGCGGCCGCTTCCAGTTTTCGGTGGAAAAGGCATAGACCGTGAGATAGTCCAGCCCCAGGTTTTTGCAGTGGGTGGCGATGCGGCGAAAGGTTTCCGCCCCGGCGGCGTGCCCGGCCGTGCGGGGCAGGCCCCGCTTTTTGGCCCAGCGGCCGTTGCCATCCATAATAATAGCAACATGCTTTGGCAGGCTGGGATCAGCCTGCCAAAGCGTGTCATCTTTTTTCTGTCTGAGCCTGGCCATCAGATGCTCTGCAGCTCCTTATCTTTCTTGGCAACCAGCTCGTCGATCTTCTTGCTGTAATCGTCGGTGATCTTCTGCAGGTCCTTCTCCGCGTCCTTCAGATCGTCCTCGGTGATCTCGGACTTTTTCTTCATGGCCTTGAATTTCTCCACCGCGTCGCGGCGGATGTTGCGGATGGCGACCTTGCTCTCTTCGCCGTACTTCTTCACCTGCTTGCCCAGCTCCTTGCGGCGCTCTTCGGTAAGCTGCGGGAAAACAAGGCGGATGACGCGCCCGTCGTTCTGCGGATTGATGCCCAGGTCGCTGACCTGGATGGCCTTCTCGATATCCCGCAGGAGCTTGGTCTCCCAGGGCTGGATCACCAGGCTGCGGGGATCGGGCGAGGAGACCGTGGCGATGGACTGGATAGCCGTAGGCGTGCCGTAATAATCCACCTTGATCTGGTCCAGGACGGCAGCGTTGGCGCGGCCCGCCCGGACGGCAGCAAACTCGCTCTGCATGACCTCGATGGTCTTATCCATCCTGCTGGTATATTCCTTATAATCGCTGCTGTTCATAATATGACCTCCCTTGAAATGTTTTACTTATATACAGTCGTGCCGATCTTCTCGCCCATAATGACCCGATAGATATTCTCCGGGTCTTCCAGCGCGAAGAGGATGATCGGGATCGAATTGTCCATAGACAGGGACGTAGCCGTGGAATCCATTACCGCCAGATGACGGGCCAGGACCTCGGAATAACTGATGGTGTCAAACTTCTTGGCGTTGGGCACGAGCTTCGGGTCAGCCTCATAGACGCCGTCAACGTTCTTGGCGAGCAGGATCGCATCGGCGTTGATCTCCGCCGCGCGGAGGACCGCCGCCGTATCGGTGGAAAAGTACGGCGCGCCGGTACCGCAGCCGAAAATGACCACACGGCCCTTTTCCAGATGGCGCACCGCCTTCAGGCGGATGTAGGGCTCAGCGATCTCCTTCATTTCGATAGCCGTCTGCACCCGCACGGGCACGCCCTTCTGCTCCAGCACGTCGGCCACCGCCAGGCAGTTGAGCACCGTGGCCAGCATGCCCATATGGTCCGCCCGCGAGCGCTCCATGCGGGCGCCTCCGTCCTTGAGACCGCGCCAGAAATTGCCGCCGCCGATAACGATGCCGATCTCGATACCAGCCTCGTTGCACTTCTTGATCACGTCGCACACGCGGCCGATGATGTCAAAATCCAGGCCGCGGCCCGCGCCGCCCGAAAGGGCCTCGCCGCTGAGCTTTAAAAGAATTCTTTTGTATTTCGCTTCCATTCTTCTTCCTCCCATCCCTTACGGCCCGGAAACCGGGCCTTTTCTATCTAATCTATTGTAAACTATTTCACGCAGTTTTAAAAGAGCTTTTTTCATTTTTCACCATTTTTTTCACAAATCTGCCCGGAATGCACTTCCATTTCATGCAGAAAGATGCGGGCAGGCATGGGAAGCCGGAGGAAGAAGGGTCTTCCCCTCACCTCTCAATCCATCTTCACGGTGTCGACGCTTTGTAGACACGAAGACAAACCCTGTGCAGCCAAGGAAAGAAATGCATGGGGGTCCGTGAGGGGGAGGGGACTCCCCCTCACGTTTCAATCCATTTTCACTGTGTTCGACACGCTGTCGAACACAGTGAGCGGGCGGCCTGTTGGCCGCCCGCTCTGTCAATCACTGTCTGCGAGAATGGAAATAGTTGGGGAAGGGGTGGGGAGGGAATAGAGAAAAATGGAGAATGTAGGAAGGAACCCCACAGACAGGACTGACCCTTATTCGGTCCGCAGCGCGACGACGGGGTCCTTCTTCGCGGCAAGGCTTGAGGGGATCAGGCCGGCGATGATCGTAAGGACCACACTGATCACGATGAGGATGACAGCGCCCGCTGCGGGGAGCGCCGCATTCAGGCTGCCGATGCCCGTCAACGAATGGATGATGGCGTTGATGGGCAGGCAGAGCAGCAGCGTCACGACGATGCCGATGACGCCGGCACAGAAGCCGACGATCAGCGTCTCGGCGTTGAAGACGCGGGAAATATCTTTCTTGGAGGCGCCGATAGCCCGAAGGATACCGATCTCCTTCGTGCGTTCGAGGACGCTGATATAGGTAATAATGCCGATCATGATGGAAGAAACCACCAGAGAAATGGCCACGAAGGCGATCAGCACATAGGAGATGGCGTTGATGATCGTGGTGATGGAAGACATCATCAGCGCCACGTAATCCGTGTAATGGATCTGATCCGCCTCCTCCACCCCGTCGTTATATTCGGAAATGATGTGGGAGATCTCGTCCTTGTCGGCAAAGGTCGCGGCGTAGAGATAGATCGTGCTGGGCTGATCCAGATCCACGTAGCCGAGTTTTTTCAGATTTTCCTCATAGGTCGCATCGGAATAGCTATGCGGCACGACGGTATCGTAGAGCACGGCATAGTCCTCCGGGGTGAAGTCGTAGCCGTCAAACATGGCGGCAAGCTGGTCGGTGGTATAGGCGCCCAGCTCCGCAGCGGTCTTCTCTGCATAGGCTTCCCTCACCTGCTCCGCCATGCTCTGGGCAACATAGCCGAAAAGCGTTTCATCCGTCATATTGGACAGCATGTTGGCGTATTCGGGATAGCGGGCCTTGACCATTTCTTCCACGGTTTCCCGCGTCATATTCTGCATCTGCTGCGTCACGGCGGCATTCACGACCTCCTCGGAGGGCTCGGAAAGCCAGGTGGTGATGATCTCCGCCTTGCGGGCGTTGGGGATGCGGGCAAAATAGCTCTGCACGGCGGCGGTCTTTTCCTCCTCCGTGGGCTCGGCCCCCTCCTCGGAAAGGAAAGGCAGGCCGCTCAGCACGTCGGTTTGCGGATCGTCCAGCTGGGCGCGCACCAGCTTGCTCTCCTCCCCTGCCCGGATCAGCTTTTCCTTGAGAGCGTAGGGATACGCGATGGCGCCGGAGAGCATGCCCGACACCGCATCCTCCTTCTGGCGAAGAATGCCGCAGACCCGCAGCTCCGTGCCCGTCTGAAAGAGGCTCTGCAGGCCCAGCTCCTCACCGGAAATATCCACCCAGCTCCCGTCAGCCGCCTGCTGATAGAGCATGGAGGCCGGGACCAGGCTGAAGCGCTTGCCGATGATCTCGTCGTAGCTCCAGCTTTCCAGCTCGGCGGTATCCACCTGCTTGCCGCTGAAAATGGCGATCATGGTATCATACATCTGATCCGTGCGCTTGAGGCCCAGAGAATACAGCACCAGGTCGCTGACCTCGTTTCGCTCGTTCACGATAAGCATCAGCTCGTTTTCACTCTGCGGCCAGTCGCCGGCCAGCACGTCATACTGCTCGTAATAGACCGAGTTCATCAGCTCGCCGTTCTCCCCCGGCAGCAGCTCTTCCCAAATCTTCAGATTGGAGCCGCCGAAGGAGGAGAAAATGTTGATCATGCCGCCGGCATCGGAAAGCGCCGCGTCCTGCCCGCCGGTCATGCTGGCAAAGAGGCTGTTCCAAAGGGCGGTAAAATCGGATTTGATGATCTTCCCATCCGGGTCCTCGGTGAAAACGTTCAGGTCCAGCTCATAATCAAAGCGGACGGCGCTGAGGTTTTCCGCCAGGGCGGTGCGGGCGGCGGCAGGGTCCTGCTCCCGCTCCAGAAACTGCTTGAAGGCGCCCAGGTTGTTGTGCTGCTTTTCCTGGGAATAAAGGCTGTTCATCAGCTCATACATCACGGGATTGGTATACACCGCGTCCCGCTCGTGGCGATTCTGCCGCTCCTGCCGGGCACTCATCATGGAGGCCATGCGGCTGGTAAGGTCCACCGTTTCGGCCTCAAGGGTGATGGGATAGGAGGATAGCGTATCCTCCTGCACACGGTCGATATAGTTGTTCACACCGTTGGAAATGGAGAGGATCAGCGCGATACCGATGATGCCGATGCTGCCGGCAAAGGCGGTGAGAAAGGTCCTCCCCTTCTTGGTCAGCAGATTGTTCAGGGAAAGAGAGACGGCCGTGAGGAAAATCATGGCCTGCTTCTTTTCCTTTTTCTCCACCTCGGTGGGTCTGGCCGTCGTCTCCTCCTCGCAGGGATTCGTGTCCCCGATGATCTCCCCATCCAGCAAACGGACGATACGGCTGGAATACTTCTCCGCCAGGTCGGGGTTATGCGTGACCATGACCACCAGCCGGTCCTGCGCGATCTCTTTCAGGATCTCCATGACCTGCACGCTGGTTTCCGTATCCAGCGCGCCGGTGGGCTCATCGGCCAGCAGGATATCCGGGTCGTTCACCAGGGCGCGGGCAATGGCGACGCGCTGCATCTGCCCGCCGGACATCTGGTTCGGTTTCTTTTTCAGTTGATCCCCCAGGCCGACCCGCTCCAGCGCCTCCCTTGCCCGGCGGCGGCGCTCGGACTTGCTGACGCCCGAAAGGGTCAGCGCCAGCTCCACGTTGGACAGCACCGTCTGATGCGGGATCAGATTATAGCTTTGGAAGACGAAGCCGACGGAGTGGTTGCGATACCGGTCCCAATCCCGGTCTTTATACTCCTTGGTGGAGCGTCCGTTGATGATAAGATTCCCCGTCGTATACTGATCCAGGCCGCCGATGATATTCAGCAGCGTAGTCTTGCCGCAGCCGGAGGGACCGAGGACGGAAACGAACTCGTTTTCCCGGAACCTGATGCTCACACCCTTCAGGGCCTGCACCGTCGTATCCCCGGCGGCATAGGTTTTCACGATCTCGTTCAGAACGAGCATATTTTATCCTCCTCACGGCATATACCACATCATACCCTTTATAGTATCGATTATATGCTTGAAAATCATCAACAAACTGTGAATTTTATCCCGTTGATCCTGCATTTTTACTCTGTCGCTGTCTCTTCCCGCATCAGTACTTGCAAATAGCGCCCCCACGGTATAAGATATAAAAAACGAACTGTACGGAGGAAGAACATGAGGGACTATATGAAAGTCGTCGTGACCCCCAAAGCGGAGCGCAGCCTGCGCGCCGGGCACCCCTGGGTATACGGTGAGGAGATCACCGCCGTATCGGGATGCTATGAAAACGGCGATATCGTGGACGTTTTTTCGCAGAAGGACCGTTATCTCGGCAGCGGCTTCATCAACGACCATTCCAAGATCCGCGTGCGGCTTATCTCCCGCAACGCCAACGATCGCTTCGACGAGGCTTTCTGGGCCAGGCGGCTCCGTTACGCCGTGGCGTATCGCCGGGCCGTGATGGCGCCGGAGGATTTTGCCTGCTGCCGCCTCGTCTTCGGGGAGGCGGACGAGCTGCCGGGCCTGACGGTGGACCGTTTTGGCCCCGTTCTGGTGGCGCAGGTGCTGAGCCTGGGGCTGGACCGGCGAAAGGAAAGCCTGTTCCGGGCCCTGCTTGCCATCCTGCGGGACATGGGAGAAGAGATCACCGTTCTCTACGAGCGCAGCGAGGCCGCCCTGCGGGATAAGGAGGGGCTGGAACGGTATAAAGGCTTCTTCACCTTCCCCGGCGAGACACCGCCCGACGGGCACACGGAGATCGTGGAAAACGGCCTCCGCTTCGACGTGGACTATATTGAAGGGCAGAAAACCGGCTATTTCCTGGATCAGAAATACAACCGCCGCGCCATCCGGCAGCTTGCGGCGGGCCGCCGCGTGCTGGACTGCTTTACCCATACGGGGGCATTCGCCCTCAATGCCGCGGCAGCCGGGGCCGAAAGGGTCACGGCGGTGGACGTTTCGGCGGAGGCTCTCGCCCAGGCCCGGCGCAACGCGGCGCTGAACGGCCTGGAGGAGCGCATCGACTTCGTGCAGGCGGACGTTTTCGAGCTGCTGACGGAGCAGGCCGCCCAAGGCAAGGGGGATTGGGACTTCATCATTCTGGACCCGCCCGCCTTCACCAAAAGCAGCGGCACGGTGAAAAACGCTCTCCGTGGCTATAAGGAGATCAATCTCAAGGCCATGAAGCTGCTGCCCCGCGGCGGCTGGCTCGCCACCTGCTCCTGCTCTCACTTCATGACGGACGAGCTTTTCCGCCGCATGCTGCACGACGCGGCGGCGGACGCCGCCGTATCCCTGCGGCAGGTGGAGGCCCGCCAGCAGGCCCCGGATCACCCCATTTTATGGAACGTGCCGGAAACGGATTATCTGAAATTCTACGTTTTCCAGGTGGTCTGAGCGGCTGCCGAAGATCAAAAGAATTCGCCCTGCGGATTTCCGCAGGGCGAAGCTTTTTCATACTCTCTTATTCACCGAAGGAAAGGCGGGCAACGTCTGCCAAAAGCTTCACAGCCTGGTCGATATCCAGCTTGGAGGTGTTGATGCAGAGATCGTAGTTGTCCATGCTCTTCCAGGCGGAGCCGGTGTAATACTTATAGTAATTCGCACGGCCCTTGTCGATCTTGCTCAGCTCGCTTTCGGCGTTCTTGGCATTGTAGCCGTATTCGTTGATGATGCGCTCGATCCTGTCCGGCTTGTCGGCACGGACGAAAACACGCAGCAGATCGGGATGCTCCGACAGGATGTAGTTGGCGCAGCGGCCCACGATCACACAGTCGCCCTTTTCCGCCAGCTCACGGATGACCTCGGACTGGGCCAGGAACGCCTTATCATTGACCGGGACGGTATACTGCAGATTCATGCCCGAGGAGATATACGCCGAGGTGGCAATATTGAACAGGAAGCTGTTCGTTGACTTCTCCTCATTCTTCTCAATGAAGTCGGGACTCAGCCCGCTCTTGTCCGCAGCCATCTGGATAATGGCTCTGTCGTAGTAGGCATAGCCCAGCTTGGCCGCCAGCTTCTGGCCGATGGTCCTTGCGCCGGTGCCGAACTCTCTGCTGATGGTAATGACTTTATGCGCCATATCTGTCCCCTCCTCAGGCGATGTCGCAGCCGCCGGGTGCGGCTCCGTAGTGTTATTATACACTAATTCCCCTGTTTTTGCAACAAGAAATCCGTTGGATTTTTCTTACAGAAACCGCTTCAGAACGATCACGGTCCTCCCCTTTCGGCTCTGGCCCTCCACGGCTTCCAGTACCATGCGGCCGTAACCGCGCACGGAGAGCACGTCCCCCTCCGCAACGGGGCGGTCCGCCTTCGCACAGTCAAAGTCGTTAAGCTTCACCCGGCCCGCCTGGATCAGCTCCGCGGCGGCGCTGCGGCTCACCCGGCAGGCGGAGGAAAGCACCGCATCCAGCCGCAGGGAGGCTACCGTATCGCGGAACAGCTCCACCTTTTCTTCCTTGGCGGCGGGCGGCTCCGAAAGAAGCGTGAGGCGCAGCGTTTCCCGCCCTGCCCGGCTTACGTTTTCCAGCAGGAAGGGCGCCGTTTCCTCCAGGCAGAGGATATCGCAGAAATCCTCGTGAACCAGCAGATCCCCGATACAGTCCCGCGTGACGCCTGCGTTCATAAGGCTGCCCAGCAGATCCCGATGCGTCAGGGTCCCGGGGCGGAAGGCGGCGCGCAGAACGGCCAGGCCGCTCTGCTCCTTCGCCTCCTCCTCGGAAAGATACTCCGGGTAAAAGACGGCGCAGCAGCGCTCCGCCCCCTCTAAGCCGCCCCAGAGGAGGCTGGGAAAGAGCTTCTCCCCCTTTATGAGCTTCTCTGCCAGGATGCGCTCATGCAGGGACAAAAAGCGCGTGGCCTGCAGATAGCCCTGGCTGCGGCAGCCCTCCGCCTTGTCCAGGACCTTTGCCAGCATCAGGGCGTCCTCCGGCTCCGCCGTATAGCGGCGCAGCAGCTCGCGCTTGGGGTCAGCCCGCATAAGGGCGCACCTTATGGGCGTTCTCCCCCGTGGCGTCGAATTCCAGGAGGCGGACCTTCGTCTTGTCCATCTGCCCGAAGAGCTGCACCAGATGGGTAACAAAAATATACTTGGTGTCGATCATAGGCAGGGTCTCCAAAATCTCCCGGATGCCCGCCATGCCCTCGGAATAGGCGGTGGTCTGGAAGGTTTCGTTCAGCAATATCAGAGAATGAGGCACCAGGCAGTTGATGATCTCCGCCAGGTCCTGCACCTCGCCTTCAAAGCGGCCCGCCGCGTCGCCCACCGCAAAATCCTTCTCCGAAGAAGAGAACTGGGCAAAAACGGCCCGGCGCAGGCTGATCCTGGCAGCCGAGGCGCATACCGGGAGCCCCGCCTGGGCAAAGAGCTGGGCCGCGCCGATGGCACGGAGATAACAGGTCTTGCCGCCGCTGTTGTGGCCGCGGATCAGAATGCCCTCGTTCTCCTTGTCAAAGCGGACGGCGTTGCGGACGATCTCTTCCGCCGTCAGCCCCTCGACCAGAAGCTGCAGGTCATAGATCTCGTTGGCCTTAAAGCATTCCTCTTCCTCGGGGAGCATCTGCGGCATGCACATGGGCATGCCCGCATCGGAGAGATAGCGGCAGTAGCGCAGCCCCGTATCGTAGAAGGAAAGCTCGCCGGAAAGGCCGCGGAAGAACTCATAGATGTTGCCGGTGATGCCCGCCAGGGCCGTATACAGCTCGTAAAGCGCCTCGTTGAGAATGGTCTGCGCATCCTCCACGTGGTATTCGCCCAGGTCCACCTCCGGGGCCAGGCCGGCTTCCTTCTGCACCTTGCCGATATTGCCGAAGAGCTTTTTGAAGGAGCGCCCCAGGGACTTATCCTCCAGCTCGACGGCCTCCGTGAGGCTGGCGGAGCGGATGGTGAGCGTGTCGTCCGTTTCCGCACGGACGCTGAATTCATAGGCCTCGATATTGTCCCTCGTAAAGGAAGCGGCGATCTCGGAAAGCTCGTCCAGAGCGGTATTCTCCGTCATCTCCGCGCAGAAACGCTTGATGCCCAGCAGGCCCTCGGATTTGACCTGGTATTTCTCCACCGTGTCGCGGATGGAGCGGAAATAGGAAACGGTGTTCTTGGCAAAAGCCGCCGTGACCTTCAGGGACTCGTAGGTGCTGTCCAGAATGCCGCGGCTGGTGTTGGGCACGCCGTAAACGTAGATGCTCGAGCGCATCTCATGCCAGTCGGACTGCAGGGAATCGTAGCTTTTGAAGATGAGCCGCAGCTCCTCCAGCAGCTTCGGCATGGCGATGAAGTCCATCAGCACGTCCTGCCGGTACTTTACATCCGCCACGTCCGTCAAGGGCTTTTTGATAACCTCCATGAAGTAATTGAAGCAGTCGTTGTTGCGGGCAAATTCCCAGGCGGCCTTGTCGATGGAAAGATCGTAGACCGTGTTGCTCATGGCTTCGGAAAGCGGGCCCTCAAAGAGAACGAGGCTGTCGTCATAATTCCTGTACAAAAGGCTGAATTTCAAGCCTGCTCCCCCCTTTCCCGGGCGGCGAAGCGCTCCCGCAGCTTTTCCGCCGTGAGGCCGTATTTTTTCAGAATATCCATGGCGAAGGAATCGGAGGCCCCGCGGCGGCGCTCGATCTTATAGGTCCTGCGGTTGGCGTCCGCCTCGTCGACGATGACGCTGAGGAAGGGGATCTCCTTGCTGTCCAGGCCGTGCTGATGGGTGATGTAGAGGCCGAAGGCGCCCAGGCCGAAGAGCTTTTCCGCCAGCTCGGCGGTGACCTCCAGGGCCAGAGCCTCGTTGGTGGTGGAATAGGTCTCGTTGAGAAGCACCATGGCGCCGCGCACGTCGTGGGAAAGGATCTCCCTCACGCGGGCCTGCTCGTCGGCAAAACGCCCGTCCCCGTCAAAGCGCTCGTCCCGCGGGAAGTGGGTATACACCCCCGAGACGGGCCAGATCTCCGCCTCGTCGCAGGGCAGAGGCGCGCCGGAGAGGAAAAAGATCGTATCCAGGCCCAGAGCGCGGAGATAGGTGGTCTTGCCGCCGCCGTTGGCGCCGGTCAGATAGCAGAAGGGCTCCTTTTCCGTGAACACCACGTCGTTGGGCACGATGTCCTTCACGTCCTTGGCCAGCAGCGTCACGTCCCTCGCGCCGCGGATCAGCACCTTTTTCTCGGCGCTCACCCTGGGCAGGCACACGGGCATACCCGCAGCACGCACCCGGTCGAGCACCTCGGTGATCTCCAGGTAGAGGTTCAGCTCCGCCCGGTAGCGGAGGATGGCGGGATCGTAGAAATCCGCATACTGATCGTAAAAAGTGTGGAAGAGGCGGAAAAGCTCGGGATAGAGCGTGGCCAGCGCGTTCACCAGGCGGGGCTTGAGCTTCAGCGCCACGTCCCGCTTTTCCCGGGTCTCGGGCAGGCCCAGCTCGTCGGAAATCTTCTTCAGCCGGGATACGATGGTCACGGGGTCCTCCGCCCGGATGCGCATATTGTCTCCCTTCATGCGCAGGGCGTTGATGCGCACCAGGTCCGCCTTCGGGAAGTTGAGGCTCGTCTCCTCCTCCATGGACCGGCAGCGGGGGTCCTCAAAAGCGGCGGCGAAGAACTCCGTAAACCGCTTCAAAAACGCCCCCTCCGCGGGAAGGCGGCGGGCATTGCGATAAAAGAGCATCACCGCGTTGATGAGATTGAAATAGAGATAATACTTTTCGTTGTCGCAGGCGGCGGCCTGATAGGCCGCATCCAGCCGGAACATATCCTCCGCGTTGCGGGCCAGCAGCTTCATCCCGGCCCGCAGCTCCCGGTTGTTTTCCAGCAGGGTGAAGAGCTCCTGCCGCACGGGGATATCTTCCGGCCGGGCGGCAACCTCCATCGCCTCGATGGCCCGCTCGGAGAGCAGCAGGTCCAGCTTCAGATCTTCAAACACCTCGCGGCCGATGCGCGTCTCCGACGGTGCGGAGGTGTGTAACAGGCTCGGATAAGTCATAGCGTCTTTTCCTTTTCGTTTTTCTCAGTTCAGAAAATCCTTCAGCTTCTTGGAGCGGCTGGGATGGCGCAGCTTGCGCAGGGCCTTGGCCTCGATCTGGCGGATGCGCTCACGGGTCACGTTGAACTCCTTGCCGACCTCCTCGAGGGTGCGGGTCCGCCCGTCCTCGATGCCGAAGCGCAGGCGCAGAACTTTTTCCTCCCGGGGCGTCAGCGTGCTGAGCACCTGCTCGAGCTGCTCGTGCAGGAAGGTGAAGGAAGCCGCCTCGGCAGGCTCGGAGGCGTCTTCATCGGGAATAAAGTCGCCCAGATGACTGTCCTCCTCCTCGCCGATGGGCGTTTCCAGGGAAACGGGCTCCTGGGCGATCTTGAGGATGTCGCGCACCTTCTCCACGGGCATGTTCATCTCCTCGGCCACCTCCTCGGGGCTGGGATCATGCCCCAGCTCCTGCAGGAGCTGGCGGGAGACCCGGATGACCTTGTTGATGGTCTCCACCATGTGCACCGG
>JAEEGL013624963.1_pt1 | contig 15643 bp, 17 predicted proteins | sample 9134231 | NCBI WGS metagenome assembly JAEEGL01 (sample SAMN16246548, study PRJNA631951) | gut metagenome | biome: gut microbiome; feature: rumen; material: fiber-attached | host: Bos | place: Iran: Karaj | collected 2018-10
AAAGTCGTGACGAAGTGTCCAGAATTCGCCGTCAATGAGCTTTGCCTGCTTTTTGGTGGTGTCCATGAGTGTGAGTTCCGTGCTCTTTCGGATCGTTTCCTCGGTATGTTCTTTGATGACGGATACCTGTCGTTCACTGCTCTCTTCGGTCAACTCGGTAATCGAGACGAGTTGCAGAATGCCGATGATGGAAAATGCAGCAACCACGAGGATTACCAGCATCAGGCACAGGTTTAAAACCTTGCCTTCCAGTCCTCCGAACTTGAATTTTCTTATATTCTTCAAATTAACATTTTTATTTTTCAAGGTAACACCTCGCCTTTTTTCAGCCAATCGTTTCATTTTTCTCAATCATAATCAGATAAAACCATCATACTACGCAATCACAGCTTTGTCAAACCCGAAAATCGCGGAATTTCTTGACATAAAGCCGTAAAAATGGTATTCTTTTATATTATGATTTACAAATTTTTGCTAAGGTAATATGGAGGGGAAGCAATGAGGAGTGAATTGGATAATGGAAAGCTGACCATATGGTTGGAGGGAAGGATTGATACCGGCAACGCGTCGGAGATCGAGAAGGCCGGGACAGCGATGCAGATCGCGGATGTCCTCATGAATAAGCTGCTTCGGCCGATCGTGGTACCGAATGAGCAGGCAGTCAAACAGCTTTTTCAGGTCTTGTAGGGAATTGCGTTAACATAATGATTCAGACAGAAATAGGAGCATTTTCTTATGTATTATGCCAGTTTCGGAGTAATCTCGCTGATACTCCATGTCATTATTAATCATGAATATATCTTTAAGAAGGATGGCTCGGAGGACCTTCCGGTCAAGAGGTACCGTCTGTTTCTGAGTGGCGTCATGTCGTACTATATCACTGACGTGTTATGGGGATTCCTGTACGCAACCCGTATTGTGCCTCTGGCTTATACGGATACGGTTTTGTATTTTTTTACCATGGCGGTGACGGTTTTGTTTTGGACGCGCTTCGTGACGGCCTATCTGGATGCAAGAGGATTGTTTGATCGTTTTCTCACGTATGCGGGTTGGATCGTATTGACGACGGAAGTTCTGTGTCTGATCATCAATGCTTTTATCCCAATCTTTTTCTCATTTGATTCGACCGGGGAGTACCTGCCGGGTTACGCGCGCTATATCAATCTGGCAGTTCAGGTTGTGTTGTTTTTGATGGCGTCATGCTATACGATTGTGAGAGCGGCCAGGAGCGAGGGAAAGAAGCGGATCCGCAACAAGACGATCGGTGCTTCCGGTGTCGTGATGTCTGTCTTTATCGTGCTTCAGACACTGTACCCGTTTTTACCGCTCTACGCGATCGGTACTCTGGTCGGAACGTGTCTGATCCATACCTTTGTTGAAGAGGGTGTGAGGCTTGATCAGGCGATCGAGCTCAGTAAAGTGCAAAAGCAGGTGGAGCAGGAGTATGCAGAGAAGATCAAGGACAGGAAGAGAAACATCACGTTCAACCGTATTGCCGAGAGTCTGGCGGCCAACTACGATATGATCTATTACGTAGATACCGATGATTCGAGTTATGTGGGATACACCTCCGATGAAAGTAATTACGGAGAGTTGCAGATCAAGCGATCCGGCGAAGATTTCTTTGTTGATTCAAAAGCAAATCTGAGAGAGGCTGTGTATCTGGAGGATTGGGATCGTATTTCCCGGTTCTTTGATAAGGACTATCTTCGCACAACGCTGGAGGAACGCAAGCAGACCAGTTCGGATTATCGTCTGGTCATCAATGGTACTCCGAGGTACACCAGAGTTATCGTCAGAAAAACAGGAAGTGGTGAGCACTTTATCATAGCGATCGAGAATGTCGATGACGAGGTGCGCCGTGAGCAGAAGCATAGGCAAATGCTGAATACGGAGAAGGAGCTGGCGCGCCGCGATGAACTCACGGGAACCAAGAATAAAACCGCATACATCGAACTTGAGGAATCCGTACAGGACAATATCGATAAAGGGATTGATTACCTTCCGTTCGCTTTGGCGGTATGTGATATCAACGATCTCAAGATGATCAATGACACCGAGGGGCATAAAGCCGGAGATGAATACATCTGCGCCGCTTCCAAGATGCTGTGTGATGTATTCGTACACAGTCCGGTGTTCAGAATCGGTGGTGACGAGTTCGTCGTATTCCTGCGGGGCGAGGACTATAATGCCAGAGAGGATCTGATCCAGAAGCTTCGCGTAAAGATTTTTGAGAATCTGGTTCAGAAAAATGGTCCGGTCATAGCCGTCGGTGTCGCATCTTTTGAAAAGGATAAGGATGAGAGGGTTAACGACGTGTTCCAGCGCGCGGACGAGATGATGTATGAGGATAAGCGCAGACTCAAGGAACAGGCGTAGGAATCGAGTATAAGGAATCGAGTAGGGGGATTCATCCCCCTACTCGTCCATGCGCTGTCATCTCGAAAGCAAAGCTTTCTCGATGACCGTTTGCTCAGCCATGCATGGAAAGCAAGCTTTCCTGCATGGCGTTCGCTATTCGCACATAAGAAAACCCGGGGACGATGTCTCCGGGTTTTCTTATGCTTATTGGGATCATTTCTTCTTTCGATAGTTCTTGAGTAGCGATTCATACTTGGTGATCAGCTTCTTCATGTTGGCAGCGTTGGTGTCGTCGATGTAACATTTGTAGGTCTTGCCCTTTGCGGTATCCTTGACGGTGATCTTCGTATTCTTGGCCGAAAGGATATGTTTCAGTTTTTCGATTCGTGCCTCCCGCACGTTCTTGGTGCTTGACAGGGTGAAGGTTCCCTTTGTCATATATTTGCGCTTGACATACTGACCGACGATCTTCATACGGGTTTTGGTACTTCCGCTGATCGTGATCTTCTTGCCACCGCCGGAGAGGATCATTTTTTTATACTTCCGACTGGTGGTATTGAGGATCTGTATATAGGACTCAAGCCGTATGCCGAGTGACAGCTTCGAAGAGGATCCGTCCTTGGACGCGTTGATCACCGGGTAGAGCATGATCATCTCGTTCATATCGCCATAGCCGGTGTGAGCGATCATCCAGGTGTGATAGTAGAATCCGAAGTGTGTCAGTCTGGAAGAGGTGGTCGAAACATCACTGAAAAGGAAGGTGTGCGTTTTCTTTCCCATGAGCTTCTTGCGAATCTTCTTATAAGAAACTTTCTTGGTGTACTTGTAGTTGACCTTCGCGGCCTGTCCGCTGGCAGAGGAGCCACTGGCGGCGTCTCCGTCCACATAAGGGCGTGTCGTCGGATCTTCATCTACCAGAGCCGATTCCTTGGCCTGAAGGGAAGAATCCGTGGTGAGCGGCCCGCTCCAGGAGAACAAGCTGCAGCTGACGAATACCCACAAGCTCGTGATGGCGATACGCTTTGTTGTCTCTTTCTTCATTATATAAAACCTCCCGTAAACATGTTTTGATAAAAAGGATCCGTGTTTTGTAAAAAACAGGGGCAATTTGTCACATTTGTTATGATTTGTTCTATGTATGTAGTAAAACTATACCACCGAAAATTGGGATTGTCAACCTGAAATCTCAAAATATTTTAAAAAATACTTGACAAAATCGAAATAATCGGTTAACATGTTACAGAAATGTTAAGAAAGACAACAAAAGTATGAAGGAAAAAGGTAACAAAGGAGAAGAACAATGAGAAAGGTTTTGGTTCTGTTGTTGGTTATCGCGGCACTGGCCGGTACTTCTACCGACTCAAAGGCAGCCGAGTTCACCGGCAGACAGAAAAAGATCGTTGAAACGATCTACGATGTAGTATCAACTGAGAAGAACTGGGAAACTTACGGAAGTCTTCCTTCTGTATGTATCGCACAGGCGTATGTAGAGAGCGGTGTGGGACTTGCAGGAAGAAAGAACAACCTTTGGGGACTGGGCGCAGGACGCGCTTCCTATTCAACCTTGAAAAAAGGTATCTATGCTTATATGAAGTGTATCAACAAGAGCTGGTACAAGCGTTACGGCGCTACGGACACCAAGAGTTGGAAGAAGCAGATCCGCAGCATCCTGAAGGGTGGCTACTGCGTACCGGCATCCGGTTACTACAATAAAGTAGCTAAGGTTGTCCGCATGTACGACCTCGATGATTATGACAAGAAGATGTTCAAGCAGCATAAAAAGGCCGAGGAAAAGCGTCAGGCGAAGATCAAAGAGCAGAAAGAGAAGGAAGAAAAGGCTGAGGAGCTGGAAGAGAAGAAACAAATTCTCGATGAGATCCCTTCCGTTATTTCCAACTTCGTTGTAGGACTTCATCTGGGAGCACTCGGGTAATAAGACAGAGCAAACATAAGGAGGCTTCGGCCTCCTTTTTTGTTGACAGAAAATCGGGATTGTGATAGAATCAGTGTATATGAATGAAGGAAACGTGGGAAAAGAGGTTAAGATGGAACGCAGGAGAGTATCGCGGATTGATATCATCGTGGGAGTCGTCGCGGTCGGGATCGGTCTCGTTCTGGTGATGTTGTTTTTCCTCTTGAGAAAGCCGGGAGGACATGTGATCGTATCCATAGACGGACGTGAAGTCGCTTCCTACGCGCTGTCAGACACGGTGGACGTGATCGTGCAGGATCTGGCACGGGAAAGCAGTAATACGCCGGATAACAGCGGCGAGAGCGGAAACCATGACGTGTCCGTGCATACGGGCAGGAATCGACTGGTCATCCGTGATGGGGAGGCCCGGATCGAAGAGGCAGACTGTCCGGATAAGCTCTGCGTTCATCAGGGCGGGATATCGCATACGAATGAAAGCATCGTTTGCCTGCCTCACCGGGTATCGATCCGCATCGCGGGAGAATCTGAGGAAACGGCGCCGGATGCGGTCGCCAAGTGAACGAACCTCATTTAACCCACGTAAATACGTACAGTAAAAGGAGGGTTTAATCATGTATGAACAGGTAAAGCTTTCGTATGAAGCAAATGGACTGGAGCCGCAGATCGATCAGCTGACGATCGAGACACATTATGGTAAGCATCATGCGTTATACACCAAGAATCTGAACGACGCTGCCGAGAAGGCAGGCGTGGCGGACAAGGATATCGAAGATCTCCTGGCAAGCCTTGATCAGGTATCGGATGTGGCGCTTCGCAAGGCACTTCGAAATAACGGTGGGGGTTACTACAATCATAACCTCTATTTCTCTACGTTGTCGGCGGCCGGAAACGTGGAGCCTGTCGGTGATTTAAAGTTAAAAATCATCGAAAAGTACGGAGATTACGCCACGTTAAAAGATGAATTAACCAAATTAGCCCTGGGACAATTCGGTTCCGGATGGGCATGGCTTTCGGCAAATCCGGCCGGTGAATTGATGGTATCTGCCAGCCCCAATCAGGACAATCCGATCAGTGAAGGAACGGGATATATTCCGATCCTTGCCATCGATGTGTGGGAGCATGCGTATTATCTGAACTACAGGAACCTGCGTGCGGACTATGTGGCAAAGCTTTTTGAGATCATCGACTGGACACTGGTGGAAGCAAACTATCAGCGTGTGATGGGTAAGTGAAGACCGAAGGCGGAGTAACGAAAGAGAGCAAATGAGAGAGCAGACGGAAAAACTGGCTATGCGCGCGATGCTTGTTGCGTTGGCCTTTGTACTGGCATGGTTGGAGGCACAGATACCGACCTTTATCGCGGTACCGGGTGTCAAGCTCGGTCTGACCAATCTGGTTGTATTGCTGGCTTTGTACAGGCTTAGCTGGAAGGATGCGATGGTCATCAATCTGATCCGCATCGTTTTGGTCGGACTGACCTTCGGGAGCCTTTTTTCCATGTGGTACTCTCTGGCGGGCGGACTTTTGAGTGGGATCGGCATGATCCTTCTCAAAAATCTGCTTCACGCAAGACTTGTGACGGTCAGTGTGGCCGGTGCGCTTTTGCATAATCTCGGACAGATTCTTGTGGCCGTGTTCGTTCTGGACACGTCGTCATTGTTCTATTATCTCGTGGTTTTGTGGATTTCCGGACTGATTGCGGGAAGCATTCTGGGACTACTCTGTGTCCCGATCGTATCACGTGTCAAAAAAATCTTATAAATATGAAATTTATCCTTGTTTCGAGACGTGTCTTTTGATATACTAGAAACAGTGAGACTAAATGAAACGGGGTATGTGATTTGCTGAGTGAGGAGAGAATCAAAAAAATGATTCGTCTTTCCGATTATGAGGCAGGAACGGGCGATTTGGATCTGCGACGCACGCGGTATCGCAAAAAGGATTATGTGCGGTTGCAGGTGCTTCGTACCGTGGCCGGTATGATCGCCGCGAGCATCCTGATTCTCGGGATGGTTGCTCTTTATTACATGGATCGTATTCCCTGGAAAACCTATGTTTCAGAGGGGTTCTTTACCTGGCATCGCACATTGCTGATTGTCGGGATTCTGATTGCGTGGCTGATTCTGATGGCGATCGCGTCTTATGTGACAAGGCGTCGCAGTCGTCGTGAGTATGAGGAATCCGAACTTCGAGTAAATGAGTATGAGCAGACGCTCGCTGAGCTTCTTCGGCTGTATGAAGCCGAAAGGAAGGAGGAGAGCGTATGATGGCAAACCTTTTGATCATCCGGGCCAGGATTCGGCATTTTATAGAGCGACATTATATGATCGTTCGCGGAATCCTGAGGGCACTTCTGGTGCTGGCGGTGTTGCTTTTGCTGACCAGCCGGTTCCCGGACGGCTTTTTCTCCGGCATACGCTGGGTGTTCCCGATCATAGCGGTAGCGAGCGGATTTTTCCCGGATGCGGTAGCCATACTGGGTATCGTTACGGTGGTCGGTGTTGAGGTTTGGCAGGTGTCGCCGGTTCAGGCGGGGACGCTGCTTTTGATGATCGCTATATTTTTCCTTCTGTTCGGACGCAAGGCAAAGGAGCAGTGGTTCATGCTGATCTCGGTGCCTACGCTGTCCGCGTGTCAGATGGGATTTTCCGTGCCGGTGGTATCGGCGCTTGCGGCAGGCCCGTCGCTGATCCCGGCGTTGATGATGGGTATCATAATCCGGTTCAGTCTGGACGGTGTGGCGGAATACACGGCGACGGCACAGCGAATCGCCGGAGACACCAATGTGTTCGCGCCGCTTCAGTATCTGGTGAATTATCTCGTTTCCAATCGACTGTTCCTGGTTACGCTGATCGTCTATACGTTGACGTTTGTCGTGATCTACCTGCTTCGTAAGGCGAACTTCCGCTATGCGCCGCAGATCGCGATCCTGGTTGGCTCGATCGTTCTGTATACGTTGGAAATGATCTCAAACATCATCTGGGAACTCGAACTGAATCTCCTTCTGACATCGATCCTCGTGATCGTGACGATGGGGATCGCGTACCTGTACCAGTTTATGCATATTTCTCTGGATTATCACGGAACGAGGAAGCTGCAGTTTGAGGATGATGAGTATTTTTACTATGTGACCGCGATTCCGAAGTACAACGTGGCTGTCGGCGATAAGGTGGTTACCAAGATCCTTCCGGAAGAGATGGCTGAGGTTACCGCTGAACTGAAGGAAGAGGTCGAAAAGGCGCTGGCCGAGGAGCGGGCGGAAAAGGAAAAAGACAAGGAAAAGGACAAGGAAAAGGACAAGGAAGAGTAAGGATACGGTATGGACACAATCATTTCATTTTTCAAAAATTACGTGGCCAGACTCACGATCCCCAAGGTGAATGTGATCGACATTCTGGAGATTTTGATCATAGCCTACGTATTCTACCACATCATTGTCTGGGTAAAGGACACGCGTGCGTGGACTCTGCTCAAGGGAATGGTGTTTCTTGCCGTGTTCTACCTGGTGGCCATGATCCTTGAGATGAATGTCATCATATGGATATTCAATAACGTTATGGTCATCGCTGCCGTGGCTCTCGTAGTCATATTCCAGCCGGAGCTCAGAGGGGCGCTCGAGCATCTGGGGCGGCGAAATATCCTGCGCAATCTGTCGATCGACAACGCGGATGAGAAGGGTAAGAGGTTCTCGACAAAGAGCGTTCAGGCGATCGTAAAGGCGACCTACGATATGGCGCGTGTGAAGACGGGAGCGCTGATCGTTGTCGAGAAAAATATCCAGTGCCGTGAATACGAGAGGACCGGTATTCCGATCAACGCGGACATCAGTTCGCAGCTGCTCGTGAATATTTTTGAGCATAATACGCCGCTTCATGACGGGGCGGTGCTGCTTCGTAACGATCAGATTCTCGCGGCTACGTGTTATCTGCCACTGTCCAACAATCTGAGCGTAAGCAAGGAACTGGGGACCAGGCATCGCGCCGGTCTCGGTATCAGTGAGGTTTCGGATTCCCTGACGATCATCGTGTCGGAGGAGACCGGGGCGGTGTCGCTGGCGATGGACGGAAAGCTCTATCACAAGATTGACGCCGATACGTTGCTGCTCCGCCTGAAGGAGGCGTCCAAGCAGGGAGACGGAAGGAAGGCTCATTGGTGGCAGTTCCGCAAGAAGAAGCGTCAGGCCATGGAACGCGCGGACGCAACCGAATCTTCGGTAGAAGAGGAGGTGAGCGATCGATGAAAGCAGTATTGAAGAGATTATTTACGAGAAATATAGGCTGGAAGATCCTGTCGATCATCGCGGCGGGTGTATTCTGGCTGATCGTGGTGAATATCGTCGATCCGACGGTCAAGAGGACTTTTGAGGGGGTTCCGGTCGAGATCCTGAACGAGACGGCGATCACATCGTCCAACCAGGTCTATGAGGTTATCAGCGGGGATACGGTGGATGTGACGATCACTTCGAAGCGAAGTCTTGTAGAGAGACTTCGCCCCAAAGACTTTATCGCGACGGCGGATCTGGCGGAGCTTTCCAGTGTGAATGCCGTGAATATCCAGGTGAAACTGAACAAGAATCCCAACAACCTGCCTTATGAACTCAGTTGGGGGAATGCGGTCCTGAAAGTTAAACTCGAGGATCGTGTCACGAAGAAGTTTAAGGTAGATGTAATACAAGAGGGCGAACTGGCTGAGAATTACGTCCTTGGAAATGTCAAGGTGAAGCCGAACATCATCGAGGTGTCCGGTGGTCAGTCGAAGATGAAACGTATCGACCATGTCAGCGTCACCGTACCGCTCAACGGGCAGACGGAAGAGTTTACCATGCGAGCGAAGCCGGTTGCTTATGACAGTACGGGGGATATCATCGATGCTGCCAACCTGTCCTTCAGTGAGGATGAGGTGAAGGTGACAGTCGGCGTCCGGCAAACGATGGATGTCCCGATCGAGGTCACGACGGAGGGAGAACCGGCAGAGGGGTATCACCTGATCCAGACCGACAGGCAACCGGAGTTTGTGCGTGTTTCGGTCGATGATCCTGCCAATTTGAAAGATGATCTGGTAATCAGGCTTACAGTAAATATCGAGGACGCGAAAGCCGATGTGGAGAAGGAAATCGACATCTCGAATTATCTGGGAAGCGGTTATAAGATCGAAGACGATGTGAGGGTGGTTTCTGTCCGCTGTGAGATAGGAAAGAGCGGCAGTCGGAGCTTCACGCTGACCGGAGCGGATATCGAGGTGCGCAATCCGCCGGACAACCATTCGGTGACCTTTACGGATCCGGATGCGAGGTACGAGGTCAAGCTTTCCGGATCCGACGATAAGTTGAAAAATATCGAACTGAAGGATCTCGGTGCCTATATCGATATTGGCGCATTCAAAGACGGTGTTCATCGTGTTGTGGTGAACTTCACGCCGCCGAAGGGGGTGACGGTCACTTCACCGGTGACGGTTGAGGTCACGATCTCCAAGATTGAGAGTGAGACGACACCGACACCTGAGCCCGAAGAAACACCGGATACGGATTCCGACTAGAAATGATGAATAAAAAAGCCCGTGCTTCCGGATGACGGAGACACGGGCTTTTGTATGCCCTTTATTACAGCGGGATATTCCCGTGCTTTTTCTCGACCTGATCGAGCGCATGCTTGCTGCGACATACCAAAAGGTCAGCAAAGATGCGTTCGCGGGTGGCTTCCGGACGGATCACCTCGTCCACATATCCGTGCATGACAGCCACCTGCGGATTCATGAATTTTTCGTTGTATTCATCGGTCTTTTCCTGGCGGAAGACTCTCTTTTCTTCCGGTGACATATCTTTCATCTGCTTACCGTACAGGATATCAGCTGCGCCTTCAGCGCCCATAACGGCGATCTCAGCGGTCGGCCAGGCGTAGACGAAGTCGGAGCGAAGGTGCTTCGAACTCATCGCGATATAGGCACCGCCGTAGGCCTTGCGAAGGATGACATTGATCTTGATCGTCGTGGCTTCGGAGTAAGCGTAGAGGATCTTCGCGCCATGGCGGATGATACCTTTGTACTCCTGATCCTTGCCCGGCATGAATCCGGGGACATCGGTCAGTGTGATGATCGGAATATCATAAGCGTCACAGTAGCGGATCATCCGCGCTACCTTATCCGAGGAATCGCAGTCGAGGACGCCGGCCAGGTACTTCGGCTGGTCGCAGATCAATCCGACGGTGATCCCCTTGATCTTGGCAAAGCCGACCACGACATTCATGGCGAATTCTTTGTGGATTTCCATGAAGGAATCCGGATCGACGATGCCGTCGATCACATCGTGTATATCGTAGCTCTGATTGCTGTGTTCCGGAAGGATATGCGCTAAATCCTCATTAAACGCTACATTTTCCGTATAGTTTATAGGCTGATTTAACATTTTAAGATCTGTTTGCCCCTGATAGCAGGGCGGGATGATACCGATCAGTTTTCGTACCTGCTGGTAGCAGGTTTTCTCATCCGGCATGTGGAAGTGCGCAACGCCGCTTGTCTTCGCGTGCACCTCGGCACCGCCCAGTTCAGTCGCCGTGATGTCTTCATTTGTCACACTCTTGATGACCTTCGGTCCGGTGACAAACATCTGGCTGATATCGTCGATCACAAAGATGAAGTCCGTGATACCCGGTGAATAGACCGCACCACCGGCACAGTTGCCGGCGATGATCGAAATCTGCGGGATATAGCCGGAGGCCAGAGTGTTGTAGTAGAAGATCTCACCGTAGCCGGCCAGGGCGTTGATGCCTTCCTGGATACGGGCGCCGCCGGAATCGTTGATCCCGATGATGGGGCAACGGTTCTCGATGGCGAGCTTGATGGTGTTCGCAATCTTGAAGCCGTGCATTTTTCCGAGGGTTCCACCGATAACGGTGAAGTCTTCCGCGTAGATAAATACGCGCTGACCGTCGACCGTTCCATAGCCGGTGATCACGCCGTCATAGGGAAACTGTCCTTTTTTTATGTTGAAAGCGTCTTCGAGGTTTGTGATGCCGGAACCGATCTCGCGAAAGGAATCCGGATCCAGGACCTGACAGATCCGCTCAAGGGCGTGGAGTTTGCCCAGTTTGTGCTGTTTCTCCATATTGTATTCCATAGGATATATCCTCCCTAAGATAGAATAATTCAGAATAATACCATAATTCAGAACATTATTCAGTATAACAAGTTGACATTCGAATGTCAACTTGTTATACTTATGAAGTCTATGGAGGGAATTCATCACAATGAATCAGATAGTCAAAAATCTTAAGAAATATATGTTCTTGTTGTGGGAACTCGTCAAGAAGACGATCAAGCTTCGCTATAGGCGTTCCTACCTGGGAATTCTGTGGACCCTGATCGAGCCGCTGCTTACGATGATCGTGCTGACCATCGTGTTCGGACAGCTTTTGGGACGCGATTCGACTGACGCGGCATTTGAGGGGGTTCCGTACCCGATCTACGTACTGTCGGGGCGTCTTTTGTACAGCTTCTTCTCGAGTGCGACCAATTCGTCGATGAAGAGTATAAGGAACAATTCCTCGATGATCAAAAAGGTATATGTGCCGAAGTACATCTATCCGGTGTCAGGCGTGATCGCGAACTTCCTGATCTTTTTGATCTCTTTGATCGTATTGGCGGGTGTCGTGGTATTTTTCCTGATCCGTGGAGGATATCAGGCACCGATCAACGGTTATATGCTGCTGTCGGTCATACCGCTGATCAACCTGTTTTTACTGGGGATCGGAGTCGGGTTGCTGCTTTCGACGCTGTGCGTGTTCTTCCGCGATATGGAATATCTGTGGAGCGTACTGCTGATGCTGATCATGTACTGCTCGGCGATCTTCTACTTCCCGGATCGATTGGGAGAGGAAGCAGTGATGCTGTTGAAGATCAATCCGCTGTTCGGAATCATCCACAATTTCCGCGTTTCGTTCTTCGGGCATCCGTTTGACGGGACGTTGATGTTGTATACCTGGGGCGTGACGATCGTGGTGCTCGGTCTCGGGCTGTACGCGTTCTATCGCAAGCAGGATAAGTTTATACTGTACATCTGATCGTGCCGGCGCACGGAAGGGTGAAGGCCTGAAGATGGCCGGAGATACACGTACAGATGGATAGGAAAGGATAATAATGGCAAACGATATAGCACTTGACATCGACCACGTGAGCATGCGTTTCAACTTAAGCTCCGAGAAGGTCGACAATATCAAAGAATATATCATCAAACTGGTTAAAAATGAGCTGATGTTCCAGGAATTCTGGGCACTGCGCGATGTCAGTTTTCAGGTAAAAAGGGGAGAACGAATCGGTATCCTCGGAATGAACGGTGCCGGAAAGTCGACGCTTCTGAAGATCATCGCCGGCGTCATGAAGCCCAGTGAAGGGAATGTGACCGTGCGTGGCAAGATCGCGCCGCTTCTCGAACTTGGAGCCGGCTTTGACAAGCAGTATACCGGTGCGGAGAACATCTATCTCTACGGTTCGATGCTCGGATACTCGAAGGAGTTTATCGATAAAAAGTTCAAGGATATCGTGAAGTTTTCCGAACTCGGGGACTTCATCAATGTCCCGATCAAGAATTATTCATCCGGTATGAAAGCGCGTCTCGGCTTCTCGGTCGCGACTGTGGTGGAGCCGGAGATCCTCATCCTCGATGAGGTGTTGAGTGTCGGAGACGCGAGATTCCGAAGAAAGTGCGAGAAGCGTCTGAAAGGAATGTTTGACAAGGGTGTGACGGTGCTTTTCGTCTCGCACAGCACACAGCAGGTACTTCGTATGTGTAACCGCGGAATCCTTTTGGAGGGCGGACGCCTGATCGCCAAGGGGGCTGCGAAAGATGTGGTCAGCTTCTACGAAGCCAAGCTGACGGAAACCGGTGAGTGATACCAAACGAAAGATTGATACAGGAAAGGACATATGGTGAGAAGATGAAAAAAGTAATTACGTACGGAACCTTTGATCTGTTCCATGTAGGACATGTGAATCTCCTTCGCCGTGCCAAGGCACTCGGAGACTATCTGATCGTCGTAGTGAGCTCGGACGAGTTCAACGCAGGAAAAGGTAAGAAGGCGTATCACAGTTTCGAGGATCGCAAGAAGATCCTGGAGGTTTGCCGCTATGTGGACGAGGTGTTGCCGGAGTACACCTGGGAGCAGAAAGTGGATGATGTGGTAAACAACGATGTGGATATTTTTGTAATGGGAGATGATTGGGAAGGCAAATTTGACTTCCTGAAAGAGTACTGCGAGGTAATCTACCTGCCGCGTACACAGGGGATCTCCACGACCAAGATAAAGGAAGACCTGAAGTGAGTAAGAAAACACTTGGCTATCGGCTGTTCGGACTTATGTTCACGTTCTTTCGTCTGTTTCCCGTGAAGGAGAACAAGGCGTTTTTGATCGCGACGCATGACGACGGACCGGAGGGCAATATTGCCGTGATGGCAGAGGCGCTCCGGGAGAAGCGGCCGGGGATGAAGATGGTATATATGACAAAAAAGGATAGGGGGCAGAATCCCTTTTCCTTTTTTTTCGTGAAGGCGTATCATATGGCAACGTCCGGGGTTATCCTGCTTGATAACGTGTTTATGCCGATGGCGTTCACGCCGATCTCGAAGAAGACCACGGTGATCCAGCTCTGGCACGGGACCGGGACGATCAAGCGTTTCGGACTGGATTCGGACGGACCGAAGGTGGCGAGACTGGCCGCACGCGGTAACCGTCGGATCACCTGGCTGACGGTCAACGGAGAGAGGACAAGACGCCAGTACGCGACGGCTTTCGGACTGCCACCGGAGAAGATTCGGACGACCGGACTTCCGAGAACTGACCTTCTGATGGATGAGCATTACATGGAGAAAAAGAAAAAGGAGTTCTTCCGCGAGATCTGTAAACACGTGAAGGAACCCGAAAAGAAGCGTTACGTTCTCTACGCGCCGACGTTTCGCGATAAGGAGACGGAGCATCCGAAACTTATGCTGGATGTAAAGAGGATCCTTGGTGTGCTCCCTGAGGATGTGGTCCTGTTGCTTCGTTTTCATCCTTTTGTGGCGGAGAGGTTCGCGGCGGAGAACGTGATGAAACGTGATCTGACGAAGGAGGAGAAGGCAAGAGTCTTCGATATGTCCGGTTATCCCGGCGTGACAACACTTCTGTCCGTGGCGGATGTGCTGGTGACAGACTACTCGTCCATCGTTTTCGAGTACGCGCTTTTGAAGAGGCCGATGGTGTTCTACGCCTACGACCTGGAGGATTTTGAGAAGACCGGGAGGGACTTCTACGAACCGTATGAGGGCTTCGTGCCGGGGCCTGTGGCAAAGGATGAGACAAGCCTCATCCGAGAGCTGAAAGAGGCGCTTTCCTGTACACAGCAACCGGCGAAGGCAAAGGAGACGCAGGAGCGTATCGAGGTATTTTTACAGGAGAATTATCGAAGGAGAGACGGTCGGGCAGCGGAGCGCGTCACAATGTTGGCATTTCGGAAAAAAAAATCTCGACAAAGCGACTCGAATTTGGTATAATTATCAAGTTGATATGTTTTTTGCATTATAATAAGGAGAGAGGTCATGGGAAAACTGATGGAGCGTAAGCTCAGTTTCGTCTTCATTTTTTTACAACTATTATTCTCTATCGCCCTTATCGTGCTGCTGTTTTATGTCGGGTTTATCCCCGATAAGTACGTGATCACGGCGATCGTCGTTTGTGTGCTGCTGATGGTGTATCAGGTCTTTTCGCAGATCACGAACGCGAGCTACATCATCGGGCGCGTGCTGGCGGTGGTGTTCAGTGTGATCTTTATCGTCGGCGGGTATTATCTGTATGATACCTACCACGCGATGGCACAGATTTCCGGAGCGAATGTCAAGATCGATGTCATCTCGTACTACGTTATGAAGGACGATCCGGCACAGAGTTTGAAGGATGCGAAGGATTACAAGTTCGGTATCCTCTCCGTTATCGACCGTGAGAATACGGATAAGGCGTTGCAGGAGGCAAAGACGGAGGTCGGACAAGACGTACAGATCGTCGAGTTTCAGGATTCTTCCACACTGGTTGACGCGTTGTATGCCAAGGAAATCCAGGTAGCCGTCTTCAATCAGGGATTTGTCAATACGATCGAGGAGCAGTACAAGACGTTCAAGACCGATACCAGGGAGCTTGTCCAACACGAGATCGAGACAGAGATTGAAGAAGAGGAAGAAGAGAAGGAAGACGACTATAATACATCGGTGACGACGAAGCCTTTCATCGTGTACTTAAGTGGTATCGATGTCTATGGTTCTCTGAGTAAGAACAGTCGAAGCGATGTGAATATCCTGGCGGTAGTCAATCCGCTGACGAAGAAGCTGCT
>JAEEGL016743012.1_pt1 | contig 15643 bp, 9 predicted proteins | sample 9134231 | NCBI WGS metagenome assembly JAEEGL01 (sample SAMN16246548, study PRJNA631951) | gut metagenome | biome: gut microbiome; feature: rumen; material: fiber-attached | host: Bos | place: Iran: Karaj | collected 2018-10
GCTCATCCATGATCCTGATCGTTTTTTCAAGTATCTGGTTTTCACTCTTTGCATTATTCTTTTTCTTCATTGACATTTTCCATCGATCTTCATGAATTTTGTCTGATCTGCAGATCCTATTTCCCGATTATTATTCTACTCCCAAAATGCACTGTCGTCAAAATCAGGCTTTATATATAACCCCTCCTCCGACGACAAATCCATCATTGTCATAGAAGACCGCCGACTGGCCCGGGGTGGCAGCTTTTACCGGATCGTCAAAAGCTACGCTCACCATATTTTCTTCAAGAAGCGTTATCTCCCCCTCCTGTCCCGGATGCTGGTACCGGATCTTAACATTGCACCTGAGTTTCTCCCCAACCTTCATCGGCGGAATACTCAGGAAATTTACATCACGGCAGATGATCTTTCCGGTATAGACCGATTCCTCCCTGCACAATACTATTTCGTTTGTATCGGGACATATCCTTTTTATGTAGGCATGATAGCCAAGCGGCAGATTAAGACCCCTGCGCTGACCCACGGTATAGTGTATGATTCCCTTATGCCTTCCGAGGATATTGCCCTCTTCATCGACAAAATTCCCCTCCGGAGGTATTCTGCCTTCTGCGTTTTCTTCTATGTATTTTGCATAATCCCCGTCGGTCACAAAACAGATTTCCTGGGAATCCTTCTTGTCTGCAACAGCAATCCCTGCCTCCTTTGCCATAAGCCTCACTTCATCCTTTGAATAATCCCCAAGGGGCATCAGGGTTTTTGAAAGCTGTTCCTGAGTGAGAGCATAGAGCATGTAGGTCTGGTCCTTTTTAAGATGTCTGGCTTTTCTTACGCTGTACCTTCCGTTATCAAGCTTAAGGACGGAGGCATAATGCCCTGTTGCAATGTAATCGGCACCCAGCTCATTTAAGGCCCTTATCATCCTTTCCCACTTCACATAGCGGTTGCATACGATGCAGGGATTGGGAGTGATCCCGTGAATATAATCATCTATGAAGGGCTTTGTCACATGCTCCTTAAACTCCCCGACACAGTTTTGCACATAATATCTTATGCCGAGCATTTCAGCCGTTTCTCTTGCATCATCTATCTCGCAGCATCTGCTGTATGCATTTTCATCAGCATCCCAGGTGCGAAGCGTAAGTCCCGTCACCTCATATCCTTCCTTCTTAAGAAGATATGCACTAACAGCGCTGTCCACTCCTCCCGACATTCCGACTATTACCTTTGGCATAGACCACCTCTAAAACAACAATCTGAGCTTCTTAAAATGTTCCCTTCCATGCTTTAAGTATTCCCGGCTTACCGACCCCTTAAGCTCCTCAGACTTCTTCTTAAGCCTTTCGGCATCGACATTTGCTTCGTTGGTGTTTTTTGAAAAACGAAGTCTGTAATATTCATCAAACACCTCTTTGGCATTCTTTTCATCCTCATCCTTAAGAAGAGCCAGATAATCCCGAAGCGTTGAATTTTCCCACTCCATACTGTAGGTCTTTTCCATGAGCTGTCTTATTTCACAGACATTTGACATGAGTTTGTCACTATCGTTCTTTTTCTTATATCTGACCCTTTTAATGAAGATCCTTAATGCAAACCAGATCACAAAATAGAGCACAAGTATGATGAAAGCAAGAGCTGCATATCTTATGACCAGCCTTGTCCTTTCACGGATTTCCTCATTCTCCGTCTCCGGTATTTCTCCTTCCGACAGCGCAGCCTTATCAAGGGAAACGGGAGTCACTGCAGGATACGGATTATCCTGCGTCAACGACTTTTTCCATTCATTCTCCCTTATATCTGCTTTGGCGGCAGTAGGTTCAAATACCATCCAGCCGTAACCGTCTATCCATGCCTCTGCCCAGGCATGGGCATCTGACGAGGTTACCTCCACGGGTTTACCTGCCTTTCCCGTTTCCGCCGTATATCCTTCGCAGTACCTTGCCCTGATCCCCGCTATCCTTAAAAGCTCGACCATAGCCGAAGCAAAATGCACGCAGTACCCCTGCTGATCATCAAAGAGAAAGTCGTCAACAAAATTGGGGGTGTCGGAATGATCGGCTTTTAAGTTGTAGGTGTACTGTCTTAAGTAGCTTTCAATCCTGACCGCTTTTTCATAATCGCCTGCCGCTTTTGTGGTTATCGTATGCGCCAGCCCCTTCATTCTTGCCGTTGCCATCCCGGTATCCAGGAGTTCCCTGGCATTTATCTCCTTATCCTTATTCGTAATATAGTTTACATAATCTTCCTTTGAAAGGTAGTTATCAAGGTCCAGACCGTATATCGTGCTGCAATATCCGCTTAATCTTTCATACGATACGATATCGGTTTTTACATCCTTTCCAAGAAGCCCGGTAAACACAGGATCCGCATAGTCTATATCAAGCCACACCACACCGTACTCCGTACCCTTCCCCCTTGTTCCGGTGAAGCTGTAGCTGCCGGTATCCCTGCTTATTTCCTTAAGGATATCATTTTTTAACAGCAGCGTAGACGCCGGATGTATGACATCCGAAGTCTTTATATAACGGTATTCGATCTCACTTTTTACGATAGATGAAAACTCCCCTGCTTCATCCTTTGTAATATTGTTTTTATAAAGCAGGTTCAGATATTCAATAAACCAGGCATTATACGGAAGTATCGACTCCGTCCGCTTGCTCCAGCCGTCATTTCTCAATAATTCATAGGAGATCCCCTTAAGATATGCCGTCTGCTTATAATCTCCCGTTACGGTAATCTCGGTTTTTTCTCCGCCTGATAATCCGCTGCCTGTTCTTCCGAGACCGCTGTAGCCGGACATGGTGCTGCCTGCCCTGCCCATACTTCCGAAGAAATAGTCAATATCCTCAAAAGCTTCATCAATCCTGTCTCCAACCGTATAGACAACCTTAAGCACAAAATTCCAGTCAAAGGGAGTCTGCTTTACGGGCATAAAAATGAGGACAAGAGATAATACCAGATAATAAGGTATCCATATGAAATGATTGTCCCCGCAAAAGCCGGCAAGCTCCAGCATCACAAGAAAGATAAGGCATATCACGGTTAATTTATCAAGGCCGGACCTTTGGGAAGAAAGAACTGATGCGATCACCAGAAGTATGGTAAATACAGGCCGTACTTTGTCATATTTTAAGATAAGCCTTATTGCTCCCCAGGCTGCAAGGGCTGCGGGAACATGCCACTGAAGTCCGAAACGCATAAGGATCAGAAACGAAAGGAGGGACATGAGGAAAAACGCCCCCAGAAAAAGCCTCCTCTGCTTCAGCCAGTCTCCGGCTGCAAGAACGGCCTCCGCTGCAATATAAAAGCACAGAAAGATGATTATACCCGCGATCTGTCCCGAAAAATATGTGCTCTTATAAGCCCGCAGCAAGCCTGTAACGGCCAGTGCCGCCGCAATACGGTATATGGCCGGATATACAGTTTTAATATCTTTTCCCGTCTTTTTCATATATCACGATCACCCGTCTGCCCGACAGTCTTAAGTCCTCATCTTTTTTCCCGTACGAAACCTCGCCGCCCGGATAAAACAATCCTTCCGTGACAAGCGCATAAAACTCCTCAAAGCCTTCATAGGAATCAACTATGAGACTCACCCATTCACCCCTGGGAAATACAAGCTCCACAGGCTTTGACTGGGTGGCAAAATAGTATGCAACAGATACGGCAAGAGTCAGAAAGGCATCCCTCATTATTATATCGCCCATCTCCTCTTCCCTTACCCTTTCGGCTGCAAGCAGTATAGTATACATCCCGACATCCCTGTCTTCACGGAGCCTTGTCATAAGCTCACCGGTTCTTGCATAGACCTTCCAGTGTATGGAATTGTAACTGTCACCCGGAGAATATTTTTTCAGGTCATTTCCCAGAATTTCATCCTTGGATGCCGTATTCGAAAATAGATTTTCAGCCTGTACCAGAAGATCTGCCATTTTCTGTGAAGCCTCATCCGTTATCTTCGGACTTACGATTGCCCTGTATTTCTGGGGAACCTCAAAGGAGGCAGAAAACAGGCCCAGCGGATCGGTTACTGCAAAAGAAAGGACTCCCACCGGATATGTTCCGGCGTAATAGCAGGTAAGCTTCATCCTTTTTTCAATCCGCTGTCCGGGACAGATAAAAATTTCCTGTTTTACACCCTCACCGCTAAGATAAGAGGCCTGTTCCTCATAATTCAGGATCAGTCTTCCGATGGGCAAAAACAGGCTGTTTTCGAGCACCAGAAGAAAATCCTCCGACTCATTTTTTTTCAGATGTCTTTCAGGAGTTTCCTGGTGAATCTTAAGAGATAGGTTTACATAAATCAGATATAACAGAAATAAAGGATACTGCAGGATGAGTGCAAAAAAACAAAGATAAGAGAATGCACCGCCTTCAAAGGATATCCATACAACAGAAAGAACAAGCAGGATAAGATATATGTAAATACGGAACGGACGCTTTCTCTTTCTTTTCATTTCGGAGCGGGTGTTGACCGGATGATATTGTCTAAAATCCTGTCCTTATCGGCCCTGTTCATCTTTGCCTGAGCGGTAAGCTCCATTCTGTGGGGAAGAGTTAATCTTGCCATATCCATAATGTCCTCGGGAATACAGAAATCCCTGCCCTCAACATAGGCCTTTGCAAGAGATGCACTTAAAAGTGAAAGAGATGCTCTCGGTGAACAGCCGCACTTTATCTCCTCCACACTGTGTGTAGCATGTATGATCTGCGCTATATAACGAAGAAGCTCATCCTTAACATGAACTTCGGATACCTCCTTTTTCATTCCCGTGATCTCTTCTGCAGAAAGCACAGGCTCAACCGGCTCTGAAAGTGTTCCTTCAAGGAATCGCTGCTCCATCCTGACTGTCTCATCTTCGCTTAAGCTTCCCAGTGACAGCTTCATCATGAAACGGTCAAGCTCGGCTTCGGGAAGCGGATATGTGCCCGCTGCGCTTATGGGATTCTGCGTGCCTATAACCATGAAGGGTTCGGGTATCTTTATGGTCTGTCCGTCTATCGTAACCTGCCTCTCCTCCATCGCCTCGAGAAGAGCTGCCTGAGTCTTAGGCGAGGTTCTGTTAAGCTCGTCGGCAAGCACTATCTGGTTTATGACAGGTCCTTTGACCACTGTAAAGGCATTTTCCTTTGTGTTATACACCGACAAGCCGGTCACATCACCGGGAAGAGTATCGGGTGTAAACTGTATTCTGGCACTCGAGCAGGAAAGTGCTCCGGCAAGGGTTCTTGCAAGCAGGGTCTTTCCGACTCCGGGCATGTCCTCCAAAAGCACATGACCGCCTGCAAGCAGTGCGATTATAACCTGCTCTGTCTGGTCTTCCTTTCCTACAAGCTTTGATGATATGGTATTTTTTAATAGTCTGATCTTTTCATTCATACTCTCTGTTTATACCGTTACTGATCCGTATTTTCAAGCAGATCCGCAAAAAATACGGGAAACCTTTCCGCAAACTCCTTTAATATCATGTCGCTTATTTCCTTCATCTGGGGATGAGCCCGGACTGCACTCCTTAATTCAAAGAAGTTGCGCCATGACCTTATGTTCATCGTCATGACTATCTCGGTCTTAAGGGAATTGGGCAGAACACTCCTTGCCTCCTGAGGCTTTGCGCCCGCTTCTATCATGTCGAAATAGTATTTTTCGGCACTTTCCATCGCCTTCATCCAGATGTCATACTTCTTTTTGTCGTTCTCATCATTTAAGTCGTAGTTAAATCCGGTGGCGATATCGATCACATTTATCTCATTGCCGAATTTGTCCTTCGTGTAGTTGCAGTATCTTGTGCTTTCCTGGCTGTAGCTTGCGATACGGTGACGGACTATTTCGTGGGTAACTCCCCTGTCACAGGTGATCCTGACAGTGATCGATTCATGCTCTATGACCGAACCGTGGCCGCTCTTTACAATGCCCGTGATAAACTTTTCGGCACTGCCTTCGCTTATATGGTCTTCGCTCTTATAGCAGACGCGGCCGATCCTCTCGATCTTCTTCAGCATTTTTTCATAATCGTTTTCACTTACTATCTCAAACGACGGTTTTATGATCTTCATTAAACTGCTCCTCTATTTGAAACACAACAAACAGACTATACCACAGTTCGGATTCGATGTCATTAACTATATTTCTGAAACATTCTTCCGTTCGGTCGTGCGTGCTTTATGCCCGGTAATGAAACATTCGGTGGAGGGGCACGAACGAAAAATGATATCGATCGAGCTCTCAGCCTGTGGTTCTTAATGAATCAAGGTTTGATAAATTTTGCGAGTGCGAAGGCTGCGTGGAACAGATTTCTAAACAAAACATATTTCGCAGCAGAACGGCGCCGAGCAAAATTTTGTCATCAAACCGCAGATGAATTTAGAACCATCCGTGCGCGAGATGATATCATTTTTTCGAGAGTGCCCAAAGCCAAAAAACTTAATTCAATAAATTATATTTCACTGCAAGCATGGTAGTGTCGTCAAACGGATCGAGGGTGCCGGTAAATGTATCAAGCTCTTTATTCAGCTGCTCAATAAGCTCTTTGGGATCAAGCCCGGAATACCTGTTAAGGGTCTCCTCCATCCTTTCAAGCCCAAACTGCTCGTCGCTTTCATTCATGGCTTCGGCAGCTCCGTCGGTGTAAACGAACAGAGTCCCGCCGGCGGGAATCGTAAAAGTATAATCCTCGTATTCAAAATTTTCCATACAGCCGCAGACCATACCGTGAGGCTCCTCAAAAACCTTAAACCTTCCGTCCGGACCGGTCACAATAGGAAATTCATGTCCTGCGTTCGAGGCGGTAATCTCACCTGTCCTTACATCCATGATGCCCAGCCAGATCGTTATAAACATAAGGTTGGGGTTATCGCGGCTTAAGATATTGTTTACGGTTCCGATTATTTCCGACGGTTTTTTCACACCCCTGCAGGCCTCATTTCTAAGCAGCGCTTTGCTTACCATCATAAAAAGGGCAGCAGGAACACCTTTGTCCGACACATCAGCAATGACAAGTCCCATGTGTTCTTCATCAATCCTGAAGAAGTCATAGAAATCTCCTCCGACCTCTCTTGCCGGGAACATCTGGGCAAAGATCTTAATTCCCGTACCCTCGGTAACAGAGTCAAAATCCATGGAAAGCGAACCCTTCTGGATATTTCTTGCAAGATCCAGCTCCGCGGCGATCCTTTCCCTTCCGGCCGTTTCCTCCCGGATGCGTTTCATGGCAGAGGCTATATCCTTTTCCATTTCCACCATGGTCTCCCACAGCTCTTCTATCTCATCACCGGTATTTATCGACAGATCCGAAAAAACAAATTTGTATTCATCAACATCACTGAGATCTCCAAGCTCCGAATACTTTCTGGCACATTCCGTAAGATTCGTTATCGGTTCGACAAAACGCCTCTTCACCCACTTTTTCGAATTAAATGCAAGGAAAAAAAGACCTATCATAAGAACAGGGATATAGATCGCAAGAAAGACTGTGATCTGGTGTGAGACCATATTGACAGTTATGTTGGTTACCAAATATCCGGTGATATTTCCTGCACTGTCAAAAAAATTGTCATAATCCGTTCCTACCCAGCCCACGGCGTTTCCATAGCTGAGCGGCATAAACCAGTCAGACTTAAGGGTTCTCCTCACCGTTGCCGGTTTTTCCACCATACCGTTCTCATTAGAGATCCATTGTCCCGGCAAGTAAGCTTCGCTTTTTTCGCTTCCGTCAAAAACTATGACATATCTTTCGGTATCCTCATCGTAAAACATATAATACAGGCTCTCAAACTCCGCGTTTCTCCTGCACTGACTGATGAGGTTCCTTTTGTCCCTGTAGGTATCGTCGATAAGCGGCAGAACGCACTCAAGATATTCATCGGAAAACTGGTCGGATCTGATCTCTTCCGGCGTTGAATAATAAACCTCTTTTGTCTTTTCGATCATTTCATTGATGTAGTCCTCACCCATAAGAGAGGTGACGATCGCACCCACATGCTCCATCTCCCTTTTATAGAACCTCAGCGTGGGAACAACGAAGGTTAAAGCCTCCACAATGACAGAAAGGAGCAGAAACGAGCACACCACAAAAAGGATAGCCAGGTTGACTACCCTTTGAAGTGATCTTTTTTTGTTCGATCCGACGATCTCTTTCATTTATTCATACTGCTGGATTATTCGTGTTCTGCCCACATCAAGATGAGTACTCATATCTATCGGAGCATCGGGAGCCATGATCGTAACTGCAGGATTATCCTCCTGTTCATTCACTCCTCCCGTAACCTTTTCCAGCATTTCCTCATTTATCATATTAATAACTTTTTTTTCGGTATTCATTACCTTACCCCCCTCGATCAAAGCCCCCTCGACTGTCTGCGCTCTGCTCGGGATAACAAACATTGTGCCATATCTCATTTTTCAATTAAGATTAGCACCCACATCTTTGTGATAGTCTGTTGCAATCAATCCTATCCTGCCGGGATTATGGTCAAATTCCACGATTTGCGGCTCATCCTGCCCTTCCTGTCCCTCGTAATCATCCACTCCCCCTGTAACCTTCTCAAGCTTTTCCTCTTTCAAAACTCTCATATTATTTTTCTTATTTTCCTGCATTACCTCAACCTCCACAATTTTAATTTTCCATAGATTCTTGTTTTTCATCAGAAAAACAAGAATCGTACTCGACCAGGTCCTCGCGAAGCGAGGGGCGTGCTCCGCGGAACGCGGAGTTCTTGCACGAAATTCCGATTTCTCGTGCGAGAAGTCATAGAATTCCAGATTCTCAAATTCATGTTTCAATTAATTATACGAAAGAATTTTCTTTGTGGCAGTATTTTTTTAACTTATGTTTTTTTGTAACTTTTCAGAACTAACCAATGTCATCCCGAGGCGAAGCCGAGGGATCTTGAAAACCCGGGTTCTGACAAGATTCCTCGCTACACTCGGAATGACACTGAGTCAATGTTGTTTATACCAAACCCTTTGTTTTCTGAACAGTTATAGAAGCTCCCTTATCTCCTCCGCCGTTTTTTCTCCGGATGCCACCCTTATCAATTCATCCGCATAAAGGTCCGCTGACGTGAAGGCATTTGCCATGCTAATACTCATATTCTCAAGCAGGTCATCGCCGGACAGTTTCATGGAAAGCGGAGTCACGAGCCTGTAGCAAAGCAGGGATCTTTCCTTATCCACCGCATAGCTTCCGCAGGGGATATTGAAATTGACATAGCTCATCGCTTCAAAAAGCTGAGGGAGACTTTCCGTATCAAGCTCATCCATTATTGTAAGCACACAACAGAAATGCTGCACCGTATCATCTTCAGAGCCGGGAGGTATAAAAAAGAATTCACCGATACCACCCTCCATTTCGCCCATTTCCCCGATGCTGTCAAGCACCGCAAGAAGCATCTCGGGTTCATTTTCATTTTCAGGCTCCCTTATATCACATGCCACAAGCTCTTCTGAAAGAGAATCCTTCATCCTTGTAAGAAGCTCATGTCTTTCTTCTTTTATTTTTTTTATATCCATCTCATCCTCCGGTTTTCATTACATCGTTTTTATCTGTATCTGTTGAGAACCAATATTACTATCTCAATGTCATCCCGAACATATGTGAGGGATCTTTATAATCTTCATATTTAAGATTCCTCGCTCCGCTCGGAATGACAACGATATGTCACTTCCCGTTCATTCTTCTTGCCAGGATGTCAGCTCCCGGTTTCTTCTTTTTTTCATCATAAGGCAGACCGTAGCTCTTTACAAGCTGAATATATGCTTCCCTGTATTCTCCGGTGACCCTTTCCTCTTCAGCTCCAAAGAGTCCTCTTATTATCTGGTCGGCATAGATCTTTGTTATCTGGTCACAGGCGGAGACCAGATCCGAAAAGCCCGCAGAGGCTGCAAGCACTCTTCGCATCCTGACCTTGAACTCCTCCATGTCATAAACTTTCTGTCCTCTGATCCTCATTTCCTCAACGGCATCCTTGATAAACGAATCAAACTGGAAATATCTGTCGAACATCTTCGTGCGTATCTCCGTCATATCCATTCCGCTTAAGATGCCGGTAACCATTCCGATAACACTTCCGACCCCGCCGATGCCCGGTATGAACATACCGGCAACCTTCATGGTTGAGGAAACTGCCTGAACTCCGGCGTATTTTCTCTTTCTTTTGCTTATATCCTTTGAAAGATAGATCATGTTCTGATCATATCTGGCCTTCTTAAATTCCTTTTCCCTCTGCTCCTTTTTGTCGGGAGTTTCAAGAGCTTCCCTCTTCTTTTTCTGCTCATCGCTCTCGACCTCCACCTTAAGCTGCTTGAGATATCTGTTTCTTATCTTGTCCGCAAGGAGCTTATCTGCCTTGTTGGCATTTCTGCAGTCCATATGCCCGGACACGGTGGTATATATATCCTTCCCTGCCTTTAATCCCGCAACTGCACCGCCTATGATCTTTGTTGTGGTATCCGCAAGCAGCGGCTCCGCGTCCTTTACGGTATTCTCAGCAGCATCCACCGTCTGGATCAGTGATGTGAATGTTGATCCTGCAGATGCGACGATTCCTGCAATGGAGGCTGCCCTATCGTAACCGTGCATGTTCTCCCAGTTGGTGACCATATTGTAAACTCCGGAACACATTCCAAGAAGGCTGCCCAGCGCGGTAATGGACCTGGTCGTAAGCACCGAACCGTAGGTTTCGGGCTTCATAAGGTTACTCGTCTTAAGTTTCCAGGGCCCGGGGGTGTAGCCTTTGATGCGGTCTGTTATCTGCCCCTTCATTTCACTCATGGCATTATATTCAATGATGCCGCCGTTTACAAGCAGATGGACATTTTCGGCAACTGTCGAACCGGCCGTGGAAAGGGTATCTGCGTTGTCGGCAAAATCCTGCTTGTTGGTGTTTTTCACACTGTAGAATTTATCGGATTTCTTTAAGGACTTTTCACCCTTTTGGTCAGTTTCGATCTGTCCTAAGCTTTCACCGTACTTTATAGCGTCCGCCACTGCATCGTCTGCTTTTATCAGTCCGTCAAGATCGTCAAGGAAGACCTTCTTCTTTTCATTGATCAGGTCATCATCCTTCTTCGTTTTTTTCTTCCCGAGGCTTTTTACCCTTACGGCCTCGTCCCTTAAGGCCTTTGTGCTCTTATAGGTCTTAAGGAGCATGTAGGTGCGGTATTCCTCTTTCTTCTTCTTTAATTCCTCAAGTTCCTTTCCGCTTACCTCCTTTTGCTCAAGGTTCATCCCCGCATAATCCTTTATGAGCTCACTGTAGCCGTTATTTACCTGGGCCGCCTCGGTTATCTTGCCCATATACACATAGGTGCCAAGAACCCTCGACATAACCTTTAATTTTGAGGCAAGCATTCTCTTCTTAAAGCCTTCAAGATCGGGCGTATATTCCTGTGATGCAAAGACATCATAGATCTGCGGGCACTTACGCCTTTTGTTTTCTATGAGATAGTAGATGAAAAGCCTCTCCCTCTTTGTCTTTGATAAAAGCTCCCTTACCATCTCCCCGTTATGGTTCTTCACAGTTATGACCGTTCCGACAATGCCTCCGTTATTGTAGTTTCGAAGGAGCCACTGGTCGATCATCTCGATCCCCCTTAACTGCTCTGGAGTAAGCTTTGCATCAACCTCATTTGAACTGACCTTCTTCTCCGACCCCTTCCTCTGCCACATGTTTTCGCCATGGACTTTGGCAAGGGCGGCAATCGGATCGTTATAACCATCCTTTACGGTTTCATAAGTCACACGGACATTATTCTGGATCTTGTACAGATTCGCATCCCTTATGACTTCCTCGATATCCTTCGGCCAGTCCTTTATCTTATGGGTATCCTTATACATATTGATCCACAAAAGATACGGTCTGAAAAGTCTCGCCCTGTCCCTGATCTTTGTTCTTTCCATGCCCTCCTGAAGTGCGAAATGCTTCTTCCACTTGCCGTAGACATCCACAAGTTCTTCCATCTTATATTGGCTGGCTCTTTTTTCCTTCTCACCATAGGCTCCGGGCTTTCTTTTTTCGGCTATGTTTCCAAACCCCTGACCGCCCATGGCGATATCCATCCGGTCAAAGAACTGCTTTGTGATCTCCCGGACCATGTTGCAGGCTTCCCTGCGTCTTTGTCCCTTCTTTTTATTCTTATGACCCCTGTGGGTGTCATAGTATGCCTGAGCCGTTTCCGAAAGCCTTACCATAGCGGTCATAAGCTCCCCGGCGCTCGGACGCCTTTCGCCAAGCTCCCCGGGCCTTAACCTGCTTTCAAGTATCTTGACTCTTTCGACCGCGTTTCTGAAATGCTGGTACTGTACGGAATCATTATTTCCCCTGATCCTGATCCTGCTCCAGATATCATCCTCTACGATCCTTCCGGCATCCTTATCATAATGCTCATCCTGTATCTGTGAGCACAGCTCATAAAACAGATCATTGACCTGCTGATCCCATTTTGAGCCTTCCTTAACTTCTTTCTTTTCTTCGACCTTCTGCTCTTCCGTGTTTTTCTGAACCTCAGCCGTCTTTTGTTTTTCTTCTGTCTTTTTCTTTTCGGCGTTCTTTTCTGCTTCCTCAGCTTCCTTTCTTAACTGCTCCGCCTTAAGCTCTCCTGCCTCACGGACAGCCTCATCAAGAGAAAGCTTTTGAACCTTCGTTCCCGGATTTCGCATATAAATAAACTGCGAGATCCCTTCCATCCCGGGGCCGTTAAGATCCTTTGCCGCAGTCACTCCCTTCGTATGGAAAAGGGAATTGACAAAGGTTCCGTAGTCCTTTTCCTTATGCTCAAACCCTTTTTGTTCATCATATTTTAAGCCCGGAAATTCTTCAGTTACCTCCTGAGGCTCCTTCATATCCGAAAGCCAGTTGATCTCAACCATTTTTCCCCTTTTGAGAAGGTCACCTATCTTAACATGCTGAGGCTCTCCTTCATAACCCGAAGAATTATATATCGTAAGGTCGTCTCCGTCGATCCCGGTCACAGTCACATAATGGCCGTCGGCTTTTTTCCCGATACAGACCGCGGCAACGGAACCGGAAACAAGGATCTCGTTTATCTTATCCGCAAAGGCCGTCTTCATGTTTTCATACATCGTATCGTCTCTTTCTTTTTCGGCCTGTTTTATCTCCTCAGACTTCTTAAGCTTGCCGTCTTTATTTTCTTTCCTGTATTCTTCCGGCAGGGTCATCATAACCTTGTTAAGCGCCACATTGTCACATCCTGCCTCGGCAAGCTTTTCGAGAATGAAATCTCCCATTTCAAAGAGATTTCCGGCAATCTCCTTTCCCTGACCGGCGTAGCTGTCAACCTCTCTGATATAACCCTCGTATTCCTCCGCGCTCACTCCATAGGTGTTATTCGGATCAAATTTTAAAACCCCGGGTCTGAAGGAGCGCATCTGCTCCTGTCTGAAGGTTGTCCCTATTTCGGCAGTCTTTCCCCTGCGTTTTGCAAGGAACTGGTTCATCAAAGCCGTACCCGAACAGCAGAAGCAGTTGTTGCTGCCCTCCGGCTGTTTTTCGTAGGATCCGTCCATGCCCGTCTGTGACATTGCCGCCTTATGATCAACAAACGGAACCTTCTGCAGCTTTTCCGGTTTTTCTTCTTTTTTCTTATTCTCCTCTTTTTTCTCTTCTTTAACTTCTTCTTTGACTTCTTCTTTGATTTCTTCTTCGGCTTTTACTTCTGCAGCCTCTTTCTGCTTAACTTCTTCCTGCTTTACTTCTTCCTGCTTTACTTCTTCCTTCTTTACCTCTTCCTGCTTTACCTCTTCCTGCTTTACCTCTTCCTGCTTTGCTTCCTCTTTCTCTATTTCTTCCTGCTTTACTTCCTCCGCAGCATCCGCAGCCATAAAAGGTCTTACATACTGATCGAAGACCGGCTTAAGCTCACGCTTAAGATATGACGGAACAAACCTGTCATGATCCATATTGCAGGGATGGTTTTCTATCTTCTCCTTAAGGCCGGCTATCTTCTTATCCCGGCTTTCATCCCCGTAACCGTTTGCACTCACCTCAAGCTGGTAGGCAAGCTCGATTATCGATTTAATATATTCCTTCCTTGTGCGGTTGATATAGCTTCCCTTCTGGTTGGAAAGCCTTTCAATATAGGCCTTCATTCCCGAACGGCGGGCATTCAGGTATTTCTTATTCTTCTGATTAAATTTCTTTATCTCGGAAGGAGTTTCTTTGGGCATGCCCTCAAGCTTTTCCTTCTCCCTCCTTGCCGCTTTAAGCTCCTCGGGAGTCTCCAGGGATTCAAGGGTTCTTTCAAAATCGGTCTTTTCCCTCACACTGTTTTCGGCAGGTTTTTCAGAAGAAATCTTTTTGGCATTTTTGTCCTTCTTTTCTCTCTCTTTTTTCTCAGCCTCCTCAATCTCCTCCCGGGTCTGCTGCTGGCCATAGCTTTCAAACCATGCCTTCAAAGCCTCGCGCACGGTTTTCTGACGGTCATTTTGAAGATGGGAATTTGAAAGAAGGGGCTTTGCGATCGCATCATACTCCTCAAGGCTCCGTATCCTGATAAGGTTAAACTGGTCGTCACAGATATATATCCCCTCGTCAAGCTCACCTAAGCCGCTTGAACGGAAAGCCTCCACCTTACCGTTTTTTTCGGCAAAATAGGTTATTCTGGTGGTCCTTCCCTCCTGAGACTTATCAACCTGGTTTAAATCCGCCGCATGATCAAAAAGACCCAGGATTATGCGTTTGGGTCTGTTTACCTGCTGGGGTCTGAAGAAAAAGGTATGATTTGAGTGCAGCGAATACAAAACCGTGGTATTGGCTTCTTCCCCAAGGGGCATATACTTACCCTTATCCGAGAGCTTTTCATCGAGAAGCTTTGCGTCTACCTCGGCATTATTCCCCCAGTTTTCCGGTCCGCCGGCCACGGGATCATACTGTATCACATCAAAATGAACCTTGTGCATAACTTCCGGGTATTTTTCGGCGATCCATTTTTTGATACGCATCGCACCGAGCATGGTTGCAACACCCCCGCGGCTGTGTCCGTTTATCATGACATTTACGGGCTTTTCATTCTCAAGCTTTTCTTTATCCATCCAGGACCAGTTTATAAGCTTATCTTCGAGGTAGGACTTTCCCAGCTCAAATATATATTCCTCCAGATGATCCTCGGAATATTTTCCTATGTTCAGGCCGTTGGGACCTCGGAGATAAAATCTGGTTTTTTTTGCATCCTTGTCGTTAACCGATTCCTTTTTGCGAAGATGTCCCAGCTTTTTTCCTTTGATCTCATCTTCAGCAAGCTCTCCGTAAACCTCCTCGATCCGGGGAATCATCTGTTCACGGATCTCATTAAGCTCCCGTATATGCTTTGCTGTCTTCACACCCGGCAGCCAGGTGAAAGGCTTTATGTTGTTGTACCATCTGATCTTAAGTTCCTCCTTTCTGTATTCATCGCTGTCCTCCCAGGCAGTCATTTTCTTATGCTCCATGCGTGGATACCTGAAGCCGGAACCCGCAATGGAAAACTCCACCACATCCTCGCCGCTTAAGGCAAGCTGCGTACCAACAGCATGGTGCAGTTTTATCTTTCCCTGATCCGGACCGCCGGGCTTTTTTATCTTAAGCTCGTCAAAAGCCTTATAGCGGTTTCTCCCAAGATTGTTTATTATCGCACTTCTGACGTGATTTCCCA
>JAEEGL010077196.1_pt1 | contig 15642 bp, 10 predicted proteins | sample 9134231 | NCBI WGS metagenome assembly JAEEGL01 (sample SAMN16246548, study PRJNA631951) | gut metagenome | biome: gut microbiome; feature: rumen; material: fiber-attached | host: Bos | place: Iran: Karaj | collected 2018-10
AACAAGAAGATCCCTTTTATCCTGAGGGGTGTATTCCTCAATCTGCTTTATATACTCAGTAAAGAAATCCTTGGTATAAAGGCCGGTGAGATTATCCTTTCCGGCAGCGCTGATAAGCGTCTTATCCTCCTGAAGCTCTATGATTCGTTCGCATCTTGCAAGAATAACTTCCGGAGTATCATAAGGCTTCGTTATAAAGTCAGCAGCACCGAGCTTGATACTTCTTACTTCGGCGTCCTTTTCAGCAGTCATAACAATGATAGGGATAATTTTAAGATCGTCGTCCTTTCTCATTATCTCAATCATTTCAAATCCATTCATTACAGGCATAATAAGGTCAAGGAGAATCAGGGAATAGATATGTTCTCTTTTATGAAGTATTTCTAGTGCCTGCTTTCCGTTTTCAGCAAAATGTACTTGGTAATCTTTGCTTAGAAGATTACCAAGAATATCGCGATTGATCATTTCATCATCGACTATAAGTACATGTCTTCTGAGATTGTTATTATCTATATAATCTTTCATAATTCACTGAATACCTTTCCTCTATTATTAGTAGATTTCCGGCTCCTTATCATATAAAAATAGTATCACAAGATGGGGATGATGACAACGAATAATAGATTTATTGTTTCTTAATCTAATTTTAATCTTTAAAAAAAGAATTATTAAGAAAATGCCTTTATATTATTCCTTGCGAACAAACAAAAGGAGGGAATGATCGTGAAGGTGTTTTTAAAATACATCACAAAAAACATGTTTGAGAAAAAGGGGCGGTTTTTTCTGCTGCTATTCTCGATAGCAATCAGTGCGGCACTGTTAGTTGCGTGCACGGGTATGGTAGACGTTGTAATCGACAGCTTCAACGCGCCATACGAATCAGGTAGTTTATCGGACATATCAATAACCTCAAAAACTGATGAGCCTTATATGAAGGAATCAGATATTGATACTGAGGGACTAAAGGATGTGGCGTATGAACTGAGGACAACCGGAGTTATAAATGAGAATGACAAGATAAAGTATGTAAATGTCAGAGGAAGAGATAATTACTCCGGTAAGATGGTTGAGGGAAGCACAGACTTTCTTTCACAGTCTGAGACAGATGGTAATTCATCATGTGTTATTTCTAAACGAGTTAGTGACATTATGGGGCTTAAGACCGGAGATACACTAAAGCTATTTATCTCAGGTGAAGAGGTAAATTTCCGAGTTGAAGCACTTGCAACAAATGACAACCTATTCTATCCGGATACATCAACTAATTTCAATGTGATAATCCCATATGAATATCTAAATGAAAAGCTTGGAGCGAATGACGGATACAATGTAGTGTTTGCGAATGTTGCTGATGGAGAAGTAAAGGATTTTGTAAAAAGCTATAACGACAGCCACTTAGAAATAAATGCCGTTGATTTAAAAGGAAATGTAATGGTGGATTCGTCAATCAATATGGCACTTTATTTTATGATGGCGATTGTAGTTATCGTAAGCTCCATCATCATATACGGAGTATTCAAGCTGATCATGACAGAGAGACTCTCAGTAATGGGAACCTTCATGAGCCAGGGAGCTACAAAAAAGAAGATAGAGCATATCATTCTTATGGAGGGCTTCATATATGGACTGATAGGAGGAATCGTCGGAAGTGCAATTGGAGAGGTATTCCTGTATTTTCTCAGCAGATGGACATCACCTCTTGGCGATTATGGTGTATATACAGACTTTAGTATTAATCCTGTATATATAATAACGGGAATTGTTTTCTCAATCATTCTTTCAGTAGCATCTGCTTACTTCCCTGTAAGAAAGGTCAGAAAGCTCGAGGTTAAGGATGTTATCCTGAATCGTGCAGAACAAAAGAAATCAAGCCGTCTGGTAAAAACATTTATAGGACTGCTTCTGCTCGGTTTTTCAATCGCTGTTTATGTAATAAATGACAGCGTGATAAATGTAACAACGCCGCTTGGATTTGTAGCAGCATTTGCGGGAGTGATTCTGCTCACACCAGTGCTGGTCAAGCTTGTTACAGCAGTGTTTAGTAAAATCTTCAGAAATAATACTACCCTGTACCTGACACTGAATAATATCCGCAGCTCAAAGCTGCTTAGAAACAATATCGTGCTTATAGTAGTATCACTTTCATCAGTGTTGATGATAGCATCCTTCGGAAAAAGCATGACCAAGCTGGTAGTGGATGCATATAAGGGAATGAATTATGACTACAACATAAGCGGAATCATGGAGATGGATCCGAATAATCCGACAACAGAGCGCATCCTTGATAAGCTGCATGAAATGAAGGGAATAGATCAGTCGTCTATCGGAGATGTTTACTATGCTGAAGCAGAAATAGATGGAGAGCTGGCAGTTGCAACCGGCTCTGAGGTGGATATGTATGTAAATGTTCTTGATGAGTATTTCGGGTTTACAACCACTTACGCAGATGAGATTCAGGCGCTAAAGGATGCAGATGAGTATTCTATTCTCCTTACAACTAAGATTGCCGATGCAATAGATAAAGAGGCCGGGGATACGGTTACTATGAAGATTAACGACCATGAGGTTAAAGTAAAGGTTGTAGGAGTTTATGATGGAAAGGTATTCCAGGCAGGGCGTGCAGTCTTAATGAAAAAAGAACTTCTTATAAATGAGTTTAAGATAAAGGAAGCGGCTGCCATATATCTAGAGAAAGCGGAAAGCTCTAACGATGCTGATATTGAAAAAGAATTAAAGCCATTCCTTGCGTCTCTTGGAGCAACCTATACAACAAAGGCAGAGGATACAAAGCTTAATGATGAACAGAATCAGATGATAGTATCAGTACTTTCTATCTTCTCATATCTGGCAATGATAATAGCTTCAATAGGAGTGTTTAATAACATTACGATCTGCTTCCTTCAGAGGAAGAGAGAGATGGCAGTTATGGCATCAGTCGGAATGAATAAGGGAAGGCGTAAGAGGATGATTCTTGCAGAGAGTATGACGTGCGTTGTATTCAGTATACTTTTATCGATTCCTTTTACTATACTTCTTGCTGATCTTATGACAGGCTTTTGTGTATTTATCGGAATGCCGATGGACGTAATGTTCAGCTGGTCATCAATAATGACCTATGCACCGATAATCACAGTGATTATATTTATAGCTTCTATATCAACGATGAGAAAGAGCAAGAAGCTTAGCATAGTTCAGGAGCTTAAATACGAGTAAGAGATTAGATGAAAAGAAATAAAAAGGATAACAGATAAAAACAGATAAAGATAACAGATAAAGATAGTAGATAAGAATAATACAAGATAAGTAAAAGTTATGAATAGGAGAATGAAAATGAGCGTAATAGAAGTAAATAATGTAAGCAGATCATTTAATAACGGAAAGCAGACAACAGAGGTATTAAAGAATATAAGTCTGACAGTAGAGGAGGGAGACTTTGTCTCAATCATGGGCCCTTCCGGAAGCGGTAAATCAACTCTGCTGTATCTCCTTGGTGGGCTGGATCAGCCCACTGAGGGAACTGTATCAATTAACGGAAGAGACCTGTCTACACTTAAGGACAAGGAACTCAGTAGAATGAGAAATGAGGAAATAGGTTTTGTCTTCCAGTTTTATAACTTAGTTCCAAATCTAAATGTAGTAGATAACATATCACTTCCTCTTATGCTTGCAGGAGAGAAGATATCAGATTATAAGGACAAGATCAATGAATGTCTGGAGCTCATCGGTATGCAGGATAAGAGAAAGCTGACTCCTAGGGAGCTGTCAGGTGGTCAGCAGCAGAGAGTTGCAATAGCAAGAGCTCTCGTGTTTGATCCGGATATACTTTTCCTCGATGAACCGATCGGAAATCTTGACAGTAAGTCCGGAACGAAAATCATGGAGTTGTTCCGCAGGATTAACTGGAAATATAATAAAACAATCGTTCAGGTTACACACTCCGAGGAGGCTGCCCGCTACGGCTCAAGACTCGTCCGTATAGTAGATGGTGAGATAGCCAAAATGGAAGAAATTAAAAATCAGATTAAATCAGCCTGAATGAAGAAAGCGTTTGTTTTTACTGATTTGCTTTGAACGCAGATTGTTGTCATTAGAGCTGTAAGATAGTATAATTATCCTTGTTATATCTATTGGTGATGTGAATAAGTATTCAGAAAGAGTAACACAGATGAGGATAAAAAATAAAAGCAATAATGATGGAAGTAACAGGGGATCATTACTTGGAAAAGTCCTGGCTGTTGTTCTGGCGGCAGAAGCTGTCTTTTTAGCAACAGGATATCCATTCTTTCGTTTTATGACCTATGCAGGAAATAAAAAGAAGAAGGAATCCGATAAGAACGGAAAGAAATGGTTTCAGTTAAATCACATAGAGGTAAACCATCCGCGTTATAAGCATAATGATGAGTATGAAAAAACAAGAGAGTGGTGTGAAAGCCAGAGCATGGAAGACTGGTATATCAAAAGCTATGACGGTATTATGCTTCATGCAAAGTATTTACCGGCAGAGAATGCAAAAAGGTCTATAGTTCTTAGTCATGGATATAGAGGAACCAGCTTTGGAAGCATTGCTCATATGGCACAGTTTTTACATGAAAACGGATGCAATCTTTTGTTTGTAGATCAAAGATGCTGTGGCGAAAGTGAAGGCGAGTATATCACATTTGGCGCAAAGGAACAGCATGATATTATGTCCTGGATGTACAAGGTTATTAAGCTTGATGATAAAAAGCTTCCTGTCTATCTGTTTGGTCAGTCGATGGGTGCGACATCCGTTATTCTTGCATCAGGTCATGACCTTCCTGACGAGGTAAAAGGAATTATCGCCGATTGCGGATATCATAGTATGAAACAGCAGCTGAGAGATATATCAAAGGGATGGTTCCATTTACATTGGATTGAACTGCTTCTGCTCAGAGTAGATATTTTCAGCAGACTGTTAGCGGGCTTTAAAATGAAGGAAGCTGACACTACAGTGGCGCTGAAGAATAATACAAGGCCGGTTTTGTTCTTCCATGGAGAAAAGGATACATATGTCTATCCTGTAAATACAGAAATAAACTATGAGCTATGTACAGCGCCGAAGGAGGTGGTGTATATTCCATCGGCAAGACATCTGTGCTGTTCGTATGAAGCTCCGAAGCTTTATAAGAAAAAGCTCAAAGAATTCTTTAAAAAATATGATATATCAAACACTTGATAGAGATGTGTTTGATATGTGTCGGTCAATTTACCCCGGAGTGTTCATTAAGTGCTCCGGGGTCTTCCATTTTTATTTTTGTTGTAGTATCCTCTCAATCGTTAAAGAAAAACACACTATTTAAGGTAATGTATGAGGAGGAGAAAAAAATGGATATTACAGCAGAATTCAAGGATTTAGTAGCACAGTACTCAAGTGTAACAGCAGAGGAGATGACCGATGATATGAGACTTCGTGATGACCTCGGTCTTAGCTCACTTGATTTTATGACACTTCTTGGTGAGTTAGAGGATACATTTGATTTTGAGCTTGATGTAGATAGAGCAACTCAGGTTGTTACAATCGCTGATGCGATCAAGATGATCGAAGATCTGAGGGAGGCATAAAATGAATACTATTCGAGAGATATGGGATAGCTCATATGAAAAATACAGCGACCTTACTGCGGTAAAGTGGCTTGAGAAAAAGGATATAAAAAGTATTACATATGGCGAGTTAAATGAAGACGCCGTTGCCATAAGAAAAGGACTTAAGGCTGAAGGCTTTGATGGTGCTCATATCTCTATGATAGGAGTTGCATCCCGTAGTTGGATAGGCACCTATCTTGGAATAACCACCGGTAACAATGTGGCTGTTCCGCTTGATGCAGGTCTTCCTGCAGAGGATCTAAAGGATCTCATAAATGATAGTGATGCAGAGGCACTCTTCCTTTTACCAAAGGGAAAGCCAATGGCAAGACTTATCAAAATGGCATGTCCTAAGGTCCGTAAGATATGGCTTCTTCAGGAGGAGCTGGAAGAAGGTTTTGAGACTCTGGCTGATTTAAAGGCTAAGGGAGAAGGTCAGGAGGATGTAAGCGGACGTAAGGCAGAAGAAATCGCTACGCTTATCTATACCTCCGGAACAACAGGAAAGAGTAAGGGTGTTATGCTTTCGCAGAGCAATTTGGCACAGAATGTTGAATCAGTACCTTACACCGCAGAGCCGGGCTGCACACTTCTCAGCGTGCTTCCTGTTCATCATGCATTTTGTCTTGTTATGGACTGGCTTAAGGGATTTTCTCTTGGAGCAACAGTCTGCATAAATGATTCATTTATGCATATGGTGAAAAATATGGGCATCTTCAAGCCTGAGGTAATGCTTATGGTTCCTCTTATGATTGAGACTATTTATAAGCGCCTTTCGGCAGTAGATCCTTCGCTTCCAAAGGAAGCAGTTGCTGCAAATGTTTTTGGAGGCAGACTTAAGGTAATATTCACGGGTGGAGCACATCTCGATCCGTTTTATATAGAGAAGCTCAGGGAGTATGGAGTACAGGTTCTTGAAGGTTATGGCATGTCAGAGTGTTCGCCTGTTATAAGCTCTAATACTCCGGAGGATCACAAGGATGGTTCAATTGGAAAACCACTTCCAAATGTAAAGGTTCGTTTTGTAAATGATGAGATACAGGTTCAGGGAAGCAGCGTAATGCAGGGCTATTATAAGATGCCTGCTGAAACCGCAGAAACACTGGAGGGTGGATGGCTTCATACCGGTGATAAGGGATATATAGATGAGGATGGATTCCTTTTCATAAACGGAAGAGTAAAGAACCTTATAATACTTTCCAATGGCGAAAATATATCCCCAGAGGAAATTGAAAATAAACTTGGTATTAATCCTCTCGTAGGAGAGGTTATTGTAACTGGTGAGAACAACGGACTTACAGCAAGGATTTATCCTGACCAGGATGTGATCAAGGCTAAGGGATTAACTGACGAAGCAGTGAAGGCTGCCTTAGATACCCTTCTCAAAGAATATAATCGTAATCAGCCTACATATCGTCAGATCATATCATTAGTTGTACGTAAGAATCCGTTCCACAGAAATGCAACACGTAAGATCATCAGAGCGGATGCAGAAATAGATGAGTAGGTTGTGGATGCTCAAAATAAAGGCTAGTTTTCGCCTGATATGTTTGGCATAATTCCGGAAAGGAATGTCCTTGACAGTATATCAGCTATTTCTTCAGCGGGGGTAGAAAAATCCTCCGCTGTCCATTTGTGGAGAACACCGATGGTGCTTCCGATGGAGCTTGCGATGTAGTATGAAAATTCAGTGCGGGCCTTTGGTCCCGAAATATTAGTAGAGGTTACTTCCGTAACGTATTTATGGAACATTGTTAGAGCTTTTTCGAAGAAAGAGTCCCCTCTTGGCGATTCAAGAAGATTTGCCAGGAAGGGATTTTTTTTTGTGTAGTTACAGACAGCAAGATAATAAGAATGACATATGTCGTGGTCATTCTTTGGACGAAAGCTCTCCATCATCTGAAATATATCACGGATGGTCTTATCCTCAACTGCCTCAAGCAGAGCCGGTATATTTTCATAATGATTATAAAATGTACTACGGACTATGCCGGCCTTTTTTATCACATCTGACACAGTGATCTTATCCAGCTCCTTATCTCTCAGGAGCAGGAAGAAAGCATCAAAAATCGCTTCCTCAACTGTGCTGTAGCGTTCATCTGATTCATTCATAACTACTTCTCCATTCCTCGTTCTCTCATGGTATAGCTCTTGTCCTCGTCAATCATTTTAAGCATGATTTCAGCGAAACGTGGATCGAACTGAGTGCCGCTGCCTCTTTCTATTTCAAGACGGATCTTTTCCTGAGGCATACTGCTTCTATAGCTTCGGTTACTGGACATGGCATCATATGCATCTGCAACAGCGATTATGCGTGCCTCCTCCGGTATCTCTTCTCCGGCAAGTCCATCAGGGTAACCGCTTCCGTCATATCTCTCATGGTGCCAGCGCGCTCCGATAGAGAGCTTTGGCATCTCATTGATATTCTTAAGTATCTGTGAACCAATGACAGGATGACGCTTTATGTATTCGAATTCCTCGTCTGAAAGTGTTCCGGGCTTATTGATAACAGAATCCGGAACGCCGATTTTTCCAACATCGTGAAGCAGTCCGATTATAAAGATATCAGACTGTTCCTTCATACTGTATCCGTAACGTCTTGCGATTTCCTTTGAATACTCAGCAACCCTGCTGGAATGACCGTTTGTATAGGTATCCTTTGCATCGATTGCACCCGCAAGTGATCTTACGACATTAAGGAACAGCTGTTCATTTTCCTTGGTTTTTCTTTCGACCTCGTCAGCAAGATGCTTCTGGAGTCTGAGCAGCTCAGCTATCTGCTTTACTCGGAGAGTAAGTATCTCAGGTATGAAAGGCTTTCTTATAAAGTCCTTTGCACCGAGACTGAGTGCTCTTTTTTCCGCGTCTATATCATTTTCGGCAGTGAGGAAAACAACCGGAATATCAGCTATTTCAGTTTCCTCCTCGCGAAGCTTTGTTATAGTTTCAAAGCCGTCCATTCCCGGCATATTTATATCCAGAAGAATAAGATCCGGACGGTTTGTTTTTACAAACTCAAGCAGTTCATTTCCGGAAGTGAGAGCTGTTACGCTTATATCATTTTTTGAAAGTATTCTTTCGGCGATTTTGAGATTCTTAATATCATCATCTACAACGGTAACCCAAAGCTTGTCCCCCTCACCGGTCTTTGGCTTGTCGCCCTCCAGAAACTCTGTTTCATAACTTATTCCAAGCACATCACCATGTCTGTCTCTCCAGTTTCTGATGATATTACCGACTACCTGCTCAACGGCTTCTTCCTTAATGTCCGTAAGAATAATAAAATAGATATTCTTACGAACCTGCATGAGCAGATCGCTTTTTCGAAGTATATTTCCGATGTGTTCTCCGAAAAAGTCATAATACTTATCCGCTTCGTCTGCATCAGCTGTGTTGTCAGATGACAGAGTGATCAGTATCTTACATGCATTTCTGTGATAACGCATGATATATCTCATAACAAATCTATATACGCCGATAAATGAATTCATATCGAGCTTCAGTGCAGAAGAGGATTCATTTCTTTCAGCCATAATAGTCGAAAGAGTTTTAAGATCAGTAACATATGAATCATCGCGAAATGCTTTTTCCTTGTAAATAAAGTAGCAGTGTTTGCCCGCATTCTTGGACTGATAAAGCGCCTTGTCGGCCTTCTTTAAGGACTCTTCATAATCCTCTCCCTGTCCTTTCAAATGTATGACACCGATAGATGCACCAAGAGGAATATCCATATCATTTCCGAGTATTCTTTTTGCGTCTGATATCAGAGTATTATTAAGGTTATCTGTAAACTTTCTTATATCATCTTCGCCGGAAAGAGAGGTTGAAAAAGCAACAAATTCATCACCACCCATTCTTCCTACGATGTCATCCGGTCCCAGGAAGCCTCTGATAAGTATAGCGAAGCTTATAAGTATCTTGTCTCCTGCAGCATGACCATATAGATCATTTACCAGCTTAAATGCATCCAGGTCTATCATCATCAGGTAACCCGGTTTTCTCTTACAGAGCATATCGAGCTTGGTATTAGTAGCATTCTTGTTGAGAAGTCCTGTCAGGTTGTCTATGGTTGCCTCTTCATAAAATCTATTGAGAACGTCCTGACTCTTCAGAACATTATTGATCCTCTTTAGAAGTATCACAGGCTCAAAGGGCTTACGTATATAGTCTGAAACACCCATCTCAAAACCACGTGTCTCAGACTCGTTATCATCATCCGAAGTGAGGAAGATGACAGGGATTTCTTTAATATCCAGTTCTTCCTCAAGCTCTCTTAGCTTTGCCAGTGTTTCAAATCCATCCATTTCCTCCATCATGATATCAAGAAGTATCAGATCCGGAGTGTCATTTTCCTTGATGTGAGCCAGCAGCTCAGGACCTGAACTGAGAGCTGTTACGGCTATATCATTTTTAGATAGAATATTTGATGCGATTTTTCTGTTGATAGGATCATCATCTACAATTATTACTCGATATGACATGTTATTTCCTCTTCATCCTTTATCATTTAAACGTACTATAATCATACTTGAAATAACCATATTTTGCAATTATACTATTTCTTGGAATTATATGGTTTTAAAGTGTTATTTTTTACTCGGGGTTTGTTATGAAGCGCAGTAGAAAAAATCCAATATTTACACTCGCATTTACATTTGTCCTAATGGCTCTTCTGGTAGTATTTATTGCCAGATCGGTTTATAGGACTGCTTTTTTGTCTGCTCTGGAATTGGGAGATGATAAGGCGACGGCTATATCTGCGGATCTTGAGAACTATATGGATACTGCGAAGAGTGTACTCTGGGTTGCAGCCGATACGGTTGATCATATGGTTGCAAAGGGAGCAACAGACGAAGAGATAATTGAGTATATAACCAGAGAGTCTACTAACACTGAGGAACAGTTCGATGAAAGCTATACCGGTATCTACGGTGTAATAAGAGGAAATTATGTAGATGGCGTCGGCTGGGTACCGCCTGCTGATTATGATCCGACTAAAAGAGACTGGTATAAAACCACAACTGCCGGAAAGGGCGAGGTTGTTATAGTTCCGCCTTATGTTGATGCTCAGACAAAGAGCGTTATTATTTCCATAGGCAGATCACTCACAGATAATAAAAATGCACTGGCACTCGATCTGACTTTGGACAACGTTCAGGAAATCGTCGAGAATATCCATATAAATGATTATGGCTACGGCTTCATTTTGGATAAGGATGGTATGGTGATAGCTCATCCTGACAAAAATGAGAATGGAAAAAATATCACTGATTCAGCCGATGGCAAGTCTCTGTTTGAGAAAATAAAAAATACCACTAAGGGTCATTTTGAAGCAAAAATAGATGGTGAGGAGTGTACTGTTTTCGTTGATGAGGTTATGGACCAGTGGAGTCTTGTCATCGTAACAAAGGATGCAGAGCTCTACGAAACTCCTATGAATCTTCTGAAGGTAAGCGTCATTATTACCCTGATCGTTTATCTGCTTATTTCTACATTTTATCTGCTGGGTTATAGAAGTGAGAGAAAATCGGCAGCCAGAATGGAAGAGATGAAGGAGATAGAGCGAAAGAAGGATTATGAGGCAAAGGTCCTCAAGCTTGAAAAGTCCGCTGCGGATAGTGCAAATAAGGCAAAGAGTAATTTCCTGGCTGATATGAGTCATGAAATAAGAACGCCTATCAATGCCATACTCGGTATGAATGAGATGATCCTGCATGAATCAAGTGAAGAAAATACTCTTGATTATGCATCAAATATAAAGAGTGCAGGAAATACGCTTCTATCGATAATTAATTCTATTCTTGATTTTTCAAAAATCGAGGATGGAAGGATGAGCCTTGTTCCGGTAGAGTTTGAAACTGCTGAGCTGGTAAGAGGACTTGTTCATTCTATTGATGAAAGAGCAAGGAGCAAAGGCTTAAAGCTGATAGTAGATATAGACGAAGCTGTCCCGACCGTTCTTATGGGAGATGATGTAAGAATCAGCCAGGTAATAATGAATCTCCTTACGAATGCTGTTAAGTACACAGAAAAAGGAAATGTTCGTTTTTCCATGAAGAATCTCGGAATGGAAAAAGGTCTTTGCAGACTATATGTTTCTGTAAAGGATACGGGAATCGGAATCAGAAAAGAGGATATAGATAAGCTGTCGATTTCCTTTGAACGTGTGGATGAAAAGAGAAACCGTCATATAGAAGGAACTGGACTTGGAATCTCCATTGTTACCAAACTTCTTGCGATGATGGATAGTGAGCTTAAAATCGAAAGCAAGTACGGAAGAGGCTCAGACTTTTATTTCGAGCTTCCGATAGAGGTTGCAGATGAGACCCCGCTTGGAAAGCTTGATCTTACAGAAAAGGTTTCTGTGGATTCGGATTCAAGAAAAATGAATCTCAGAGCGCCAAAGGCGCGTATCCTTATAACTGATGATAATGAAACAAACCTGAAGGTTGCGGCAAATCTTATGAAGCTTTTTGGAATAAAGCCGGAGCTTTGCAGCTCAGGAGCAGATACCATCGTAAAGATGAAGGACAAGGACTACGACATATTATTCCTAGACCATATGATGCCTGAGATGGATGGTATAGAAACTCTTAAGTATCTGCAAGAGGTTTCACTAATAGGAAAGACCAAAATCATTGCACTTACCGCAAATGCTGTTGTTGGTTCAAGAGAACAGTATATACAGGCAGGCTTCGATGATTATCTTTCAAAGCCTATTGAGCTTCCGGAGCTTGAGAAGATGCTTAGACATTATCTGCCGGAGGACGTGAAGGAAGAAATTCCGGAGGTGGATAAAGAAAAAGCCGATAAAAAAGTAGCGGTAAAAAAAGAAGCGGAAATAAATGAAGCGGACAAAAGTGAAGCGGTGAATGATAAGAGTGGATTAAAGCCTGATGATGACAGCCGGCTGGGAAGACTATCTTCTCTTGGAATAAGCGTTGAGGATGGAATCACTTATTGCGGTGTTGATGAAGACTTTTATCTGGAGATAATCGGAGACTATGTAAAGAGTGCTCCGGAAAGAATAGAAAAGCTTGGAATGCTTCTTAGTGAAAACCGAATGAAGGATTATAAAACTCTTATCCATTCAGTTAAAAGCTCGTCGAAGACGATTGGTGCGATGGATATGTTTGAAAAGGCTATGGCCCTTGAGCATGCAGTCACAGAGGATAATATAGACTATGTTCAGGAGAATCATGAATCGGTGATGAAGGATTATAAAGAGCTTGTGGATAGTCTTGGTGAAATAATAGGTTGAAAGAGGAAGTAATATGCAGGAAAAAGTTAGTATTATAAAAGAAAATATAGAAAAAAGATTTGTCGGAAAGTCGTCTGTGATCGAGAATGCGATAATAGCACTTCTTGCGGGTGGACATGTTCTTATAGAGGATGTTCCGGGAGTGGGAAAAACAACCTTTGCAAAGTCACTTGCTCAGTCGGTTGATGCAAGCTTTTCGAGAATACAGTTTACGCCTGATACACTTCCTACAGATATAACCGGAACATCAATATTCGATGCTAAGGAAGCGAAGTTTAAGGTTGTAAAGGGACCTATCCATAAGGAAATAGTTCTTGCTGATGAGATAAACAGAGCTTCGCCTAAAACTCAGTCGGCACTGCTTGAGGCGATGGAGGAACATCAGGTTACTATTGATGGTGAGACCTTCAGACTGCCGGAGCTGTTTATGGTAATAGCAACTGAGAATCCTGTTGAACAGATAGGAACCTATATGCTTCCTGAAGCAGAGCTGGACCGTTTTCTTATGAAGCTTTCCATAGGATATCCGGAAAAGGAGATGCAGCTTTCTATGGCAAAGAAGCATCTTATGGGTGAGCTGGTGGATGAGCTTACTCCTGTTCTTAAGGCTCAGGATATAATCGAGATGAAAAAAGCGGTAAATGAGATAGTGATGACTGATGAGCTGATTGAATATGCACTTAACATAGTCGATGCTTCGAGAGGTAATGATAACCTTGAGTATGGACTGAGTCCGAGAGCGGGACTGGATCTTCTGTCCGCTTCTAAGGCTTCAGCATATGTTGCGGGAAGGGATTATGTGATACCGGAGGATGTTATAGCGATGGCAAGAGTAACTCTTCCTCACAGACTTGTACTTACAACTCAGTCAAGAATGAATAAGTACACAGGATATCAGATCATAGTAGATATAATTGAGAAGGTTAAAAGACCTAGATAGCCGGCTGGCCGTCTGTATGAGAAGTGATGATGAATGATAGTGTAAAAAAAGTCGGCAAAAAATCCATATTTCGAAGAATAGCACATAGGAAAAATCTTCCAATGATAGTTTATTTGCTGCTTCTTATTGCAGTGACTATAAATGTATCTTATCGCGGAGGAGCATTTTCCTATGTTTTATTTTACTGCGTTTTATTATATATTCCGATTTCGCTTATTCATATGGTCTATACCGTTTTAGCTTTAAGGGTTTATCAGGAGACGGATAAAAAACTGATACCGAAAAACTCTTCGGTGGGATATCAGTTTTCGATAGAAAATGCCTGGATCATTCCGATAAGTGAGGTCAGATTTGTCTATGACAGTGAGATAACCTTTTTTGGAGAGGACTTTACTAACCAAAGCTATAGTCTGCTTCCGAAGGGAAAGCAGGAGGTTAATTCTACAATGAAATTTCTCTATGCCGGAAGCTATGATGCCGGTATCGAAAGCTATTATATACAGGATATGTTTGGAATAATCAGGCTTAAAAAGAAGGTCGGTATTCCTATAAGAGTGCATGTTCTTCCGGTTATAACTGATGTTGCAAGAAATGATATAGAGAACATAAGTAGTTCAAATAATGGAAACCTTTTCAGCATGAATACTTTGGAGAACAGCCTTGGGAATGACGTGAGGAAGTATGTAGAGGGAGACAGTATGAACACCGTTCACTGGAAGCTGTATGCAAGAACCGGTGATATGTACAGCAGACTTCCTGAACATCAGGAATCCGAGATGGTAAGTATGATCCTGGTCACAGAGGTCTCCGATAGTACCATAGAAAGTATAAAGCAAAGAGACAGCTTTCTTGAATATCTGATTTCGGCCTGTGAGTATTTTGGAATGAAGAAAAAGCCGCTGATGATAGTTTATTATTATGTCGGTGTTAAAACATTTATGATAGACAGTCCTGACAGCTTTCAGGAGTTTTATACCGAGGTTCTTATGAGGATAGGTACAAAGCAGGCCTCAGGCTTTGAGAAGGAAATGATAGAAGAGGTATCAAAGAAAAACAGCAGCGTGATTATTTTTAGGGAAAAGGAATGCAGACTAGAGAGTTTATAACAAGAAAATATATAATGAGACTTCCAATGATCCTTATGTCGATATTGATCGGCTTTTTTGACGTTCGTTCGATGGGATTAGAGGGCTTTAGTCCGCTCTTTTATGCTTGCTATATCTATTTCTTCTGTGGTGTTCTTATAGGGATAGAGCTTACAGGAAGAAGAGGTCTTATTATTCCGGGACTTATTATAATGACACTTGTTCTGCTTCTTATATCAAGAGATAAAGTGCTGACTGTAAATATCCTGGCAGCCCTTGCGGTCCTTGTGTTTATATTGTTCATACTGATGGACAGGATTCAGAGATGGGCATTTCCTGTTTTTGTTCTTTTGAATATAGTTAATTTTTCCTATACAGGTACAGAAAATAGACTACTGGTCATCTCGCTTGTAGTTGGAGCTCTGTATTCACTTGCCGGAATTTTCAGACGTGATACAGACTACAGATATATAGTTATGCTTGCACTTCTTCTGGTTGTCTTACTTCCGATTCACAAAGAACCGATCAAGTGGACCTTCCTTAGCAATACAATCGGAAAATTTGTAGGTGATATAACAGACTATCTGGACTATTATCTGGACGCTTGGTTTGGATCTGAAAATGCATATTCGGGTTATTCGGGTGTGGGATCGCTTGATGGCTCTGTTGAGTCAGATTCGAAAACAGATCTGAAATTTAAAAAGATGGGAGACTGTAAGACTCTTTACCTGAAGGGTTCGGATTTCAGTAAAATA
>JAEEGL011152614.1_pt1 | contig 15642 bp, 13 predicted proteins | sample 9134231 | NCBI WGS metagenome assembly JAEEGL01 (sample SAMN16246548, study PRJNA631951) | gut metagenome | biome: gut microbiome; feature: rumen; material: fiber-attached | host: Bos | place: Iran: Karaj | collected 2018-10
GACGCATGCAAACACAAACCACATGTTCGGCGTGCGGCGGCACTGGAAAAATTATTGCCAAAAAATGTAAAGATTGTGGCGGCGAAGGCGTAACACTTGGCGAAGAGGTTATCTCTATCAATATTCCCGCAGGTGTGGCAGACGGTATGCAGATGACCGTCCCTAACAAGGGTAACGCACCCAAACACGGCGGCGAAAATGGCGACCTTCTTGTTGTTTTTGAGGAGGAGCAAGATCCTCAACTCACCCGCGAGGACAACAACCTGATTTACAACCTGAGTATCAGCGTCCCCGATGCAATACTCGGTGCCACAGCCGAAATCCCCACAATAGATGGCAAGGTAAAGGTAAAAATCGACCCCGGAACTCAACCCGGCAAGGTTCTCCGCTTAAAGGGCAAAGGATTACCCACTTACGGAGCTTACGGCCGTGGCGATTTGCTTGCCATTGTCAACGTTTGGATTCCAAAGAAACTCTCCAAAGATGAGCAGAAGGTTATCGAAGGTTTCCAAAAATCCGATTCGTTTAAACCTGGTGCCGAAGATTCCCAAAAGTCGGGCTTTTTTGACAGGCTGTTTAACCGCGGATAATATCGCTGGACTTTTTGTTAAATTAACTTAATCATAGGTTGAAGGGGTGCGCAGTGATGCGTTCCCCTTTGTTTATTTAATAATTTTTTAACATTGCAACTCTCCGACATTTCTCCCATTTTTGTATATTTGGTTAATCAAATGTTACCCCTTTGTTAAAAGGCACGTAATTTGTATATTTACTCTCGATCACCATTAATTCTTATAATAATTCTTACGCCTATGAAAAGAACTTCGGTATACTCAAAGATACTTATGATTATTATCCCCATTGTGGCTGTCACCCTGATAATTATGATGGCGGTAAGTTATCATATCAATTTCAAATCTCAGAAAACTTTCTTCGAATACTGTATGCAGGAACTTTCGGCTAAATCGGCTCAGGAGGTAACGGATAAACTCGCCACTATGACCGACGAGCTTAAATGGATTGCCTCAGAACAGATTTTTACATCAATGGACGAAAAACAGTATTCAAAACGTCTTGACGCTATTGCCAAAGACAAAAAGGAGTATTTTTCGATGATGTTTGTGGCATATCCCGATGGCAGTTACTACATTAATGGAAGGGGTTTTTCTAAGGCTAATATCGCCGACCGTCAATATTTTAAGAATATTTTTCAACTTGGTAAGGACTTTTCGATGACAAGTCCCGACATTTCTAAATCTACCGGCGAAAAAAAATACACTCTTGCCGTGCCCATTAAGCGCGATGGCAAGATAGTGGGTGCTTTCTGTGCCAATGTTAGTCTCAACACTCTTAAAAAAGTGGTGACAGAATGTAAGTTTGGCAATAATGGCGTTACTTTTATGGTAGACGAAAAGGCAGTGATTATCGGCAGCATTTACGACGATTTGATTATGAATTTCAATCTCATAAGCGATGGCAAAACTGTTTACCCCGGTCTCGAAGAGGTAGGCGAGGCTGTGCTGCGTGGTGAGGATTGCATCAAATATTGCAAAGATGCCGCCTCGGGTGATTATCTTTACACTATGAGCCGCAAAATCGAAGGCACTCCAGGATGGTTTGTTATCGGTAGCCTTCCAGATTCGGAACTTAAAAGCGCTGCCACCGAAAACCTCCGAGTTATGGTTATTTTCCTTGTGTTTGTGATTGCTATAATTGCCATCGTGGTGGTTGTATGCCTCAAACGTATGCTTTCAAATCCCCTTGGGCAGTTGTCTACCGCCATTAAAGATATTTCTAATGGACAGCTCAAAAGCCGTATCGACTATTCTTCTAACGACGAGATTGGCGAAATGTGCGACGACATCCGCGATATGAGTACAAAACTTGCCGGAATTGTTGACACTATCAAGGCTGGTTCCGAAAATCTTGCTGCCAACTCCGAGCAGGTTAATGCCACTTCGCAGCAGGTTATGCAGGGTTCTATGTCGCAGAGCAACAATATCGAAGACCTTTCTGCCACTATGCAAGAGATGACTTCGAATATTGAACAAAATACCTATAATGCTAAGCAGACCAACAATGTAAGCCAAGATGCCTGCAACAAGTTTAATGAGGTTGTGGTAAAAATCAACAGCCTGTTAGAAAACAATAAATCTATTGCCGAGGCTATTTCTATTATCAACGAAATTGCTTTCCAAACCAATATACTTGCACTTAATGCCGCTGTTGAGGCTGCACGTGCGGGCGAATACGGCAAAGGTTTCGCAGTTGTGGCAAAAGAGGTTCGTTCGCTTGCCGAAAAATCAAAGAATGCTGCCGATGATATTGTAGAGATGTCGCAAAAGAGCCTTCAACTGTCGGAGGAGGCAAGCACTGTGATGCAGCAGACTATCCCCAAGATAGAAAACACCCGCACTCTTGTCAACGAAATTACTAATGCAAGTATGGAACAGAGTGCGGGTGCTAATCAGGTTAATAACATTATTCAGAAACTCAACGGCACTGTTAAAATCAACGCTTCGTCGTCGGAGATGCTTGCCGCAAGTGCCGACAACCTTGCTACTCAGGCCGACAATCTGCGTAATGCTATCAATTACTTTAAGTAAGATTAGTGTTCATCGTGATGTTCGTGTTCTTCATTATCTTCATCGTGAATATGAATCTCTACTGATTTGAACACTGAAAATCCAGCTTTGTCGGTAACTGTTATCATAAAATGATAGTCGCCACCTTGATACTCGTCGCCATCGGGTGCGTGTGCAGGTATTTCAATGGTGTTGGTAACATTGTATTCCTTTAATCCAGCGGGAATTGTGTAATCTTGTGTAAAGAAAAATCCGTCGCCTTCGCCTTCTTCGTGGTGATGATGTTCTTCACCCTCTTCGTGATGGTGTTCTTCTTCCTCTTCGGTAGAGTGCGAGTGATGGTCAAAATTGCTGTGAATGTTTACACTGTATGCTCCAAGTTCCATATTGTCGGCAAGGCGGATGTTGAGTGTAAAACTTTCGCCAAAATGCAGTTCTGAGCCGTTTTGAGGAAATGCTTCGGCAAACGAAATGTCGATGGTGGGTTTCTCGGTGTCTATTTCGTCGTCGTCTTTGTTGCAAGCAGTGAATGTAAGTGTCGAAAGTGCTAATGTAATATAAGTAAGTTTTAAAAAATTTTTCATTGTTTTATAAATTATTATAAGTTTAAAGATAAATTGATAATTATGTTTCTGCCTTGTGCTGGCAGGTTGATTAAACGGTAAAACGATGTATGTTCGTAATACTCAGTATTTAACAGGTTGTTTATCCTCATAGAGATTGCTATAGAGCGGTTGCTTTGTTTTAAAGTAACGCCCGCCGAAATACCTGTTGTAAAATATCCGTCGGTGGGATTTTCGGGCGGCACAATGTCGCTCTGTTTTGCCACAGCCTTGCCTTCAGCACCGATTGAAGCTTCCATTTTTTTTGTAATCACCCTTGTGTACTCAGTAGATAGTCTTACTGATGGGGGAGGGGCAAAGGGCAGTCCGTATCCTTTTTTGCCGCCCGATGTCTGACGTGCTTTTACATATTCCATTGTGGCTTCTGCCTCTATCTTGCCGTTGTGCCCGGGAATGTCGCGGTTGTCGGCGCAGAATTTTATGGTAAATTCGCCACCTTGACGCATTACGCTACATTCTTGATAGTTGTAAATTTGGTTTCCACAGCCATATAGGCGGTCGAAATTGGGCGATGGGTTTAGAAATATGTAATTGTCGAAGTATCCTGCAAATGGCGAAAACACAAACATCCAAAGCCGTGACGAATAGCATATTTCGCCGTCGATTTGATACGACGATTCGCTATGAAGGTCGGGATTGCCTTTTTCGTAACTAAAATGGTGATAGTTAACACCGTTGCAAGCTAATTCTTGTGCCGACGGAATGCGGAAACTTTTGCCGATGTTGGTTTTAAATGTGAATTTTCCGCTTTGGATTGTTGCGCCTAAGAGCCACGATATGTCGTTGAAATTTCGGTCGATGGCTTTGGCGCGTTGCACATATTCGCCTTCGGATTTAAACCAATCGTTGTAAGGTTCGGTTTCAAGGTGTCCTAAATCGTAGCGGATGCCGCCTTCTAATATGATGCTGTTGATATGGTAGCCCACATTTGAGAGCCGGTAGTCGGCAGAGGCGTATATTCCGCTTTGCAAACTATTGAACGAAGGAATGATAAATCCCCTTCCGCCGATTCTGTTGTGCTGATATTCCGACTGTAATCCAGTTTTGACGGCAAACTTGCCGACCATAAAGCTGCTCTTTACGCTTGCCGTGTACACGTCTTTGTTGTACTCGTACTCGATGTTTGGGTCGCTTTTGTATGTTTCGGGACACGTGAGGGGCATATACCCGTGGCTAACGTAGGGACTGCTTTCGGTGCGGTAGTTGTTTTGGTAGCCGAGGTCTGCCGACAGTGTGTATTCCGATGTCCACCGTTCTAAGTTGTATGCTGCGCGAAAATGGTTTACACGCTGCGACGGCTGCAAAATGTCGCGTATGCTGCGGTCGTGAGCATCTTGGTCAACGTTGCGAGGCTCTAAGCCGTGTGCGTTGGCAAAAAATCCGCTGTAAGAGTTTACGTCAGAGATAATTACACGGTGTTTCCATCCGTTGGCGATATAGCCAAACGAAGCATTGGCATCGTATTCTCTGCCTGCCGTATTGCGCAATCGTCCGTTGTTGAGCTTGATGCGGTACGAGTAGATGTTTACAAAATCTTTTGGAACACAAAAATCTGCATAGTCTTGCGCTGTGATTCGTATCGACGCAAAATACTTGTTGCTTCGTCCGCTTACTCCTGCCGTTGCGCCAAAGTATCGGTTGCTGCTTTTGGCGGTGAGCATTGCGTCTGCCATAATTGAGTGCTGCATAGGCACACGTGCGGTTGAGAGCCTTATCACTCCGCCTATGGCGTCGGAACCGTATTCGAGCGACGACGCACCTTTTATTATTTGAGCGTTTTGGAGCGCGTATTGGTCTATTTCTAAACCGTGATCGCTGCCCCATTGCTGTGCTTGGTGCTTGATGTTGTCTTCAATTACGGCAACACGATTGAAACTAAGTCCGCGGATAACGGGCTTGCCTTGTCCCGAGCCAATATTGATAGACGATACGCCCGGAAGGTTTTCAAGACTTTCCGAAAGACTTCCGCCCATGTTTCGGGCTATGTAATCGCGGTCGGCGGTTTCAACGGTTTGTGCTGTATTGCGCACACGCTCGGTGCCAGCGCGTTTTACAACGGCTGTGCCAAGACGCACCACGGGCATAGTATCATTTTGTCCGTATGTGTTTGATATAATGCACAATGCACACAATACCGCAGCCGCAGCGCAAAATTTGCTTTGCATTGGTTTTGTGTTTAAATTAAAAGAAAATGAGGATAAACGTTTTTGCCTGTTTCTTTTAATTTATTGGCGGACCGCGAATTATGATACTGCGATGATAGTTGCGACTATAACCGCAAAGTGTAGGGGGAAAGTATATGTTGCAAACAATATCGGCGGTTTGTTCACAATCAACATCTTCCTGAACGCTGAATGTAGATAGTTGAAAACAACATACAGGACAGTCGCAATGATGTTCGCCGCCCTCGTTGTGGCAGCATTTGTGCACAACAGGGTGATATTGTTTGGCAACGGGAATGCACAGCACAAGCACAGCCATAATTATGGCTGTAATCAAATATGATATTTTGTGTGCTGTGCGCATTGTTTACTTCTTGAATCTCAATCGTTTATATTCTTGAACAATATTGATAATAAAGTCGCCGATTTTTTCCAAACCGTTGATTATTTCCATGTAGAACAATCCGCTGGTATACTCGTAACGTTTTTTGGTGGTGATGTTTTCGATGTTTTCTTCGCGGAGTTCAGCACGAAGACGATTGATGCGGTCTTCAATTTGGAACGATTTTTCGATTTCGCTGCGTTGAATGGTGCTGAATTTTTCTATTATGTAGGTCATTTGCGCCATAGCATCGCTTACAATGGTGTACATCTTAACGATGCTATCTTTCTGATAATCGGTACATTCGGCTTTGCTATCGTAGCGTCGTTGAATGCTTCGGGCAATGTTGGCACCGCTGTCGCCAATGGATTCAAGTTCGGAGATTACTTTGAGTATTACACGAGTTTTTTCTTTGGCATCGTTACTAAGGTGGTTTTTACCTATCTTGGCAAGATACTTCGAAATTTCAATCTCCATATTGTCGCTGATGGTTTCGTATTTGAGCACGCGGTTGTAGAGAGCCTCGTATTCTTTGCTCTTGTTGGTGGGCTCTTGAATAAGTTGCTCCACAAAACCGAACATTTTTTGCATACGGCGACCCATTTCGAGGGTCTCTAATTCGGCGGCGGTCATACCGGTGTCACCAATTTGCACGTAAGAATTGCTGCCGATATATTTGAGTTTGCCTTCGGCTTCGTCTTCGTCGGTTTTTTTGATAATCTTGGCAATGATTTTTTCCATATAATTAACCAAGCCAATGAGCAACAATACGTTGCAAACTTTAAACGAGGTGTGGAATGCAGCAATATATTTTGGCAATTGTTCGGTTTGAAGATTTTCAAACGAGCCGAATCCCCATACGTATGCTACAAAATTGGTAAACGGTGTAAATAATGCAAACACCCAAATTACACCAAAAAGGTTGAACATAAGGTGCGCCAATGCAGCACGTCGAGCAGAAGTGGAGGCTTTCATTGCCGAAATGTTGGATGTGAGCGTGGTACCGATGTTTTCGCCAAGCACAAGGGCTATGCCTTGATCTATTTGCAACACTCCGCTGGCACAGAGCAACTGTGTAAAGGCTACAATGGCTGCCGACGACTGTACGCAAAATGTTAATATTCCGCCAACCAACAAGAATAACAATCCTGAATACCAATGTCCGTTGGTGGTTTTAAAAAAGTTGATTACAGTGTCGTTGTGTCCCAAATCCATTGCCTCGGCGTTAGATTTGAGAATGGTTAATCCAAAAAACAGAAACGCAAGACCGAAAACAAATTCGCCCAAGGTGCGTGCCTTGCTGCGTTTCATGTAGATACAAACGATGCCAATTACAAAAATTGGGTAAACAATTTTGCCCATGTCGAACGAAAAACCAAGGCTCATAATCCACGCTGTGATGGTTGTGCCTATGTTTGCGCCCATGATGATGGGAATGGCTTGGTTGAGGGTAAAGAGTCCCGCGTTTACGAATGTCACCGTCAAAAGTGTGGTGGCGGTCGACGACTGTATGGCGGCGGTAATGCCTGCACCGGAGAGTAGTCCGGTGAAACGATTTTTGCCCATTATGCCGAGAAACTTGCTGAGACTGTCGCCGGCTAATTTTTGGAGGCTTTCGGTCATGTTTTTAAGACCGAACATCAATAGGGCTAATCCTCCGAGAAATGTAAGTATCTGAAATATCATTTATTTGTTGTAATTATCTTACAGCTAATTTTTGTCCAAGACGAAGAATTTTATTTTGGCTAATGCCGTTGAGTTTGCAGATACGCGCAACTGTGGTGTTGTATTTTCGGGCAATTGCTCCGAGAGTGTCGCCACTGCGTACGGTGTGGTAAACTCGCTCTTGTGTGGCTGCCGATTCGGCGTCGGTCATGCCGTAGTGCGAGTAGATGTTGAAGTAATGACGTTTGAGTGTAAAGATAGAATCGCGTAATTCGCCGGTAGAAAAATCAAAAATTCTCTCTGAATCGAATGGTTTGCCCATATAGCGAACCTCAAAATGCAAGTGAGGACCAGTGCTGCGACCTGTGTTGCCGCCAAGGGCTATCGGTTCGCCGGCTTTTACAAGTTCTTCTTCTTTGGCAATAAAACCCGAAAGGTGAGCGTAATATGTTTCCAAACCATTGGGATGGCGAATTACCATAAGATTGCCGTATCCTCCGGCGTTGCCCACTGTACGCACCACGCGAACTTTGCCGTCGAATGCTGCGCGGATGGTGTCGCCTACATTTAGAGGAATGTCGGTTCCGTTGTGGTTGCGGGTTTTGCGAAATTTAAATCCTGAACTTATGCGACCTGTGATAGGAGCGCACCAGCCGTGAGTGCTGTCGGCAAGCAGGAGGTCTACCTCTTCGGGCAATGATGATACAGGAATGTCTTTGCAGATATGGATGCTCTCGATGTCCCAGTTGTCGGCAAAATCCTCGTCGGAAATTGCGGGACGGTCGATGTCAATGTAAGCCCAAGTTTTGTCGTCGTAGAGTATCACCTTGCGGTATTTGTCGGCGGTGGCGAGTGTGTCGATGGCAGTTTTTACGCGAGAAGAGTCGATGGCAGTGTCGTGTCTGAGTGTGTCGGCTGCGGGTGCGGCAATTGCTCCGGCAGTGCAGCAAAAAGCGGCTGCTATAGAAAGTATTATCTTTTTCACTTTTTACTATTGTTATAAGGTGTCTATTTAAACGTTTTAATAATTTCGTCGATAAGCGTTGTATCGCAGTTGGTTGATGCGGTTTTTTCTGCGGTGGTGCGTGCTATCGAATCTTTGACGCGGATAACTGCTTGAGCAAGCGAATCTTTGCGTAGCGAATCGGCTGTTGAGCTGTCTACGTTGGCTTTTTCGGTGCTTGTGCATGATAACGCTACCGATATTATTATCAATAATGTTGCCGTTTTTAAAAATCTATCCATATTTAATATCATTTTAAAATTCTTCCATTTCTGCTTCTGCCTCTTTCGCGGCTTGTTCTTCTTCTTCAAGTTGCTGAGCTGTAAGTGGTTTTTCTGTTATTTCGCCCCAAACAAATACATCTTCGCGTTTGCGTGGACGGTGCTTGTCGTACCAAATAAAGCCATCTATAAACTGCTGACGGCGGGTAAGTCCTTTTAATGGAAAAAGTGTGCCTTTGGGTTTTTTGTAAAACCATATCTTGTCTACTTTGCCTTTCTTAAAGTGTATGTTCATATCTTGACTTGATATGATGTTCATTCCTGTTGCCATGCTGTCTTCTACTGTGTAATATACGGTGTTGGCATCGGCTATTACCTCCACTTCTTGTATTTTGTTGCTGTCTAAGTATGCCACCATGTTTTTGCCATAGATTTGGTTGTAGTGCTCCAACGAGTCTACTTGCGATATTACAAAGGCATTATCCAACAATTCTACCATGTCGATATGATTGTTGGATGTGTAAAACTTCATGTTTTTAGAAGTAATTTGGTTTTCGTTGTGCCAGATAACGGGGTTGGTGTTCATTGTAACGGTGCTGTCGCTAAAATCGTAAACCATACTATCGCACATGGCTTGAATATCGCGGCGAAACATCTTGGTATGGTGATAAGCTTTAACTATGCGGTATAGCGAATCAGGATTGTCTTTGATGTAACGTTCGTTGTACGAGCAGATTGTGTCGGCGTGAAGAAACACCGTGTCGATGTCAGAGTAATATATCATCAACGCTTTTTTGGTGAGGAGGCTTTTTTGGTCTTGGTCGTAGTAATGGGCTTCGTCGCCAAGCAGTTTGATGGTTTGCACAGTGTCGGTGATAATCACATTGCTGCGTCCGTAGCCATATTTGCGCCCTCGGTCGTAAAATAGTGTATCGGCATCCAAACGGCGTTCGTTGCTTGTTAGGTAACTGTTTTTGGTAAGCTGTCCTTGGTCTGAAAGGTGGTTGTACCATCCGCGCTCGGTGTATAGATAATCGGTTTCGCCTATTATTTCGGTAGGACCTATAAAGTTTGATAATTTGGTTTTGATATTGTAAGTGAGCGTATCAGAGCGCATTAGATAGTCGGGATTGCGTATTTCTACATCCTTGGTGTATTTGAGGTCGTTGGTGTTGGGATAAAAATGACCAAAATCAGATACCAAGGTGTCTTCGCCCGAAAATGTTGTTCCTCCATCAAAATAATATGCCACATTGTCGGCCATATTAAAATCGAGGTTTTCGGTGAGCATAATCATGCTGTCGCGTGTCATTTTTACATTACGGCGGGCGGTGGCAAGTTTAGAGTTGCCGTTGTACGATGCCGAATCGCTCCAAAGGTGCACTGTATCGTTGTCGGACATTAGGCGTTCGATATGGATTCTGCCAAATGCTTGAAAAAAGTTTTCTTTGTTGTTGTAGAGTGCACTATCGCAATACATGTAAGCACTGTCGTGATAAAACACTACATCGCCTTTTAGAATTTTAATATCAGGACCATAAAACTCGTTAACCTCGAGTGTGTTGGTGTTTACAATCTCGATTTTGGTGCCAGACTGTGCCATGGCTATGGCGGCAATCATTACAAACGATATGGTTAACAGTAGGTTTTTCATTGTTTTGACTTTTAGAGGTTGCTTAATGTATGTCCCATACGGTCGCGTTTGGTGATGAGGTATTTTTTGTCGTATTGGTTTGGCGGTATCTCAATGGGTACGTTTTCTACAATTTCAAGTCCGTATGCCTCTAAGCCAACGCGTTTTACGGGATTGTTGGTGAGTAAGCGCATTTTTGTTACGCCAAGTTTGCGGAGTATTTCTGCGCCAATACCATAGTCGCGTAGGTCGGGGTCGAATCCAAGGTGGACGTTGGCGTCAACGGTGTCGTAACCTTGTTCTTGCAATTTGTAGGCTTTGATTTTGTTAAAAAGACCAATGCCACGACCCTCTTGATTCATGTAGAGGAGTATGCCTTTGCCTTCTTGACTTATGCGCATCATTGCCTGGTGGAGCTGGTCGCCGCAGTCGCAACGCATTGAACCAAATATATCTCCAGTGGCGCACGATGAGTGAACGCGCACAAGTACAGGTTCGTCTTTATCCCAAGTGCCTTTTACAAGTGCCGAATGTTCTAAGCCGTTGTTTATCTGGCGGAAAACTGTCATTTTAAACTCGCCGTATCTGGTGGGCATATTCACTTGTGGCGATGCCTCTACTGTGGTTTCGGTTCTCAGGCGGAATGCTATAAGGTCGCGGATGGTTATTATTTTGAGGTTGAATTGTTTAGCCACTTCCATCAGTTGCGGCAAACGTGCCATTGTGCCGTCGGTGTTGAGTATCTCGATTAATGCAGCGGCGGGATAAAGACCTGCCAAACGTGCCATATCTACCGAAGCCTCGGTGTGTCCTGCGCGGGCAAGCACTCCACGGTCTTGCGCGTAAAGGGGATTGATATGTCCGGGACGGGCGAATGTTTCAGGTTTTGAATTTGGGTCGGCAAGTGCCTTGATGGTAGCTGTGCGGTCGTGAACCGAAACGCCTGTGGTGCAACCTTCTATTTTGTCGACTGTTACGGTAAACGGTGTGCCGAGTACCGATGTGTTGTCTTCTACTTGGTGTTGCAGTTTTAATTCTTTTGCCCTCGAAATTGTGATAGGCGAACAGAGCACACCGCGTCCGTATTGAAGCATAAAGTTTATCTTCTCCTCGGTGATGGTTTGGGCGGCGGTGATAAAGTCGCCTTCGTTTTCGCGGTCTTCGTCATCCACTATTATTATGATCTTTCCTTGGCGGAAATCCTCAATTGCTTCTTCTATTGTGTTTAGTTTTATATCCATTGTTATAATGTGGTTACTATGTTAGTGTGTTGTGGTTGCATAATAGCAGATGTGGCGGCAGGTTTGGTAGTAAATTTATGCACTTTTTTCTTATAAGTAACAGCTGCAATGATAATTCCTGCCAATGCTAATGCTACTGTCAAGATTACAAACTTATGTTTAAATCCGTGTTTTTTGTTGATGATAAATGTTACACCGGCTAATACTAATGCCAATCCACCAAAGATAAACGATGCGTTTTTGGTGGGTGTAAACGAAAATGCCAATGCAATAATGGAGGCTATTATGCCGATATTGAGACAGTAAGAACGCACGGGATAATTGCCGGTATCGTTTCCTGTGTCGCTGAGCTTGCCAAATATCTTAAAGAATCCTGCAACTTTGTCCCAAACTCGTGTCCAGGCTTCTTTGTTGAATAGTTGAGCGTCTACTGTGGCTTTGTAGGTGAGGAATATACCCAACGGCAAAATTACTATAGTGCTGAGCCACATGCCTTGCCATGGTTCCCAAATGCCTTCGCGCGACATTTTCATACCGGCGGTAGATATTATGTAATAGATGATAAACACAAGCACCGACACCACAATGGGTAATCCAAATCCACCTTTGCGGATAATGGCTCCAAGTGGTGCGCCAATAAAGAAGAATATCAGGCAGGCAATCGAAAGGGTTAGTTTCTGGTGCCATGCGTTGAGGTATTTGGCTGTGTTTTTGCGCTTTGAGAGTATTTCTTCGGCATTACGCGATATAAACTGGCGGGTTTCGTTGACGTTTTCTTTAGTTTTAGATTGCACTTGCTTATACTTGTCGTCGGGAAGTGTTTGAAGCAAGCTGTCTAAATTAATAATCACTTTAATTTGGTCGGTAGGTACAGAGTAGATTTGTCGCAAGCTGTCTCTGTGGTTGGCAATCATTGCTTTAACAATCGAATCCTGACGTAGATATGTTGTATCGGTATTGCTTAAATCGCTTGTGCCGTAAAGGTCGGGAACATTGATTATAGATGTAGGAGGATGAGGGTGGTGCTGAGCAAGGTCGGCTCTAAGCGAATCGGCATATATCAAATGGGTGTGCTTAGCGTTTTTGAGGTAAAATGTGTTGGTAAGTGTGCTGCTAATTCTATCGGTATTATCGATAAAATCACTGTAGAGCGAGTCGCCGGAGTGTTTCAACTGTTTGAGGTTCATTACCTGATAGTTGTTGCGGAATAGACTTTCGTCGGTGCGGTCAAAGTCAAAGTCGGTCATATTCTGCATAATGGTTTGCTGTTCAAACGAGTTGATACGGTGAGCGTATTTTTTTTCGGCTACTCCATATTTGTCTTCGTCTTCTTGGTAAGTAACACCGCTGTAAAGAGTTAACACAAGGTAGTGGTTGTCGTCGGTCATTTTTAAGCTGCCCGAATCGGCTATTGTTACCATGTAGTTGCCCTTGCCATATTGATGATCGTATATTCTAAAATCGTACATCATATTGGTAATGGGGTTTTTGCGGGCGGCGCGTATTGATATTTCGCCAAGGTCGTTGTTGAAGATTCCTGGTTTGATGTTCATTTCGGGACGCTGCTGCTTGATGCTCCACAATAGCGAGTGCATTTTTAAACTTGCCACAGGTATTACATTGTTGGCTATAATAAATGCAAACACACTGATCAAAGCACTCATTATTATTAATGGACGCATAGCGCGTTGCAAACTAATGCCTGCTGCCTTAATTGCCGTAAGTTCAAATTTTTCGCCAAGGTTGCCAAAGGTCATAATGCTTGCCAAGAGTATTGCAAGTGGCAACGCCATAGGTATAAGTGTGGCAGAGGCATAAAACAGCAATTCGGCAATTACCGAAAATCCAAGTCCTTTGCCCACAAGTTCGTCGATATATTTCCACAAAAACTGCATCAACAGCACAAACAGCGCGATGAAGAATGTGGCTATCAGCGGACCTATGTAGCTTTTTATGGTGAATATATCTAACTTTTTCATATTCTGTTACTTTTTATATGTAAAGGTGTCGATATGTCTTGCCTTTTTATCTTGATAAACATCGTCTACGGTTATTAAAATGCCGGTTTCTTCTACGCCTCCAAAAAACGGGTTGGGTGCTGTGCCAAAGAGTTTCATGGTGGACGATAGGTTCATGTAGGCGTTGAACATCGGGGGAATATTTTCGCCAAGGTCGCGTACTATGCGGTTGAGGCATTTAAAGTCGTCGCGGTAAGTGCCATTGGGAAATGCCTCAGATATTTGTTCTTGACTTAATGCGGGAATAATTTCGTCTTTGGGAATAACAAGCTGCTCGGTGTCTTTGAAATAGAGTTTCATAAAACTCAAGATATAGTCGCGGGCGGTTTGGTTAAAGGATGTGTACATCGTCATCTTGCCAAAGAAATATTTGATATGGTCTTTGTTGAGCATGTAAATAGCTCCGAGACCGTCCCACAAGTTGTCTAATGCGTAAATTGCTTGTTTGAAATATTGGCGGCTCTGAAATTTAGGCTGCACGAAGCTGCGTCCTAACTCAATTGTGAAAGGCAGGTAATCTTTGATAAACTTATCCGAAAAGTCGAAAATCTCTGCTGTTGAAAGTTCGGGCTTGCCGTCCTTGTCGTAGATAGGCAGCGAACAATCTATAAAGCGGTATCCGCCAAGAATTTCACCCATTTCTTCGCTCCAAACAATAAGCTGTTGATAAGAAATCTCGCGAGTATCGCACTCGTCGATGTCGCAACTTTTGCCTGTGCCTCCGCCTGCATGACGGAATGCAAGTTCGCGCAAACGTCCTATCTCGCGCATGGTGTTGGGCGCATTGTGGGCGTTTACAATGTATATCTTGTTGCCGCCGTAATTGGTGGTGCGCACAAACTTATCGTCGGTAAGTTCGCTAAGCAAGAGGTTTTTGTCTATCGGTTCTATTATATCTTCCATTTGTCGGGGTTCAAAAGTGTTATTGTGGTTTTTGCATATATGTCATCCTGCGGACGTACTGAGTGCGCTGTGCAGGTGTAGGTATTTCTTCAAGTATTTGTGGCATAATCGGTTCGCCGTAATATAGATTGATTGGCTTGTCGTGATATTTAAATACTTCGCTGGGCAGAAGCACAAGTTCGTAGTTGAATTTGATGCCGAGTTTTTTGCGGATGTTTGCCACCGAATAAAAGAAACTGCTGTTTTGGGCATCAACATACACCGGCACTATCGGCAGGTTGTGCTCCACAGCCATAGAGATAAACTTGTTTTTCCATTCCAAGTCGGTGATAACGCCGTTGATACGCCTCGAAACCAATCCTGCGGGGAAAGCGCAGACGTTTTCGTTAGGGTCTTCGTAAAGGTCTTGTATGTTTTTGAGTATCTCCGGGGTGTTGTGTCCGTAAACGTTTACACCGCAGAACACGCTTTTGAGACTCTCGATAAAGAGCAAAAGATTGTTGACAATGGCGCGGCTGTGTCCGAAGTTTTTGCAGATTGATAGTATTACCGCCAATCCGTCAAGTCCGCCAAGAGGATGGTTTGCCACAAACATCATACGCTGACCTTTCTCCACGTTTTCAACTCCGTGCTCGATGATGTCTACATTAAAATCTTTGAAAACCGCCTCGATAAACTCCGGTCCGTCCAAATGTCCGTAAAGCGACAGCACGCGGTTTATCTTATCCTGCCTTATGATGCGCTCAATTAGGCGGATAACAAACCTCGGCAGCCGCTTGTGCAGCTTTGGGTTAAAATCTCTGATCACAGAGTCGATGTATATGAGTTTGTTACGGTTTTCCAATAATGTATGGATTGAACGTTATTATTCCGGTGCAAATTTATGAAAAAAATTTTTGGAAATATTATCAAATTCAAGACCGATAATTAAAAGTTGGTTAAATATTTTTAAAATGTAGAGACGTGCCATGGCGCGTCTCAAAAATTATTTATTATCCCAATAAAAAAAAAGAGACGCGCCGTGGCACGTCTCTACATTTAATCAATATAAATTTTCCTATCTGTAATTATCCAAATCTTCTACCTCTCCGTTGTCGATGTAGGTTTTGCGCTGTTTGTTGTCGGCGTAGGCAAGTTTGAAGAATGCATTGGCGGGTTTCTCAAACTGTTCGCCACGGAGGGCGTCGGTAAAGAGAAGGTATGATA
>JAEEGL016136313.1_pt1 | contig 15642 bp, 12 predicted proteins | sample 9134231 | NCBI WGS metagenome assembly JAEEGL01 (sample SAMN16246548, study PRJNA631951) | gut metagenome | biome: gut microbiome; feature: rumen; material: fiber-attached | host: Bos | place: Iran: Karaj | collected 2018-10
AACGATGGATTTACCATGCGCTTATGTGATGTGGATTTCCTGAGGAGATTTCTGACCAGCGACAGGGCCTTTGACACGCCCAAATCCTACGAGTACCGGACGCTTGTGAATTCGGTGTTCGAAAAGACGGATCCTGCCCTTCGTGATACCATGGGCGGATCGGAGTACATGGAAACGGAAAAACGTGTGACCGGGATCATGCCCTTCAGCCACCTGCCCTTTATCCTCGGAATCACCATCGGGCGCCTGCTCAGATGGAATCCCTTCTTTACTTTCTACCTTGGAAGAGTATTGTCCGGACTCCTTTATCTCTTTGTGGTCTGCTATGCCATCCGGATCACACCCATGGGAAAGGAGATCTTTGCCGGGATCGCATTGCTGCCCATGTGCATGATGCACGCAGTTTCCTATTCCCAGGATGGAATGGCCATGATAGCCTGCGTCGGTTTTCTGGCGAATCTCCTGCGGCTGCGCTATGCCGATCTCTCGGAAAAACAGGAACGGAATGCCCTTCTTCAGACCTGTCTCTTTGCCTTTTTTGTGGGCGGAGTGAAGGGCGGAGTTTATCTTCTGACCATGCCCCTGATCCTGATGCTGGTCTCCTCCAAAAAGGGGATCCGGAAGGCCCTGTTGATCGCAGGAACGGGAGTCTTCTCCTTCGGCCTCTTTGAAGGGATCCTGATCCTCACGGGGGGTAACGTGGGATCCCAGTTGAATATGCGAACCCTGCCCAACCTGTCCGCATTCTATGCGGTGGAACATCCGGTCAGATACCTCACCAAGGTCATCAATACCTATCTTGAATCGACGGATCTTTACTTTGGACAGGCAGGCGGAAGCCAGCTTGCCTGGAGCGAGCCTGTCATTCCCGGATTTTGCATTGCCTGTATGTTCTTCTGTATCTGTCTTTGGATTTTCCACAACCCGATGCAGAACAAGCCGGATCTTCCGGCAAAATGGGCCGTCGGCCTCTCCTTGGCCGCCGGAATTGTCATGATCCCCGCAGCGACATTGATCGATACCGGGATCAGTGAACTCACCATCTATGGCATCCAGGGCAGATATTACATTCCCTTCCTGCCCTTGATCTTCCTTCTGATCGGATGGGGGATGGAGTATCGCCGTGACCTGAAAACAGTAGCGACGGATTCTCAGGAAACAGAAGGGGTTTCGATGATCCCTGCAGGTTCCGGAACCTTCTTCCTGGTTTTGGAGGTCTACGCCATCCTTTCCGTGATCCTCCTGCATTTCAGCAGATAGCATATGATCAAAATGCCGGGGCTTATGCCCCGGCATTTCTGTTTTCGTTCAGTATGATATCCAATTGTGCCTTCAGCAGTGTCGGAATCTTCCCGGCCAGATCCTCCCAGGGGATGTACATCTCCTCGGTGATAGGGGCAGGGACGAAGTTCCAGCTGGGTTCGAAGGCGAAGCGGTCTTTGATATACCGGCGGACCCTTTCATTCTCTTCTTCCGTGATGTGGATGTCCGTCAGGTAGCGGTCCGGAGCGTCCAGGCCGCCGATGCCGGCGAAGCGGGTGCAGGATTCCCGGGCGGTGGGGAACCAGTGGAAGATATCCGGATCCGCTGCCAAAGCGTGCTTTCCCGGCTGAGCATAGAGCAGGATGTGCTTGCCTTCAAACCGGGTACGTTCCGGGCGGAAAGCATTCAGGAACTTTCCGTGGCAACTGCTCTCGGCTCCGGTGATCCGGCCCTGATCGTTCAGGTAGACCCAGGCGTGCTCCATTTCATACAGGTGCTGGATGTCGTAATCCAGATAATATGCATATTCAATGACGCAGGTGGTGTCCGGAGAAATGGTGTCCAACTGCAGATTCCGGCGGAAGGAGTGGCTGGGGCCGCTCTGCCGGAAGACTTCGTATCCCACATGGAGAAAGGGGAAGGGATCCTTCTCATCCACGAAGATGATGGGAGCATATTCAAAAGCAAGTTCCAAATCCTTCATTTCTACACTTCCTCGCAGAAATACAGCTTCTTACCTTTCAGCCAATCCAGTCGCGCTGCATCATCCACATGTTTCATTCCCGAGAGCTCATCAAAGGCCTGGCGATCCAGGATCTTTGCCATGATCACCGGATGCTCCGGCAGGACTTCCGATTCTCCGTCTTCGTCCAGTTTTGCTTCGATCCCGGCACGGCGCTGGTAGAGTTCATCGTGTATACAGTAAATATCATACTCACTCTGCACCTGTGAGTAGGGCAACTTCTCCTTGCTGAAATCCGCCACGATCTCAAAGCCCATCCAGGAATAGATGGCGGGATCCACCGGGATCAGCCAGCAGAAGGGGATGTGCTCTGCTTCCATCGCCCCATAGACTGCTTCCAGCACTGCGGTCATCATGCCCTGATGCCGACAGGCCTCGTCTGTGGCCACCGCCACCAGGAAATATCCGGGGCATTCCCTGCCGCAGACATTCACTCGAAAGGGATTCAGGTGCACCATGGACAGCGCCCGGACCCCGTCCATAATGGCAAACATTCGGTTATCGGAGCATTTCTCTGCATAATAGTAATCGACAAAGACCTCCGGATCCTCAAAGGCCTGCTCATACAGGCTTCGGGTCCGATCCTTCTCCTCCGCGGTGCGGAGTTCTGTCACTTCGAACATCTGAAAATCCTCATTCTTCTTCCTGCTTTCGCTCCTCGATCTCGGCCTCATACAGGTCCACCAGCTCGTCCTCTGAGCCTTCGAAGCCCAGCTGGACCACCATATACTTCCGCTCGAAACCGATGGGATTGTAGCTCTCCTTGGCCCGGCGCAGACCCGGAAGACCCATATCGTCCTCCCGGTTGATGAGCTTTGCGGAGGGGAATTCATGGAGCAGGAACTGCTGATTCAGTGCCTGATAGACACCGGGTACGTCGCTCAGAGCCTTCTCCACGCTGATCACCGCCATATCCTCGGCGGCGTTGTAGGCGCCGATGCTGAAGCCCACGATCTTGCCGTCCACCAGGAGTCCGCCCACCTGGAAGTTCAGCTCCTCGCAGTGGTTCAGGACGAAGAGGATGCCTTCCTTCTCGTAGGTCAGGGTCTTCTCCTCATCGGGAGCTTCCGCGATCCGGGCGTCGAACCAGTCGTCGATGAACTGGGCCAGCACCACTTTCCCGGCGCAGCCGAAATTCGTATATTCCCAGCGGCCTTCGTACTCCCGCTCGAACTTGCTCACCTGGTTCCGCTTCTTTTGGAACTTCTTGCCCACAAGAAGCCGCAGCTCGTCTCCATCGTAGAGGTAGTCCTTCAGGTCCTCTTCCTCCGCCACCAGATAGTCCGGATTCTCCTGCAGCCCAAGGGCTTCCACTCCCTCCTCGTCGGCCAGGTAGATCTTCAGGGGCTTCTTCAGTTCTGCGTTGAAGAATTCCCGAAGCTTCTCAAAACTGTAGGCCAGATCTTCCGGAGCGCAGTAGGGCATGGCAGCGAAGTAATCCTTGCCGTCATGCATCAGAAGCAGGAGAGCCTTGTCCTCCAGCTCGGCATAGGCAGCGTGGTAATAGTCCCGCCACAGGAAGGTGTCCAGTGGCACACTGTCGCAGGTCCGGTTGGGGCGCAGACCGTAGTATTTCTCCAGCCGGTCCGCCAGTTTTGCGCAGGGTTTCTCGAATTTCATCTAATCATCCTTTCGCTTGGTGACACGCACGCGGGTGCCTTCCTCGGTGTACTCCAGGATCTCCGTGTGAAACTTTCGCTGCAATTCTCCGATCCGGTTCCCCTCCGTAAAGGGGATCAGCAGTTCTTCTGTCACAAAACTGCGGCTCATAACGTCTTCGATCAGGTCCACCAGCCGCAGGATGTCCTCATTTTTCTTTGCGCAGATCCGGATTCGGTCCCGGCCGTAAGCCAGGAAATCAACGGTTCCTTCCGGCACTTCCGCCAGATCTGCCTTGTTGAACACTTCGATGGTAGGCACGTTCCCGGCGCCGATCTCCTCCAGCGTCCGCTTGGTGACCTCCATATTTTCCCGGTAATCCGGGTCGGAACAGTCGATGATGTGCAGGGCAATGTCCGCGTATTTGATCTCTTCCAGGGTACTGCGGAAGGCCTTGATCAGGGCTGTGGGCAGGTCACTGACGAAACCGACGGTGTCCGACAGCAGGAAGGGCATCTTCCCCTTGGGTTCCATGCGCCGCACGGAAGTGTCCAAGGTTGCGAAGAGCATGTCCTTCTCGAAGACCTGCTTGTTCTCCTCATCGCCGAAGAGCCGCAGCATGTGGTTCATCACCGTGGACTTGCCGGCGTTGGTGTAGCCCACCAGGGAAACCCGCATGATACCGCTGCTTTCCCGGCGCTTACGCTGGGTGGCCCGCTCCCGTTCCACCACTTCCAGTGCCTTGCTCACTTCATTGATCCGGTGCTCGATGCGCCGTCTGTCCAGCTCCATCTTGGTCTCACCGGCACCACGGTTACTCATGGAACCGGAGGTACCGCCCTGACGGCTGAGGCCGTCCCGCATCCCCGCAAGACGGGGCAGTGTGTACTTCAGCAGCGCTTCTTCCACCTGGAGCTTTGCCTCCCGGGTTCTTGCCCGGTCGGAGAAAATCCGCAGGATCAGGGTGGGCCGGTCCATGACTTCACAGTCCAGTTCCTTCACCAGATTGCGCATCTGCATGGGGGTCAGGGAGTTGTCAAAGAGCACCAGGTCCGCCTCATAAAAGCGCAGGGACTGGAGTACCTCCACCACCTTTCCGGAGCCGATGAGAGTGCCTTTTTCCGGGCTTTCCAGGCTCTGTGACAGGGTTTCCGCCACGCTGATATCCAGGGCGTCCGCCAGGGCCTTCATCTCCCGGAGAGATTTGTCATATTGTAATTTCGTCATGGGGCCGCCTTCCACGTAAAGCCCCACCAGGATCGCGATTCTGCTCATTTACCAGATAAATAATTCCTTGTCTAAAAGTTTTGCAAGTGCCTCGATGTAGTAGTAATCGGCATAGACCAGGGCGAACTCGTGCTCCCTGTCATGGTATGCCGCCGTGCACTTCTGTACGATGTTCTCGGTAGCGTCTGTGAAGTCGCACCGTTTCTCCGTCAGGGTCTTCAGCAAAAAGAGGGCCGTGTCATAGTACTGACCGGCTCCTTCCGCGTCTTTGTCTTCCAGCAACCTGGCCAGCTGCAGGAATCCGCAGGCCGCGATGGCAGCAGCGGAAGAGTCCTCCCAGGCAGGCTCCGCCGGCTGGCGGAAATCCACGGGGATCAGCCCGCTGTCCGGGATGCAGGAAATAAAGTAATCAGCCACCTTCCGGCTGGTCTCCAGGAAGCGGACATCCCCTGTGTGCTGGTAGCTCAGGGCGAATCCGTAGAGGGCCCAGGTCTGTCCTCTGGTCCAGGAAGAGCCGTGGCCGTAGCCCTGGCCTCCGATGGAATCGATAAAGCCGCCGAATTCCGGGTCCATGGAGATGATGTGGCAGGAACTGCCGTCCTCCCGGATGAAGTACTTCATGGCCGTTTCGGCGTGTGCCTTTGCAATATGCAGATACCGGTGATCTCCGGTCTCCTCGTAAGCCCAGTACAGCAGGGGCAGGTTCATCATGCAGTCGATGATGACGATGCCTGCACGGGATTCACCCGGCAGGTCGTTCCAGGCCCGGATGAACTTTCCCACAGGATTGAACCGGCCGCAGAGATTGTCCGCCGCCAGGATCAGGCGGTTGCGGCTCTGGGGGTTCTGCTCCGTCTGATAACGCGCCCGGCTGATAGGCAGCCAGCGGAAGCCGCTGTCATGATCCATGCTGCCGCTGTTCAGGAACGCCGCATCCATCTTTTCCTCGGTGCGGATGGCTTCCTTCCGGAAGACTTCCTCACCGGTGCCGTGGTAAAGCTGCCAGCCGATGCCGCCCCAGAAGCCGTTGGTCCACCAGCCCGTGTCCCACCAGCCGGGGCAATAACGTCCGTCGGCACCTGTGGTGTAGGGGATGAAGTCCCGCTCAACGGCCATGACCTTTCGCATTTTTGAAACGCAATTCTCATAGGCCTCGGATACCCAGGCCGGAATTACACGATTACTCATATCGGATCCCTGTCCTTTCGGAAATTTGGTCTTACGTAAGTAACTATAGCATACGGAAAGTTCGTCACCAACTGATATTTTCGCTCTTTTTTTTCTGTTTTTGAGCGGGGATTTGTCGTATAATGTCGGATGGGGGAGAGCCGCTTCGGATCACCCATCCGGAGTAGGTTACTATGATGAAGGAGATCATTTATGGGTAGAAAGGAACAGCAAGACAGTTACGGGATCGGCTCTCGCCTGATGTATGGTATGGGTGAGTTTCTGGGCGGAGGTTGCTTCGTCATCATCAATACCTTTTTCACAGTACTTCTGACAAAGGCACTGGGCATGCCTGCCGCAATGGCCGGCACCATTCCCCTTTTGGGAAAGATCTGGGAAGGCATCATGAATCCCATCATGGGAAACATCACGGACCGCACCAGATCCCGCTTCGGGGCGAAGCGGTTCTACATCCTCATCGGTGGGATCACATCTTCCCTGATGTTTATTTTCATGTGGATCACCATTCCGACTCACAACATGGTGGTCATGTATATTTTCTATCTCTTCATGTATTGCCTGTTTTCCACGGGCTTTACCATTTTTCTGGTGCCTTACAACGGCCTGCTTCCGGATATGGTGGAAGACTATAACATGCGCTCCAAATTCTCCAGTGCGCGCATGATCTGGTCCACACTGGGCTCAGCCACATGCGGACTGGTGCCCGCCATCCTGATCACGAACAACCTGAACACCGCATCTTATTCGGTCTGTGCATACATCTTCGGATTCCTCTTCCTGGTGGCTTCCATGGGAACCTTTATCGGAACCTGGGAGAGACAGAGAGAGCCCGTGCAGACCACTCTGAAGGAAAGCATCCCCCAGTCTGTAAGTGTCTTCCGGAACCGTTCCTTTCGCCTGTTCCTGGGCCTCCACATCTTCGGACAGTGCGCGATGGATTTCGTTTCCGGTATGGCGGTTTACTACATCGACGACGTGTTGAACGGGTATGTACACGGTTATCTCACTTACGCCATGGGAACTCTTCTGGCCACCCAGCTCATCGGAATGCTGGTCTGGGGCCCGATCATGACCAAGACTTCCAAGAAGGCCGCCATCCTGTCCGGTGCACCCATCCGACTGATGGGAACCCTGGGACTGCTCTTTGTCTCCTATGAAGGGGTGCCCATCGGAAGTACCCTGATCATGTTCGGCCTCATCGGATTCGGCAACGCTGCGACGCTGACCGGCATCTACGCCATTATGGCGGACATGGCGGACGTGGATGAGCTCATCACCTCCGTCCACCGCCCCGGCACAGTCTCCGGCATGGCAACCTTCGTGCGGAAGACTTCCGCCGGTATTTCCGCAGCAATGATGGGATTGCTGCTCTCTGTGGTGGGCTATGACGAGGTCGTCGCCAACGCCGGCGGTCGACAGACAGCATTTACCCAGCAGGGCATCTCCATGATCTTTATCCTGGTGCCGGCCCTGTTGATCACCTGTCTCATTGTTACCGCAGTGATCTTCCCCATTACCGCCGATGAGTTTGCCATCATCAAGAAAGAGGTGGCCCGCCGTAAGGGCGAAGACGATTCCAGGGCCACGGAGGAGGAGATCCGGGTTTGCGAGAAGGTAACGGGATTTTCGTTTGAAGATCTTTGGAAGGCAGAGAATATGACGGGCCGCTCCTGAGGCCTTTCATGATATAAGGGGACGCACCGGTCCGGGTCTCCGGTCCGGATCGGCGCAAAAACAAAAAAGGAGAGTATTTATGGGTACAAATGAAAAGCAACACAGTTACGGCATCGGGTCCCGACTGATGTACGGCATGGCGGAATTCTACAACGGAGGCTGCTTTGTCATCATCAACACCTTCTTCACCGTGTTTCTGACCAAGGCACTGGGCATGCCTGCTGCCATGGCCGGCACCATCCCCCTTGTGGGCAAGATCTGGGATGCCATCACGGACCCCATCATGGGTAACATCACGGACCGCACCAGATCCCGCTTCGGAGCGAAGCGTTTTTACATGCTCATCGGCGGCGTTGTCTCCGCTCTGACCTTCATCCTTATGTGGCTCACCATCCCCACCCGGAACATGGTGGCCATGTACATCTTCTATCTCTTCATGTACTGCCTCTTCTCCACGGGCTTTACCATTCTGATGGTACCCTACAACGGATTGCTGCCGGATATGATCGAGGACTACAGCATGCGCTCCAAGTTCTCCAACGTCCGTATGATCTGGTCCACTCTCGGTTCCGCAGTCTGCGGCCTGGTGCCCACCTTCCTCATCACGGATAATCTGGACACCGGATCCTACCTGCTGTGCGCATTCATCTTCGGATTCCTCTTCCTGGTGACTTCCATGGTGACCTTCGCCGGCACCTGGGAGAAGCAGAAGGAGCCCGTACAGTCCAGCCTGAAGGACAGCTTCCCTCAGGCCATCAGCGTCTTCCGGAACCGGTCCTTCCAGCTTTTCCTGGGACTCTACCTCTTCGGACAGTGCGGTATGGACTTTGTCTCCGGCATGGCAGTCTACTACGTGGACGATGTGCTGAACGGCTACGGAAACGGCTATTTCACCTACCTCATGGCAACCCTTCTGGTATCCCAGCTGGTGGGAATGCTGATCTGGGGCCCCGTCATGAGCAAGACTTCCAAGAAGACCACCATCCTGGCCGGCGCGCCCATCCGACTGCTGGGCACCCTGGGCCTGCTGTTCTTCTCCTATGAGGGAGCCAAGATCGCACCCATCCTTGCAATGACCGCACTCATCGGACTCGGCAACGCTGCAACCCTTACCAGCATCTTCGCCATCATGGCAGATATGGCGGATGTGGACGAGCTCATCACTTCCATTCACCGCCCCGGAACCGTCTCCGGCATGGCAACCTTCGTACGCAAGGTTTCCTCCGGTATGTCCGCAGCCATGATCGGTTTTCTGCTCTCCGCTGTGGGATATGACGAGGTCATCGCCAACGCCGGCGGCCGTCAGGCAGCTGGAACGCAGGAAGGCATCGCCATGATCTACATCGTGGTGCCCGCATTCCTCATCACCTGCCTCATCGTCACCGCAGTTCTCTTCCCCATCACCGGCAGGGAATTTGCCATCATCAAGAAGGAAGTGGCCCGCCGCAAGGGCGAGGACGATTCCAAGCCCACCGAGGAGGAGATCCGGGTTTGCGAGAAGGTGACCGGCTTTGCATTTGACGAACTTTGGAACAGGGAAAACGCAGGAGCAAAATCATGAGTACAGTAAATCATCCTTTGATCTGGGGACATCGGGGAGCCAGCGGCTATGCCCCCGAGAACACACTTCCCGCATTCAAACTGGCCGCAGATATGGGCGCTGACGGCATCGAGCTGGACATTCAGGAGACCAAAGACGGGGTTATCGTGGTCTGCCACGATGAGACCGTGGACCGCACCAGTAACGGCGCCGGCTGGCTGAAGGATTACACCTTCGAAGAGCTTCGGAAGCTGGATTTCTCCAACGGCAACGCCGCATACGAAGGCACGAAGATCCCCACCATGGAGGAGGTCTTCGAACTTCTCGGACCCACAGGTCTCACCATCAACATCGAGCTGAAGACCGGTATCGTTTTCTACGACAAGATCGAGGAGAAGATCCTGGAGCTGGCGAAGAAGATGGGCTGGGAGGATCGGGTCATCTATTCCTCCTTCAACCACTACACCGTTCGCCGCATCAAGGAGCTGAACCCGGATGCGAAGGCAGGTCTCCTTTATGGGGACGGTCCCATCGATATGCCCGGTTACGGCAAGCGCCTGGGCGTGAATGCCCTGCATCCCGCTCTCTATAACCTGCAGTATCCCGACTTCATGCAGGATTGCGTTGCCAACGGCCTGGATGTCAACGTCTGGACCGTGAACTCTGCAGAGCACCTGATGCTGTGCAGGCAGTTCGGCGTCCATGCCGTCATCACCAATTACCCGAAGAAGGCCCGTGAATTGTACGAGGGATAAGGAATGTCTGAAAACAACGTTTCCTTCCTGGGGGAGGAGGATTTCCTCCCTGTCATGGAAAATGAAAACCGCATCTGGCGGGAGAAAAACGTGGAGAACGCCGGCTTCGTGAACCGGGACGGTATCCGGCTGAACTATTATCGTGCCGAAGCTCCCGATGCCAAGGCGGCTGTGGTCATCGTCCACGGCTATTGCGAATTCTGGGGAAAATACCACGAGTATGCCTGGTATCTCTGGCAGGCGGGATTTACCGTCTACTTCCTGGAGCAGCGCTGCCACGGCTATTCCGGAGGAAAACTACCGGAGCCGGACATGATCCACATCGACAGCTTCCGCACTTACGCGGAGGATCTGCATGAGTTCATGGACCAGGTGGTGAAGCCCAAAGAGAAGGACCTGCCCCTGCTGATGCTGGCCCATTCCATGGGAGGCGCCATCGGTGCCCTGTTCCTGGAGAGCTGGCCCGAGTATTTCCGCGGTGCTGTGCTCACATCCCCCATGTTGCAGATCTCCACGGGAGGAATGGCCCCCTGGAAGATCGCCCTGGTGAAGCTCTATATGATCCTGGCCCACAAGCAGAAGGATCTTTGCCCCGGCCAGCACCACTTCGACCCGACGCCGAAGTTTGCCACCAGCAGCACCCTCTCCGAGGTGCGCTACAACTATCTGTTTCATCAGCGGATCAACGATATCCACTATCGCACTGCCGGTGCCACCTTCGGGTGGGTCATGGCTGCCATTGCGGTGAAGAAGATGATCCTCCGCCATGCGGATCGGATCCGTATCCCCATCACCCTGATGCAGGCCGGGATGGATACTCTGGTGGAGCCTCAGGGCTTTGATGATTTCATGGCAAAGGTACCCCAGGCACAGAAGTTTTTCTACGCCGAATCCAAGCATGAGATCTTCAACGCGGGAGACGATGTCCGTTACCCGTATTTCAGCAATGTTTTAAACCGTCTGGCGAGTATGGCGGGACAGGAAGGAAATCGTAATACATGAGAATCAAAATAAACGAAGCAGTGCTGCAGAAAGCTCTCACGGTGGCCATGATCATTGTGGCCGGGCTGCAGTTCCTCTTCATCGTCATCGGCAACGGGCTCAACGCGGAGGGCTTACTGGAGTGTGATGCCGCCATGGCCATCAGCCACGGGATCCAGATGTGGAAGACCGGGCATTTGTTCATTGAGGGATTTGACAACGTGTCGACCCTGGAGATCGATACGCCTGCCTTTCTGTTTCTTCCCCTTTATTTCCTGACGGGGAAGTTGGGTGTTGCTTTCGCTGTGGCTTATGCCCTCCTGTATGTGGTCTATCTGGCCCTCTGTATCGACATTTTCAGGAACGCGGGCTACAATTGGCGTTCCGGTCTGCTGGCCGCTGTCCTGATCTTTGTACCTTACCGCATCGGCGCCCTTGATTACGGGAATATGATCTTTGTGGAGGAAGGGCAGTATTCCTTCCGCATCCTCTGCATGCTCCTGCTCACGGATCTGATGCTGTTGGAAAACCGGGATGACTTCAGCAAAAAGAAAGCCATCGTTCTGACAGCCGTGTCTTCCGTGGTATTCTTCTGGACTTCTCTTTCCAGCGGAAATTATGTGACCATGGTGGTCATCCTGCCTATCCTGCTCTGGCTGCTGGGCAAGGGCATCGGCAAGAAGGAGATCTTCATTCGGTGGCCCCAGATCCTGACTGTGCTGGTTATGGCAGTATGCGCTGTGGCGGGATGGATGATCCAGAAGGCTCATCTGGGAGACATGTCCCGCGGTTCCCTCAACCTGATCACTGCATCGGAGTTCTGGCCCAATCTGGGTAACGGTTTCACCGGATTCTTCATGTTGTTCGGTGGATTGAATGACGATGCGGTTTACCCGGTGATGTCCGTGAGCGGTATCCTGAATCTGCTCCGGATCCTGGTCCCCATCCTTTGCGTGGTGATCTGCGTCATCAACTCTCTGAAAAAAGAAAACAGGCAGTCCCTCAGCGGGATCTTCCTGGCCATCGCAGCAGTAAACCTTACGGTGATGGGGTTTACCCATACGAGATACGGTGCGATGGTGTTTGAGTATCGTTACCACATCGTGTGGGTCGTCATGCTGTTGCTGTGCACGGGAGTCCTGCAGGAAAAGAGCAGTGAATCTCTCTTCCACGGCTTTGTAACAGGCGGACTTCTTGTTGCTTCCCTGATGCTGACTGTGGCAGGTGGGAAAAACATCCTCAAGACGGATTACGGCACCGGGACTGCAAAGGCAATAATGGCTGCCTCGGACAGAAACGGATGCAGCACCATCTACGTGGTCGAAGATACCACGATCCCCAGAGTGATCCGGATCCTGGACGAAAGCAAACATGCCATGACCATGAGGATCTGGGGACAGATGCGGGCGGAAACCATCGGAACCCAGTTCCAGTATTCGGATGCATCTTCGGTTTCGGACAGAAACCTGGTGGCTGCCACGGAGGACTACTGGAACGTCATGTCGGAGTACTATCGGGAAAGCTACACCCTGGTGGATATCATCGGCGATTATCAGATCTATGTCAGCGATGAGAACCCCTGGGACGGTGTTTCCGGACTTCCCGTTACCGGCGAAGAATCCGTCGACTACCCTTATTCCTACGGCTATTGCTATAACGGAATGAACGGACAGCACTACGACTCCTACTTTGAGGGCAGAGTCCTTCGGATCGGAGGGGATGAGGACGGAGTTCTGACCGGACCTTCCGCGGACACCTATGCGGGAACTTACAACATCACCATCGAATACGATGCGGAAGTGAACAATGCGGAAGACGTATCCTTCGCAGTGCTGGACGGAGACGGAAATGTACTGGGATGTGTTCAGCCGGAGGGCAATGAGACCCAGGCGACCATCGAAGGGGTCCGGTTCCAGAACGGCGGAACCTTCGATGTGGAGATTCAGGCAAAGAACGGAAGCGTTCTGTGCCTGAAGCGGATCATTTATACGAAGACAGAGTAACAAAGGGGAGATGTATTAGAGAGAAATGGAAGTAAAGTGCAAATACTGCGGCTCACTGATCGATGACAAGCTGGAGGTTTGTCCCAATTGCGGCGCAGTCAATGAATCAATGAAGAGAATGGTGGACGGAACCCCCAAGACCATCGCCGAACTGGCTGACTGGTACAAGGCGCGGAACCTTCCCCCTTATGAGAAGACCCGGTTCTTCATCGGCATCGACTACAAGCTGCCCAAGGCCTTCGGTATCTATGAGGAGAACGGCGAGTTCATCGTCTACAAGAACAAGGCGGATGGCTCCAGAGCCATTCGGTACCGCGGCAAGGACGAGGCATACGCGGTCAACGAGATCTACCTGAAGCTGAAGAGTGAGATCCTCAATCAGAAGTCCAACAACCTGAACCGTTCTGCATCGTACAATGCCCAGAATCGGAGCTCATCTTCCTCGAGAAGAAGACGCAGAAGAGAATATGACAGCGGCAATTTCCTGACCTGGGTCTGGATCATTGCCGGCATCTACGTCATGGGCAATTTCGGCAAGCTCTTTGTTCCGCTTCTGGCAGCTCTGATCTGCGGTGTAGGATCCTATTACCTGATCAGATTTCTGCTGCACAAGTTTGCCGACACCGACCTCAGTGAGGCCAGAGCTTTGAAGCGTGTCATCATCTTTATCTGCATCGGACTGGGCATGGCAGGCTTCATCGCAGGCATGCGTGGTACCGGGCCCAAGTATTACAAGTACGGCGACAGCGTCTACGTCGATTACCGCGGGAATTATTATGAGTACGATGCCGGCTGGAATGACTATGACAGCATCTACTCCCTGCCCGCTGAGATCCTTGCAAATCCTTCAGACTACTCCTTCTCCTGGACGGATGACAGCTGGGATTACGACTACGATTTCTACGATTCCGACACCTATGACTACGAGTACAGTTCCTCGGATTGGAGTTCCGACTCCGACTCCGACTGGGATTGGAGTTCCGACTCCGACTGGGATTGGGATTCCGGTTCCGATTGGGACTACGGCGGATCTGACTGGGGTTCGGATTGGTAGGAAATGCGAGATGAAAGGTGGAATAGGGTGTTAGGGTTTCTTTCCGGTTTTCAGTTTCATCAAAAAAGACAGATCAGGGTCCCGGCGGTTTTTTTCGCCGCGACCCTGATTTTGTCCGCCTGCGCGGTGAGTACAAAGCAGGATCAGGTGAGTGAGCTGTCCAAAAAACTCTCTGTACCGAACGAAAAACAGTTGATCGTTTACACCTCCCACAAGGAGGAGGTCTATCTTCCCATCATTCGGGAATTTGAAAAGCAGACCGGTATCTGGGTTGAGATCCATGCCGGGGGTACAGCTCAGATGATGCAGCTGGCGGAAGAGGCCTCCCGGACCGGGGACTGTGATATCATGTTCGGCGGCGGCATCGAAAGCTATGAAGCCCACAAGGACATCTTCCAGCCCTTTGTGACCAGAGAAAACGCCAGTCTGGACGAAGCCTATCTCTCCCCGGAAGGGTACTACACGGAATTCTCCGAACTTCCTATTGTCTTTATCTACAACAACAAACTGGTGGCGGAATCCGAAGCGCCGAGGAAATGGGAGGACCTTTTCTCGGAAAGCTGGACCGGGAATATTGCCTTTGCCGATCCCGGGAGTTCCGGAACCAGTTATACCATCCTCTCCACCATGCAGCAGCTGTTTGGGGAGGAAAAGGAAAGCCTGATCGTTCGATTTTATGACCAGCTGGATGGCAAGGTCCTGAGTTCCTCCGGCCAGATCATCCCAAAGGTTTCCGACGGCACCTATCTGATCGGGATCACTCTGGAAGAAACCGCAAAGAAATACATAGACCAGGACTATAGTATCTCCATGATCTATCCGGAGGACGGGACCAGTTCCGTTCCGGATGGGTGCGCTATGGTGAAGAATGCCCCTCATTCCTACAATGCCGGCGTATTCATCGACTTTATGGTCAGTTATGATACCCAGCGCTATATCATGGAGAATTTTTACCGTCGGCCGGTCCGCACGGATATCGAGCTCACCGAAAGTTACGGACAGGTCAGCATTCTGCCCTTTGATATTCCTCTTTCCGCGTCACAGGAAGCGGAAGCACTGGATATCTGGACGGAGCTTACCCGAAAAGAGGAGGACTGAGTATGGGATGGATACGCAGGTCCTTCAAAAGGCAGATTTTTGTGGTGTTCCTGGCGATCACGCTGGTGCTTGTGATCGGCGGCGGGATCCTCACCCTGCAGGGCTTTCAGGCAAGGATCCGTGCAGATTACGAAAAGCGTGATATTGAGCAGAACCGGATCGTCACAGAGCAATTGCAATCCGATTTTGCACAGATCGAAGCCTCCATCGAGGCCATCGCCCTGGACGAAGTGATCCAAAGTGCGGCGAAACGCAGGAGATCCGGCAACCTGGCGGTCTATTCTGCCTTGTACGAACATACACAGGAAATCCGGGAGTTCTCCACCATCGAACTCTATTACGGCAGTAAATGTGTATACAGCACACAAAGCGGCTTTTTGGCCAACAGTCTGCCGGAGTACTATGCAGTGCTGAAGGACGCGGCAGAAGCCGGAGACCGGGCAGTGTATGCTCTGGATCCGGGGACTTCCTCGGAGACCGGGGCGGCTCTACTCGTGACCCGAAAGATCGGGGACACG